>Ga0067045_1003623_pt1 | contig 23076 bp, 25 predicted proteins | sample TerdegcTABiofilm_FD_59184 | JGI IMG/M metagenome (GOLD analysis project Ga0067045, IMG submission 59184) | Combined Assembly of (Gp0054472, Gp0054536) Wastewater bioreactor microbial communities from Singapore -Terephthalate degrading...
GGCGGGGGTCGAGCTCGATCGCCCTGTTGGCAGCCTCGAGCCCCTCCTCGAACTGCTGGAGGGAGATGAGGGCACTGGCCCTGTTCGTCCAGGCATCCGCCTGGGTCTCATCGAGAGCGAGCGCCCTCTCCGAGGCCTCGAGCGATTCGTTGAATGAACCCCTCACATTCAGGATGCCGGCCTTCGTGATCCAGGCGAGCGTGAAGTTCTGGTCAAGCGAGAGCGCCTCGTCGATCGAGACGAGGGCCTCGTCGAACTTCCCCTCCATCGCGAGGTCAACGCCCCTGTTGTAGGCCGATATGGCGTCAAGCGGTGTTGCTGCCGTGGAGAGGCCGGTGCATGCAAGGAGGATGCAGAGGCCAAAAACAGGTAACCATACCATCTTCATGGAAAAATCCCTTCTCTACCTGAGCTTTTCCATTTCTTGCGGAAATACTTTCTTCTTTTTGAGTTCCATGAATAAGCGGGAGAAAGTACCGGGGTATCCCGGGTGGGGAGAAAGCCAATACTTAAGGTCCAAGAGAGGGAAAAGCTGGATGGTGCCGGAGTCACCTCCCTCCGGATGAGCCCCATGCCCATGGATTTTCGCGTCCGGGATGCCCTGGGGGATCGTTCTTTTATGTCGAGATTGGGACCGGTGTTTTTCTTAGCATTCTCCTTTTATATATCCTCTTTGCCCTCGACGTTGCAACAACGGATATGATACTCTCGCTCGGCGGGTACGAGAGGAACCCTATCATGGTCCCGGTCGCAGGGAACCCTTATCTCCACCTCCTCCTCAAGGGGCTTGTCTTTTTCATTTCCGGTACGACGGCCCAGTGGGCCGAGGGGAGGATTCCCGAATCGGGCCTGATGATGCTCCTCGTCATCATCGGCTGGTATTCGTTCGTGATTCTGAACAACACATCTGTGCTTATCAGTCTCTGCGGAGAGGCATACCCCCATCCCCTCTGCCCTGTCTTCGGAAAATAGGTGAAGGAGGAAATGCATGGAGAACCCGGAGGTCTTGGGAGAATGATTGTTCCTTACCAGAACTCCTCCTCTTCATGGCCTTCGAACGGATACGGGGTTACCCGGGGTTGTGCGGGTTTCTGGAATATCCCGTAGGGGACGGCTCTCCCCTCCTCAACTCCCTCCCGCAGGACGAGGCAGACTGTCGTCCGGTACCCATACAGGTTGATATGGTAGTCGCCAGTCTCCCTGATACATATCCTCTTCTCGTTCTCCGAGCTGAATTCACCGTTGTACCCCTCCTCTGCGATGACCTCTCCGGTCTGGTTGTTCCGGACGGTCACGATCGCCCGCGCGTCGTACGGATTCTTTGTCGCCGCAACAAATCCCATCTCGATGACAAACGGGGGATCGGAGGGTTGTGCGAGGATGCCGATGTTGTTCCACTCGAGGTTGTATGTCCCGGAGAAGAATGGCGCCGTCGGATAGTCGAAGGGGCGCGGGAAGAAGTCGGATGAAGGTGTTACATGCCGGTAACTGAGGTTGACGGCTAGCTTTGGGGGAATGGGCTTAGCATACACTGCGGTCCCGGCCGTGGCCGGTTCGGTAGTCGGTGTCACGACAGGTGCGGGTGGACGGATAGGGGCGCCGGGTAAATATGGTGGCGGTACAGGGGGGCTCGTGGTTGCGGCAGGTGCGAAGGGATTGGGGAGGGAGGGAGAGGTACCCTCCCCGAATTCGACCTCGATGCAGCAGCAGGAGAGGGTGAGGCATATGAGAATACCGATGAGTACGGGAAGTGCAGCCTTTGATTTCCCCGTCCTGTCCTTCATCCTCTCACTTTCTGAGAATAGTGAACCATAAGTGTTATTATTTTTCATTGAAGTCATACCAGGATTCAGATAGGACCTTTTCCGAAACAATTGCAGGGATGCAGGGGAGTGAACCCCGCATTGGGTCTCCGGGCAGCAATCATCTCCGGGCATCGATACCTGCCGCCAGTTCCTGTTGCCAGTTCGCAATCACTCTCCCACCGTGATGGTGACAGGTCCTCCGCCACCGCCTTCATGAAGGGCGAGCGCCCGCGGCACGCCAGCCATCACGCACCGGACAAGCGACCTCCCGAGCGGGGTGGCTGTACCGGCATACTGGTGCCAAGCCTTGCCTTCTGCTGCCATGATGACGGCATCGGTTGGCGTCGCGAGGAAGGTGTACCCGGAGGAGAGGAGGGCTGCAGTCTTTGCACTGCTCACCGTTGCAATGGACTCGAGGAGGGCACCCCGTGTCATCCCCTCCCGGCAGGCAGCGATGATGGTGATGGTATTGCCGGATGTTCCGGCCGTGACGAAGAGGTCAAGGAGGTCTGACCGGCAGATGACGAGACAGTCCATCGGGACAGCGGTGAGAAGCCCAAAATAAGGACTCTCGATCCCCTCCCCCGAGGCAATCTCTGTCAGGAAGGCATGAGGGTCAGGATCGTTCCATCCGGCAGGGACAGTCCGGTTGAAGAGCGATCTCACCCGTCCAATGCCCCCTGAAAGCCCCGTGGACGCTGCAAGGAAATCGCCCTCGAGGACAAGGGTTGTCTCCGACCAGCGGCACCTCACACGCAATCACCTCCCCGGAATGAGACCGGGACCCTGCAGGCGCACACTTTCCGGGGAAGCGAAGAGACTTTGTTGCGATATCGGGAAACCGGAACCATGCATAATCGTACTACCCCCATTAATAAATTTTTACTGTTTTTTATCAAAACAATTTGATCAATTTATGTAGTATTAATTCAATTAATTTTTTGTTGTGCAGTGGACGGGCCCACCCTGCACAACTCCAGGAAAATGGAGGAAAAAGCATGCATGAAGGAAGAGAGGACGCCGTATCACCGGTCGTCGGCGTCATGCTCATGCTCGTGGTGACGATCATCATCGCCGCAGTCGTGAGCGGGTTTGCCGGGGGACTTGCCGGGAGCACGAAAGCAGCTCCACAGGCATCGATTGACGTGAAGATCGATACCGGCGCAGACGATGGAATGGGTGGTTCCACTACGCGAATGACTTTCAAGCACCTAAGTGGTGATCCCATCATCACGAAGGACCTGAAAATTGTCACATATTACACGAACAGCACTGGTTATGTTTACAAGCATGAACAGACCGCATCCAGTGATGGCACAAATCTCTATGGGTTCGGATCCTTGACAAGAGTGCCTTTCATCAATGACATGCGCTCTGGGTATTCCGGGAATAATCCAAGCAAGGATTTTGGTAACTACACTTGGTATACCGAAGATGTGCTGAGTACAGGTAATACAGTAGGCACAAGTGCGCTTTTCGGATTTAATGTGAGTGATTCCATCAATAACTTCGGTCCGGGCAGTGTCGTCGACGTAAAGATCCTGCATGTCCCGAGCGGGAAGTATGTCTATGACAAGGAGGTGGTCGTGAGATGACCACAAAGAGAGAATCTGCGGTCTCGCCGGTCGTCGGCGTCATGCTGATGCTTGTGGTGACGATTATCATCGCGGCTGTCGTCTCCGGGTTTGCAGGTGGACTGGCAGGCGAGAGCAGGAAAGCTCCGCAGGCCTCGCTGGGCGTCACGCCGGTCATCGATGCGATCGCGGATACCGATACGACGAATTATGCCCCTAATTACCCACCAAATTTCACGGCGAAGAACGGTCTCATGTTCGAGCACAAGGGTGGGGACGGGTTTGCCCTGACCGATATCGCGATCCAGCTCCAGAGCCAGGATGCAAAATACACTATTTCGATGACCGATACTGTTAATACCTCATCGACGTGTCTTCCCAGCGGTATTACGAAGTATTTCGAAGAGATAGGTTCGAATGATGGATTCATTACCTCGGGTGACAAGTTCGTGCTCTATGCTGACAACTGCTACGATAGCAGTGGAGCAGCATATGCACCGCAGGGAAGAGCTCTCTCGTGGAGACCACAGGGTGCAGCAGGTGGCTTTGCTGCATTCCTGAACACGAAGTGCCAGTACGCCATCATCGACAAGGCGAGCCAGAAGGTGATCCAGAAAGGAGAGTTCGTCCTGCAATGAGGAGACCTACTGAAAATTTCCTTTTTTTTACACCAGTGAAACTGATTCTTCCGCCCATTCGCTCGAGGGAGAGGCAGCGGATCTCCCCCCATCTTTCTTCAGCAGGGATACGCCGGTGGAGGATGCCATCCGCCTGCCTCCTCCTGATGCTGCTCGTTGCCAGTGCAACGCCCCTCCCCGTCACGGACGACATGGGATACACGAGGACGATTGATTCACCACCGCAGCGGATCGTCTCGCTTGCCCCGTCGAACACCGAGATCCTCTTTGCGCTCGGCCTTGGCGATCGCGTTGTGGGCGTGACAGAATACTGCAACTTTCCCTCCGGAGCTCTTGAGAAGCCAAAGGTGGGGGGTTACAGCACGGTCAGCATCGAGAAGGTCATCGCCCTCAAACCGGACCTGATCGTTGCGGCATACGGGAACGGCGAAGCACTGATCGGGAACCTGAGATCGCTTGACTACCCCGTCATCGTGCTCCACCCGGGAACAATCGAGGATGTCCTCTCAAACATCGAGCTCGTCGGGAAGGCAACGGGCGCACAGGAGAATGCAGACAGTCTCATCTCCGGTCTGCGCGCGAGGATACGTGCCGTCGAACGGGAAGCACAGCAGTCTGGTTTTCGTCCACGGACAGCCCATGTCATCTGGAGCGACCCGATCTACGTGAGCGGGAACGGGACGTTCCAGGACGAGCTGATACGCCTCGCAGGGGGGACGAATGCCTTTGCCCATCTCGATGGGTGGAAGACCGTCGGGATAGAGGACTTCATCTCTGCCAGCCCCGAGATCCTGATCGTCAACAGGGGATCGGGGATGGGTGGCGGCGAGGACGCGATTGCCCGGAACCTCCGCGAGGAACAGCGGTTTGCAGGGATACCTGCCATACGGGAGAACCGCGTCTTTCTCATTGATTCCGACATGGCAGACCGGGCCGGCCCCCGGATCGTGGATGCGCTCGAACAGTTTTCTGCAGATATCCGATCCGCAGCAGGAAGAGGGACTGCACCGGCCGAACCGGTACCCGGATCCAGGCAGCTTGCGGGTTTTCCGGTCTGGGCCGCGCTTGCGGCATGTGCAGCAGCTGTGGTTCCTGCGGGATGCGCAAAGCGTACCCGGCAGGGCCTCCACGGGGGAGGGCCGGGGGAGCAGCCCGGGAAACCCTGCAGGGACGGTCAGGTGGAAACAGGGAGAGTTGACAGGTACCTGAAGGTGATTCAGGGAGAGAAGGGAGGATGCTGCCGGACAGAGCTCCGTCGGATTCTCCGGGAAAAAAATCCAAAAAGGTGAGATAAATGCCCCGTTTTTATGGATATTCACCAAAAGGCACCGCAAAGAGTGCCGTTGAAACGTTCGAATCGACAACGCAGATGAGTGCCCCCGGCGGGGTGCTCCTCGTGACCGTCTACGTCGANATACGTGACGAGGAATGGGCTGTTGCCATGGCATACGGAAGAACGCGGCACCCGAAGATCCGGGAGCCCGAACCCGTCTTCGAGGNCCGGTACTCCTTCAGGCCGGAGAACGGCGAGGGGGTCAGGTTCCTCGACACGAGAGCAGGAGACCCCGTGCCGGTTCCCGCCGGGCCGTTCCCAAGCGTGGACGACTTTGTCACGTGGGCGATCGGGAGGGAGAGAGAACGGCTGGGAGGAAAGGAGATCTGATGCCGCTGCATTTCGATAATCTCTTCCCGCGGGAAGACCCGAATTCCACGAATGTCTGCCACGGCGACAGGAATGCAGGGGAAAAGTCTCCGCGGCGTGGGGTGCCGGGAGCGCTCCATTCCCCCTGCATCCCGTCTTTACTCTCGATTCTCTGGCAGTTCCGGCGGAGCAGATTTTATCCGCCAGTATGCATGGTAATCCCTGATAAGGTTCCTTGCAGGCTGCTGTGAGTTCATGTACTCCACAAAGAGCCTGATCTTCTCGATCGATTCGGCGGAAAGCTCGTCGGCTTTACCAGAAAGGAAAGAGTCGCCGGGTCATCTACCCGTGATCCCACGCAGGAATCACGGATTGTCCTTCCGGCAGGAGATGCTTTACACCTCGTACGCAACGAGAATTGCACCCGACTCCTTCTCGAGGGCCTGGATGCGGGAGAGCTCCCCGGGAGAGAGTTTCTTATAGGCCGGGATCTTCCCGTAGGCGACGAGGACGAGTCCGAGTCTCTTTTCGAGCGCCTGTATCTCATGAAGCTGCTCTCTGGACACTTTTGCAGGTCTTGGACATTCCATGGGAATCACCACAGGATGGATGCATCTGTGAATATTTATACTCTCTCTCAAATAATATTGAAATAAATAAAATTCCTTTCCTTTCAGATTTCTGTATCGTTACCCCGGAAAGTGCGTGACAGGAGCAGGGACGCCTGCACTTCCCCGGTTTTTTCCTCTGGTGTTTTTGGATCACGGCAGATCTCGGGCGGGAGGCCTCACGAGAACCGTCACGACGCCGTGGCATCTGCAGGTGGTCGCGATCGTTGCCCTCTCCACCTCCCGGCACCTCTCGAGCACCGCTCCGAGATCGGGTCCCCGCACGGCACCGAGCCCGGGGGCGACCTGGACGCTCTCGAGGATGAACGCGCCGGGAAGGTGCCGGCGGAGCTGTTCATGGAGGGGCAAGGAGCGGTCTTCCCCCGTGACCGGGCAGATCTCGGGGGAGGGACATTCCGGGAGGCATGTGGAATCCCGGTTCAACGAGAGGAACACCGACCCGCCCCTCGTCCCGGCAGGCAGACCGGGCGGGATGGATGCAAGGAGGGCGGATATGCCACCCGGGTATTCCCGGAGGCCGGAAGCGGCAGATACCATCTCTGCAGCGACGTGTACCGGGGCAGCAGGAAAGACACGGTCCGGACTGCAGGAGAGGAAGACCCGGAGAGCCTTACCGATCCCCCCGGGCAGGAAGCGGGAACTCTCTCCTGTACCCTTCAGCATGTGTGCCGCTGCACAGCAGAGATCCGGGTCAACGAGGACGAACGGGATCCCCCGTTCATGGAGGTACCTTGCAGATGCTGTCCCGTACCTTCCGCCGCCAACGATCAGATCCATACTCCTCCTTCGGCACTTATAAAAAAATTATTTTACTTAAAACAATAAAATTTTATCCAGATGCAGATCCCCCGTCACGCACTCATCCTCCTTGGCCTCGTGTGTCTCCTTGCCGCCAGCATAGTCGCGTGCACACTCGTCGGCCCGGCAGGCATCGCGCTCCTCTCCCTCCCGCAGGACGGGTCGGGGGCGACCATCCTCTACGGGGTCCGCCTCCCCCGGGTGATCTCCGCTGTCCTCGTTGGGGCAGCGCTCGCTGCTGCCGGAGCCGTCATGCAGGGGCTCTTCCGGAACTCCATGGCGGACCCCTACCTCCTCGGGACCTCGTCCGGCGGAGCCCTCGGCGCGGCGACGGCAATCATCCTGATCGGGGGTGCGTTCTCATGGGTCCTTGCATTCGCCGGGTGCATGGGGGCCGCATTCCTCGTCTACGGGCTATCGAGGAGGTCCGGGCGCGTGCCCGTCGAGCAGCTCCTGCTGACAGGGATAGCCGTCTCGATGTTCCTTGGTGCCGTCCTCTCGTTCCTGATGTACGTATCGGGAGAGAGCCTCCACCTGATCTTCCTCTGGCTGATGGGCGGGTTCTGGAACATCTCGTGGCAGGACACGTGGATCGGGTTCCTGATTCTCCCCGCTGCCGTCCCCCTCCTCCTCCTCTCGCGGGAGCAGGACATCCTTTCTCTCGGCGAGGAGGACGCAGTCTCGCTTGGCGTGGACACAGAGCTCCTGAAGAAGGCACTCCTTGCAATCAGCGCCTTCCTGACGGCTGTTGCGGTCTCCATCGCGGGGAGCATCGGTTTCATCGGGCTGATCACCCCCCACATCATGCGTCTCCTCGTCGGGCCGGGCCACCGCGTCCTCATCCCTGCCTCAATGCTGGCAGGAGGGACACTCCTCGTCCTCTCGGACGCTCTCGCCCGCACGGTCGGAAACGAGGTTCCCGTGGGCGTGGTCACGGCGTTCTTCGGGGCACCCTTCTTCGTCTTCCTCCTCCGCAGGAGGTATGCATCGTGATCGACCTCTCCGGAGTCGACCTCGAGTACGGCGCCCGTCTCGTCCTCTCCGATGTCTCCTTCCGGTCGGGGAGGGGGGAGTTCCTCGGCATCGTCGGCCCGAACGGTTCGGGCAAGACCACGCTGCTGAAGGCCATCGCGCGGCTCGTCTCTCCCGCCCGGGGGGTCGTCCTCCTCGACGGGCAGGAGATCTCCAACTTCCCCGCAATCGCCCTTTCACGGCTCGTGGGGCTCGTGCCCCAGGCGACAGCACCGGGGTTCGATTTCTCCGTCCGGGACGTTGTTGCGATGGGCCGGTACCCCCATATCGGGATGTTCGGGCAGGAGAAGACTGCCGACCGGGAGGCGATCCGGAGGGCCATGGAGGTGACGGGGACAGCCAGCATTGCCAGCCGTTCCGTCAGGGAGATCTCGGGGGGCGAGCTCCAGAGGGTGATCATCGCGCGGGCGCTCGCACAGGAGCCCGCGGTCCTCCTCCTCGACGAGGCCACGGCCCACCTCGACCTCGGCCACCAGGTCAGCATCCTCCAGACAGTCCGCGACCTCTCCCGGAGGATAGCCGTCATCGGGGTCTTCCACGATCTCAACCACGCGGCCCACTTCTGCGACCGGCTCGTCCTCCTCCACGACCACCGGGTTCTTGCCCTGGGCCCGCCGGCGATGGTTCTCACGGAGAAAAACATCGGGGAGGCTTTCGGAGTCCGGGCGACTGTCCGGGTCAACCCCCTCTCGGGCAGACCTGTCGTCTCCCCCGTGCTGGAACCTCCTGCCGGTACGACGCGGGCCCTCCACGTCCATATCATCTGCGGGGGCGGGGAAGGTGCCGGCATCCTCTCTGCTCTCCACGGGGAGGGATACCGCGTCTCTGCCGGCGTGCTCGCCGTCAACGATAGCGATTACCAGACGGCGCAGGCACTGGGGATCCCGTGCATCACCGAGCCTCCGTTCGCCCCCATCTCGGGTCGATCCCTTGCGAACCTGGAACGTGTGACCGGGCAGGCAGGTGCAGTCGTGGTCACCGCGGGACCGTGGGGGAGCGGGAACATCGGGAACCTCCGCGTGCTCGCCTCCCTCGATCCGGAGAGGATCATCCTCGTGGATTCAACGCCGGGAAATGGCAGCGAGTGGGATTTCACGGGCGGGGAGGCCCGGGAGATCCTTGACTCCCTGAGGAGGAGAGGGGCACGGGTTGCCATGGACGTTCCTTCCGTTTCCGCAGCTGTCAGGGAGATCGAGGGGGGAGAACGGTGAGGGCGCCGGGGTGCTCGACGTGGTGCTGCATCGGAAGACCCCTTCCCGACGCGATCGAGAGGCTCTCTCTGCACACGGACAGGATCGAGATCTTCGCGGATGCTGCCCACGACCTCCTCGGTGATGCCACCCTGCCCAAGCCGAAAAGCCTCTCATTCTCTGTCCACGCTCCGACCGCAGACATCAACATCGCGAGCACGCGCGAGGGAGTCCGGAGAGCCTCCATCGCCATCCTCTCGCAGGTATGCCGGCGTGCGGCGGAGATCGATGCGTCCCCGGTCGTCGTCCATCCGGGTCTCTTCCCGTGGCCCGGGCAGAGAGAGGAGTCGTCCGCCGCACTCCTCCGGTCTCTCGATGAACTTGCCGATATCCAGGACGAGACCGGTGTCGCCGTCGCCATCGAGAACATGGGGGGCTGGGAGATGTGCCATTTCCGGGACCCGTCCCTCCTGCCGGAGCTCCGGGAGAGGGGGCTCTCGTTCTGCCTCGATGTGGGGCATGCCCACCTGAATGGTGTCCTTGCCGATTTCCTTGCCTGCGGGTCTCCCTGTGCAGTCCACCTCCACGACAACGGCGGGATCTCCGATGACCACCTTCCGCCGGGGGCAGGGAGCATCGATTTCGCAGCACTCCTCCCGCACCTCTCCCCTGACATCCCGTGGATCCTCGAGGTGCCCGATATTTCTCTGGTCGAACCTGGCCTTGCCTTCCTCCGGGAGCATGGCTGCCGGGGCAGGTACCTTGAGACGGAAGAAGAGTTTTTCTCTAAACAGTATTTGAAAGGAAAAAATCAAAAAAATTGTTCTCAGAGTGGGAGATATAATGAAAAATGAAATAAAAGTATGAGATCATATGCTAACATCAGGGCATATTATTTATAATTAGGACAGGTTATGGGAACCACGTATCATCGACAGGTGCAGAGCAGGCAATCGCGATGCAATTCCTTAGAGAAATTCATGTGGATATTTCCGTTCCTTTTGCTATTCCTTTCCATCAATATTCTGGCAATCGGTGCGTCTGCTGCTGAAAGCCCGGAAGACCTGGACGGGCGGGGTCTTGCGGCCTTTTCGAACGGCGAATACTCTCTGGCACTCCAATCCTTCGATGATGCGATTGCCCTTGATCCTGCGTTCCTCCCCGCCCGCGTCCATAAGGCAATGGCCCTCCTCTCCCTCGACAGGCCCGGCGAGGCACTCCTCTCCCTCGAGATCGTCCTCGACCGCGACCCCGGAAATGTCCCTGCATGGATATACCGGGGGGATGCATTGAGAAAACTCGGGAGAAACGCCGATGCAGCTGAATCGTTTCGGGCGGCAGAACGCCTCGACCCCGGAAACCCTCTCGTTGCCCAGCGTATCAGGGACATCTCGGGGGGAGGAGGAGGACCCGGAATGCCTGCACTCACTGACCTCCTTCTCCCGGCAGGTGCCGGGATCGGGGCCGCCTGTATCTTTTCTGCCGTTGTGGTGATGAGGAGGAGGAAGAAGACTCCGGCGATGAGCGGACAGGAGAGCAGTGATCCTGCGAATCTATCACGCGGGGGTGCCATCCCCCCGGACCCGGGTCCCCGGGAGAGGGACGGAAAAGGGGATGGCGGGGGGGTCTTTCTCTCCCTTCTCCGGTCTCGTTCTGGTGGGGGGAAAAAGGGAGAGAGGGGATCCCCCTCGCCTCCACCCCGGAAGGCCGGCTCAGGAGAGGGGAAGAACCGCCGGGGTTTTAGGGTTCCTGCACAGATTCTCTCTCTCTTCTCCGGGGAGAAGGGGCAGGTCTCCGGGAAGGGCGGTGCACCCCCTGCAGGGACCGGAGCGACAGGGAGCCATGGGCCTCTGGATCCGACGGGTAGAGGTGAAGTTCCTGCTGGAGGAGAAGATGAGGAAGGGGACTCCCCTGACCCGGGCAGGATCGTCAGCGGGTTCGACCGGATCCTTGGAGGGGCAGGAATCGATGCCTCCGGCCTGAAGGGAATCGCTCTGTACGCGATGGGGCGCAATGAAGAAGCCCTTTTGGCTTTTCGCAGGGAGCGGCAAGACCCGGATGCATACCCCGGGGTCGTCCCCCTCGAAGCAACGATTCTTCTGAAGATTGGGCGGCCGGAAGAAGCCCTTTCGGTCTGCGAGAGCGCAATACGTACAGGAAATGGGACGTTTGAGACATACCGGGTCCAGTCAGCAATCCTCGAGAGACTGGGGCGTTTCGAAGAGGCGATCCGCGCCTGTGACGAAGCGCTTTCGAAGAACCCGCACTCGGTCGACATCTGGTCTTTGCGTGCCCGTGCGCTCTTTGCCCTCCAGAGGGACCATGAGGCCCTCCAGTCATGCGACAGGGCTCTCGCGATGGATCCCCACTCGCCAGAGATCGTCCAGCAGAAGGCAAGGATCCTCGCACGGCTCGGGAGAACCGACGATGCCCTCGCAGTCCTCGACAGGGGGATTTCGGATCACCCGCGGGAGACGGAGCTGCTGCTTGAAAAAGCACGAATCCTTGCCCATTCCGACCGGCTCCGGGATGCAATGGCAACGGTTGATGCTGCGCTTGCCATCTCTCCCGCAGACCACCGTGCATGGAAGGAACTGGCAACGATCCTCCACCGGACAGGAGAACATGCCGAGGAAGCTGCGGCATGGGAGAGGGCTTCAGCCCTGCACCCGGCAAATCCGGAATACCTGGTGTCATGGGCGGATGCCCTCATGGATGCAGGGGAGTTCGTTGCTGCTGCACGGGCACTTCTCCGTGCGCTCAAAATAAACCCAGGGGACATCTCTCTCTGGAAGGCTCTCGGCAGGAGCCTCTATAAAGCCCAGAGATACGAGGACGCAGTCAGGGCATTCCGGCATGTCACCGGAAAGACTCCCGGGGATGGCGAGGCATGGAAGTGCCTCGGGTGGGCGTACTTTCACGCGGGTTTGGTCGAGGAGGCACAGGAATCGTTCGCCCGGGCACGTGAACTCCTGCCCCGTGACAGGGAGGTGCTCGAGGGTCTGCGAAGGGCAGGAGGATTCCCGCAGGGCAGCCTCGAAGATAGAGAGGGATCCTTTTTGCAGAGCAACCCGGAAGAGAGGGGGGAAAAGGCCCCGGAGGCTGGCAGGGAGAGAGTACGGGAAGCGGAAAAACCTCGCAATCCACCTCTCCCGCAATCTCCGCCGGATATTTCGCGGCACGCGATCCTCGAGCCACAGATCCATGCATGTGATGGAAAGGCGATGAAGATGGAGAGGAGGCTTCCATGAAGTTCTTTTCTTCCCGGAAAAAGAATTCCGTATTCCCTGCTCCCGGGGGGAATAGCAGGGGAAAGGAGGAAGGAAGAGAAGGAGATGGGAGAGGGAACCGGAACCTGCTTGACGCAATTTTTGGGAGGAACGGTGCGAGCAGGAAAAAAGAGCCTCTCCCGTCCCTTCCTCCCCTTCTTCACGGGGATATCCCGCCCGAACAGGCAGGGGGGAAGCAGAGGGTCAGGGACAGGTACTGGCTGAAGAAAGGGTTCAGCTATGCTTCGATCGTCGAGAATGAGCTCTTCGATATCCTGTACGTGGTGACAGAGCCGACGGTGACACCGCGGGAGCGGATTCTGATCGAGGAGGTCCACGACTACCTGCGGGACGTGCTCATCTACGATGCGGTGACGAGCAAGGACGAGATGCAGGTCACGTACGATGATGTGAGAAAGGCGGTCTCTTTCTTCGACCCCGGTCTCCCGGAAGAGAGGGTGACCGTCATCCACTACTACCTCGAGCGGAACCTCCAGGGATACGGGCCGATTGACCCGCTCATGCATGACCAGTATATCGAGGACATCAGCTGCAATGGCTACACGTCCCCCGTGTACATCTACCACACGGAATATGGATCCATCCCGACAACGATCACGTTCTCTGCCCAGGAACTGAACAGGTACGTCCTCAAGCTCTCCCAGAAGGCCGACAAGCAGATATCGATCTCCTCTCCCCTCCTCGATGCGCCCCTTCCCGATGGGTCCCGCGCCCAGATCACGTATACGGATGTCATCTCGTCGAAGGGGAGTTCCTTTACCATACGGCGGTTCAAGAGCGACCCGATGACCCCGGTCAACCTCATCCGGTACGGGACGTACGACCCCGAGACCCTCGCGTACATCTGGCTCGCCGTTGAGAACCGGAAAAGCCTGATCGTCGTCGGGGGAACGGCGAGCGGGAAGACCTCCACGATGAATGCCATCTCCTATTTCATCCCTCTTACCGCAAAGATCGTCTCACTCGAGGATACGCGGGAGATCCAGCTTCCCCACAAGAACTGGCTCCCGACACGGACCCGGGAGACCTCCGCACAGTCCACGAAAGGGGACATCGACCTCTTCTCCCTCCTCCGGGCATCGCTCCGCCAGCGGCCGGAATACATCATCGTCGGGGAGGTTCGTGGCCCGGAGGCACAGACGCTCTTCCAGGCAATGAACACCGGGCACACGACCTACTCGACACTTCATGCGGGGAGCGTGGAGGAGGCGATCAACAGGCTTGTCAACCCGCCCATCAACGTCCCCCGGGCGATGTTTGGGGCGCTCGACCTCATGGTCGTCCAGCTCCTCCAGTACCAGGAGGGGAGATCGATACGCCGGTGCCTCTCGTTAAACGAGATTTCGGTGGATGCACAGGCAAACATCTCGCACCACGAGCTCTACCGGTGGAACCCGCGGACAGACGTGTTCGACCGTAATTATTACCGATCGCGGGTCCTCGACGATATCGCCTATGCACGGGGATGGACGCGCGCCGAGACGGAGGATCAGCTCACCCTGCGGGCACACACACTCGGGATCATGGCCAAGAAAGGGATCGTCCAGTCCGAGCAGGTGAGCAACGTCTTTCATCTCGTCAGGAAATCGGCCAGGTTTGCCGGGGCAGCGGAGGAAGCCGATGCTGCAGGCTAACTCACTTGCAACTATCCGGGACAGGATCTTTGACCGGGAGGAGCTCTCGCGGAACCTGCGGGCATCGCGGATGAAGAAGACCTACACGACGTACACGAGGGAAGTTCTCCTCCAGACGGGGCTCGTCCTCGCGGGGTCAATCGCGCTTGCCGCCGTCTTCCACCTCTTCTCGATCCGGATCACCCTCCTCAAGCCCTACCCGTTCTGGGTGCAGGATGCGCTCATCGTCGCTGTCCCGGCAACGATGCTCTTCCTCCTCCTCTACTTCCAGCCGGTGCTCGTGGCAAAGGGGAGGAAGACACGCATTGAGATGGACCTCCCATATGCGATCACGTACATGCAGGCCCTCTCGACCACGCTCACGCTGTACAACTCCATCCGCGGGGTGTACGAGCAGGGTGACCTGTACGGAGAGGTGTCCCGGGAGTTCGGGATGCTCGTGCGTGACGTGGAACTCTTCGGGGATGACCTCGTGACAGCCATCCGGAACCTCGGGCGGACGACCCCGTCGGAGAACTTGAAAAAACTCCTCGATGACCTCGTCCTGATGTTCGAGAGCGGCGGTGACCTGCCGGCTTTCCTCGCTTCCCGTTCGGAACACTACCGGGAGGTCGCAGAGAAGGAACTCGAGATGTCTCTCAAGACAATGGAGATCATGGCCGAGGTGTACGTCAGTGCCTTCGTGGCGGCGCCGATTGCCATTATCATCATGATGGTTGCCGAGAACATGAGCGGGCAGTCCACGCTCTCGGGGCTGATGCCCTACTTCTTCATCTTCCTGCCCCTCGGGGCTATCGCCATGGTCTGGATCCTCCACCTCGTCGTCCCGGGCGAGAACATCGAGATCACCCGGAAGGAGACGCGGACCTCGGAGTTCGGCGGGTCCATCCCGGTCCTCGTGGGAGAGGAAGCGGCAGATGCAGAGTATTCCCGGAGGATCGCTGCAAAGAAGATGCTCCTCCGTCTTCTTGCCATGCTCCGGAACCCGGTGCGCCACTACATCTCGGACTACCGGATCGCCATCACGACCGGTATATGTGCAGGATCTGCACTCGTTTTCCTCTCGATGCTTGGAACATTCGAGGGGTTGTTTTCCCGGTACCAAGCCGAAATATTCGTCTGTCTCCTGATAGTCGCGATGATCGCTCCCCTCGTCGTCGCATACGAGCTCCGCAGGTTCTACGTCCACCAGGTGGAGAACCAGGTCCCGGACTTCCTGCGCGAACTCGTCGACCTCAAGGATATCGGGATGACGCTGCAGGGGGCGATCCGGCTGATAGCAGAGTCGAAGATCGGGCTCCTCTCCTCCGAGCTGAAACTTGTCACCCGCGACGTCCGGTTCGGGACGAGTATCTCCAGTGCCCTTGTCCGGCTCGAGGAACGGATCGGAGTCCTGGTCATCAAGCGTGTCATCTCCCTGATCGTCCGTGCGAGCGAGGTGACCGACTACATCCGCGATATACTCCTGATTGCCATCAGTGACCTCGAGCATTACCTGAAGATGAAGCGGGAGCGCTACACTGTCTCGTTTGCATACGTCATGATCATCTACCTCTCCTTTGGCATCTTCCTGTACACGGCATACCAGCTGAACGTCTCGTTCATCTCGTCGTTTGAGAAGCTCAACACGAACATCGACATCTCGGGAAACGTGCTGGACATGTTCCGGATGTCGATCATCCTTGGGACGTTCTCGGGCATCATGGCCGGCCAGCTCTCGTCCGGGAGCATCCTTGCAGGTCTCAAGCATGTCATCCTCTTCCTGATCGCTGCGGTGGTGCTGTTTGCGTATGTGCTGTGAGAAGAGAAACGGGGATTACGGGCTCTCCTCTGTCGTGGGTGAGATGCTGATGCTCGCCGCCGTTGTCGTCATCCTCGCGATCGTCTCGGTCAATGCCCAGGCCCTCCTCCCTCCACCCCGTGACCCGGTCGTGACGGTGCTCGTGAGGAATACGACGGATAACGTGACTTTCTACCACAAGGGGGGCGATGCTGTCCGGGTGGGTGAGCTGGCGGTGGTGGTGGGGAAGGTCCGGATCACTCATACAAGTCCTTCTTTCCTCCTGAATGGCGATCCTGTCGCCGATCCGGCCGACCTTTTCGATCTCGGCGACGCCATCACCATCACGAGAACTCCCGGAGAGAACGAGCCCGTCCGGCTCGCAACAGCCCGGGCAGTGCTCTGGTCAGGGGTGATCCCGTGAAGGATGATGCGCTCTCCCCGGTGGTCGCTGTCATGCTCCTCCTTGCGATCGCAGTCACGCTTTTTTCTCTCTGGAACTCAATCTACCTGCCCGGCCTGAAACAGCAGGCCGAGGTCGGGCACCTCAAACAGGTGGAGGAGGCATTTTTCCGGATCGATGGGGAGGTTGCGACCATAATCTCACGGCAATGGGAAGGCACGACAGTCATCAACGTTCCCCTCGGGGGAGGGGATATCCTCCTCCATTCCACGCGGTCCGGTGGAGTCCTCGAGATCGAAGATGATTCGCCCGTATTGACAATCTGGAACGGTTCCTCTCAAAGGAATATCGGTCTTGTAAAAATCACATACACCCCCCTCTTCAACTTTTGGGTTAACCAGAGTTACCGGTGGCAGAGGGGATGCACCAACGTCACGAAGGGAAGAACAACCACGTGGGCAACTGACACGAGCGAGGAGGAGGTCAGGGAAAACAGGTACAGGCCCCTTGCATCCAACCTGATCTCCGGTGATAACGGAAAGATCGTTATTACCAGCCTCATAAAAAGAGAATCATCACGGGTTACGGGGAATGCTCTCGCTCAGATGCAATTGAAGGGAAATGTCACGGAAGAGACGATCAATGCAACTGAGGTAACCATTCAGGTTATTGATCCTCGCTCTCCGTTTGGGGATGAAATGAATTCAAGTGCCGGGTATATCCTTGAAAAATATGGTTTTTCGTATGCCGGAGATGGAAATTATGCAAAAAATGGCAACGGAAGCATTACGTTCCGTTTTTACACCATCACGGTTTCCGTGACATGACAGGGACAGCAGACAGACCATGCAGGGTGTACCGGAGGATGACCATGTTTGAAAGAGATCACTTTATTAAAAAGTATGAGAAGAGTTAAGATACATCGTAACCATGAAGGTGGAGAGGTGAAGATGCCATGAAGGTAAGGGGAAGAGGGGAGTTGGGAGTATCGGCCGTCATCGGTGTCATGCTGATGCTCACCGTTACGCTCATCGTTGCGGCAGTCGCGAGCGCCTTCGCGGGAGGGCTGATCACGGTCAAGGAGAGGCCGCTCCAGCTGACGGTGACGGCACGGACTGAAAAGATTGGCGGGAACAACACAATAGTCTTCGATCACATGGGGGGAGACCAGTTCTCGCTGGATGATATTATTATCATCCTCGACCAGGGAGATCAGCAGCTCCGGATAACGAATGCAACAATTGACCGGGAGATGGGATGTAACCTGTCCAGGAAAGGAGGTAACATGTATGTCCGCCCCGGCGATACAATCATCCTGAAGGGAATTACACACAGTGGATATACATATTTCAATACCACAGGTGACAGCTCGATTGCCATCAGGCATGACAGCAGGGACTTTACCTGGACCCTCCTCTCCCAGAAGTCCGATTCGATACTGTCCCGGGGAACCCTCGTGTTCTACTCCCCCTGAAGGAAACTCTCTTTTTTATTCGTGAAGCGGAGATAATCCTCTCTTCCTGTTCTATATTGTGGGAAATCCCGTTGATGCATTTTTGGCGTACCTGGTTATCATCATCTGACAGTCGCCGGGGGAGTCAATCGTGGCTGAGCAGATCTCCATCCGGGGGATGGGGGCACCCGGACCCGGTTTTCTCCTGAAATGACCTGTGTCAAAAAAGGAAAGGATCCTCTTTTCTGGATAAAAGTCGCAGGAAAAGAGGATCAGCCTCATGTTCGGGGGATAGAAGAATACATCTCCCTTTTTGCCATTTTTTCCGGAGGGAATTCCCGGAAGAAACAGATACAGAAAAAAAGGTATCGAAGATTGCCTCACTTTTTTGCTGTCCCTTGCGGAGCAGGTGAAGCGGTGGGTGCAGGTTTTTTCGAAGAGCCCTTCCCGGCGGTTACAACTTTTGGCTCCTTCTTTTGTTCCTTTGCGGGAGCCTCTTTCTTCCGGGATTCCGGTTTTGTCGCAGCGGACTTCGTCGCAGTGGCAACGCTCTCTTCTGTGCTTTTTTTGGTCTTCTTCTCCGGTGATTCTTTCTCCCTGACAGCATCGGGACGTGCAGAACTGGCTGAACCTTTAAGAGAGGTCTTTGGTGATTCTTTTGTCTCCTTTCCTGTGCCTTGCACTTTCGCCGTCTTTGCGTCTGTCTTCGTGGCCATTCTGAAAAGCTCCGTAACGGGTGATAGGTGCTTTTTTTCCCATGGCGCGGAGGCCATGCGGGATGGGGGTAACGCGGGCATGGGGAGTCCGGTTACCATTTTCATATTAATTTTTTTAAAATTAATAAATATTGCTATGTGATTTTTTATGTATCATACCATGACAGTCCCCTCACGGGCGGCAGAGATCGGCTCCCGGCAGGGAGGATTGTTCGGGGAGGGAAGATCCACGCGGGGAGTCTCCCCCTCCTCCGGGGATGATACCGACAGCAAGGCTGACGAAGCAAGCAATGCAGGGGAGAAAGACCGGGGAGAAACCCACCCGCTCCATCATCAGGGAGAACTGCCGGATGGTTGAAAGCAAGGGGAGCCTCCCGGTCCGCTCCCCCAGCATTGCTTCGATGAGCGAAGGGGAGGCTCCGGCGCGGTGCATCTTCTGCACCCACATGCTGCAGAGGATCTGCTCCACATCCGGACTTTCCGCCCGGAAGATGTCCCCGCAGACGAACCTTCCCCCGGGTGCAAGGGCATGGAATGACCGTGTGGCGATTGTTTCCCTCTCCCCGGAGGAGAGGTGGTGGAGGCAGAGGGAGGAGACAACAGCATCGAAGGGCCCTTCCGGCCAGGAGTCGCGGATATCGCGTACGAGGAACGTGACCGTGCGGAGCTCCTCCTTCTGCGAGGCAACTTCCACCATGCGGGGCGAGATGTCCACGGCGCATATCCGTGCACCCGGGCAGGACTCGCGGAGTCTCCCCGTCAGGAGGCCGGTCCCGCACCCGAGTTCGAGGATGTTTCTGCACCCAGCCGGGAGGCTTGCACAGATGTGGGAGAGCAGGAGGTCGTGGTCGGGGACGACCTGCCGGATGACCGTGTCATAGCAGGCGACATCCATGGGATGGTGGACTGGTGCGGACTCTCTCATCAGTATCACGTCTCTTTCCTTTTTATCAGAAATAATGGAATGGTTTTCCTTTCATCATGGAAATATTCTTCTCCAGTATCTCTTATTTCATACGCATTCGCAACATGAAAGCGATAAATATCATTCCCGCGACGTACATGTATGGATTCTCATACCCATGACCGCTGCAGGTATTACAACGTCGATCCGGAATTTTCCGTGAGAGACCTTGCCGCGTTCCACGGGCACCTGGGACCGTACATCGTGCTCGGCTACCGTATCGGGAAGTTTGCGAGGGAAAACTTCTGCAGCGACCCGTTCCGGATGAAGGCAGAGGTCCACTGCGCGGGCACGCCGCCCGAGTCCTGCCTTGCCGACGGGGTGCAGCTTGGGAGCGGGTGCACACTCGGGAAACGGAACATTGAGATCGTTGTCTCGAAAGAGATCAGGTGCGAGTTTCTCGCGGATGGAAAGCGCCTGGTCGTGACTCCCTACCCTGTCTCCCGGCCCCCGGAGGACGACGATTATGAGGCAGCAATCGAGACCATCGCCGAGAAGATGTACTCCCTTCCCGAGGCAGAACTCTTCTCTGTCACCGTTCTCTCCTGATTCCGATGGAAAGAACCAGCCCCGTCATCCAGATCGAGGATGCCTATACCGCGTACGAGGGTGCAGACCGCCCCACCCTCCACGGCATCTCGCTCTCCGTCCGGAAGGGGGAGTTCCTCGTGGTCGGGGGACCGAACGGCGCGGGAAAGACGACGCTGCTTGAGACCATCAACGGGATGCTCCCGATAACCCACGGGAAGGTCACCGTCTGCGGGCGTGATGTCCGTGGGGACGGTGTCTCTGTCCGCTGCAGGGTCGGGTACCTCATCCAGAACTTCTGGTTCGATCCTCTCACGCCGTTTACCGTTGCCGAGGTCGTGATGATGGGCCGGTTCGGCAGGATCGGGTTGTTTCGGAAACCCGAGCTGGAGGACTGGGAAGCGGTCTCCCGCGCGCTCTCGATGCTCGGGATCGCAGACATCTCCGACAGGCCCATCGGCCAGCTCTCCGGCGGTCAGCAGCAGAAGGTCCTCCTCGCCCAGAACCTCGCGCGGGACCCGGAGATCCTCCTCCTCGACGAGCCGTTTTCGAACCTCGACATCTTTGCGCGGGAGTCCATCAACAGGCTGCTCGGGTCGCTCGCCGCACGGGGCGTGACGATCATTCTCGTCTCCCATGCATTCGACGATCTCCCGGATCGCGAGGTGAGGCTGGTGGTCATGGCAGACGGGAGGATCGCGCTCGACAGGGCGTGTGATCCCGGCAGCGTTGCACGGGTCGTCAGGGACGTCGGTGGGCCAATCCATGCTTGAGTTCCTCATCCAGAACAACGTCGTCTGCCATGCAGTCGAGGCAATGCTCTTTGCGTCAGTAGCCTGTGCAATCCTTGGTGTCATCATCACCCAGATCCAGATCTCCTCGATCGGGTTCACGATGGCCCACGCGGCATTTGCCGGTGCTGCCGCTGGAATGTTCTTCTCCTTCAATGCCACCCTGTGCGCGATCGCGGCCGGCGTTCTCGTTGCATTCCTCATCGGACCCCTCTCGGACAGGGCCCGCGTCTCGCCCGATACAGCGCTTGGACTGCTCTTTGGAATCAGCATGGCAATTGCGATATTCTTCATTGCGTACATGCAGACTCTCGGGAGGGGATTTTCTGCGATGGGACTCCTGTTTGGCGATGTCATCTCGCTCTACCGGGAGGAGATATACCTGCTTGCGGTCATCTGCGCAGTCGCTATCCTTTTTGTCTATGCTTTTTCAAAGGAGATCTCTGCCATCATCTTCAACCGGAAGATAGCGGAATCGGTCGGGATCCGGGTCAGGCCTATCTACTATGCCATGCTCTTTGCAATTGCGCTCACCGTCGCACTCTGCCTCCCGATCATCGGCGGCCTCCTCCTCTACGTCTGGCTTGTCACGCCGGCGGCAATCGCCCTCCAGTTCTGCTACCGTATCTCGGCGATGTTCGTTGCCGCACCCGCCATTGCCGCCACGATCAGCATCACAGGAGCCTTCGTGGGCTTCGAGTACGCGCTCCCGGTCGCGCCGCTCACGGCCGTCCTTTTCTCCCTTGCCTTTATCGTGGCCGTCGCCCTCTCCCCGAAGAGGCGCGTGACATTCCGAAAATCTTAACATTTTTATTTCAGAAGTGATCTCATGAATAGAAAAATTACTCTTCTTGTAATATTTTTCCTGATATTCCTCATATCAGGAGTATCTGCACTGAAGGTCGTCTCCACGACAGCGGTACTCTGGGATCCGATCCAGTACATCGGCGTGGAGAAGGTCGAGGCAATCTACGTTGCCGACCCGACCATCTGCCCGCACATGCAGTCTGACATCATCCCGAACAGGATCCAGATGCAGATGGACTTCATCAAGACCGCAGACCTCTTCGTCGCCCACAACGGGTCGGTGGACAAGAGCTACGTCATGCCGTACGTCGAGAACTTCATGGAGGCAAACCGGTTCGGAACGGTGAACTGGATCACTCTCCGGAACCCCTCCATGGTGTGGAACACTCCCTCCGGGGCAAAAGCGCTGGCACGTGAGGTTGCCGGGTGGCTGATCGATGCAGATCCCGAAAACAGGTCGTATTACGAATCACGGCTGGATGGGTACCTCGCGGCAATCGACGCAGCGGATCTCTCTTCCGGGGAGCGGGATGCAATCGGAGGCCAGGACGTCGTTGTGATGATCTGGCAGAGGGAAGCGTCCGAAGACTGGCTCGGGCTGCACACGGTCTCGGTCTTTGCGCCGGAGTTCTACGAGCAGGGGAAGTACACCCCCCGTGCGGTGGTCAATGACGTCTACAATAACCCGGACAAGTACCGGAATGTCCGGTATATCATCGAGAACATGCAGTCCGGCGAGATGGCAAAGGGACTGGAGGAGGCGCTCCGCGACAACGGCATCCCGGCAAAGCGTGTCATCTTCACCAACTTCCCAAAGTCCGTGCCCGGTGTCGAGACCCTCCCCGACGTGCTGCGGTACAACAAGCAGCTCGTGATGCCGGAGGCACAGGGGGCTTCGTCTCCTGCAGCAACGACGAAAGCCCCCACGCAGGCGCCACTTGAGGTCATCCTGCTGCCGGTGGCACTTGGTTCGGGGCTCCTGCTCGCATGGAGGAGGAACGGGTGAAAGGGAGGGATCATCTGTTTTTCACCTCACTTCTTTTTAAAAGGATTAACAGTAAATTTTCTTCCCCGATGGAGGTAAAAGGGCAGAAACATCGTCTTTTTCCTCTGGTTTAGCCTGCTGGTCGCATTCATGATGTTTGCAACCATTGAAGGAAGGTGGATCGTGCGGCTCTCAAACGCGAAGAAGCAAAAACCCTGTCAAAAAAAAAAGCTCTCCGGTAGGAGGAGAAATTATTCGTAGATTTGCACCGGACATAATATCAAAANATTGGTTGTGTCACAAGATCGGCTAAGATCTCACCGGCAACAATAGGAATGAGTTATCCCATCTCACAAGCATTTCGGTAATCAGAGAAGAGGACCAGTGGGGCCGCCGCGGGGGCGCCCCGTCGGGGGC
>Ga0067045_1029191_pt1 | contig 23074 bp, 13 predicted proteins | sample TerdegcTABiofilm_FD_59184 | JGI IMG/M metagenome (GOLD analysis project Ga0067045, IMG submission 59184) | Combined Assembly of (Gp0054472, Gp0054536) Wastewater bioreactor microbial communities from Singapore -Terephthalate degrading...
ACGCGCTGCTCGAGCCGGTGGAGGCAGCCGCCTCCGCCGAGGTCTCCCTCGAGGGCCAGATCGTCAGCGCCGAGTACCCAGCTCTGGCCGCCGGCGCGGCCGACACGGTGGTCGTCCGCGCACGCCTGCGGGATACGGTCCCCCTGCCGCTGTTCGTGGCCAACCAGGCCTGGGCCCAAAGCGAGGACGGCCAAGCAGTCGTGGCGCGCGTGCACACGCCGCTGCGCCGCCTGGGCACGGATGCGGTGCTGGAGCAGACCGAGCAAGTGGTGGCCGGCCAGCCAGTGCGGTTGGTGGTGCGGGATGCGGACGAGAGCACGGCAGCGGGCGGCAGCGGACGCGTCCGCGTCACCGTCACCAATACGCGCACCGGCGAGACGGAGACGGTGGTGCTGGAGGAGACCCCCGCCGGCAGCGGCCAGTTCGCCGGCAGCCTGAACACGTACTACGGAGAAGCCGCCGGCACCTCCGGGGATGGCGAGCTGCGCGCGCGTGGCGACGACCGCCTGGTCGGCACCTATGTGGAGCCCAAGGCCGCGGATGGCACGAGCCAGGCGCGCACGGCGCCGACCCAGGTCCTGGGCACGGTGATCGGGCTGCAGGTGCGGCCGCGCACCATCGTCGCCAACGGCGCCGACCAGTCGCTGTTGACGGCGCGGGTGACGGATGTGCTCGGGCGGCCGTTGCCCGACGGCACGCTGGTGGAGTTCACGGCGGACAAGGGCACGTTCGCCAACGGTGCCAACCGGATTGCGCTGCCGGTCAGCGGTGGCAATGGGGAAGCGTCCGCGGTGTTCACCGCGCCGGTGCTGACGCAGCGGAGCACGGCCCTGGTGGTGGCTTCGTTCCGCGGGTACGACTCGGACACGATCGAGCTGGAGGTGCTGCCCGGGGCGGTGGGCGTGCGCGTGTTCGACGAGGAGCGCGGCATCGAAGTGACCGCCGCGGATCCCAGTCTGCGCGTGACCCTCAGGCTGGCGGGCACCACGGTCACGGGGGACCCCATCGACGTGGTGGTGGAGGTCGACGAGAACGGGGTTTTCGTGGTGCCGGAGATCCCGCCGGGCACGTACGACCTGAAGGCCACCGTGATCGAGCGGCACACCGATCGGGTCATCTCGGATGGCGTGCTGCAGCGGATCGTCGTGAACTTCGATGGGTCGACCACGCCGCCCACCAACGCGATCAGCGGCATGGTGCGCGCCCGTGGCGAGACGGTGGCTGGGCGGTACGCCGGCGCTCCGGTCGAGTTGGTCACCAAGAGCGGCCAGCTCGTGGCGACGGTCCCGCTGGATGCCGAGGGACGCTTCGACTTCCAGCGGGTGCCGCCCGGCCAGTACCAGATCCGCGTGCAGCTCGCGGATGGGCGGGTGTACACGCGCGACGTGGACGTGCGCAGCCAGACGGTGGGTGCGGTCCTGGTCAACGTCAACATCCTGATCGACCCATTCGGAATCGTCTTCGACGCCCTCACCGGCGCGCCCATCCAGGGCGCCCGGGTGGCTCTCCAGCAGCTCGACGGGGCGCTGGTCGCCTTGCCGGCGCTGCCTGGGAGCGGGGCGGTGCCCAACACCAACAACACCAACCCGTGGGTGACGACGACGGCGGGGGGGTACGCCTTCCTGTTCGCTGCCGAGCAGGTCGGCCAGGTGGATGCCCCGGCCGCCTACCTGCTGGTGGTGACGCCGCCGGATGGATCGGCGTACCTGCCGCGCCGCATCGCGCTGCAGGTGGCGCCGGCGCGGGCCGGGGCGGTGGGCCAAGTGCCGATCACGCTGCGCGCGACCTCGGCCGACGGATGCCAGCTGGCCCAGCCCAATTCGCTGGTGCTGAGCACGGGGCCGGTGGTCCTGAACGATATCGAGGTCCTCGCGCTCAACATTCCCCTGTTCAGCCGCGCGCCCATCCTCGAGTTCGCCAAGGCGGCGACACCGCAGTTTCTGGCCAAGGACGAACCGGTCGACTTCACCCTCGTCGTGGGCAACACCGGCAACGAGCCAGCGCGGGCGGTGACCGTCGTCGATACGCTGGCCGCTTCCTGGCAGTTGCTGGCGACCGATGGCCGGGGTACGCAGCCGGCGGCGGGCGTGGCGCGCTGGGAGTTGGGAGAGCTGGCGCCGGGGGAGCGGGATACGCTGCGCCTGCAGGCCCGGCTGCTGCCACCGCAGGCCGACGGTGCCGCGGTGCGCAACACGGCGTGGGTGCAGGCGGCGGGGGGAGCCAGCGTGGCGGCGACCGCGGCGGTGCAGGTCCGCGGCGAGCTGGAGCTGACCAAGACGGCCGCGCTGGACAGCCTGCACCCGGGTCAGCTCGTGCCCTACACCCTGGCGTACCAGAATCGCTCCCTGGCGGCCGTCGCCGGCGCGGCGCTGGTCGATTCGCTGCCGGTCGGGCTTCACCTGGTCGAGGCGCCAGGCGGCACGGTGGACGAGCGCGCCATCGTCTGGGCTTTGCCCGAGGTGCCGGTGGGCGGGGCGGGTGCCGTACGGGTGATCGCCCGGGCGGCGGATACGCTGCGGGCCGGCACCACGGTGACCAATCGGGCGCTGGCCAGAAGCGCCAGCGGTGCTGTCATGGCCACAGCGGCCGCGGGCCTGCCTGTGCGCGTGCCCACCATCACCCTGGCCAAGACCGCGTCTGCCGACACCGCCGAGACGGGCGCCGAGGTGCGCTTTGCGCTCGTCGTGGCCAACCCCGACACGGTGGCGCTGCCGGGCGCGATCGCCCTGGTCGACTCGCTGCCGCCGGCGGCAGTGGTGACATCCTCCAGCGGCGCGCCGGCCGTGACCGCCGGCGCGCTGACCTGGGTGCTGCCCGGCCTGGGGGCGCAGCAGAGCGACACGCTGGAGGTGGTGGTGCGGCCGCGGCGCGCCGGCGCGCTGACCAATCGCGCCTTCCTCCGGCTGCCGGACCGCGAACTCACCGCCACCGCCTCGGTGGTGATCACGCCGCCTCCGCCGCTGCGGCTGAGCAAGAGTGCCAGTGTCAGCCGGATGGACGCCGGGGAGCAGGCGGTCTACACGCTGACGGTGACGGCGGGCGATGCGGATGTGACCGGGGTGGCGGTGACCGACACCTTGCCGCCGTCGTTGGCGTACGTGGCCGGTACGGCGGTGCCGGCGGCGGCGTACGACCCCCTGGCCAACGCGCTGCGGTGGGATCTGGACGTGGTGCCGGCGGGGAGCACGCGTACGGTGGCCTTCGCCGCGACGCCGGCGGCCACCCTGGCGCCGGGCGAGCACCGGGTGGCGAACACGGCCGTGGCCACGGTGGCCGGGGCTGCGTTCCGCTCGGCGCCGGTGGAGGTGGCGGTCACCGTGCCCTACTTCCGCATCCGCAAGACCGCCAGCGCCAACGTGGCCGAAGTCGGCGATCTGCTGGACTACACCATCCACCTGGGCAACGACAGCGCGGCGGACAGCCTGGCCGACCTGCGCATCGAGGATCGGTTGCCGTTCGGTTTCGACTATGTGGCCGGTTCGGCGCGTCTGGCGGGACAAGGCACCGACCCGGATACAGCCACGGCGCGGCAGTTGGTGTGGCATCTGCCGGGCCTGGCTGCCGGCCGGACGGCGGAGCTGACCTACCGGCTGGTGATCGGTGCTGGGGCGCCCCACGGGGATCAGATCAACCGCGCCGCGGCCACGGCGGTGACCGCGGCGGGGCGGGTCGTGGCTGCCGCTCCAGCGCAGGTGCGCGTGCGGCTCCGGCCAGACGTGTTCGCGCGGGGCGAGGTGATCCTGGGGCGCGCCTGGATCGACGAGAACGGCAACGGCCTGCACGACCACGGCGAGCCGCCGGTTCCTGGTGTCGTGCTGGTCATGGAGGACGGCACGCGCGTGATCGCGGATGAGCAGGGGCGCTTCTCGGTGCCCGAGGTGCGTCCGGGCGACCACATCGTGCGCTTGCTGGACAGCCAGTTGCCCTGCGGCTTGGCGCCGGTGCCGTTGGGCACGCGCAGCGCGCGCGACCCGTGGAGCCGCTTCGTGTCGCTGGCGCAGGGCGGCATGGGCAAGGCCAACTTCCCGTTCCGCCGGACGGCTGCGATCCGCAAAGAGGTAACGGTGCCTGCGGCGAGCCCGGGATCCGCGCCCGCGGCCGTTTGGTCGGGCGGGACCGTGCGCTACCAATTGCGGGTCGCCGGCGCCGCTGGCGGCACGGTGACCGATGTGCTGCCGCCGCACACGGCGCTGCTGCGCACCGACACCATCGCCACCGTGCGTGGCGACACCGTGCGCTGGGATCTGGCTGGGCAGGCGCTGGGCGACACCGTCGCCCTGTGGCTGGAACTGCGGGTAGCCGATGACTGGCACGGCGTGCTGACCAATCGGGCCGCGGTGTGGGCGACCCCGGCTCTGGCTGGCGGCCGCGGCGCCGCGCCGGGCGCCATGGTGCCGGTGGCGGTCGACAGCGCCCAGCTCGAGGTGCTGCCGCGGCCGCGCTGGGAGGTGGTGTCGCGGGTGAGCCCGGACACCGTGGCAGCCGAGGGCCTCGAGTCGCAGTGGCTGCCGTTGATGCCGCCCGTGCTCTTCCGCACGGCCCGGACGAGCATCGACGAACCCTACCGCAGCGCCTTGGGCGCGCTGGCCGCGCAGTTGTCCGCGTCACCGCTGGAGCCGGTGCGGGTATCCGGACACGCGGATGCGCGGCCGATCGCGACGCGGCGCTTCCCCAACAACGAGGTGCTGGCCCTGGCGCGCGCGCAGGCGGTCAAGCGCTTCCTCGTAGACGCCGGGGTGGATTCCGCGCGCATCGGAGCCATCGGCTGCGGCGATCGGCGGCCGGTGGCGCCCAACACTCCGGCTGGCTGGGCGCAGAACCGCCGCGTGGAGATCGAAGGGCAGCGCGCGGCGGCCATCACCGCCGTGGTCGCGTGCACCACCCAGGCGGTCTTCGACGGCCCGCAGACCCTGCCGTGGGTCGAGCTGGCCGATTCGCTGGCTGCGGGCCTTCGTTTCCGCGAACAGGTGGCCGGACCGCCGCCGACGATCGACGGTTGCACCGTGCGCTGGACCTGGCGCGGAGCTGCTCCCGGGGACACCCTGCGGGTGGTCTACTTGGCCGAACTGCGCGGCGAGCCGGGGACGCTCAGCATCGAGCCGGTACGGACCGTCGTGCACTATGCCCTGCCGGACGCCCAGCAACTCAGCATCGGACCCGTTGCCGGCCCCAAGATCCATGTGCGGGTGCCGCCTCCCGCGAAGGTGCCATGGCCGCACTGAGACGCCTTCTCCTCGGAGTCGGGTGGGTCCTGCTGGCAGCCTGGTCGGCGGCCGCCGCCAGCCTGGTGCGCGTGGAGGAGCCGACCTCCGGCCAGGTGAGCTACCGCGACCGCATCGCGGTGATCGCCCGGGGCTGGCCTGGCAGCCCCATGACGCTGTGGATCAACGGGGTCGCGGTGGACACGCTGGTCGTGCGCCCGGACACGAAGGCGGACTTCCTCAACGTGGCCGTGCCGTCCGGGCCAGTGGCGGTGGTCGTCACCCAAGCGACAGCAGCCGGCCAGATCGCCGCCGATTCGGTGCGCATCCACGTGGTCGGCCCGGTGGCCAAGGTGATCCTGGACCTCAGCCAGACCACCTTGCCGGCCGACAGCTTGTCGCAGGCAGAGGCACGCATCCGGGTGGTGGATGCGTGGGGGGTGCCGCTGCCGGACGGGGTGGTGGTGACCGCGCGGGTCGACCGGGGGGCCATCCTCACCCCCGACGTGTACCCCGAGCAAGCTGGGGTGCAGGTCCAGGTGCGCCAGGGCCAGGCTGTGCTCCGTCTGTTGTCGGCGGGCTCGGTGGGTGAGGGGCGGCTGCAGGTCAGTGCCGACGAGGTCACGGCGGCTGCCGTGCTCAACTACACCACGCCGCTGAGCAGATGGACCTTGTCTGGACTGGCCACCGGGCAGGTCGGGTACCGCCAGACCCGGCGGCCGCCAGCCGGGGTGACTCCGGGTTCCGCGTACAGGCGCGGCCAGTACGCGGACGGGCGGGTGGCGGCGTACGCCCGCGGCACGGTGGGCAGCGGCATCCTGCTCACCGGCTCCTACGATTCGGACCGAAAGTACACCGACCAAGTCTTCCGCTACCTTACGCCCGAGCAGGTCTACCCAATCTACGGCGACGCCAGCTCGCTGTTCTACGAAGCCCCCTCCGCCAGCAAGCTGTTCCTGCGGGCGGAGCGCAACCGCTCGTTCGTGCAGTACGGTGACTTCGCTACGGGTCTGTCCGGCGGCGAGCTGAGCGCCTACCGGCGATCCTTCACGGGGGTGGCCTCGCGCCTGGATGACGGGCGCCGCAGCATCAGCCTGTTCGGGGCCTCGACCGCACAGGGCATCCAGGTGGACGAGATCCCCGGCGAGGGCGTCTCCGGCCTGTACTACCTGTCGGCGGGCCGCCGCGGGGCCCTGGTGGTGGCTGGCAGCGAGCGGGTGGTCATCCAGACGCGCGCTCGGCTGCATCCGGAGGTCGTGCTCAAAGAGGATGTCCAGTTCCGCTTCGTCGACTACGAGATCGACTACGAAGCCGGGACGCTGCTGTTCAAGCGGCCGGTGCCCCGGTATCGCGCCGACGAGAGTCCGGTGCTCATCGTGGTGACGTACGAGACGAGCCGAGTCGCGCAGAAGCAACTGGTGGGCGGTGGCCGCGTGGAGGTGAGCGACCCCGAGCGCGGCGAGATAGGCCTGACCGTGGTCGGCGAGGAGCGCCCGGCCAGCGACTACTGGTTGACCGGGGTAGATGGCCGCTGGCAGGCTCGCCAGAATCTGGACCTGGTGGCGGAGGTCGCGCGCAGCACGGCGGCGACCTCGGGGTGGGCCTGGAAGCTGGGGACGCGAGGTCGGCTGGCACGGGCCCTGCAATACGATCTGTACTACCGCGAGGCCCAGCGGGACTTCGCCAACCCGAGCGTGACTACCGTCCCGGCGGGCGCCCGCAAGCTGCGCGGCCATCTCGGCTGGTCGAAGTGGGAACGCACGGCGTTGGGTCTCGAAGCGTTCTACGATGACGACGCGGTGAACGATCGCACGCGGCTGAGCACCCAACTGGAGCAGACCCACACGCGCGGGACTGTGACCCAGAAGGGGGCCATCGAGTTCACCCAGGCCGAGACGCGCGGCGCTACCTTGCGCAGCACCATCCTCAATGCCGGCCTAGCGTGGCAGGCACGTCCGTATCTGGGCCTGGAGGCCGAGCGCGATCAGACCTTCGGCGACCAGGATATCGCCTATCGCCCGACTCTGAATCGCGTGCGGGCGCGGGTGCAGGTGGCGCGGCACCTCGACCTGGTCGGCGAACACGCCTTCCGCGGCTTCAGCCCGTTCGATTCCAGCCTGACCTCCGTGGGCCTGCAGTCGCGCGTCTCGGAGGAGCTGACAGCATACGGCAACTATCGGCTGGACAACGGCGTGAACGGCCAGACGAATCAGGCCCTGGTGGGGCTGCGGCACCGGCAGCGGGTGCGCGACGATCTGACCCTGCACACCGGGTTCGAGCGGGTGCGCACGCTGCGCGGCAATGCCGCGGCGGACTACTACGCGATCACGCTGGGCACGGAGTACCTGCCTGCTGCGCCGCTGAAGGCCAGCGCGCGGTGGGAGAATCGCCAAGGGCGGACCATGGACAAGATGGTGGCCTCGCTGGCCGGCGACGTGGCGTTGGCCAGCGGCGTGAGCTGGCTGGGGCGGCATACCTACCTGCGCGAGCACCAGCTTACCGGAGGCACTCGCGAGCACCATCTGGCCAGCGGCCTGGCGTATCGGCCGCTGCGCCAGGACTACGTCAATCTGCTGGCCAAGTACGAGTACCGGCGGCGCGAGAACAGCCTGGTCGCTCCGGCCGTGGACCAGTCGGCGCACCTGGCTTCCGTGGAGACGCTGCTGGAGCCGTGGTCCCAGGTGGAGTGGTTCGGGCGGTACGCGGTCAAGCTGGCGTCTCTGCGCAGCTCGGGCCGCCGGGACGAGGCGGTCACCGATCTGTGGCTGAGCAACCTCCGGCTCGAGTGGCGCGCGGGGTGGGACCTGCTGGGCGAGTACCGGCTGCTCACGCAGCACGCGGCGCACGACCGGCGTCACGGGGCAGCGGTGGAGCTGGGGCACATCGTCCAGCGGAGTGCGCGGGTGGCTGTGGGCTACAACTTCGCCGGCTACCAAGACAGCGATCTGGCCGGCGTGTCGTACTGGGCGCGGGGTCCGTACCTGAAGGTGCTGCTCAAGTACACCGAGGCGGACGTGGGCGCCTGGCTGGATGGGCTGCAGAGCCGCATGCCGTAGGGCCGCGCGCGGAGCGATACCACCGTACCGCGCCCGCCGGCTCACGCGCGCGGTTCCTGTGCGGCCGCCACCAGGGCCAGCAGGTTGGCTGCGGGGACATCGGCCTGCAGGGTGATCCCCGGCTCCAGGATATACCCCCCGCCGCATCCCAGCCGTCGCTGCAGGCGGCGCACCTCGGCGCGGATCTGCGGCGGCGTCCCCGAGACCAACAGACGCTGGGTGGACACCCCGCCGCAGAAGGTCAGGTGGGCGCCGAATTCGCGTTTGAGGCGGGCCAGATCGTTGGCTTCGGGCTGCACTGGGTGCAGGATATCCAGCCCGATGTCGAGCAGGTCGCCGACGATGGGCTCCACGTGCCCGCAGCTGTGGTGGAACATGGCACGGCCGCCGTCGTGGGCTGCGGCGTAGATGCGCGCCAACCGTGGTTTGACCAGCCGTCGCCACAGAGCCGGCGACACGAGCAGTCCGCGCTGGGTGCCGTAGTCGTCGCTCAGCGCCACCGCTTCGCAGGGACAGCGGGCCAGCACCTCTGCCAGCGTCTGCAGCACGTATTCGATCAGACGCTCGAGCAGCCCGTCGGCGAAGACCGGATGCAGCGCCACGTCGACCAGCCACGCTTCCATGCCGCGCATGAAGGTGGCGCGCTCCCACAAGTCGCCGATCCAGACGATCCGGTAGTGCCCTGCCTGCGCGGCGCTCCACTGCTCCAACCCGGCGAAGCGATGCGGGCTGCGCGGGTCGGGAAAGCGGTATGCGGCCAGACTCGGCTCCGGCAGGCATGGCCGGACGGGCGCGCCCCGGTCGATGGCGCTGGTGGCCCACACCACGCCGAACTCGTCCACTGCGGTCGGCCCGAAGACCTCGGGCGCCGCGTACAAGGGCTTGATCGACGACAACGACGTCATGCGCAGCGGCAGCGATAGCGCTTCGGCCAGATCATCGCCGAAGTGGGCCTGGAGTCGGCGGCGAGCGCACGGCGAGAACATGAAGTTGTAGGGCACCCAGGCGCTGTCCTGATGGGCCAGGGTGCGGCGCACCCACTCGACGTCCGCGGGCCGGCCGCCACCGGTCGCGTCAGTCCCACGCGAGGATGTTGTACCCGACATACCACTCCGGATCGCGGTTGTGGAACACGGCCAGCAGACGTCCGTCCGGCAGATCCTCGACCACCGGGTAGCCGCCGTAGTGCCAGTGGCCGTACGGCAGTTCCAGCTCGAGCAGGAACTCCCAACTGCGCCCGCCGTCGTGGCTGGTGGCCAGATGGCAGTTGCAGCCAGGCAAGGTGCTGCGGTATCCGGCCAGCAGCCTGCCGTCCGCGGTGACGTGCAGCGACGGCGAGGTGCCGAACAGCTCGACCCGCTGGGGTGCGCTCCACGTCTCGCCGCCGTCTTCGGAGTACGCCACGTGGAAGGGCCGAGCCGGGTCTGACAGATCGTAGTCGCGCAGCAGCGCCAACACCCGGCCGTCCGGCAGCAGCGCGATCGGGGTCTCGTCGCCGTGGTCGGCGATCGGCGACCACTCCCCCCAGGTCATGCCCCCGTCTCGGGAGCGCAGCACCGCGGGGATCCACTTGCCCTGCTGCTGGTACGCGCCCCACAAAGGCAGCAGCAGGTCGCCGCTGCCCAGCTCGACGACGCGCCCGAAGGCGAACGCTTCCAGGCCTTCGTAGTCGTGGGCCTTGCAGTTCGTCCAGGTGTGGCCATCGTCGTCCGACAGCGGGCAGAACAGCAGGGCCCGTCGATCGTAGTTGTCCGAACCAGGATGCAGATAGAACCCATCGGCATAGGGCAGCAGCAGACGCCCGCTGGCCAGGCGAGTCAACGAGCAGCCAGCCTCCACGCCGCCCCGCCGGAACACGGACTCGAAGCAGACTTCCGGCTCGCCCCAGGTGTGGCCGCCGTCCTGCGAGCGCACCACGGACGCGGTCTGGCCGGCGCTCAGGTCGCCGCCGCTGTTGTAGCCGACCAGCAGGTCGCCGCTGCCGGTCCGAGACACGCCAGCGATCAGGGCCGGGGCGCGGTTCTGGACCACTCCCTTCTCGACTACGCGCAACATGGGGACCTCCTCTCGGGTGGCTGAACGTCGGCCCGGGGCCAGGCAGGTGCCGGCCCCGCAGCCAGACCGATCGACCGGCGCGAACGCTGCCCAGGCACCACGCCAGCCGCTGCGGCCAGCGGGCCAGCCGGGGGGCGCTGGGGGCGCGCTCGAGATGGCCGAACCACAGACCAACGGGCCGGCCCGCACGTCCGGTGGCGCCAATATCGGCCGTGTCGCTGGCCGGGGCAATCCAGTGGGCCTGGCTGGGCGAGCTCCAGGATGCACGGGATGTCGGCAGGCCGGCCTGCCGACCCGCGGCCGATGGCTGCCACGAGCGCCGATTGCCGGTGGCCACGGGCCTCGCTTTATTTCGCCACGCGGTGGGCAACTGTCCGGTCGCTGCCTGTCGATTCCGGCCGAAGCGCGGTTCGGCCCCGGCTGCCGCCCGGTCGCAGGCGGTGCGGGCACACGAGGAGCGAGCATGAATTCTCCAGACTTCGATCTGGCGCGGCTGCCGCAGTTGTTCGTCGCCGACCCGCAGCGCTTGGCGGTGGCGCGCCGGCGCCAGGCGGCTGTGTGGCGCGGGGAGCGACCCGACCGGTGGCCGATCGTCTTCAGCGCGCCGCTTACGGCTGCGCAGCGAGAGATTCCGGCGCCCGATCTGGCGCAGGCGTTCCACGATCCGGCCATGATGCTGTGCTCGCAGGTGCGGGGCGCCTGTGCCGTGGCCAACGCCGCTGCGGACGGGGTGCCTTCCATCCGGGGCAACTACGGCGTGGGCGTGTTGCTGTCGTGTCTGGGGTTGGGCCAGGAGGTCTTTCCCGACCGGATGCCGTGGCCGCGGCAGCACTTCACGCGCGAGCAGATCGCCCGCATCGGCCCGGATGACATCCGCATCCAGGGGACATTCGCCCGTGGTTTGGAGTTCATGCGGTTGGCCCGCCAGGTCATGGGCGACCGGCTGGCGCTGTACTGCATGGATACCCAGGGGCCGCTCGATCTGGCCCATCTGCTGCTGGGTGACGACTTCTTCCTGCTGCTGCACGACGATCCCGGTCTGGCGCGTCACGTGTTGGAGATCGCCCTGGCGCTGGGCATCCGCGCCCACCTTTGGATGAAGGAGATCAGCGGCGAACCGTTGGGGCAGATGCACCACAGCAACGCGATCTACGCGGAGAACATGGGGATCCGCATCTGCGAGGATACCACCGCCATCATCGGCCCGGCGGCGGTGGACCAGTTCGCGGTGCCCTACACCGTGCGCCTGGCACGGCACTTCGGGGGCGCCTGGCTGCACTACTGCGGACGGAGCGACTACCTGACCCAGGTGGCGTGCGCCCTGCCGGAGATCCGCGGTTTGAACTTCGGCCACATCCCTGGGCACGAGCATGACCATGTGTTCGAGGACGACATGCAGCGCTGCCTGGACAGCGGCACCGTGTACTTCGGGCCATGGCCACGCCGGCCGGGCGAATCCGGCCGGGCGTATCTCCAGCGACTGCACGCCTGGGCGCGACGCGGGTGCCTGATCCCCGTCGGCGATCCGGCCCTGGGGGCCGATGGCTTTGCCGACGTGGCCAGCGCCCTCGACTTCTGGTACTCGCTGTAGACCCGGCACCTGGCGGATGTGTCGCCGGCCTTCGGGCCCGCTGGAAAGGAGGAGCGGCGATGACAGATCCCTCCCCGCTGATGGATCTGAGCTGGAAGGAGGACTGGGCCACCGCCCGGCAGCATCATGTGCAGTGGTGGCAGCGAGAAGGGCTGGTACTGTGGGTCACCGCGCCGCGGGACCAGCCCGCGCTGGACCTGCCACTACCGCCGGCGGCTCGCTCGCTGGAGGAACGCTGGTACAGCCCTGAATGGCGCCTGCGGCAGCAGGAATACAGCCTGTCGCGCACCTATTTCGGCGGGGACTCTTTGCCGCTGTTCTCCACGGTCAGCGCCGCGGGCGATCTGGGCCCGTACCTGGGCTGCCCGGTGCGGCTGTCGGCCGAGACGGTGTGGTGCGATCCGTGCATCGGCGACCCTCCCGAGCAGCATCCGCCCGTGCACGTGGACCGGCGAAGCTGGGCCTGGCGGCAGCATCTGGCCATGGTCGAGCTGGCCGTGCGCGAGAGTCGCGGCCGTTGGTTGGTGATGATGCCCGACCTGGTCGAGAACGTGGACATCCTCGCGGCCATGCGGGGACCGCAGACCCTGATGCTGGATCTGGCCGATCGTCCCGAGTGGGTAGCCCGCACGGTGGCGCAGATCAATGTGGCCTACTTCGAGGCCTTCTCTGTCTTCGCGGCGCTGGTGCGCGACGGCTATGGCGGGAACAGCTTCTGCTTCAACGTCTGGGGGCCGGGGAAGACGGCCAAAGTCCAGTGCGATGCCTGCGCCATGTTCGGGCCGGCCATGTTCCGCCGCCTGGTCGCTCCGGCCTTGACCGAGCAGTGCGCTTGGCTGGACTACTCGCTGTACCACCTCGACGGCGAGGATTGCCTGCCGAATCTGGACGAGCTGTTGGCGATCGAGCCGCTGGACGCGATCGAGTGGACGCCGCGCCGCCTGGCCGTAGGGGACAGCGGGGGGCACCCGCGCCATTGGGAGCTGTACCGGCGCATCCTGGCCGCCGGCAAGTCGGTGCAGGCGATCAGCGTGCGCTACGAGGAGGTGCTGCCCCTGCTGGACGCCTGCGGCGGCAAGGGCATGTTCATCACCACCAGTGCCCCCACGGAGGATCAGGCGCGGCGGCTGAGCGAACGAGTGGCGGCGTACCGATGACGTCCCGCAGTCCCGGGGTAAGGGGGGCCAGGCGAGGCAGTCGCCCCGTCCTCGGTGGGCTGCTGCCAACTTGGCTCGGGCTTGGGGCATGGCGGGCCGCCCGCCGTCGCGCCAGGCAGGCGTGTCACCGGCTCCGTGGCCACCTGCCGGCCCTGCACGCCTGGTTGCGCTACTACCTGCACGGGTTGGACCGCAAGACCGACGAGGTGCCGGTCTTCGTGCTGGCCAGCGGGCTGGCGTTCACCATGCTGCTGTGCACCGTGCCGTTGGCGCTGATCGCCTTCTACGTGCTGACGGCCGCGGTGCACGTGCCCGCCGTGCAGCAGCAGGTCCGCCTGATGGTGCGGGCCTTCGTGCCGTACGAGCCCCATGCCGAGATGCTGAGCGCGATCCTGGTCCAGCGCGCCACCGAACTGGCGCAGTATCGCCATGTCCACGGGGTGGTGGGCGGCGTCAGCCTGCTGGTGGTCGCCAGCGGGCTCTTCGCCACGATGCGGACGATCCTCAACCTGGTCTTCCAGGTGCAGCGCCGGCACGGGGTGCTGCTGGGCCGCCTGCGCGATGCCGCGATGGTCTTCCTGGTGCTGTGCTTTCTCCTGGTGTCGGTGGCGCTGACTCCGTTCATCGAGGCGTTCATGGATTCGGCGGGAGCGGCCAAGTGGCTCCAACCGTTGCGCCTGGGGAAGGCCGCGGGCCTGGCGTACACCTCGTTGTCGAGCGGATTGCTGTTCGTGGCTTTCCTGGCGGTCTTCGCCCTGCTGCCCGACGAACGGCCTGGCCGGCGCGTGGCGCTGATCAGCGCCCTGTGGGCGGCGGTTCTGTGGGAGATCGCCGCCCAATTGTTCGGGTACTATATCGGGCATTTCGGGACCATGAGGCGGGTGTACGGGGCGTACGGCCTGGCCGTGGCGGTGGCCACTTGGATCTACTACGCGGCCTTGGTCTTCGTGATGGCGGCGCTGGTGGGGCAGCTCTCTCGGGAGCGCCGCTGCGGGATGGCATCCGTGCCGCGACCTGCGCCGGGTTCTCCAGCCGCGGCCGGCGGACACGATGCACCGGTGGCTCGACCATGAACGGTCACGCCCGCCCAGCCGCTGAGGTCAGGCCCTGTGGCGTCCCGCCAGCCTGTGCCGGAGCCGACCGTGGGTCTTGGCGCGAGCGCTGTCTGCGCCGGGCACTTCGCCTCGGTCAGTACGGTCTGGCGGCCGTTTCGCTAGGGTGGATCCTGGGCCGGATGGATCTGGCGCAGTTCCAGGGCGCGGTGCGACAGGCCGCCTGGTGGCTGGTGCCCCTGACGATCGGCGTTCAGTACAGCGCCATGCTGCTGCAGGCGCTCCGCTGGTGGCTCACGCAGAAGGTCCTGGTGCCGGGCGTTTCGCTGCGCGCCAGCGTGGCGCAGCATTTCCTCGCGAATACCTACGCGGCGGCGATTCCGGGCGTGCTGGCACCCGACCTGCTGCGCAGCGCCATGGCCGCCCGCCAGATCGACCCGGCTGCGAGTTGGGGGGCGGCGTGGCTGGTGCGGCTCACCGGGCTGCTGGCCTGGGTGCTGCTGGCAGGGGCCGGCGTGCTGCTGCTGCGGGCCGAACTGCCGCCGCGCACGCTCGAGACGGCCGGGGCGTCGTTGCTGGTCCTGTTGGCGCTGGTGCTGGTGTCCTTCTCCAAGAAGGCGACGCGGCCGTGCCGCCGCTGGCTGGTCCGCATCGTGCCCGGCCCGCTGCTGTTGTGGGGTGAACGCATCCGCGAGGCGGTGTACCAGTACCGCCGCCGCAAGCGCGCGCTGGCAGGGCTGCTGGTGCTGGCCGTGGCCGTGGAGCTGGCGCTGATCCTGGCCAGCGCGGTGACGGTCTACGGCATCTGCCGGGCCTGGCGGCTGCGACCCTTGTTGGCCTTCCTGCCGCTGATCGAGATCGTCGTGGTGGTGCTGCCGCTGACCCCCGGCGGACTGGGGGTGCGCGAGGCGCTGCTGGCGACGCTCTTCGCCCGGCTGGGCATGACCGCCGAACAGACCGGCGTGTTCGTGGCCCTGGGCCTGTTGGCGCTGCCCCTGCGGGCGCTCGGCGGGATTCCCTACATCTTCGCCGGCGGGTGGACGCCCCTGCGCGGCGCCGGCGGCGGTCCGGTCTCGGGCGCAGCAGGCCAGGATCGAGTGGCTGGTCGGTGAGCGCCGCTCGCCCAGACCAGCGACGCGCGGGCTGGCCGGGGCGGTCGGGGCGGCCGCCGTCGGCTCCCGTCAGGCTCGGTGGCAGGCTTCTGTCAAGCTGGGCCAGGTGGCGGCTCTTCTGCGCCGCAGCACCCGTGCCGCCCGCCTGGCCGCTGGCACCGTTGCCGTCCGGCGCTCAGTCCTCGCGGAAGGCTCCGAAGGCGAAGGCCAGCTCCAGCTCCTCGACGACGGCCTGGCCCTGGTCGTCCGTCTCCAGCATGGTCGTCATGTAGGCGGCCCAGCGCCGGGCGGTCTCGCCTTCCCAGCTGCGCTCCAGGTGCGCGCGGCTGGGCGCGGTGGCAAACAGGAACAGCCGGTCTTGGTAGCGATAGATCACCATGTTGACCTGCTGGGTCAGCATGGTGGCGGCGACCTCGGGCCACAACTGGTCGTGCGCCTGCTTGTACGCGGCGTACTGCCCTGGTCGCAGCTTGAATGTCTGTGCCAGCTTGAACATGCGCTCCTCGCTCGGGTGGCCCCAGAGCGGCACTGCAGCCGGCGCGCGCCGAGGTCCGTGCCGCCCTTCTCGCCGCTAGTCGTACCACTCCCGCAGCACCCGCGAGGCCAGCGCACACCAGGCCACCAGTCGCTCCGGATCGCCCCGCACGGTGCTGATGTCCTTCATGATGAACTCGCAGGGGTGCGCGCCGGACTGCTCCAGACGCGCCCGCAGGTCCGCCTCGGCGCGCGCCGCACAGAACGTCGGCTCTGCGAGGATGGCGGGACTGGGCTTGTGGCTGAACACGTACCGCTGCTGCGCCCGCTCGGCGGCCTGGGCCACGTGGCACCACGGGCTGATCGAGATCTTGCGCAGGCGCGGAACCCGCGCCAGCAGGTGCATCTTGTCGTGCACCGGCTCGCAGCACCCGTAGTAGTTCAGGCCGCAGCGCCGCATCACTTCCAGCTCGTACTGGAGGGCGAATTCGTCGTGCATGGCCGGCGAGACCTCGCCGAAGATCTGGCAAGTGGCGCCCCCCCACTGGTCCATGGTCGTGATGTGCGCCGGATCGTACCCCGGCTGCGGCAGCTCGTCGGTGAAACCCGCAGCTCCCGAGCCGACGCGGTGCAGCGGGTGAGGGTAGTCCAGCAGGTTCTGCTGCTCGAGCTGTTCCATGCGCGCCACGAACGAGGCGGTCATCCGCTGCATGATGGCGTGGATGAAGTCGGGCCGCTCGATCAGGTCCTCCAGCGCTTGCTGGACGCCGGTCCACTGCACCAACTGGTCCCAGGCGGTATAGAAGTGCTGCCGGGGACCGCAGGCGCGGACCGCGAGTATGTCCCCGAACAGCTCTGCGTAGAAGGCGACCTGCGCCGCGGTCTGCGGCTCGTCGTGGCGAACCGTCGGCATGCGGATCTGCGCGACATCCTCGAGCTGGCGGATGACCGGCTGGTAGTGGTGCGAGAACACGTACGAGCCACCCTGCGGGATGAGGTCCTCCCGAGTCGCGACTCCGTACTCGGCCCCGACGATGCACTTCGGCACCCACCACGTGGCCTCGCAGACCTCGTCACAGGCCAGCCGACGAGCGGTGAACAGGCGCTGGCGCAGCGCCCGCTCGACGCCGCGCAGCCGCGCCTCCGAGCACACGCAGCGCAGCTCGTCCACCTTGTCCTCGAACTCGCCGAAGGGGATCTCCGTGACCCACAGCATGGGACGCTGGTCCTGCAGGCTGTTCAGCCGCTTCCACCCCTCGCGGCGCTCCTGCTGGATCGGCGCCGCGGCTTCTTCGGCCAGTTGCGCTGCCAAGTCTCTGATCACCTCACGGTCGGTGCGGGTCATGGGCTTTCTCACCCGGTGCCAGTGCGTGCTTCCTGCCGGCCGGGTCCGGCTCCATGGGTTCTTTCTCTGTCTGTCAAGCGACCTTCACGAGCGCTCGCGCCGCGCGCTCCACGTCGCCGGCCACTCCTGGCCCACGTGGGCGGTGCCGGTCATGGCATCGCCCGCAACGGTGCCGACCAACTCGTACAGGCCGCGCAGCACCACCTGGGTGCCGCGCACTCGCCCGGACAGCCGCCGCTGCTGGTACGGGGTCCGGTACGTGCCGTCGACCTGGGCGCCCTGTTGTTCGGCGTGCAGGGTGTGCACCGCCTCGCCGTACACGAAGCCCAGGTGGATGCGCCAGTCCCCGGAGATGTCCACCGCGGGTGGGACCTCCGGGGGGCTCGGCGGGCGCGGCGCCGGCGTGCTCAGCACTGCCCGCAGCCGCTGGGCCACGACCGCGTCCTCGCCCGCTTCCAGCATGTACGGGTTGATCTGGAGGCCGTCGTGGCGCTGGCTCACCAGGACTCGAGGGTCGCCGTCCAGCAGAGCGGCGTAGGCCTCGTGGGGCGTGCGCTGCAGCACCGCCGGATCCCAGGTGATGTTCAGATAGGGCGTCACGTTGGCCACGCCCGGCATCTGATACGCGGTGGCCACGGAGGGCAGATCGGCGACCGCGCGCCGGATCGTCTCCAGGTACCCTTCCCACATGCGCCACTCGGCATCGTGGTCGCGGCCCAACAGAAAGGCCTCGACGGCGGCCAGCAGGGCCATGGCCTCTTCCTTGCCGACCTTCATCGCCCGCCCTTGGCCGCCATGGGGCGAGGCGTGCAGAAAGGCGGCCCGCAGCAGGTCCTTGCGGCCCAGCATCAGTCCCGAAGCCTGAGGGCCGCGGAGGCACTTGCCGCCCGAGTAGGCCACCACGTCAGCGCCCATCTCCAGGTAGCGGTTGGGCCGGGTGAGCCGCTGGGCCGCGGCATCCACGAACGTCGGCACGCCGAACTCGCGCGCGACGGCGATCAGGCGCTGCGGCGTGATGCGGCTGCGCGCCTCCGCATCGCCGTCGATGAACACCAGCGCGGTGCGGGGGCCGATAGCCGCGCGCAGCTCGGTCTCCGTGTCCACGGTCACCACCTTGCCGCCCGCGATGCGGATGCACGGCTCGTACCCTGAGCGCACGCAGCCTTCCTGGATGATCTCGTCGGGCATCCCCGTGGTGTCGGGCAGACGCGCCGCCTTCTCCGGGTCGCCGCCGGCCATGGCGGCGGCGGTGATCTGGTTGATGGCGGCCGCGCAGCTGCAGGTGATGTAGCCCCACTCTGCCCCGGTGATCTCGGCCAGGCGGGCGCCGATGGCTTCCATCAACTCGGCGATGCGCACGTAGCCATTGGTGGCCTCGACCATGGCCTGCGCGGCCACGTCGAGCATGCGCGAGCCGCTCCACACAGTGTAGGTGCCGCTGGCGTTGATGACCGGGCGAACGCCTAGAGTGGCGTACGTGCTGGGCTGGATACGGCCAAAGGTGCTGGTGCTGGGGGGCATGCGTGCTCCTCGTGGTTGCGGCCGCGGCCCATCCGACCGCGGCCGAAGGTTCGAACGAGAAACCGGGCGGGCGCCATGGCCTGCGGCGCGGTCGCCACGGGAGCGGCGAACGCTCGCCAGACGCTCCGGTTCGGGACGATCGTCAACGACAGACCCAGTACGCCGGGGGCGCCTCCTGCCAGCGCGGCATGGTCAGGCCACTGGCATCGTACATGAGTTGTCCCCCCTGGTAGGTGAGCTGGACCTCCAGCTTGCGGTCGCCGGTGATCTTGGCGCGGCCGCAATCGAAGAACCCGAACTGGCCCTGCACCAGACGCAGGACCGCGATGTCGGCGGCGGCTCCCACTCCCAACTGTCCCAGCTCGGAGCGGCCGATCAGATGGGCGGGGACCGTGGTCGCGCGCTGGATCACCTCGTCCAGGCCCATGCCCATGTTCAGGTACTTGTTGCAGACCTCCAGGATGCTCGTCACCAACCCGGTGGCGGCGTTGCCCGTGTGCAGGTCCGTGCTCAGCGAGTCCGGCGGAAAGCCCTGCTCTAGGGCACGCACGCCGTTGCGGAACCAGAACGAGCCGGCCCCATGGCCGACATCGAAGCGCACACCGCGCTGGCGCGCCGCGACCAGCGCCGGGTTCAAACGTCCGTCGTCCAGGATGATGGGATGCTGCTGCGCGAACACGTGGGTGTGGATATCGCCGGGGCGCAGGCGCTGCAGGATCAGCTCCTCGTACGAGCGTTCCGGCGGCCGCGGCCAGAAGTCGACCATCACGGGCATCTGGCACAGCTCGCCCGCTTGGACCGCGCGATCGACGCTGGCCCACGGCGGGTGCTGCTCGTCCCAGGGCTGGCGCGTCCAGTAGTGAGCAGTCTTCACGCCGACGATCTCCTTGAATGCTCTGCACACGCCGGCGCACAGGTCGGGCAGCATGTGGGCGGGATCCTGCTCGCCGGCCCCCATGCCATGGTCGGCGATGTTGATGAACGCGAGGATGCGCGTGCGCGACTTGTCGATCACGCGTTCCTTGAACCGACCGAAATCCAGCGGGCCCGCCGTGCCGGCATCCACCATCGTGGTCACGCCCGCGCGCCAGCTCTGGCCGTCGGCCACGATGCAGCCGCTGAAGTTCTCCGAGAAGACGTGGCAGTGCACATGGATGTCGACCAAGCCGGGGACCACGTACATGCCGGTCACGTCGATCACCTGCTGGGCGGTGTCGGCTGGCAGGTGGGCGTCCACGGCGGCCACCCGGCCGCCGGCCACGGCGATGTCCAACAACCCGGAGCGGCCATGGGCCGGGTCGATGAGATAGCCTCCCTGCAACAGCAGGTCGAAGCGCAAAGCGTCGGCTCGGGCGGGCGTGCTAGCAGCGGCCATGCGGTGTCTCTCCTTTGCCTGTAGGAGCGGAGCGAACGAGGATCCATCGCTGGCAGCGAAAGAACGGCACAACAACGCCCCGCCGGCAAGGCGGCCCGACCGGATGCGTGCGGCAGTCGGCCGCCTGGCTGCGGCCGCCGGCGAGCGCCCCCCGCCGGTCGCCCGCCCATCCCCCCCGGTCCGTGGCGCGCACGCCCGGGCCGCCGTACAATTGGCCCTACCGCGCCCGAACAGAGGTCGGCGGCTGGCGGGGGCCGGACCGCCCAGCCACCAGTTCGGGGCCATCCCCGCCGCCGTGGAACCCAGGCGGCTGCGTGGCGGCGAGGCGGCCGGCACGAGAACGAGAGACGGTCATCGTGGACACCAGCCGGGTACGGCAAGCGTTAGGGGTGCTGCTCCTGCTGGTTTCAGGCGCCATGCTGTTGTGCCTGCCGGTCAGCCTGTGGTACGGCGACGGCATGGGGCGCTATTTCTTGGCCAGCGTCGCCATCTTGGCGCCGTTGGGGCTGGCCGCTGCCTGCGTGCGCCGCCCGGTGCCCGGCGCTGTGTTCGCCCATCGCGAAGCCCTGGGCACGGTGGTCTTCGGCTGGGTGTTGGTCTCGGCCGCCGGGGCGCTGCCGTACCGGCTGAGCGGCGCCATTCCTTCGGTGACCGATGCCTTCTTCGAATCGATCTCGGGGTTCACGACCACGGGTTCGTCGATCCTCACCGACATCGAGGTCTTGCCGGCCAGCCTGCTGTTCTGGCGGGCGCTGACGCACTGGCTGGGGGGGATGGGGATCGTGCTGCTGGCGGTCATCATCCTGCCCATGTTCACCGCTGGCGGCACGCTCCTGTACCGGGCCGAAGCGTCGGAGTTCTCCCATCAGAAGCTGACGCCCCGCATCAAGGAGAACGGGCGGATTCTGTGGAGCATCTACCTGGCGATCACGGGGATCCTCGTCGTGCTGCTGATGCTGGGCCGCATGTCGCTGTTCGACGCGGTCACCCACGCCTTTGCCACGGTGGCGACCGGCGGGTTCTCGCCCAAGAACGCCAGCGTCGGCTACTACGGCAGTGCGTACATCGAGGGCGTGATCGCCGCAGGCATGTTCTGTTCGGGCATCAACTTCGCGCTGTACTACTACCTCTTCCAGGGGCGGCTGCGGCTGGTGTGGCGCGATGACGCCCTGCGGTTCTACTGCTTCACGGTGCTGACCAGCATCGCGGCGGTGTCCGCCTACCTGTGGCATCGCGGCCAGTACGAGTCGCTGGCGGCGACCGTGCGCTACGCAGGCTTCCAGGTCATCTCCATGCACAGCACCACGGGGTTCGCCACGGCCGACTACGAGGCGTGGGGAGCCTTTCCGCGGAGCCTCTTGATCCTGCTCATGCTGATGGGCGCCTGTCCGGGGTCCACCTGCGGAGCCATCAAGAATCTGCGCGTGCTGGTGCTCCTGCGCGCCTGCCATGCCGAGATCCGCAGGGCCATCAACCCGCGCGTGGTGGTCTCCACGCGCCTCATGCGGCGCAGCTTGACCGAGGGAGAGCTGTCGCGCCAGGGCCTGTTCGTCGGCATGTACCTGTTCAGCGTCGCCTTGGCAGGCCTGGCGATCGCGGCCCTCGGCGTGGATGCCCCGACCGCTTTCTCCGCGGCCGTGACCACCATGGGCGGCGTCGGGCCTGGGCTGGCGCAGGTCGGACCGACGGGGAATTTCGCCGCCCTGCCGGCCCTCGCGAAGTGGATCTTGGCTGGCTGCATGCTGCTCGGCCGGTTGGAGATCTTCGCGGTCCTGGCCGTCTTCCACCCGCAGTTGTGGCGGCCGCGGTAAGGCGGCGTTCGGCCGGACGCCACCGGAGAGTGCCGGCCGCGCGGTTCGCTTTCGACTCGTCTGCCGCGCAAACCAGATTGAAGGCGTCCAGACGCCCTGCGCGCAGGTCGAACTCCAGCCGAAACGTACGGGTGCACAGCGGCGCGTCGGCGCCCAGGACGGGTGCGTCCACCGCGTCGCCATGCCAGACGGCCTGGTGCACCACAGCGCCGTCGGCAGCGCGCGTCCGAGCGCATGCACCCGGCCGCTGGCATTCAGGCGGAGGCAGCGCGCGTCCGCGCGCAGCGGGTGGGTGGCGAGCGTGCCGCCGGTGCGACAGGCAAAGCCGTCCAGCCGCAGCCAGGCCCGGCCCAGCCGCAGGCGCGCCGCGCCATTGACAGGACAGCCGGCCGTGCCGGATTATCGCCGCCGGGTGCACCGTGGCAGCCACACCGCGCGCGACCAAGGAGGGAATCGATGGCGAAGAAGAAGGTCCTGCTCACCGGGGCCAGCGGCCTGATCGGCAGCGCTTGCCGACGGCACTGGGGCGATCGGTACGACCTGCGTCTGTTTGTCCATGATCCGGGCAAGGTGCCCGCGGGGGCGACGGACGTGGTGGTCGGCGGCTGCGAAGACCTGGAGCTGATGTTGCGCGCCACCGAGGGCATGGATGCCGTAGTGCACCTGGCGGCCATTCCCGGCGAGGATACGTTCGCGCGCCTGCTGGAGGCCAATGTCGTGGGGACCTACAACGTGCTGGAGGCCAGTCGGCGCAACAAGGTCAAGCGCGTGGCCTTCGCCAGCACCAACCACACGACGGGCGCTTGGGAGTGGAACGGCGTGCAGGCCAACCCCGACATGCCCCCGCGGGCGGACTCGCTGTACGGGGCCTCCAAGGTGTACGGCGAGGTGCTGGGGCGGTTCTACGCCGACAAGTACGGATTGGAGTTCGTGTCGCTGCGCATCGGCGGCGTGAACCGGGAAGATCGGCCCGAGGGCATCCGCTCGATCTGGATGTGGACCAGCCACCGGGACATCGCCGAGCTGTTCCGCCTGGCCGTGGAGGTGGAAGGCATCCAGTTCGCCATCGTGTACGGGGGTTCGGACAACCCGAACAGCTGCCTCGACTTTTCCTCTGCGCGGGAGCTGCTGGGCTTCGTGCCGCAGGACCACGTGTCGGCGTACCTCCACGAGCTGCCTCCGGAGGTGGTGGCCCGACATGCGGCCACGGTCTGGCAGGTGCGCAGGCAGGGCACGGGGTACACGCTGAAGAAGCGGACCGTGGAGCCGCCGGCCTAGGCGGGGACCGGCGCCGCGCCCAGCCGCGTGGCCGTCCGCGCGGAGT
>Ga0067045_1003341_pt1 | contig 23063 bp, 25 predicted proteins | sample TerdegcTABiofilm_FD_59184 | JGI IMG/M metagenome (GOLD analysis project Ga0067045, IMG submission 59184) | Combined Assembly of (Gp0054472, Gp0054536) Wastewater bioreactor microbial communities from Singapore -Terephthalate degrading...
CTTGCCTGGAAAACGGTTTGAGCGTAATGGTGGAGGATACTCTGGAAGTTGCCCGGGAATTGAGTGCTGCAGGAATACCTGTCATTTTGATGGATGCTCCTTACAACCGGGGTAACTTGCCGGAGCTTATCTGCCGCAAACATTCATGGTTTGAAATATACCAGACCTTGGTTGCGGAGCCGTTGCGAGATGCAGCAGCGTCTTTCAGAGGGAATAGCAATAGCAATAGCGGGTTTGGCAAAACTGTAATAGAGTCACTTTAAATACGCGTATTTCGAGCTTCATAGACAAAACGCTTCTTTGGCTTGTTCCGTTGTTTAAACAAGTGAGTTGTGATAGAGAAGGCTGGCAAGTGCGGCTGGGGAGGTGATGCCGGCGGTGAGCGAAATGGGGGAAGCGATCAAGTTATATTACCGCGGTGAATTATTTGAAGCGGAAAAAATACTGAAATTAATCTTACAGAAAGAGCCTGAAAATATTAACGCTCTGTTCAGATACGCGGTCATCCAGGAAGAGCTTGGCAGGAAGGAAGATGCAGGCGCGATCTATCTTAAACTCGCCGGGTTTTACGAAAAAGAGGCAAGCTACGAGGATTGCTTCGATGTTTTGGAAAAAGCTTCGGCTGTTTTGCCTCAGGTCAGCCTGGCGCCGTTGAAGGCTAAATGTCTTTATCATTTGGGGCGCTACGCTGAAGCTTTAGATTATTTTATTGCCTCTCCGCGAAACAACCAGAATCTATTCTATACCGGCAAGATTTATTTTGCTTTAAATCAATATGATAATGCCTTGAGAATATTCCGGGAGATATCATCTAAGGCTTCTGACAATGAGGAATTTTTTCAGGCCTGCTACTGGACTGGTAAGTCTTTGTATGCTTTGGGAGAGCTGGACGGCGCGATTTCTTGTTTTAAAAGTTATATATCGGTTTGTGCCGGTGAAGCGCAGGTTTTTCTTGATCTTGCTTTTTGTTACCTTAAAACGGGCAGTTTCGAGGAGGCAAGAGACAGCCTTTTAAAGTATCAGGAGCTTGGCGGCAGCCCTGATTTGGCCGCCCTTTATTCAGGTATCGTCAATTACCGCCTGGGAAATTATGAACGGGCAATTAGCCTTCTGGACCAGGCACCATTAAGTGACAGGGCTTTGTGCTGGAAAGGGCTTGCCTGTTATGAGCTTGGCATGTATGAAGAAGCTGTAAAATGCTTTTCCGCGGCCGCGAAATACGAGACCAAGCCGCTTTATTTTAAAATGATGGGCAAGTCACATTTGAAGCTGGGTGATTTTTTTGAAGCAAAAATTTGTTTTGAAAAGGCCCTTGATATGGACCCTTCAGACGAAGAACTTAAAAAGCTGGCGGCTGTTTCCAGACAATTATTGGTAACAGATGAGTAAAACCTCCCGGTCATGGTAAATGCCGCTTTTTCCCCTTTCTTTTGTTGGGATCGTAGATTTCAAACTTTCCTGAATAGTTTTCCAGGTTGTATTCTATTAAAGGGGCGGTCTTGTTCAGCCGCTCCATCTGTTGGATACGCATTTTAGAAACTGCGTTGCCGTACTCGTTTCTTTTTCTGTCCACATGGCTTTTGTGTTTGCTCATATATTTATTATATTCAACCGGATTGGAGAACATTCACCTGGTTTGAAATTGTCAGGCATTTTAGAATAGCGAATTCAAGAAAAAACTGTTAAAATAATAAAGCAATAACTGGATGAAAAGAGGGAGAATTATGTACAAGTATAAGGTGATCGCGACTATAGTAGAAATTCGCGGTGAGGGAAAATGCTCATACGGCCATAAGGTTGGTGACAGCTTTGAATTTACGCAGTTTACCCCCGCCGGGTTATGCCAGTTTGCCTATGACTCGATGCGTTCTGCCGTGGCAGCGATGCTCTATGGCGGCCAGTTTCCCTGGGCTCAGGACAGCGATGTGTCAACCTGGGCCTGCCCGGATCCGGAGAGGCCGGTAATCTTTGAGTTGAAGAGAGTTCCTGTTTAGCANATACATGCCGCTGACGCGGCACCAGCAGAATGATGAAAATAGCTGGGGGAAGGGTGGTTGTCTCAACAGGGATAATACTCTGCCCGGGTAAATTCTATTTTCAGGGTATCAGGAGAAACTCGACTGTTACGCGTCCCTTTTAAAGTTAAGCAGGATTTCTGCCGGATGTGTCGAAAAGTGTACCAGGTTTATAAAATAATTTTTTATAGAGAGGTGGTTTGTATGCCGATATTTGAGTACAGGTGTGGAAAGTGCGAGAAGACTTTTGAGGTGCTCCATCTGGCCGGCAGGGATAATAAAGCGTTATGCCCGGATTGTGGCAGCTCCGATATAAAAAAATTGATCTCTGCCCCTTTCCTGCCCAGTTCTGTAGGAAGACCTGCTAATGATGACATTGGCCGGTGCTGCAACAGCGAGCCCGGGGAGAACGGGTGCACCCCCGGTTCCTGCTGCGGGCAGATGCCTGAAAATTAAACAAAGATACGCAACCAGGCCGGAGCATACGGCCTGTTTTACTTTAATTTGACATGCAAAAGTTATTTGACAGTTTATGAGGGGTAATATAGAATAATTAATAATTGTGAATTTTATAACTACTTTTTAATACTTAGTTATTGAGGATATGTTGCTGGTATTATGTTACTGGGTTTGAGGGGAGGAAACAGGTGAAAACATTAAGGGTCCCGGAAGCGACTATAACAAGGTTATCTATATATTCCAGATTTTTAGAACATTTGGAGCGCAAGGGCATAGTGACGATATCGTCAGGTGAAATAGCCAAAGGAGTAGGAGTCGGCCCGGCTCAGGTGAGGAAAGATTTAGCTTACTTTGGTGAGTTTGGTACCCGCGGAGTCGGGTATAATGTAAAAGATCTGATGCGTTACATTTTAAAAATTCTCGGCCTTGATAAACCCTGGCCTCTTATTCTGGTGGGGGCGGGTAACCTGGGCTTTGCCCTTTGTACATATAAGGGGTTTAATGAACGTGGTTTCTCTATTGTCGGCGTGTTTGACAACGATCCGGATAAGATAGGCAAAAAAATAGTTAACCTTGAGATTTATCCTCTGGAAAAGATGGCAGATATCATTGCAAGACATAATGTTAAAATAGGGATCATAGCCGTACCATCTCATGCAGCGCAAGAAGTGACTGACATGATGATCAAAAACGGCTTGCAGGCCATTTTAAACTACGCGCCGGTGGCACTAAATGTTCCTAAAAACATAGAGATAAGAAACGTCGATATGTCAGTTAAACTGGAGGCACTGACCTTTAATCTCTGTAAGAGGGATTTATAAAACTTTACAACACAAGAATTTATTGTTCCTCAATTGCAGGCCAGGAGGTTGGTAAGGTGTTTTNGGGGCGGTGCTGTTTACTTGGAGGTTTTTCCAAAAAAGCGCAGCTTAAAGTTTTCTAAAACTCCACCCTTCGAAGAAATTGACAGCTGCCTGAACTCCGGCCTGGTATAATTTATCCTTTAGCTGATCGCTCATTTCAAAATCTGTGGTTTTTACCCCGAGTGAAGGTATGGATATTGTCCGGATGCTGCTTTTGGAATCCAGTTCGTGGGCTTTATCGTGAGCTTCCAGCATTGTAGATACGATGGATTTGAAAAGGTCAAATGGATTGTTAATCTGCCGGGACGCAGGCCCTTCAGTTTCTACGATTTTAAATCCGAAGGTAGGCCATGGGGGGACTTCTCCACAGTCAAAAATCCACACAGGGAAGTTGCTCAAAACTCCTCCGTCAATTATATAGCTGGTTTTTTTCTGTTTATTTGAGTCAGTGTACGAGAGTTTGTACGGCTCGTAGAAAAAGGGCAGGGAAGAACTCATTCTTACTGCCTTGCATACTTCCAGATCGTCAGGATTGATATTGTAATCTTTTATATCTTGTGGCAGCTTCAAAAGCCTGCGCCTGGAAACATCGGTGGCAATAACTACCAGCTTGTAGCGGTATTTAGGGTCATTTTCGTATTCTTTTAAAACGAGATCTTTAAAAGTATGGACTCCTTTGTCGGCCAGCTTTTTCTTAACCCAGTTTTCAAGATATTTACCTTCATATAATCCATTTTCAAACCACAGGCTCAGAGCTAAGCCGATATAGGGAATCCGGTCCAGCCAGTCTTTGTCCTTGAGCATGCTGAAATCAAGGTCTTTTATCAAATTTTTGATGTCACTGGCGGAGTACCCCGCGGCAACCAGTGATGCGATGATTGCGCCGGCGGAAGTACCTGCCACATTTGCCCATTTATAGCCTCTGCGTTCGGCTTCGGACAAGGCGCCGAGTATGCCGAATACCTTAATGCCGCCTCCCTCAAAGACTGCATCTGCATACATTGTCATAAAATAAATCACCCCCTGGTAAGATATTTTATGGGGTGACCTCAATAATTGACACAATACGGAACCGGCAAAAACGTAACTATTCAGTGAATCCGGTAGTTAGGATACGGCGTTATCACCGCTCATTCCTGGCTTTCGCGCCGGACAGCGCTTATTATACTGAATATAAAAACGCAAAACCTTAATATTAAAGGCATTTAAACTTTAAATTGAAGTGAAAGCACGTTGAGCCGGTCAACCATGCGCATCAGCTTTTTGGCCAGAGAATCTATATCGTGCAGGCTTTCCATCTGAAGTCTGGTATCGCTGCCTGCCCCCGAGCTCTTGTTTATTGATTTGAGAAGCCCGTCAATGATACCGCTTTGTCTTTGTTTAATGTTTTCTATACTGGTGGACTGCCGTTGAGCGGCTGACGCGATCTCATCAATAATGTCCTTGCTCTGCAATAGGGACTGAAGGACTTTTTCAAGTGAGCTCCCCGCATCCCTGACAGCGTCCTGTCCGGCCGCCAGTCTTTCCATATTTCCGCCAAGTGCTGTTTCCGCCGCCGCCCAGGAGTTCCGGACCCCTGCAAGTTCCTGAGACATTTGTTTTATCTGCCTGGAGGCCTCTTCAGAGATGCTGTGCAGTTCCTCTGCTGCGCGCGCTAATTCGTTGTTGCCGGAACGCGCTGCCTGAAGGGCCGCCTGTACGGTAAAGGCGTTATTCTTATCGAGTAAGTTTGAAAAGTGATTAATTGTTTTACTGAATTGCAGGCCTTTGTTTTCCAGTTCCTTCAATGAGATTCTCGTATTTACAAGAGAACGGCTTGATTCTTCAATATTTGCGGCAATTTTGGAGATGGCGGACATCCCGCTTTCACCGAGCCGGGTTGTTTTATTAACTTCACTTAATATTTGGAGAATGCTGTCCATGGCCTGTTTAGACTGGCTGGAAAGCTGCTCTGACAAGGCAATGGATTGTTTCAGGACGGTTACTTGTTCTTCTGTGCTCTGTTTCAACAGGTCAAATGTTTGTGACAGCCTGCTGTTGGTGCGGCCCGAGGTCTGAAGGTGCCCGAGGATTTGCTCGGCGGATTTATTGATATCCATGGCGCTTGATTTTACTGACTGGATCAGGTTGGACAGGTGTACGCTCATGGTGTTGAAAGCTGTCGCCAGATCGCCGAGCTCGTCTTGAAAGCGGACAGGTACTTTATAAGAAAAGTCCCCAGTCGCCAGTTTTTCAGTAGCCGCGGTCAAGTCCTGCAAGGGCTTTTTCAGGATACGCTTGGTTATCAGCGCTGCCAGTGAAATGCCGGACAGGTTCGCTGCCAGACAGATCAAGATAATATTGATGATTGTTTCACGTGCTTGCCTGTTTAACCCGCCGAGATCCATACCCAGGCAGAAGTAGCCTGTTGTGCTGCCACCCATTGTGTTGATTGGAGCGAAGAATTCCATTATGGTTGGTTTTCCCTGTTCATTATAACGGATTTTTGATATATCAGCTTTTGATGCCAAAGCTTCCTGGATAACTTTATCGTTTATCTTGCTGCCAGTTTGCCTGTTGTCGGTATGAGCCAGGACTTTACTTTCCGCATCCAGGACCATTACATAAGTTATGTCCTGGTAATTACCTATTGTTTTAATCAGGTTTTTTAGGGATTCCATGTTGCCAGTCTGTAAATAAATGCCGGAGGATTGGGCTGCTATTTGAACAATATTCCAGCCTTTTTTCTGAATTTCTTTTTTAAAAATGGACTGGTCCCGCAGAAAAACTGAAGTTCCTACTGCAGCTATTAAAAATGTTACCAGCAGGCTCAAGGCTATGGCTATTTTCGTTGTAACTGACAGCCTTAGCCTGGAAATGAATGTGCTATAGATACCTATGAGTCTCATGATGCTGCCTCCTTAATCAATGAATTGCAGGCTATCTCCAGGGCTGGTGCCGGTGCCGGCCAAACTTCCTGCCGGGAATTCGGCCACAAGATAAGAGCGGGTGATGACTGGGGAAAACCTGAATGGCTTTATGTTTTCCATAATATGCAGGACAGACATCTCTCTATCAATAAAGAGAATATCAATGGGAAAATTCATAAAGCATGTGTGAACACAGTTGCACGGCATAAGGATTAAGGCTTCCCCGTGTTTTAAGCCTGGCCTGCCGATCAGGCCTTTTAACCGTTTTATAAAGCTTCTTGCCACCTCGACATGGCTGGCCAGGACAGAGCCATTGCTTGAATTAACCAGTTGCATAAATTCACCTTCTTGCCCTCAGCTTCGCCGGGTGCTGTTACCGGCGCTTTGCAAGTCGTTCGCTTGTGATAACGCCGTGCTTATATATGCTAATTTACTTAATGAAGGCTTTAGAGATCTGGATGGCCGCAGGTCCCAGCAAAACTACAAATATTGCCGGGAAAATAAATAATACCATTGGGACCAAAATTTTAACCGGTGCTTTCATAGCCATTTCTTCTGCCAGTTGACGGCGCTTCAGGCGTATTTGCCCGGATTGCAGGCGCAGAATATTACCTATGCTGATCCCCAGCTGGTCGGCCAGGATGACCGAGCCGGTAAAGGTTGACAGGTCATCCACGCCGGCGCGCAGAGACATGTCGCGCAGCGCTTCAACCCTGGGCCTGCCCATCTTTATTTCCTGAAGCACCTTGGCAAATTCTTCTCTGAGTACCCCTCTGGTTTTTTCTACCACTTTCATCAGTGCTCCGTCGAAACCAAGACCGGCTTCAACGCTTACGGTAAGCAGGTCAAGGACGTCGGGCAGGCTTTTTTCAATTTCTTGCCTGCGTGCCTGCCCCTTTTTGTTCACATAGAAATCCGGCAAGAACCACCCCAGCCCGAGCCCGGCGCATCCCATTAACGCAACCTGAACGAAGTTTTTACCTGTTTCTTCGCTGACTGCCCACAAGAGGGCGGCAGTTCCGGCAGCGGCCAGGTATTTTACAGCCAGGAGCTCCCGCGGCGCGATCTTTTCACTCAAACCCGCTCTGGCTATTTTTTGGCCTAGCTCGGTTTCCTTTTCTTCGGGTAGCATTTTGGGTATAATTGAAGACACTTTAACCAGAATCGGTTTAACTGCTCTCCGGTAGAAAGGTGCCTTTAGTTCCTGCTCCCGGACTGTACGGGTACGTTTGCCTATTACCTCGGTGACCCTTTTTTCCACCTCCTGCCGCTCTTTAGAAGTAAAGTTGTAGAGAGCCATTGTTAACAGGAAGGCTTCAATAAAAACAGCGGCAACAATTAGTTCCAGCAACAGCACACCCCCTATCCTGAAAATAGAACTTACCCGGGAAGGGTGTTTTCCCTGTTCACTCCAATGCTCCGCGTAAGATGCGCACCAATGCTCGCGTCGGGCGAAATTGGTCCGCCTTCAACTCGCCGTCCTGGCTCGCTGAAGGCTGGCGCGAACATCCTGTCCGCGCTCCCAATTTCGCATCCTCGCTTCGCCAGGTGCTGTTACCGGCGCTACGCAAGTCGTTCACCCGGGATAACCACCCTTCCCCCAGTTATTTTCATCCTTTTGCTGGTGCCGCACAAGCGGCATGGAGGTCTAAACAGGAATTTGAACAATTTTTTTGATTATAGTCAGTCCGAAAATTTGAGACAGTGCTGCGAAGGAAACCATCATCAGGCCAGTCTTGCTGTTAAACAACGGCTTGATGTAGTCTGGGTTTAAAAAGTATATTACAGTAATTAAAAGAATAGGGAGGAGGCCTATGATCAGTCCTGATACCCTGCCCTGAGCGGTAAGAGTTTTAATTTCTCCTTTAATCCGGACTCTTTCCCTGATGGTAGCGGCAATATTGTCAAGTACTTCCGCCAGGTTACCCCCGACCTGGCGCTGGATTAACACGGCGGTTATCACTAATTCCAGGTCTTCACTGTTAACACGTTTGGTCATGTTGAGGAGGGCTTCTTCAGTAGGAGTCCCCCAGTTCATTTCCTGGAGTGCGGCTCCGAATTCTTTGGCAATGGGAGCGGGTATTTCTTTGCGTACCATGTCCATTGCCTGTAGAAAACTAAAACCTGAGCGCAGGGAGTTTGCCATGATGACCAGGGCGTCACAAATCTGGCTGTTGAATCTGGCAAGCCTTCTGGCCTTTGCCATGCGCAGTCCGAAGCAGGGCAGGTACCCCCCGATGGCGGCAGACAGGAGCCCGGCTGCCGGGCTGCCGGTAAGCAGGGTGAAGAACAGCCCGCCTCCCAGTGACAGGAGCATTGTCAGGCCTAAAAATTCTTCGCCTTTTAGAGGTATATCTGCTTTTGCCAGCTCAATGTCCACCTTTTCCGTTATTTTACGGGCGGTGAAGAGCCTGCCGGACAGCTCCAGGATTCTGCGGCCCATTCCGGTGTTATTTTTCTTTTTACCCCCAGCCAGCATATCTCGTATCCTGATGCCAAACAGCCGGTTGATTCGTGTGGCTATTATTTCCTGCTCTCCTGCTTTAAATTGTTGAACGCCGAGAATAGAAAGAAAAACGGTGAGAAAGGTAAGGAACGCTATGACTGAAAGGTTCAAATAAAAAACCTCCCGTTAAACTGTTAGTATATATTCAGTAAACCAGGTGGAGGTAAGGCGTTATCGTTAGCGAACGACTTGCGTAGCGCCGGTTACAGCACTCGGCGAATCTGAGGATGCGAAATTGGGGGCGCGGACATGGATGTCCGCGCCAGCCTTCACCGAACCAGGACGGTGAGTTGAAGGCGGCCCAATTTCGCCCGAAGCGAGCCGTAAGTGCTGTCGGCGCGGAGCAATGGAGTGAATAGTGATAACGCCGTACCTCCACCGCCGGGTTCACTGAATAGTTACAATTGTTACAATATAGAAGGCTCGAAAGCTTCGCAGGGTAAGGATATGCCGTGAGCCTCCAACAGTTCGAGGAACCTGGGCCTGATTCCGGTGGCGATAAACCTGCCTTTGAGCTTGCCGTCGGGACCGAAGCCCTCCTGCCTGTAAACGTAGATGTCCTGAAGGACAATTGTATCTCCTTCCATACCCTGAACTTCGGTGATATGGGTGATTTTCCGCGAACCGTCCCTCATGCGGCTCTGGTGGATGATCAGGTGGATGGCGGAAGAAATTTGTTCCCTGATAGCTTTAACCGGCAGTTCCACTCCGGCCATCAACACCATTGTTTCCAGCCGGGAAAGCATGTCCCGGGGCGAATTGGCGTGGCCTGTGGTAAGGGAGCCGTCATGGCCAGTATTCATTGCTTGGAGCATGTCTAGTGCTTCTCCGCTGCGGACCTCGCCCACCACAATCCGGTCGGGGCGCATCCGCAGGGCGTTGCGCACCAGATCCCGGATGGTTATGGAACCTTTGCCCTCAATATTGGGGGGGCGGCTCTCCAGGGTAATCACGTGTTCCTGTTTTAGCTGAAGCTCTGCCGCGTCCTCGATAGTAATGATCCTTTCGTCGTCAGGGATAAAGGACGAAAGAATATTGAGAGTGGTGGTTTTACCGCTGCCTGTTCCCCCGGAAACCACAATGTTCAATCTGGCCTTAACGCAGGCCTCCAGAAAACCAGCCATTTGGGGAGTCAGGGTGCCGAATCGGACTAGATCGTCAATAGAAAGCGAATCTTTAAAAAACTTCCGGATGGTGATGGTGGGGCCGTTTAAAGCCAGTGGGGGTATGATGGCGTTCACCCTTGAGCCGTCCGGCAGCCGGGCGTCAACCATCGGCATACTCTCGTCTATCCGCCTGCCCAGAGGTGTTACTATTCTCTCGATTATATGCATGATGTGGTTGTTGTTGCGGAAAAACACACCGGTTAATTCAATCTTGCCGTTTTTCTCGATGTAGACTTTATCTGGGCCGTTAACCATCACCTCGGTTACTTCCGGGTCGTTCAACAGCGGAGTAATAGGCCCGTAGGCGATGGCGTCATCAGATATTTCCCTGGCAATGCGTATGCGGTCCAACCGGGGGATATGCTCTCCTTCTTTCTCCAGAATGCCTAAAACCATTTCTTCGATTTTTTTTGCCAGTATATCCGGGCTGTTCTCGTGATCTCCCGTCATTTCCTTTAATTCATCGATAATTTTTTTATGAATACTGGTTTTTAGCTGTTCATAGGGGTCTTTTTTAACAGAGACCAGGTTTTTCCCCTGTTTTTCAATTCTTTCCGGTTGAGCTGTTTTTTGTTTTTCCAGCCTAGCCAGCAGTGACATATATGCTCACCTCCAGATATATTACCATTTAGACACCCGTGCTCCTGAAGCGGTACCAGCTGAAGAGCTGGGGGGAGGGTGGTGGTCATCCTGGGTGAACGACTTGCGCAGCACCGATAACAGCACCCGTCGAAGCGAGGAAGCGAAATTGGGGGCGCGGACAGGACGTTCGCGCCAGCCTTCACCGAGTCAGGATGGCGAGTTGAAGGCGGACCAATTTCGCCCGAAGCAAGCCGAAGGTGCTGTCGGTGCGGAGCACCGGAGTGAACGGGGATGACCACCACCCTTTCCAGATTAATTCTATTTTTCGGGTTAGAAACTAAAGAGTTTGCTGAAAAATGACTTCTTGGGAGCGTGTCCAGTATTGGAATCAGCTTTTGGCAAGTCAAATTCTCTGGCAAAATTTTTTATGCTTTGGGCAATCTTGCTGTTTGCCTGGGTCATTACAAACGGATGCCCTTTGTTGATCGAGGACAGGACCGTTTTCTCGTCATAGGGCAGGATGGCTGCGGGAGACGCGTTCAGGCTTTTTTCCAGGTCTGAAATTTTAATTCCGTAGTCCAGAGTGGACTGGTTCAAGACCAGCTTTACTTTCCTGGACAGGTTCAGGGTATCGAGGACCTCCAGGTCGGTTTTGACGTGCTTAATGGCCGGGAGATCACGGGTAAAAGTCAAAAGGATATCATCGGCTAATTCTAACGCGATCAGGTTCAAGTCGTTAAAAAGCGGGGAAGTGTCAACGATAACAATATCGTAATGATTTTTTAACAGGGTTAATATTTCTTCCACGTGTCCTGCTGTGACCACCTCAGCCTGTTCCGGCTGCAGGGGTGCCGGGAGGATCTTCAGCCCGGAGATATGCGGTGCCAGGTAAGTATTTACCAGGGAGTATTCCAGCCGGTCTTCCTCCTGCACCAGTTCGGCAATGGTGCCCTTGGGGGAAAGGTTGAGCATTACTGCCACGTCGCCGCCCTGCAGGTTAAGGTCCACCAGCGCCACTTTGTGCCTGGTCTCCTGGGCAAGGCATACGGCCAGGTTGCAGGAAATGGTGGTTTTGCCGACTCCCCCCTTGCTGGAAAAAACCACTACAATTCTTCGTGCCGGNGGGTNTNCTTCCGGCTGAGTTCCGGTAACGGGNGGGGCGCTGGCGCGGGCTGCCCGCATCTTGTATGAATTGCTGACGCGGCGNATGGTTTCAGCCAGTTCACTGGAGCTGAANGGCTTTACGAGGTAGTCCCTGGCGCCTGCGGCCATGGCTTTTCTCAGNTANTCCGGNTCTCCCTGNATGGAAATGATAACAATGGCAGTGTCGGGCAATTTATTTGAAATTGCCTCTGACGCTGTGATTCCATCCATTCCGGGCATATTGATGTCCATCAGAACAACGTCGGGATGAAGTTCTTCGGCCATCCGCAGGGCTTCTTCCCCGCTGCCGGCCTCTCCTACCACTGAAATGTCTTCTTCAAAATAGAGCAGGCGTTTGATGTCTTCACGGGTATTGGCAATGTCGTCGACAACCAGCACGCTGGTTTCACTCACAATATGACCTCCTTTAGTGAACCAGTTGATTCATTTTGATAGACGGCAGGGCGATGTTTTCCTGGTCTGTTGCCGGACGGAGCAGAAGCCGGATGGACCCTTTCTCAGAGCAAAGAATTAATGGCTGGGCCTGCTCGGGTGTTACTGAAAGGGTAATGGTATGGGCCGGCGCGGCTTTTTTGCCGTCCTGACTGTTTACCGCAGGCTGGCTGGTTGACTGGTCTGTGGACAGGACGTCGGCATTTTGAATGAGCAGGCTTGTGATGCTGGTCTTTTCCTGGCCTACTGCTCCTTGTAAATCGAAAGTGCCCATAACATCCACCCGGTCGCCCGGTTTGACCAGCCCGGCAATACCGGAAACTTCATTGACTGCTATGGTTACTGCCCGCTTGCCTGGCTGGAGCAGGAANGAAAGGCCGTCTGAAGCATCCTTGTCATTGGCAAGCTTGTCCCTGAGAATTTGCTCGCCTGGTAAAATTTCCGATCTGGCGATTTTACCCAGGACTTCTTTGGGATCTACCACCGCGCGTTCATTGATATATTTTGCGGGTATATCCTTTAGCTCAAACATCTGAGATGTAATCTGGGTTTTAGCGGGGATCCGCTGGCGGGCTACAGCGACTTTGACAAAATTGCCGTTAACCTGATAAGTTTTTTTCACGTCTGATAAAAACATATATATACCACCGGCTGCCACCAGGCCGGTGATTACGGCCAGGAGCAGGATCAGCCTGTTTTTCAAGTTATTCACCTCTTATTTGTCATTCTAGCAGTTTTACACCCTCAAGACCGTAGTTCGCCTGGCCTGGTGCCGATTCTCCCTCAACCACCATTCTGACGAAATAACCTTCAATATAGTTTTCGTTGCCCTGTCCGGTGACTCTGTCAACTAGGAAAGCGGCGAAACCGGTGATCCTGATCTTTTTTACCTGCCCCTGGTCAATAACAACAGGTTCGTAAACTGGGACAATCAAGATCCTGGGACATCCTGGATCAAAATGGGAGGAAGTGCATGCTGGAGAGTGATTGCATAATCCGATACGGTAGCCTATGGCCCGTTTGGTAGGGTTGGACATGTTTCCTGTTTCAGTGTCAACCTCGTCTCCCACCGCAAGCGTCCCCTCATAGCCGTATTTCAAATTGTCCTCGTAATTGCTTGCGCCGGTTCCACCCAGGGAAAGGGCGCCGTATGTGCCCGGACCCAGGGGAGACGGGTCAAGACTGTTGGATCCTTGTTTCAGGATGTATCTGGTGTTGAAGTCAAAAACCTGGTTGGGAACGGCTAAAGGGGCTGCGCCTTTGAAAGAACTTAAGCCGGCCGCCCTGGCGGACGCCTGTGCGCTTACCGTCCCGGAATATATGCCCAGCACTCTGGCAAAAGTAAAATTTACCTGCTTTGTCGCGGCAACTGTTATCTTTGCATCCTGATGGCCGTTGTCATCCGAAACGGTTATCTGGTCTGTGTTGCAGCCGTTCATCAAGGCGTAGCTTTCCGCTGTATTTCTTGCCAGAACCGGGTTTACCGGCAGTTCTTGTGCTCCGGCCAGAACAGCCGCGTCGACGGCATTGGATAACTGGTACCTGGCGAGGACAAGTTTTCCAATATCTGTTACCATTGCTATAAAACCCAGCAGGATCATCATTCCGGCTGTTACCATGACCAGGGCGAAGCCGTGCTGGTCACCGGCAAAATCCCGCAAGAATTTAACGATAATTTTCATCCCGGTCTCCATTTACTCCACCCTCATTGTGGTTGAGGCAGTCAGAGGGAAGGGGTTGGGTACAAAAGCGTCCAGTACAGGGGTAATTAGGCTGACCGTGTAATCAACTTTTACTGTTAAGGGGACTCCCCTTGTCCGGTAACTTTGAGCAGGCGTTATGGTGATTTGATCGTCCGTTAATCCTAAAGTTGCCGCGGCATCCTTGACTTTTGTTTTGATTTCAGCGTCTGTTTTGTTGACAACCCCGGCGCGTGCTCCTTCCCTGGAAGCGTTTGTGATCAATAGATATGAGTGGAATATCCTGCCGAACTCCATCGTTCCCATTATCAATATAATCAGAAGCGGCAGTACCAGTGCCAGCTCGACCAGCGCCTGTCCCTGCCTGTCCCTGATTAGCTTTCCTGCAAGGCACATAAAAATCACCTCACAAAATATGCGGCCAACGTACCGATGGCAATGGCGGCACCGTAGGGGAGCGTGCTGCTTTGTTCATCTTCCGGGACTGCCGGCTGGTTTTGAAAATATACATATCTGTTCAGGAAGGTTAGAAAAAGTTTTTTTACGGTAAAAAGCAGCTTCTTGTTTTTGATCAGGTAAAATACTGCCAGGATGCCGCCTGCTACAGCTCCTGCCAGGAAGGTGACAAAGACAAAGGAAGGACCTTTCAATGCCCCGATGGCAGCCAGGAATTTTACGTCACCGGCACCGATACCGCCCATCAAGTAGGGGATGAGAAGCAATGCCAGCCCCAGGAATAAACCTTCCATGCTGAAAAAAACTGCGGGCAGGCCACCGGTGTATAAATGGTAGCAGGCGGCCAGGATCACAGCCGGCAGCAAAACCATATTGTAAATTTTCCGGTAAATAAGATCGGTAATGATACAAATAGCAGTGATAATTAAGAGTATTATGTCAGCAAACATAAAGTTAACCTCTTTAAAGGCGGACCCCACTCAAGGTGATTTGAGCAGGGTCCTTTTTGGGAGTACTTTAAGACAGGTGTAGTATGTTTAAGTAATCGTTTAGGGAGTACTGCTGCCGCCCCCGACTGTGGCCGTAACGGTGCTGAATGTACTTGCAAGTCCACCTCTTAGTGCCTGGAGACCTCCGATAAGCGCTACTGCCACCAGTGCCAGGATTAACCCGTACTCCGCCATGCCTTGCCCAGATTCTTCTCTCCACAACCGTTTTGCCAGATTCAACATTTTAACTCCACCTTTCTTTGTTGTTTTATTACTTGTTTGATGTTCAAAAATCTTTTAGAATCAGTTAAAGCCGTTTGCAGTACTCTGGTAAGCGTTTGAGATACCCTCTCTCATCGATCCCAGGGCCATGACCAGCCCCAGCGCCACTAACGCTAAAATTAACCCGTACTCGGCCATCCCCTGGCCGCTTTCTTCGAGAAGAAGCCTTTTAGCCGGGTTTAACATATTTATCAACTTTATCAACCGCCTTTCAAACCACTTTGTTATCCTGATTCTAGCGCATGTTGCAAATAATAACATGATTCTGTAGTCTTAATTTGAACACTGACAGTAGTCGGAAAAAATTTAGGACCTGTCCTATAACCAGCCGTCCCATGTCAATAGCTGTTAAATTTTTTTTGTTTTTTGATAGGAAAATTAAAGTAAATGTAGAAAAAAATAAAAAGTATGCCGGCTTTGTGAGAAACTGGAGTTAAACATCGAACACGAAAAGATTTCTTTAAAACATCCAGTTTAACTGCCCATATAGAGGCATTTAAGGCTGTTTGGAAGGAGGGATGCCTATTGCGTTATGAGTTTGCCGGCTGTTTCGGATAGCCGTATAAGGGAAAACCTCACATACAGTTAGATGAGTGCCTGCTGGTATATTGGCCATGATCAGGCAAGTGAGGTACTCTCAAAGGAAACGGGGAGAAACCGGCAGGTATTAACCTAAATCTTCTATGCCGGTGTCTGAGCTGCTAAATTGTTATATGGGAGGGTAAATGGCTTTGAAACTGAAAATAGGCACAAAAATTGCCTTGGGTTTTTCTGCTGTTTTGCTTTTGCTTGTCGTGACGGGTGTCTTTTCAATCGTGCAAATGAGGTCCATAACAAAGAACATAAATACGATTAACATTATAAGCGAGCGGCTTAACCTGGAGAGAAGTATCCTGGAGTCTTTTTACCTTAGCTTCGCCGCCGGCCGCGGGTATATAGCTTACGGGAAAGAGAACTACCGCCAGGATTGCGAATCCGAAGTCAAGAAGTTCGTGGAGATGGAAAGAAAGCTGCTGGAGATTGCCGCGGATGAGAAGAAGGATGAGGTCAGAAAACTTATTGAGGTTAGCGAAGCTTATCAAAAAACAGTGGTCAACGAACTGATGCCCGCCGTAGAGAGGCAGTACAGGATGACCGACGCCAAAAGCGTCGAGGCGGCCAAGGGGGAAGTCACGCGCATAGCCGGCGGGGCAGCCCAGCTAACTAGCCAGATCACGGGAATCCTCAACGAGCTGGTAGCCAGAAACGAGAAAATTACCACCGAGACAATCAGGGCTACCGAAAGCAGTGCCTACAGGGTGACCACCGCGACTGTCGTTTTAACTGTAATTGCTCTTCTTATCGGCATAGCTTTGAGCGTCTTCATGGCCAGGTCGATCAGGAATCCCGTAATCAGGATGGTCGAGGGGGCGAACCGGTTTGCCCAGGGAGATTTCACCGGGGAAATAGATGTAAAGTCAACGGACGAGATCGGCGACCTGGCAGAATCTTTGAATAACATGGCGAAGCAGCTTAAGGCGGCCATATCAGAGATAATAACAAACGCCCAGGCGCTTGCCGCCCACAGCGAGGAGCTGGCGGCTTCTGCGGAAGAGGTGAGCGCGACTGTTGAAGAAGTGGCCAGCACTACTAACGAGGTTGCCGCCACGGCTGAAAAAAGCATGGAAAACGCAAGCATAACCGCGGACGAGTCCAGGAAGGCGGTGGAAGTAGCCGAAACAGGCGGGAAGACAGTAGTTAAGACTATCGACAAGATGAACTTTATTTATGAATCAGTAGGCAAGGTCAACGAGTCTATCCAGGGCCTTGGAGAGCTGTCCACCAGGATCGGCAACATCACCGACGTCATCACCGGCATAGCCGACCAGACCAACCTTCTAGCGCTGAACGCCGCGATTGAGGCTGCCCGCGCGGGCGAGCAGGGGCGCGGCTTTGCCGTGGTGGCCGAAGAAGTGAGAAAGCTGGCCGAGCAGTCCGCCAGCGCCGCCAGGGATATCGGGCAGCTGATCGCGCAGATTCAGACGGGGGTGGAGACGGCAATCCGCTCCATGGAGCAGAGCTCATCTGAAGTCGCTGAAGGCGTGCAGCTTGCTTCGGATGCCGGCAGCGCCCTGCAGGACATAATCAAGGCGGTAAACCGGAACATAACCCTGATCGATGAGATTGCCGAGGGCGCCAGGCAAGCCAGCGAGGGAACACAGCAGCTATCCGCCAGCAACGAGCAGGTCACTTCCACCATCCAGCAAGTGGCCGGCGCTACCCAGGATCTTGCCGAAATAGCCAACAAGCTGCAGGTATCTGTGGCTCAGTTCAAAGTATAAAGAGGCGAAGGTGCGGCTTTCAATCAAAGCTTGACGGGTTTGTTTCTTCAGATAAAAGAAGGGGAATCTTATGTCCGAATGTTGTTCCGGCTCCAGCATAGAAAACGGTGTTGTTTCCGGATGCGATTTTGCCGATCTCAGGCAGGATCTGGCCCTTTTTGAGACTGTGCTGAACACTTCCCTGGTTGGCTTGTATATAGTCCAGGACAGGAAGTTCTGCTATGTCAACCCTCAGTTTGAAAAAATATCCGGCTATACGAAAGAGGAGCTTTTAGGCAGGGAGAGCAGCATAGTGGTATTGCCTGAAGACCGCGGTATGGTGCGGAAGTATGCCGTCGATATGCTGAAAGGGCTTCGCACAGAGCCTTATCAGTTCAGGAGCCTCACCAGGGACGGCCGTATCGTGTGGATTCTTGAACAGGTTACTTCTGTCCAGTACCGGGGCAGACGTGCCGTTCTGGGCAACTATATGGATATTACAGGGCAAAAAAACGTGGAAGAGAAGCTGCAGGAGGCCAACCGGCAGCTTCAAAATATCATCGAGTTCCTTCCCGACGCCACCTTCGCTATCGACAGGGACGGCAGGGTCATCATCTGGAACCGGGCCATCGAGGAGATGACAGGGGTTAAAAAGCAGGACATAGCCGGAAAGGGTGGCTACGCCTACGCAGTTCCTTTTTACGGCGAGCGCAGGCCGATGCTGATCGACCTGGTTTTTATGGATGATGAATCATTAAGAAAGAAATATGATTATATTAAGAGAGAGGGAAAAACCGTTTTTGCTGAAGCGGTGATACCCTCGCTGCGCGGCCGGGAAGTCTTTTTGTGGGGCAAGGCATCACCGCTGTATGACAGTGAAGGCAATGTCGTTGGGGCCATCGAGTCCATCCGCGATATAACCGACCGCAGGCGCGCCGAGGAGAGATTCAAATACCTGAGCCTGCACGACTCCCTCACGGGGCTTTACAACAGGGCTTATTTCGAGGAGGAACTGCGGCGGGAGGACGGGCGGCCCGGCCCGGTCAGCATTGTGTTGATTGACATAGACGGCCTCAAGCTGGTCAATAATACCATCGGGCACGATGCCGGCGACTCGCTGCTGATGGCTGCCGGGATGTTGATCAGGAACTCCATTCCGGATACAGCTGTGGTGGCGAGAATCGGCGGGGACGAGTTTGCAGTGCTTCTCCCGCACTGCGGGGAGGAAATGGCGCAGGTTATCTGCCAGAAAATCAAAATGAAGGTGGAGGATTATAACGCGTTGAACCCCCAAGTTCCTTTAAGCATCTCAGCGGGCTTTGCAGCAAGAAAAGACGCCTCTCAGCGCATTTTCGACCTGTTTAAGGAAGCTGACAACAGAATGCACCGGGAGAAGCTGAACCACAGCCAGAGCGCCCGCAGCGCCATTGTGCAGACATTGAAGAAGGCGCTTGGGGAAAGGGACTTTGTTACCGGGGGCCATGCGGAACGCATGCAGAAGTTTGTCACAGTTCTCGCCAGGGCCATTGGACTGCCTGAAAGCAAAGAAAATGACCTGCGCCTGCTCGCCCAGTTTCACGACATAGGCAAGGTGGGTATACCGGACCGGATCCTTTTTAAGCCCGCTGAGCTTACCCGCGAGGAGCGCGGCATCATGCAGCGCCATTGTGAGATAGGCTGCCGCATAGCCATGTCGGCGCCGGATCTCGTGCCGATCGCAGACTGGATTTTAAAGCACCACGAGTGGTGGGACGGTGGGGGCTACCCGCTCGGACTGAAGGGGGAGGAGATCCCTCTGGAGTGCCGCATCCTGGCCATTGCCGACGCCTACGATGCCATGACGAGCGAACGCCCGTACAGGAAGCCCCTTTCAGCAGAGCAGGCTCTGGCTGAATTGCAGAGATTTTCAGGCCGCCAGTTTGATCCGCAGTTGGTTGCAGCGTTTGTTAAGCTGATAACGAATAGTGAGGCATGTTGAACAACGAAAAACATAAAAGGGCGGCTTAAGCTTTCGTTTTGCTAAACTTGCTAAAATCGTGGATTTATAAATCCACGATTTTATTTTTTACGGCTAGGAGGGCGGCCTGCGTACGGTCGATCACGCCCAGTTTTTGGAATATGCTGGTCAGGTGGTTTTTTACTGTTTTTTCACTGATAAACAGTTTTGTGGCAATGGAGCGGTTGCTTTCCCCCTGCGCTACCAGGCGAAGCACATCGATTTCCCGCCTGGTCAAGCCCTGTGGGGAATCCTCCCGCTGGGAAAGGGATGCCAGCCGGCTAAACTCGGCAAGTATCTTGGTTGTCATGGAAGGGGAAATAAAAGATTCGCCTCTGGCTACTCCCAGGATGGTTTGAATCAGCAGATCTGAGCTGATGTCCTTAAGAACATAGCTCGAAATACCGGCTTTAATTAATTCAAAAAGGTATTCTTCCTGGTCGTGGATGGTCAGGGCGATAATCCCAATTTCGGGACACTTGCTTTTAATTATCCTGGTAGCTTCGATCCCATTGGTTCCTGGCATGGTGATATCCATAAGGATGATATCCGGCTTCATTTTAAAAGCCTGCTCTACTGCCTGTTGGCCGTCTTCAGCCTCACCCACTACCTCGATAGCCTCTTCTGTGGACAAAATTTTGCAAAGACCCTCTCGGATGAGCGTGTGGTCATCGGCAATCAATACTTTTACTTTTTTCAAATTCCGCTTCCCTCCGTTTTGCTGAACTGTTTATCAAAGGTAGTCGACGGGAACCGAAATAGCGATTGATGTGCCCTGGCCGGGGGCGGTGGAAATATTAAACTCTCCTTCGAGAAGCTGGACTCTTTCCCGTATCCCGATCAGACCGTAACCGTCGCGTTTCTCGTCTGCCATGACTTTGTTCAGGTCAAATCCAATACCGTCGTCTTTTACTATGATATTTACTTTTTGAGGGAGCATTTCCATTTTTACCACTGCGTTTCTGGCCCTGGCATGTTTTTTAATGTTGTTTACCGCTTCCTGAACAATTCTGAACAGGGCCACTTCGATGGAGCTATCCAGGCGGCGCTGCTGCCCGATGAAAAGGAATTCGACCTGGAAGCCGTACTGCTCCTTATAATCGGCAAGGTATCTTTTCAATGCAGGAGCCAGGCCGAGGTCGTCCAGCACCATCGGCCTCAAGTCAAATATTATCTTGCGGATATCCATTAAACTCAAACGGACCAGGTTCTGCAGCGCAATCAGTTCATCCCGCACCTTTTCAGGATGCATGTCCAGCAGCTTCTGACAAAACTCTGCCCTCATAACGATATTGGCCATGGACTGTGCCGGACCGTCGTGAATTTCCCGGGCCACCCGCCTGCGCTCTTCCTCTTGCGCTTTGATGATGTTCAAAGCCATCTGTTGCGCCTGGTGGATTTCTCCAATTTTGGAACTGAGGTTCTGCAGCCCGCCGCCCAGGTAGTTCAGGACTACACCCACCTGGTAAACCAGCTTTTCAGCCCGTTTGACTGTGGTGGTAAGCCTGCGCAGGCTTGTTTCCAGGTGGTCCCTCCTGTATCGTAAAAGCTTTTCTCTTTCTTGCAGTTTAATTAGTTCTACCTGCAGGGTGTAAGCATGATCATATGCGTCTTTAATATCCTTTTCGGTATAACTTTGAAAATCTTTACTAACCTCCATCAACCTGATGCGGGCCTTTTTTTCCAAATCAGTTAATTTATCTACTTCTTTGATTACGACTGCCACCTCATTTTTAACTTCGGCCAGCTCCCGGCTTACCCTGTTTACTTCTAAACGAGAATTTTCCGCTATGTCGTAGATCTGGTTTTTGCTGCGCTCAATAGCTTCCAGCGTTTCTTTAATAATACGGTCAAGGGCGTTTATGTCAAACACTATGATCACCTCTAAGCCCTTTTTTTAAAATGTTCTTTTTACCTCTTCATTTTCCTTCCGGTTTGTAAAAAATAATGAAATTTGAAGAGATTTACATATTTTGTTTTTTTGGGGCAAAAATATAAGTGCTTTGAAAATAACAGAGACCTCCATGCCGCTTGTGCGGCACCAGCAGAAGGATGAAAACAGATCGAGGGAAGGGTGGTTGTCCCTGTTCGCTCCCGTGCTTCGCACCGACAGCACCAGGGCTCGCTTCGGGCGAAATTGGGCCGCCTTCAACTCACTATCCTGGTTCGGTGAAGGCTGGCGCGGACGTCCTATCCGCGCCCCCAATTTCGATTCCTTGCTTCGCCGGGTGCTGTTACCGGCGCTGCGCAAGTCGCTCACTCGGGACAACCGCCCTTCAGTGGTAAAGTTTTTTCAGGATGGAGGTGATTGCGTTTGCGAGTAGATGTTGACCAGGAACTGTGTATTAGCTGCGGGACTTGTATAGATCTCTGCCCGGAGGTTTTTCAATGGAATGAGGATAATAAGGCTGGCAGTATTGTAGAGGAAGTGCCGCCTGATCTGGAGGATGACGCGCGCGAAGCGGTAGAGAGCTGTCCTACAGAGGCAATTACTGATATTTGATAATGAGCATCCTGGAAGTAAGGCGCCCTTGCTGAAGTGTACGGCGAGGGCGGCTTAGTGTTTTTTGCCCGAGGAGCCCGGAACTCTTTCCTCAATCGTAATAATGTGGTATAAAAAAAGTATTATGAGTGGGGAGGGCTGTTATTTTGAAAATCGGGCGTTTTATGTATAAGAGACAGGTATTTTACGGAATTATCACAGGAGATCAAGTTACATCCCTGGAAGGTGAACCTTATGAGCAAATTAAGCCGGGACGCCATGTTTACTCCCGGGAGCAACTGAGTATTCTGGCCCCCTGCACGCCTACCAAGGCTGTTTGTGTTGGGCTTAACTACCGCGATCATGCCGAAGAGTTCGGCCACCCCATACCGGAGGAGCCAATTCTGTTTATCAAGCCTTCTACCGCGGTGATTGGTCCCGGTGAAGATATTATCTACCCTTCTATCAGCCGACAGGTAGACTACGAGGCTGAATTGGCGGTTGTGATCGGTAGGGCCTGCCGGGGGGTATCAGTCCAAGAAGCGCAGGAATATATCTTGGGCTATACCTGTGCTAACGATGTTACGGCCAGGGATCTCCAGCGCAAAGACGGCCAGTGGACGCGGGCCAAATCGTTTGACACCTTTCTGCCGCTTGGTCCGTATATTGTAATTGATCTTGACCCGGGGGACTTGTCAGTGGTCCTGCGTCTAAACGGGGAAACCAGGCAAAGTTCGTCTACTAGAAACCTGATATTTAATGTTCCCACGCTGGTAAGTTTTATTTCCGGGGTGATGACGTTGAATCCGGGTGACGTTATCCTAACGGGAACACCGGGTGGTGTGGGTCATGTGGTTCCAGGCGATAAAATTGAGGTGGAAATCGGGGGAATCGGGACACTGGTCAACTATATCGTGGGTTGAAATCAGCTATTATCGACCTTAATCATTAGATGCCGGACGTGGTAGGGAATTATGACTATTTAACTCAAAATTTTGTTGACAAGATATGATAATGTGCTAAAATTGAGTTTGGCTGGAATTGACCAACCCCTGAGTTGGGGCAAAGAGGTTTGGCAGTTCCAAGAATGTTATCTAAAAAGGGAGGCAGATAAATGAAACAATTGGGCCGCCATGTATTGGCTGAGATTTGTGGGTGCGATTTTGATATTCTCAATGACATCGACAAGGTTGAGGAAATTTTGGTAAATGCAGCACTGGAAGCCGGCGCCGAAGTCAGAGAATGTGTATTCCATAAGTTCAG
>Ga0067045_1029192_pt1 | contig 23062 bp, 26 predicted proteins | sample TerdegcTABiofilm_FD_59184 | JGI IMG/M metagenome (GOLD analysis project Ga0067045, IMG submission 59184) | Combined Assembly of (Gp0054472, Gp0054536) Wastewater bioreactor microbial communities from Singapore -Terephthalate degrading...
CCACTAATTTGGCAAACTGAGCCCTGGTTACTTCCTGATCAGGCTTGAAGGTGCCATCCGGGAATCCGGAAACTACTCCGGCCTCCACCAGTTTGGTGATCTCCTTCTCAAAGGGGTGACCGGAAATGTCAGAAAGGGTTACTGCTCCGACCCTAGGCGCATAAGCCAGGGTCATGACCAATAACGCTGCAATTGCTAATACTAAAAGTTTCTTCATTCTCACTCCTCCTTGTTACTGATTTCCCAAATTTAAAAACTAACCCTTTTTTCTCCCTTCAATCACCTCCTTAAAGACTTAATAAAAGCCAATTCTGTAATTTAACCCTTCCTCGCTGGGAGGGTTGTGTGGATAACCGGCATCTCTGGATACGATTGTTACTGCACTTCCCTCTTCAGGAGAGGTATATATTTTGTTGATTAAACCAGTAGAAACAGGGGAAAGCAATAGGAAAATTCCTACAAGAAGAACAAAAATTAGAGCAAGCGAGGGAACAAGACGCAGATAGCGCCTGCTTTTCTTGCGTGAAAATACCAATCCCCAGTTGATCGGCAGAGAACGATCGGCTTGATGGTTGGCATTAAGACTTTTCTTTAAAAGTGAGAGGAAAACCCTTTCCTGGCTATAAATTTTACGGCAATCGAGGCAATTTCTTAAATGATCCTCCACCTTTTCCTTGGCAAGGAATCCCAAATCTCCAAGAAGGTAGGATTCCGCAAGCTGACGGACCTTTTTACAGTTCATAAGCCTCCTCTTCCTTGGAAGGATGCCATAAACCCTGAACCTCCAAATCAGCCTTCAATTTCTTCAAAGCGGCATTTAAACGAGATTTGACCGTCCCAACCGGGCATTTCAAAATCCTGGCGATCTCTTTCTGACTGTAGCCTTCCAAGTACCGCAGGACGATTACAGCTCGATAGGGAAAACTCAAGCGGTTTACTGCCTCCATTACCCCCACGGAGAATGGGCTGTTTTCCCTTATGCTGATCTGCAATCCGCTCATGTCCGCCAGAAGGCTCACCTTTCTCCTTTCCTTTAAAATCGCACAACACTTATTTATCATAATTCGCGTGACCCAGGTCTTGAAGAATTGCGGTTCCCTGAGCTGTTTAATATTCTTATAAGCCTTAAGAGCCACATCCTGAAGCGCATCGTAAGCGTCGCTTTCGTTCTCAAGGATCACGCAAGCAGTCCGATAAAGGCTATCCTTTACTTTCTCAAAGAGCCTAACGAATGCCTCCTTGTTTCCAGCCTGGGCCGCGAGCACCAGCTGGCTTAAATCCTCGGACTGCTTTTCACCTTTAATAAATAGATTATTCTTTTTCAAAATTGGTTCGCAATTCTTCAAAATTTTTTTGATTTAAACCAGGAATAATTATATTTTCCTGATGGGTGGTATTCAACGAATCAAAGTTCTGGAAAAAGATCGCTTGAGTCAAACGGTTTTTCCTGATCCCAGCTTTTCCTTCTTGTCTCCTCAATGTTTACTGAACTAGGAGCAAAGAGGAAAACCGACTCCGCTATCTTTTCCACTGAGCCGTTCAAGGCATAAATGGTACCACTTAAAAAGTCAATACACCTTCGTGCGGTATCGTGGTCCATTTTTTCCAAATTGACCACTACTGGTTTCCGCGCCTTAAGGTTATCAGCAATTTTTCTTCCCTCTTCGAAACTCGTGGGCTCAAAGAGCACGATCGTGCTCTGCTTCCTCTCCGGGGTGAATGCTTCCCTTTCGGGCTGGACATTCTCCGCCCCTTCTTCCTCTGTCTCTTCTTGAGATCCGAAGAATCTCTTAAGCCAACTCAAGTGTCCTTCCTCCTTTCACCGAATATCGCCCTCCCTACCCTGATAATGGTAGCCCCTTCTTCAATAGCCTGTACAAAATCCTGGCTCATGCCCATGGAAAGATGCTTTAATTCTACTCCAAATTTATCCGAAATTCTGTCCCTGAGCTCCCTTATCTGCCGGAAATAGAACCGGGTTTCTTCTGGGGGAACAAGGGGTGTAATGGTCATTAGCCCAAGTACGGAGAGGTACGGGAGCGCAAGAAGTGCAGAAATTTTGTCCTCCTCTTCAGGGAGAAGACCATTTTTCCTGGGATCTCTGCCGATGTTGACCTCAATTAGGCAGTCTATTTTCCTGGCTGTCTGTTCTCCGTAATTATTGAGAACTAATCCCAGTCTGGGATCATCTACGGAGTGCAGCAAGTGGAAAAGGCTGGCCACCTTTTTGGCCTTGTTCTTTTGAAGATGGCCAATAAAATGCCAGTTTAAGTTAAGTTCAGAGAGAGCCTTAATTTTGGGCTCCGCCTCCTGCAAATAATTTTCCCCGAAGTCCCTCAAACCATAGTTTGTGGCTTCCCAAATTTTCTCGGGGCTCACGCCTTTGGTAACAGCTACCAGGAGGACCTCTGAGGGGTCTCTCCCGGATCTAAGGCATGCTTCTCTGATTTCCGCCTTTACCTTCTCGATGTTCTTCTCGATGCTCATGGTCCTATTTTAATCATCGATCCGGGCTTAATTCCCGAGACTGCCAGGTTTGAATAATCGCTCCCTAAAATCTGCACCGGAGAAAACTCAAAGTCGCCATTAGTTTCCCGGTATACCCCAAGTTCCCCATTTTGCACGGTGAGAGCTCTCTTGGGAATAAGAGGAACCTGTTTCAGCGATCCATAAAAAATCGTCACAACCCCAGAGGGAGCCTTTAGAAGCTGGGGGAGAAAATCCCTTATCATAAGCCTTACATCCCACAAGTCTCCGCGCCTTTCCATAGAGAGGAACTCTCCCCAGACCTCCTGCCCGGAGAAGGGAAATTGAAGTCCCAGGAATTCTTTCCCGGAAACATCCCTTGCCTGTTCAGGATACATGGAAATTCGAATAGATCCCTCAAGAGGCAAAATCTCCAAAAGAAGCGCTCCGCTCTCCACCTCCCCCCTTGTCCTGAAGACCACTAATCCCGCCTGGGAAGATTTATATATTTTGGTATTATCACCCTGAACCAGGCAAATTTCTTCCTGAGCTTCTACCTTTTCCCCATCCCCCACCAAAGGGTAAAGGGTCCCCTTTGTCTCTGAAAAAATCTTTTCAGTTTGGGCATCAAATGTATACTGTGCAGAAAAGCACAAGTAAAGGTCCCCCATCCTGACCTGATAAATTTCGCTCTGGCTTCTGTCCTTTAAGGCAAACCAGGCTACCAGGAAGAGTATGAGAAGAATGACAAACGCTATTTTGAGCTTCATTTCTATTTCTTGGCATTGTCCCTCATGATTTTTCGGAGCTCTGAAAGAAAAGTGCCCAGATCTTGAAACTGCCGATAAACGGAGGCGAACCTGACGTAAGCTACCTCATCCAGTTTTTTTAACTTTGAGATCACTAGCTCACCGATCTCGCTCGAGGAGACTTCGCTCTCCATCCTATTCCGGAGCTCTTTTTCCACTTCATCTACAAGGTTTTCCAGAGCACTCATAGGAATTGGTCGTTTTTCACAGGCTTTTTGTAATCCAGAAAGGATTTTGTTGCGATCGAAACTCTCCCTTCTCCCGTCTTTCTTTCGCACCCAGAGCTTGATCTCCTCCACCCTCTCGTATGTGGTAAAACGACGACCACAATGGGAACACTCCCTCCTCCTCCGAATTCCGCCCTCTTTAGCGGAACGGGAGTCAATTACTTTAGTGCCTTGCTTGCCGCAAAAGGGACAGCGCAACTATTTTCTCTTTAAGAAAGAGGGAATCTCGATGTCCTCCCCTACGTCCTTGAAGTCGAAGGAAAATGAAGGCGTGCTTGGGGCCGTTGCCTCTGGGGTTGGTCCAGGTCCAGGAGGAGCAAGGCGAGCCTCTTTGCGATATCTGGAATCAAAACCCGTGGCAATTACGGTAATCTTTATCTGATCGTCAAGATTATCATCTATCACTGAGCCAAAGATGATATTGGCCTCCGGGTCAGCGATGGAACTAATAACGCTTGCAGCTTCATTTACTTCTGCCAGCGTCATGTTCTTGCCTCCGGTGATATTGAAGAGTAACCCTTTGGCACCTTCAATTGCGGATTCCAGGAATGGGCTGGAAATAGCCATTTTGGCAGCAGCCTCAGCCCTGTTCTCTCCGCTCCCTATACCGATGCCCATCAGAGCGCTGCCCGCATTGCGCATGATCGTGTTTACGTCGGCGAAATCAAGGTTGATAAGACCGGGAACTGTAATCAGGTCAGAAATTCCCTGAACACCCTGCTTGATTACCTCATCCGCCATACGAAAAGCTTCAATCAGGGTAGTATTCTTGGGGACGACCTGGAGCAACTTGTCGTTGGAGATAGTGATTAAAGTATCAACCTTTTCCTTCAGCTTTGCTACGCCCTGTTCAGCAATCTGAGCCCTTCTTCTTCCCTCGAAGGAAAAGGGTTTGGTGACTACTGCGATAGTCAGGGCTCCAAGCTGCCGCGCCACTTCGGCAATTATGGGAGAAGCACCCGTTCCCGTACCTCCGCCCATTCCGGCTGTAATGAAAACCAGGTCAGCACCCGCCAACGCTTCCGCAATAATATCCCTGGATTCCTCTCCTGCCCTTTCACCGAGTTCAGGGTTGAAGCCCGCGCCCAAACCCTTAGTGACCTTAGGTCCTATCTGGATTTGTCGGTCTGCCAGTGAAAGTTTAAGCACCTGAACATCAGTGTTAATGGCGATAAACTCTACATGCTTGATCCCCGCCTCAATCATCCTGTTGACGGCGTTGGTTCCGCCTCCTCCAACACCCACCACTTTTATGTTAGCGGGGCTCTCCTCCCACGGATCGTATAGGCTCATCTATTTCCCTCCTTTATTTAGCGTAAACCTCGGAATATTCAAAATGTAACTCCTTTTTCCCGTCCTTGCGTGCTCTATTAATATATACCTCTAAATAAGCCATGTGTTTCTCATAATTGCTCAAGGAAAAAAAACATTTTAATCCATCATCTAATTGTAAGACTACTTTTTCTGAAGAATCCACTTCCAATGCCCTTATTGTTTTTCTAAGTCTATCAGGAATTCTGGCCATCAGGGTAGCCAGCTCGCCCCTAATTTCTTGAGGCAGGGGCCAGATGTAGACGCTGCACGTAGCCGTAGGCATAACCCGTGGGTTCTCCACAAAATCTCCATTGTCCAAAAGTTCCCATGTTTTTTCTTTTAAAGAGAGGATGAGCAGTACGTTATATCTTACCCAGCGCACCTGGAGATCAAAAGGAAAATACCGCTCCAGAACCACATCCTTTAAACCACCATCAAGGCTCTTCAGGGTCGCGAAATCAGGTAATCTGGCAAGGATAAAGGATTGAGCGCCCAAGCCCGCTTTCAAGAGACTAGTATCAAAATCCGCCCCCTCGATATTAACTTTCCCTACAGGAACAGGGAATTGTAAATAAGTAAGCGCGGTTCCTAAAAAGAGAGATAAAATCAGGAAAAAGGAAAGGGCTTTCATCCTCTATAAGGCCTCAGGAACTCTGCCAGCTCATCGGGCCAATTCCCGATGATTTTCAACTCTGGTTCTAAACACACCCCAAACTTCTCCTCTACTACCCTGCGAACCCTGCCCATAAGTCTTCCCACATCGATTGCGCGGGCCCCTTTGTAATTCACTATAAAATTAGCGTGAACCGGTGAGACCATCGCCCCACCCTCTGTCCAGCCCTTGCAACCCGCGTCTTCAATAAGTTTGCCGGCATACGCGTTATCGGGATTTCGAAAAACGCTTCCCGCCGAGGGATAATTAAGGGGCTGCACCTGTTTTCTTCTTAAAAGTAATTCCTCAATCCGGGAAAATATTTTCTCAGGTTCCTCCCTTTGAAGGAGAAGCTCCACCTCCAACACTATCCACTTGCCTGTGTCAAGGATACTTTTTCGGTACTGAAAGCAAAGGTCCTCTTTCCGCATCTCCACGAAATTTAGGGTCTGGCAATCCAGGGCCCATACCTTGACCACGTGCTGGCCCATGTGCAACGTGCTTGAGCCTGCGTTCATCACCACCGCACCGGCAACTGTACCGGGGATCCCCACCGCGAAAGGCCAGCCGAAGAGGCCGTTTTTTGCAGCCTGATGGATCAAAAAGGAGAGGTCTGTTCCTGCTCCGGCAATTACGTGTTCCCCGAGGAACTGGAACCCGTTGAAGACTCCCGAAATCTTAATGATCATGCCGTCAAAGCCCTCGTCAGAGACCAGAAGATTGGTGCCATTCCCTATGATGTAGTAGGGAATTCCCTCCTGGTAAGAGAAATTGAGCGCAATTTTCAAATCATTCACGTCCTTGGGCACGCAGAAAATTCTGGCTGGCCCTCCAATTCTATAGGAGGTGTGCCGAAACATGGGTTCAGAATAGAAAATTGGACCTTTGAAACCAGTCTTGGCTAAGAGTTTTTCATCCATTGATTTCATCCATGGCCCTCTCAGATAGTCTATCAATATCCCCTGGTCCCATAAACACCACAAGGTCATCACTTCGCAGTACTTTCCTCAGCTCCTCAAAAACTGCCTCCTTAGGGAGAAAACGCACAAATTTTTCCGGAAAAGCAAAGCTAATGGCCTCCTTCACCTCTTCTCCGGAAAGTCCGTAATCAATTTTTTCCCCTGCGGAAAAAATCGGCAAAACAAAGATTAAATCAGCAGGCTCGAAGGCTTTCCCGTAGAGTTTTTGAAGCGCCTTAACTCTGGAATAGCGGTGGGGCTGGAAGACACATACTATTCTGCGTCCAAGAAGCCGTAATGCCTCCAGTGCCCTTCGGATTTCTGTGGGGTGATGCGCATAATCATCATAGATCACGATGCTACCCTTAATACCCTTCTTCTCCAACCTTCTTTTGATCCCTTTAAATCTTGAAAGTGTTTCTAATGAGGCCTCTATAGGAACCCCTTCCAGAAAGGAAATGGCGATAGCCCCTAAGGCGTTCCAGGCATTGTGTTCCCCCAGTATGGGAAGGCAAAATTCAAATTTGTTTCCTTGAAAAAGAAAGACAATCCTCAGGCCCTCGCCCTCCTGTAGAGTCTCTAAGAGCCGGAAATTTGCTTTATCGCTTATCCCGTAGCTCGTGAGGTTTCCTCCCTTAAGATTAAGGGTCTCCTGCGCTTCTTCGGAGAGCACGACGTGTTCAGAAGCGCTTTGAGCAAATTTTCTGAATCCTTCTTTCAGGGCTTCGAAATCCCCCCAGAAGTTCAAATGGTCACTGCTTACATTAGTGATTACTGCACAATCGGGCTGAGTTTTTAAAAATGAGCCGTCGCTTTCATCGGTCTCTAAAACGAAATGCCTCCCTTCTCCCAGGAAGGACCTCTTTTGGTAATTAATAATTTCCGCCCCGTTGTAGAAAGTGGGAGATAATCCAAACTCTTTCAGGATATAGCCAATCATAGCGGTGGTGGTCCCCTTCCCGTGGGTTCCTGCAACAGCTATTCTCCTCTTCCCAGGGGTTAGCTTCAGGAGGGCGTCCACTCGGTGCATTATTGGTAGATCTGCTTGTAACGCCGCTTGAAGTTCCACGTTCTCGTCTGGAATTGCTGATGAGACTACCACTCCCTGGGCACCCTGAATGTTTTCGGGGTGGTGAAAGGTAAAAACGGCTATCCCGGCATCTTCCATTTTTCGCTGCAGGTGATCCTCCAGAAGAAGGTCCGATCCGGAAACCTGAAAGCCCGATTCTTTGAGCAAAAAAGCCAGAGCGGACATCCCGGTACCCCCGATACCAATTAGATGAAGCCTTTCTGGAAGAGTCATTTGCCCCACCTCTCCAATAAAAAGAAAGCGATCTTCTGGCTGGCATCCTTCCTCGAGACTTTAGAAGCGCATTCCCTCATTTTTCCAAGTTTTTCAGGTGAAGCAATTAACCCTTCTATTGCTGGCTTTAAGGCGCCCATGTCATCTTCAGACACTACCACACTCGCACCGCAGGCTTCAAGGAACTTTGCGTTAGCCATTTGGTGGTTATCAGCGGAAAAGGGATAGGGCACAATGATAGAAGGAACCCCACTTGCCAAAACCTCCCAGAGCAACCCAGCACCGGCCCGGCCCACGTACAGGTCACAAGCGGAAATCCAGTATGGAAGTTGAGGATCAAATGCTTGAAGGATCAACCTTTCCATGCCTGGAGAGATTCTCCTCCTTATTTCCTCAAAATTGGCTTCCCCGGTTACCCAGTAAACTATTAGGTTCGAGTACAAAAAAAGGGAAGGGAGAATTTCTAAAAGATAGTTGTTCAGAGAGCGAGCTCCTTTGCTTCCTCCTGCAACCAGAATCAAGAAGGCATCCTCGGGAATATTCAGCAATCCCCGCGCTTTTTCCCTCGAAAGAAGCAATTCTTCACGAATGGGATTCCCTACCACCATGCTTTTTCCACGGACGTATTTCTCAGAGCCAGGAAAAGTAAGGAAGGTCATCTCGGCCCAGCGGGAAAAAAATCTGGTCATTTTTCCAGGCACCATATTCTGTTCCAGAAGCACGTAGGGCCTGTTTAAGATTCTCGCAGCTACTATTGCCGGAAGACTGACAAAGCCACCCCCGCCTATCACCACATCGGGCTTAAAGGAAAGAAAAAGGAATATCGTTTGAATTGCTCCTAAAAAAGCTAAGAAAAGAGATAAAATCATTCCCAAAGGGTCTCTGCGGTTGCTTTGCCTGACGAGCCTTACAAACCTCAAGCCGATTTTTGTGGCCTCTTTCTCCTCCAGGGAGTTCCTCTGCCCTAAATAAATCATTGAAAGCCCCGAAATGTTCGTCCTCTTGAGCCAGGAAGCCAGGGCGATCAGGGGAAATACGTGCCCTCCAGTTCCGCCGCCTGAAAAGACGACCCTCATAGGGGGGAAACCTCCTCCTTAGCAATTCGTGCCAGGATCCCGCAGGCTGCCATGGAAATTAAGAGTGAAGTGCCTCCGTAGCTCAAGAATGGCAAGGTAATTCCCGTAACGGGAAGAGCCCCGCTGGAAACCCCAATATGCAATAAAGCTTGAATAGCAAGAAGGCCTGAGATCCCTGCAGCCAGAAGGGAGTTGAAAGGCTGACGGCTCCTCAGGCCAACTTGAAAACCCACAATTACTAATGCCAGGTAAATTCCCAAAACGGCCAAAACTCCCAGAAAGCCGATTTCTTCAGCCAGAATTGAGAAAATGAAGTCGTTATAAGCCTGTGGAAGCCATTGAAATTTCTGCAAGGAGAGGCCCAGACCCCTGCCCAAAAGCCCCCCAGCCTTTACGCCAATAAGGGACTGGATTTGATTATAGCCGGTCCCCAGGGGGTCTGACCCAGGGTTGGCAAAGGAAAGAACCCTTGCTTTAGCGTAAGGAACGGTCAAGATGATGATTGCCAGCCCCCCGGCAATTACGGGTATTCCCGCCATCATCTGCTTGATTGGCATACCACCTGCAAAAAAGAGGATCGAGAGTACAGCCAGTATTGTGATAGCTGACCCAATATCGGGCTCCACAGCTATACAGGCCACAGGGATCAAAGCAAGAAAGGCAGCCACAGCCCAGGCCTTCCAGCTACCTATGTTAAAGGAGGTGTTGGAGAACAGTGCGGAGAAGAAGATAATGGCCGCAAGCTTTACTACTTCGGAGGGTTGGAACTGGAAGCCACTGAAATACACCCACCTTGTGGATCCTCCAGAATTTACCGCAAAGGGTGTTAAAAGAAGGGCCATGAGAAAAAGAGCAACTATCATAATCCAGTTCCCATACTTTTTGAGTGTGTTCAGCGGAATAGAAAACAGGATCAGAAAGGAAATGAGCCCCAAAAGAAAGGATAGGGCTTGTTTTTTGAGCATGTAAAAGGAGTCATTGAACTCCTTAAGCGAAATCCAGGAAGTAGCACTGCCTACAATGATCAGGCCCACACCCGCAAGAACGAGCATCAAAAGGAAGATGGTCAGTGGTTTTCCTCGCACCCTTCCTTCTCCTCTAGGACAATTTTTCTGAAGACTTCCCCCCTGTGCTCAAAATCGTTGAACATGTCAAAGCTGGCACAAGCAGGAGAGAATAGAACGGCATCCCCGGGCTGAGCCAGAGATCGGGCTTTTTTAACTACTTTCTTCAGGTCATTCTCCTCTATAGTAAAGGAGGAAAAGCCATTTTCCTGGCAGGCTTCGGCTATTCTTGTTTTTGTGGCTCCGAAAAGCACAAGGTGCTTTACTTTCTCTTTACAGGCTCTGGCCAACGGGGAAAAATCAGAATGCTTTTCGCTTCCTCCGGCAATCAAAACAATGGGCCTCTCTATAGCGCTTAGAGTCCTGATTGTGGATAGAGGGTTTGTGCCGGAGGAGTCGTTGATAAACAAGACACCGTCTATCTCCGCAATCTCCTCTAACCTGTGAGCTACCCCAGGGAAGGTTCTCAAAGCGTATGCTATCCTTTCTGCGGAAATATTGAGAAGGAGCCCGCAGGCTGCTGCCGCCAGGGCGTTCTCGGGATTGGCCTTTAAAATCGTAGGCAGAGCATTTACTTCCAGAAGAGGAACTTCCCCTTCGTCCTTGAGAAACAGGGTGTTTTCCTTCAAATAGGCCCCCCATGAAGGCTCTATGCTCAGGGAGAAATAAACTGATTGTGCCCGAGAAACCACGCTCCTGGACCACTCATCCTCAGCGTTCCTGATCACCCAATCCTTCTCTGTCTGATTTTCCGTGATCCGGGATTTGACCTCACGGTACTTTTCTATGGTTCCATAGCGATCGAGATGATCCTCGGAGAAGTTTAAAAGAATTGCGATCCAGGGACGAAAGTTGTGGATAAACTCAAGCTGGGGAGCTCCTATTTCCGCGACTATCAGGGAGTCCTCAGGGGCTTCCAGGGCTATTTTCACAAGAGGAATCCCGATATTCCCGCCCAAGAAGACCTCTTTCCCTGTTTCTTTCATCAGGTGGGCAACAAGGGAAGTAGTGGTGGTCTTTCCATTAGTCCCAGTAATTGCAATTATCGGGGCTTGAGCAATGCGATAAGCAAGCTCGATCTCACTCCAGATTTCCACCCTTCTTTTGATCGCTTCTTTGAGGATCTCAGCATCCGGTTTGATCCCGGGACAAACTATGAGCACGTCGTTCTGGAAAACCCGTTCGGTGTGTCCCCCCAGCTCGAAGGGAATATCATATTCCTCTAAAAGCTGAGCTTCCTCCTGGTAAAGATCAAAGGGAGCGAGTTCACTGACAAAGACCTCTTTACCCAAGGCCTTTAAAGCCAGGGCTGATTCCAGCCCGGACTTCCCTCTTTTTCCGATTCCTATAACGGCAAAACTTTCCCTCATTTTTTACACCCAGATGAAGAGGAAGGCTAAGCCGATGAAGAGGAGATTGAGGAGAGCAAAACGGACTACAATTTGAGTTTCGGACCATCCTAAAAGCTGGAAGTGGTGATGAAGCGGGCTTCTTTTAAAAAACTTCTTGCCCCCGGTCCTGCGAAAATAGACAATTTGAATGATTACAGAAATGGTTTCCAGGACGAAGACCATGGCAATGAAGGGTAAGAAAAGGGGAATGTGAAGGATCAAGCTTAAACCAGCCATAGCTCCTCCTAAAGCCAGGGACCCAGTGTCTCCCATGATGATGCGCGCGGGATGAGTATTAAACCAGAGAAAGGCTGCAAGGACTCCGATCAAGCTATACATAAAGGGAAAGAGGCTCACCTGTCCCTGAAGGTAAGCTACGACGAGCAGAGCTGCCATAACCGTAAGAAAAACTGTGGTCGCCAGCCCGTCCGCCCCGTCTGTGAGGTTAACAGCGTTTTCCGAGGAAACGATCACCAAAATCGCAAGCGGAATATAAACCCATCCAATGTTTAATGGTGGTATGTATGGGATCCAGATCACAGAATATTTCATGGTCATGAGTCCGAAAATGAGGCCCAAAATGATCTGAAAAAGGAGTTTGAACCGCCCCCGTAATCCCAGGGAGGTCTTCCTCTTTGAGGAAAGGAAATCATCAATAAAGCCCACTACTCCTGAGGCCACAAAGAGGATCAAGAGCGCCCAGACCTCCTTGGGAGGGTTAAAGACAGCAGAAGCTATAAGGGGAATAACCAGGAAAAGGATTCCGCCGGCTTTAGGAGTACCCGTCTTATGCACGTGTTCGGTCACTACCTCTCGGACGTAGATCACCATGCCTATATGTTTCAGAAACCTAATCAGGAAGGGCATTATCAAAAGGCCAAACAAAAATGAGACCAGCAAAATCCTTAGCCAGGTCATTTCATCCTCTCCATTTCCTCGATAATTTTCTCCAGGTGCATTCCCCGAGAGCCTTTGACCAGGACCCAATCCCCTGCCTTTAAATTCTCCTTTAAAAAAGCCTTCAATTCCTCCTGAGATTGAAAATGGTGGAGACGGCCCGAATCAAAGCCGCGCTTCTCTGCACCCTTTTTAATCTCCCCGGATAAATCCCCAAAAAGCAGTATAAGATCGAGCGCAAGAGGCAAAGATTTCCCTACCTTTCTATGCCAGAATCGCGCGCTTTTTCCCAGTTCCAGCATATCCCCGAGCACGGCAATTTTTCTTCCTTTAGCAAGGGAGATAAAGTTGTCCAGGCTGGAAAGAAGAGAAGTGGGGTTTGAATTATAAGAGTCATCCATAACCCAGATCCCATTTGGGAGCCGTTTAAGCGTTCCTCTGCCGCTTAATATTCTTAGCTCCTCAGAGGCTTTTTTGATTTCTTCGGGTGGGATTCCTAAAAGGGAGGCGGTGGCAAAAGCAGCGAGAAAATCCTGGAGGAAGGGCTTCCCCCTGAAGGGCAAAAGAAAGGTGTAGGCTTTGCTTTCTGTAAAAACCTCGAATAGGGTCTGATAATCTTCCTCATTTAGAATGCGGCCGTTGAAATCTCCCTGCCCTTGCAAAGAGTAATAAGCTACCCTGCAATTTTCTGGGGGTCTGGCCTGCGCCAGGTACTGATTGTCCTTGTTGAGCACAACAATCCCTCCCGAGGGAAGGCTTTCCACCAGGCGCCATTTCTCTTTGAGGATGTTTTCCACGCTTCCTAAATACTCCAAATGGGCTGGACCAATTTGAGTTATTACTCCTACTTGAGGGCGAGACAGTCGGGATAGAATTTCGATGTCGCCTGGCTTTTGCAAACCAAGCTCCAGGATCAGAAACTGATGCTTTTCCTTGAGCTTGAGGAGGGTCAGAGGTATCCCCAATTCGGTATTTAAATTTCCCTCGCTCTTTAACACATTGAAAGAGCCGGAAAGAAACGTGGCTATCATTTCCTTAGTGGTGGTCTTCCCCACAGTTCCTGTAACAGCAACCACCACCGGGTGAAATTGTTCCCTCCAGAAGGAAGCCAGCTCTAACAAGGCTGAGGGGGTAGATTCTACCTGGATTAAGTTCCAATCCCTGGGAATAGAGGAAGGTAATCTTTCCACGAGGGCAGCGAGTGCCCCCCTATGAAATGCCTGATCGAGAAAAAGGTGTCCATCCGTTCTCTCCCCTTTTAAGCAGACGAAGAGGTCTCCTTTTTCCACTTTTCTGGAATCCAGGACCACAGAGGAAATGGTCCCTTTTCCTGGTCCGTAAATTTTTCCTGAGCAAACCTCTGCGATCTTTTCCAGAGTAATCATTTTATATCCATGGCCTTTCGTGCCTCTTCTTCGTCATCAAGGTAAATAAGCCGATCCCCGAAGCGCTGATATTTTTCGTGGCCTCTGCCCGCAATCAGCACCACGTCTAGTTTCCGTGATCCCTTGACGGCAAGCGCAATAGCTTCCGCGCGATCAGGAACCACTAAAAACTGTTTTCCCTCACTTAAGCCGGCCTGCATTAGGCCGACCTTTATTCCTTCTATAGTCGAAAGAGGGTCTTCCTCGCGGGGATCATCGGTCGTGACATAAATAAAATCCGCCATACGCGCGGCAATTTGCCCCATAATTGGTCTTTTCCCCTTATCCCCCGATCCCACACAACCAAAAACGAGGATTACTCTGTCTCCAATAGTACGGGCAAAACTAAGGGTCTTTTCTAAAGCGATAGGGGTATGCGCGTAATCGATAATCACCGAAGCCCCCCAAGGGGTGTTAAGCATCTTATATCTTCCCTTCACCTCTCTTAGTAAGGAAAGCCCTTCCGCTATTAAGGAAGGGTCAATGCCAAGATAAAAAAGTAATCCGAAAGCGGATAGCGAATTGGATACGTTCACTTCTCCAGGAAGGGACAACCTAAAGCGAACCACACCCCCCGGATATTTGACCTCAACCTCATTCCCGGAGTCCCAGCTTTCCACGACGGAACCCCTAATATCAGCTTTCCTCTTCAGGGAAACTGTCTGAGCACGATATTCTAAAAATTTCAAGCAGCGTTCGCTTTCCGGGAAATCGAGGTTAACAATGATTATCCCCTTCTCGGCAACGGATTTCAGCCATCTCAGTTTAGTCAGGGCATACTCTTCCTCTGTACCATGCAGGTCTAAATGATCTCTATATATATTAGTTAATATGGCACCTCGAAACTCCACGCCATTGACCCTGCCAAAGTGAATAGCGTGGGAGGAAACTTCCAGAACCACAAACTCCGCCCCAGACTGATAAATTTCTTTCAGCCTTTTCTGCAGTGCTGGAGCCTCTGGAGTGGTATGGAAGGGAAATTCGGGAGTTGGGTTAAGGGAACCTACAAGCTCAGCATTTTGCCCGGAAGTATTTAAGCAGCGTTCCAAAAAGTAAGTAGTTGTGGTTTTCCCGCTCGTGCCCGTAACCCCCAGGACCTTTAGTTTTCTGGAGGGCTCACCGTAAATGAAGGAGCTCAAGGGACCGGCGAGTGATCTTACATCGTCAGCCAAAAAAAATGGAGTGCCCTCAGGAAGGAGGGGTATCTCCCTCTGCGCTACAATTCCTGTAGCCCCGTTTTTTAAAGCCTCCAGGGCGAAATCGTGCCCATCGTGCTTTTCTCCTACAAAACATAAGAAAAGGTCGCCTCTGCTTGCGCGTCGGGAATCGGAAGTGCATCCCTCTACGGGCAAATCCAGGTTGCCTCGGACTTCCTTAAAAGGAAATTTGTCCTTTAATTCCAGAAGTTTCATTTTAGGGCAAAGGAAACCTCATAATGTCCACTATTTTAGCAGCAATTTCCATAAAGACAGGAACGCACACCCGCACCGCATAAGCGAATTCCACCTGTGGTTCGTTGATGTTCACAAGAATGCCAATTCGGGGGTTATCTATGGGAAAAGCGCCCACGAAAGTAGTATTGTTTAAATCAGTATATTGGCCGTCTTTCCATGCTCGGGCCGTTCCAGTCTTGCCAAATACTCCATACTGGTCAAGACCCTGGGGAACTTTCCCTTCCACCGGGCCCTTGAGGGCTTCCCTGAGTTGCAAAGCAGTCCTTTTGGTAATCACCTGCTTGGTGAAAGTGAAATCGAAAGATTCTATCGCTTTTCCGTTCTCCCGGATTTCCTTCACTATATGAAGAGGGACGTATTTCCCGTCGTTGGAAATAATTTGAAAAGCAGAAGCCAGCTGCAGAGGCGTGACCTCCAGCCCATACCCGAAAGAGACTGCCGCCAGATCCGATTTCGACCACTCATCTTGAGGGGTTACTTTGCCGAGGGAAGCAGGGAGCTCAAAATTTGACGGGCTGCCAAAACCAAAGAGCTTGAAATATTTATACATCCTGTCAATCCCCAGCATCTGCCCTAATTTAATAAATCCAACGTTACAGGAATTCTTAAAAAGTTGGTACAGGTTCTGCTTCCCGTGGGGGCCCCCAAACTCTGGAGGGCAAGAGAAAATGTTCCCGTCAATTACTATCGGCCCATCGTCTTCTACAATGGTATCGGATTCCACTACTCCCTCTTCCAGAGCCGCAGCCCCCACTACAAATTTGATGGCTGAGCCTGGCTCATAGGAAAACTGAGTAGCTATATTCTGAAGATCCTCTTTTTTAACTGAGCTCCAATTGTTGGGATTGAAATCCGGGAATGAAGCCAGGGCAAGGATTTCCCCGCTTTTTACATCAAAAACGATGGCGCAACCGGAACGGGCTTTTTTCTCCTGGACTGCTTTTTCCAAAGCAGTCTCGGTGATGTTCTGAATTGTGGTGCCTATAGTCAGAACAATATCCTTTCCGTTTTCTACCGGTTGCATCTGAGATGGAGGTATAGGAAGCTTTTCGCCAATGGGACTAAAGTACTGGACTACTACTCCCGGGCTCCCGTGTAAAGTGCTCTCAAAAGCAGCTTCAATTCCCTCCAGACCAAAGAGCTCCTCTCTTCCGTTAAAGCCAAAATCAGGGTGCACAAAGCCCAGGATATGGGCGGCTAAGGCACCGTAAGGGTATACCCGCTTCTCTGAGGGAAGGATGTCCACTCCGGGAAGGGAAAGGTTTTTAACTTTATCCGCCATTTCACTATCTATTTGACGATTCAGAGGGAAGGGTTCATTGTATTTGGCGAAAAGTTCCAGGATTTTCTCTTCAGGGATTCTGAGTATTTGCGAGAGTTTAGATGCGACCTCTGGGCGATTTTCAGGTTTAATCTCTGCTGGCCTGATATCAACTCGATAGCAATCCACAGACTGAGCCAATACTTTGCCAGAACGGTCGTAAATTGTCCCTCTCCGGGGAAGAAGGATATCAACATTCTGAGAGGTGTTAGCGTAAACTTTCTCCCCCTCCCTGGAACCCTGAATAACTTGCAGATTAAAGAGGTGCAATGAGAGGCAGAAAAAGAAAAATATTATGATGCCCAATACGAGTTTTATTCTGGTTTTTTGAGTGCTAAAGTTTTTAGGGGATTGTAGTGCCATTATTTACCGATGCTTCGACAGCTGCCAGGGCCTGGACGTCTTTATCGTCCAGGAACACTACGCTCGTCTGCGGTGCGATAATGGCAAACTCCATATTGAGTCGCTCACGGGCGAATTTTTCCACCACCTGAGGATTGAATTTCAAAGACAACTGGGTAGCGAGCTCTAAATTTTTGTTCCTTAAATAGGTAGCCTCGTTCAAAAGGATCTGGGTTCTCTGTCGAAGGGCTTCCGTCTTAACGCTCATTAATACCTGCATCCCCAGGGTTAAAACTATCATCCCCACTAAAATGATTAAAAGCCAGTTCGGGGGTGCCGCTGCCTCTTTCCTTGAAAGGGAAAGGGCCTTCTTGCTTATGGTCACAGATACTGCTGTATTCATTCAGACTACCTCCTCTCCGCTGTTCTTAATCTTGCGCTTCGTGACCGGGGATTCTGAGCAATTTCACCCTCTGATGGCCTGACAACTTTCTTGGTGAGCACAGAAAAGGTTCCGTTCTGCTCAAAGGTGCGAAAGGCGGTCTTAATCAGCCGATCTTCCAGAGAGTGATAAGCGATGAACACTGCCCTTCCTTTTGGCTTGAGTAAATCTGGAAGGGAACTCAAAAGGATGCTCAGGTTTTCCAGTTCCCTGTTTACAGCGATTCTCAAAGCCTGAAAAACAAGGGTGGCCGGGTGCATGGTTCTCCGGAAAGGCAGCCTCAGTTCTCTGAGAAAGTTGACTAGATCCTGGGTCGTGTGAAAGCTTTTCTTTGTCCTGAAGCGCACTATTTCTCTGGCGATCCTTAGGGCAAGAGGAACTTCTCCCTTTTTCAGGACTGCCAGTATTTCGTCCTCCCTCCAGGAGTTCAGAATGTCTGCTGCCGTGAAACCTGCTTTAGGGTTCATGCGCATATCCAGGGGGCCCTCCTTTTGAAAGCTAAAACCCCTTTCCTCTTTTTCCAGCTGCCAGGAAGAAACTCCCAGATCGCAAAGTAAACCATCAGCTGCATTCACATTGAGCATTTTTAGGATTTCCCCTGCCCTGATAAAGTTAGCTTCTTTAAGGATGACGCTCCCCTCGAATTGGGAAAGCCTTTCCCGGGAGTAAGAAACGGCTTCGGGATCCATATCTAAACCAATGACCAGGGCTTTACCGGCTGTGGCTTCTAAAATCGCCAGGGAGTGGCCCCCTCCCCCCAGGGTGCAATCGAGATAGGTTTTACCAGGTTCTGGAGAGAGGAAGTGCAGACACTCAGAGACCATTACAGGGTTATGGAATAATTGCTTTGAGATCATAGCTTTATTTCCCCTAGTTCCTCGGCGAGTTTCTCGTAAGAAGGCTTGCTCTGAGCCAGGAACTCCAGCCACTTCTCCTTGGCCCAGATCTCGAGCTTATCAATTACCCCCACCAGCACTACTTCTTTTCTGATCTGGGCGTGTTCCCTGTGAGTCTGTGGGATTAAGAGCCTTCCTTGCTTGTCCAGCTCGCAAAATTCGGCACCGTAAAGCATCAACCTTTGGAGCTTGCGCACGTTCTCTTTAAGGTAGGAAAGCTCGCTTAACTCGGAGGAAACTATCTGAAAGCGATCCGTTGGATAAGCTATCAGGCAACCCTCAAAACCGAGGGTCAAAACGAAAGATTTCCCAAGGAACTCCCTGAACTTGGGAGGAATAATCACCCTGCCTTTTTCATCTACCGCATGCTCTGATTGTCCGGTCAGCACTGGCCTCTCCCTTTCCGTTGCTACCTTGCGATCCACATTTTACCACTAATAACCACTTTTTACCACAAATTAGGAAAAAAAATTTTAAAAAATAAGGAAAAATGGGAGATGAGAGTAAAAAAAATTCAGGTCGGTCTATTCAGACCGACCTGAATCTAAATACAGGGCTTTTCTTTTGGTTTACTTGATCTCTACTTTGGCACCCACTGCCTCGAGAGCTTCCTTCACTTTCTGGGCTTCTTCTTTAGAGACCTTCTCCTTTACTGGCTTAGGCACCGAATCTACCAGGTCCTTGGCCTCCTTTAAGCCTAAACCGGAGAGCTCGCGGACGACCTTCAGAACCTGGATTTTCTGGGAACCTACATCGGTGAGAATAACGTCAAACTCGGTCTGTTCCTCCTGGACTTGTGCAGGCTGAGCAGCAGCAGGTGCAGCAGCGGCCACTGGAGCAACCGCGGTTACCCCAAACTCCTCCTGAAGCCTCTTTGCCAGATCGGCGATTTCAAGAATTGTTTTCTTCTTTATCGCCTCAATAATCTCGTCATTGGACAAAACATTCTCTGCCATTTTTGAACCTCCTTCGGTCTTGATCTACTTTTCAGCAATTGCTTGCAGAGTAAATACCAGATTGGCCATTGGCCCCTGCAAAGCCCAGAGCAGTCCCTGAACGGGTAATTGTAAGCTACCGAGAATCTGAGCTAAGAGCTCGTTCTTGGAAGGCAGCTTGGCAAGCTCTCTCATCTGAGCTGCATCGTAAAATCTTCCTTCCAGGAACCCTCCTTTGGGCTTGATGGCTTCCTTGTCTTTGGCAAACTCCATCACAACCTTGAGTGGGACAACTGGATCCTCGGTGGTTAACATTACACCTGTGGGACCCTTTAAAACTTCAACAGAGCCCAGGCCGGCCTCGTCTAAGGCAATCTTCAAGAGAGTATTCTTCGCCACCTTGAAGACGGCCTTCGATTCCTTAAGCTTTCTCCTCAAAGCGCTGATGTCCGCAACGTTTAATCCCTGATAGTCCAGGAAATAAACGGCAGTCGAGCTCTTCAGAGCAAGCTTGATATCCTCTAATTGTTCAACTTTCTTTGGATTAGGCAATTTATCACCCCTTTATTTAACGAAAAAGGACCCCTACCAAAGGAGTCCAGATTATCTGAACTTAGCCTCGGTAGGATTTAAGCCTTCTGGCAACCTACTTTCTTCGGCTTCAAAATTTTCAGTTTTTAGTGGTTATCTGCTCCCATCCCTCCTTTAAGCAGCTTTCTTAGTTAAATTGGCAACTGCTTTTTGGTGGTCCACTTTCACTCCGGGGCTCATGGTGGAGGAGATAGCTATTCCCCTAATGTATTGGCCCTTTGAGGCAGCAGGGCGTGCTTTTACTAAAGCATCGAGGAAAGCGTAAAAGTTGTTCAAAAGGTCTTCCTCCGAGAAAGAAGCCTTCCCAATGGGTACGTGGACTACAGCCTGTTTGTCAGGCCGAATCTCAATTTTTCCACCCTTTGCTTCCTTCACTGCTCGGGCTATATCCATGGTTACGGTTCCGGTCTTGGGATTGGGCATTTTTGATCTTAAGATTTTTCCTAATTTACCCACAACTCCCATCATATCGGGAGTGGCGATAGCAACGTCAAAATCGGTCCAGCCTTCCTGAATTTGTTTGGCAAGATCCTCTCCGCCCACGTAATCCGCGCCAGCTTCTTTGGCCTCCGTCTCCTTTTCCCCCTTGGCAAATACCAGAACTTTTACCGGTTTTCCTGTGCCAGCCGGGAGAACGCAGGTAGCGCGGACACTCTGATCCGATTTTTTGGGGTCAATTCCCAGTTCCACTGCTACCTCTATGGTTTCATCAAATTTACTGGTAGCCATCTTTTTGACCAGAGCAATGGCTTCTTCAGGAGCATAGCTTGTCCCGCGCTCTATGAGTTTTACAGCCTCAAGATAACGTTTTCCTCTCTGCATTTCAGACAACCTCAATTCCCATGCTTTTTGCCGTGCCTTCAACCATTCTCACGGCGGCCTCTAAATCCGTGGTGTTCAAATCAGGAAGCTTTATCTTCGCTATTTCTCTCACCTGCTCCTTGGTCACTCGCCCTACTTTCTTCTTATTAGGCTCGCCAGATGCAGTCTCCAGCCCAGCATATTTTTTAAGCAGCGCGGATACCGGAGGAGTTTTGGTAATAAAAGTGAAGGAGCGATCCTGATAAACAGTAATTTCCACGGGAATAATCAGGCCTTCGGAGTTGGCTGTTCTCTCGTTAAACTCCTTGCAAAATTGCATAATGTTGATCCCTCTCTGACCGAGAGCCGGACCTACAGGAGGTGCCGGTGTTGCTTTGCCAGCAGGGATCTGTAGCTTGACTATTGCTACTACCTTCTTGGCCAATTGCGATCCTCCTAAATTTTTTCTACCTGAAGAAAGTCAAGTTCAACTGGAATTTCCCTACCAAACATAGAGAGCCTTACCTTAATCTTCTCCCTATCCAGGTTAACCTGCTCAACTTTGCCGATGAAGCCCTCAAATGGACCCTCGATCACCTTCACGTTCTGCCCTACCTCGAGCTTGATCTTAATTTTGGCTTCCTCAACTCCGACCCTATTTAGAACTTGAAGAGCCTCTTCCTCACTCAGGGGCACCGGTTTTCCCCCGGAACCTACAAACCCGATGACTCCGGGCGTGCTGCGAACCACGTGCCAGGATTCATCATCCAGGATCATTTCTACCAGAACATATCCGGGGAAAACACGCTCCGTGACCACCTCTCTCTTCCCATCTTTGAGCTTCAAACGATGGTCCACGGGAACCACCACGCGGAAAATCTTGTTCTCCATCCCCAGATTCCGGATCCTTTGCTCAAGGTTAGCCTTAACCTTGTTCTCATATCCGGAATATGTGTGGATTACATGCCACCTTTTCTCTAATATTTCTTTCTTTTCCTGGTTCATTTTAAGGAAGTCAGTTTAAGGCACAGACCTCGTGAGGAATGTGTTCATCAAAAAAGCAAAAAGGTAATCCCACAAACCGATGAACACCGCCCAAAAGAGAACAAAGATAAGCACTGTGACTGTTGAGTTCACAATCGCTTTTCTTGTGGGCCACGAGACCCTCTTCAGTTCGGCTACTACGTTCCGAAAATATTCTTTTATCCTTTCTATAAATTTTTTCTTTTCAGGCATAATAATTTTGGCAGGCCCGGAGGGATTCGAACCCCCAACATCCGGTTTTGGAGACCGGCGCTCTACCAGTTAGAGCTACGGGCCTACCACTACCACCTTTCTTTATCTCGTCTCCTTATGAATGGTGTGTTTGCGGCAAAAGGGGCAATACTTTTTAAACTCTAAACGATTAGGGTCGTTCTGCTTGTTTTTTGTGGTAGTGTAATTTCTCCTTTTGCACTCGGTGCATTCCAGGTTAATTATTATTCTCATTTCAAATCCTCAATTTATCAGATTTTCCCTTTGCCGTAAACTACTCAATAATCTTCGTCACTACTCCTGCTCCGATGGTGCGGCCGCCCTCACGGATAGCGAAGCGCAGGCCTTCCTCCATGGCTACGGGGTAGATGAGTTCAACTTCCATGTTCACGTTGTCTCCAGGCATAGCCATCTCCACTCCCTCGGGGAGCTTGATGGCTCCCGTGACGTCCGTGGTGCGGAAGTAGAACTGGGGACGATAGCCGGTGAAGAAGGCTTTGTGGCGGCCTCCTTCTTCCTTGGAAAGGATGTAGACCTCGGCTTTGAACTTGGTGTGGGGGTTGACGGAACCGGGCTTGGCGACAACCATGCCCCTCTCCACTTCCTTCTTGTCGATACCCCGGAGCAGGAGTCCCACGTTGTCTCCCGCACGCCCCTCGTCCAGGAGCTTACGGAACATCTCGATGCCGGTGATGACAGTTTTCTTGCGCTCATGGGAGAGACCGATGATCTCCATCTCCTCCCCTAACTTGACAATCCCGCGCTCGATACGGCCGGTGACTACGGTGCCTCTGCCGGAGATGGTGAAGATATCCTCGATGGGCATCAGGAAGGGCTTGTCCACGGGACGCTCGGGCAGGGGAATGTAGGTGTCCACAGCATCCATGAGCTGAAGGATGGGACCGCAGTTGGGGCAATCCCTCTTGCCGCAGCCGCACTCCATAGCCTTTAAGGCAGAGCCACGGACCACGGGGATCTCGTTTCCCGGGAACTGGTACTTGGAGAGGAGCTCTCTCACTTCTAACTCCACCAGATCCAGGAGGTCAGGGTCATCCACCATGTCCACCTTGTTCAGGAAGACCACGATGGCGGGAACGTTCACCTGGCGGGCCAGGAGGACGTGCTCACGGGTCTGAGGCATGGGACCGTCAGCAGCGGAGACCACCAGGATGGCTCCGTCCATCTGAGCAGCTCCGGTGATCATGTTCTTGATGTAGTCAGCGTGCCCCGGGCAGTCAATGTGAGCGTAGTGGCGGTTAGCGGTTTCGTACTCCGCATGGTAGATGTTGATCGTGATCCCACGGGCCTTCTCCTCCGGAGCGTTGTCGATGTCGTAGAAGTCTAAGGGCTTGGTGGAGGTTCCGGCAGCAGCCAGGCACTTGGTGATGGCGGAGGTAAGGGTAGTCTTACCGTGGTCGATGTGGCCGATGGTGCCCACGTTCAC
>Ga0067045_1003344_pt1 | contig 23048 bp, 18 predicted proteins | sample TerdegcTABiofilm_FD_59184 | JGI IMG/M metagenome (GOLD analysis project Ga0067045, IMG submission 59184) | Combined Assembly of (Gp0054472, Gp0054536) Wastewater bioreactor microbial communities from Singapore -Terephthalate degrading...
CGGGTCATCGAGCCGGACCCCGGCCCCCGCCGAACGGCCGATGACGAGCCCGTCCTGGGGCAGGGCGAAATCCGCCCCCCTGTGAACCCCTTGTACGGCCTTGAGCACGAGCTTAGGCCGGTATGCGGCCCGGGGAAGGCCCGGGTCAGAAGCCTCCCCGGCCTTCTCGAGCATGTCGATGAAAGCGGGGTCGGGCTGCCTCTGGGAGCGCCGGTCGGGGGACCTGGCGATCTCGAGCGCGGTGAGCCCCGTGGCGTCGGCTACCCCGGCCGAGGCCCCCACGTGAAGGAGGGCGCGCAAGACCCTGAGGTCCTGGTTGTAGCGGGCAGCCACCATCAGAGGGGTGTTCCCCCCCTTGTCGGCGGAGTCGGGTGAGGTTCCAACCGAGGCGAGGTAGCGGATGACCCTCCCCGGGTTCCCGCTGTACTTCGAAGCCGCCGCGTATGCCAAGGCGTTCCAGCCGTAGTCGTCCACCGCTTCGGGTGCGCTTCCCGCCTTCACCATGAGGTAGAGGACCCTCGGGTCCGCCCCGTAGTAAGCGGCCCACAGCAGGGGAGTCCTTCCCATGGCCGTGGGTTTGTCAATCGAGGCCCCCGCACCTGCCAGGAAGGCGATCACCCCGTAAGGCAGTTTTTTTTCGAGCGCCAGGACGAGCGGGGTTTTTCCGTCCACCGTGTAATCCACGTCCGCCCCGGCGGCCAGCATGTCCTCCAGGTACCGAAAGTCGACTTCGCCGCCGCAGTCCCTTAGATGTTCGAAGATCGCCCCTTCGACGGAGAGGCCCCTTCCGCCCTCCTCTACGGGCGGGAGTTCCCCTTCGCCGGGAGGTTTCGGGCGGGACTTCCTCCCCAGGAACCCGAAAATCGGGTTGTCTTTCATTGACGGCACCACCCTTTCACCATCTCCGCGATCTTCCTTGTCCAGCCGCCCCACGAACCGGCCGGCTGCAACCTCACCACCAGAGCGGTCAGGTTGTCCTGGTGGGGAAGGTTCTTTCTCAATGCCATGGCCGCCAGGGCCTCGGCGATCCTCCCCTGCGGCGCGTCCATCCCTTCGCCGTGAATCACCGATTCCATCTCCGCATCGGAGAGCGATCTGTAAAGGCCGTCCGTGCAGAGCAGGAGGCAGTCGCCGTCCTGCAGGGGCACCGCTTCTTCGGAAGCGTCGATCTCCTCGAGTTCCTCGATCCCGATGAAGCTCGTCAGCGCGCCACGCTGCCCGTAGGCATCGGCTTCCTCGCGGGAAAGCCTGCCGCCGGCCACAAGCCTTTCCAGGCGGGCTCCCAGGTTGTGCTCCCGGTTCAGGAGGCGAAGCCGGCCGCCCCTGTACAGGTAGATATGGCTATCCCCAACGGAAACCCAGGAAAGGGCCCCTCCGTCCACGAGCGCCGCGACCAGGGTCGTCCCGGCATGCCCCTCGCAGCCGGATCGGGATGCCATGTCGAGCACGGCTGCATTCGCCGAGCGGACCGCCTCGAGGAGAGACTCCCCGGCCGGGCGGCCCCCTTCACGGGGGAAAGACTCGATGAAGCTATGAACGGCGACCTGCGCGGACTCCTGCCCCATGCTCAGGCCTCCCATACCGTCGCAGGCGACCGCCAGGAGTTTCGTGCAGGCCTTCCTCTCGGTGTCGGCCCAGAAACCGAAAGCGTCCTGCTGATCTTCGCGTTTGCCCTGGTGCTGCGCATTTTCGGGAAGCGCCTCCAGCAAAGGGATCACCCCTAGCCCACGCTCATCAACTGGATCTGGGTCTTGCCCATGGCGATGACGTCCCCCTTGTCGACCAGGGACGGCACCCCCGCTTCCAACGCGATCCCGTTGAGCCGGGTCCCGTTCGTCGAGCCGAGGTCGGTGATGAAAAAACCGCCCTTCCCGGCGTCAAAGAATATTTCGCAGTGCGAGGCGGACACGGAGGCGTCCTTCCGGAGCACGACCTGGCAGGTTTCGTCCCGGCCAAGCAGGATCCTGTCGATGATCGACACCCTGATGGGGGGCCCATCCTTTCCAAGGAGGGCAAACACCAACTCGACCGGTTCTGCAAGGACGCCACTCATGGCCTTCAGTTTTTCGCTTTCCGCCGAACCGACGTTGACGAAGGCGTCAGGCGCCTCCTCGGGCACTTCTCCCTTTTTCTTTTTCAGGAGGAAGAAGGCTCCGCAAAGCAGCACCAGAAGTACGGCAACCCCGGCGATGAGGCCTGAGGGCTTTTTCTTTTCCGGGGCAGGGCTCGATGCCGCCACGGCCTCGGCAAGCGGCAGGATCCGCACGTCCTTCCCGGCGGACACGCTTTTTTCACCGCTCGTGTAGGACAGGGTCAGCCTTTGGACCTGGCCGTCCCTCGCGACCTTCGACGAATCCAGCCAGAGCGCCTGGCCCTGGAGCAGTTTCTCTCGGATCGACGCATAGACCTCCGGGAAATTCCCCTTCGCCTCCCTGTAAAGGGCCCCCCCCGACTCCCGCGCAAGCTGGCCCAGGGGGCCCAGCGCCTTGTCCACTTCCGCGGCTTTTTCCCCCGGTTTCGAATACCCGATCGCGAAAATCGGGAATCCTCCCGTGGAGACGGATTTCCGGACCTCTTCCCTTGTCGCGGCCCCCGGTGCGTCGTTCACCCCGTCGGAGAGCACCAGGATGATCCGCCTTGATGAAATCGAGGGGTTCTTCTGGCCCGCCAGGGCGTTGGCCTGGATGATCGCGTTGTTCAGCTGGGTTTCCATGTCGGTGGGCTTGAGGCTTGCCACGAGGGATTTCAGGAGTTTCCTGTCGTCCGTGAAATCAGAGAGGATCTTCGTCTCCATCCCGAAGGCGACCAGGGCGGCCGTCTCGCCGGGAACCATGGCGTCAATCCAGGCCGAAAGGGCTTCCCTGACCTGGTTGAACCGGGCTTCGGAAAGGGATTTCGAAATGTCGACGAGCAGCACGGCCGCGATCTTCTCGCCCGAATCCCGGAAGGGCACCAGCTTCACAACGGGCAGGGGCTCGCTTCCGAGCGAGGCGGACAGGTCCGAAGACGACAGGCCCTGCACGCCCCCGGGTTCCTGTGCCTGCAGTTCGAAGAAGACCTGCATTTCCTTGCCCAGGTCGACGACCTGGGTGATGCCGAAATGCCCGACCACCTTGCCCTCGGCAGCCGCGAACCCGGGCCGCGACAGGAGGGCAGCCAGCAGGAACAGCGCCAGGAAGGAAAACCGCGCTAAAGAGATTGCCTTCTTATCCAGGTCCATCGTTCCGCCCCGGTCCGTCCAGCCGAACACTTGGTTCAGGACTGATCCTTGAGGGCCCTGGCGATCTGCTTGATGACGATTTCCGCGTCCGTTTCCTTCTCGCCGGCCTGCAGGTCATCCCAGTCGAAATCCTCGCCGCAAAGAGGAACGAAAATGAACTCGCTCTGGCCGATCGTGACCCGGTCCTTGCCTTTCATCTCCGCCGGTGTGACCACCTCGTCGTCGTTGAGGTAGACGAGGCTCTGCCCCATCCCGGGGTGGAGGCGGAAAAGCCTCTTCTTAGGGTTATAGACGATGAAAGCCTGGCCTTCCCTGGAAATCGTTTCATCCTTTACGGAGATGTCCATCGCATCGCTTCTGCCCACGCTGTTTTTCTCCGAGTGAATCCGGTAGTCCCTCCCCTTTTCGGGGCCCTTAATGCAGACCAGCCAGCCCACGACCGGGTCGAACCCGATCTTTTCCTTCGCGATGGCCACGGTTTTGCCTCCCTCTTCCGCCGGTGCCTTCACGGACCCGCTTGCAGGAGTCGCATTCGCCGCGGCCTTGCGCAGGCTGACAGTCTTCGGGTCTTCAGAAGTCCCCTCTGCAGCCTTGGCCGTTTTCTCGCTCTCTTTGACCCCCTTGCAGTAAGGGCAGCCTCCCTTGTTGACCTGGTTGTCGTAGTAATGACCTTTCGGGCATCTCACCATTGCCATGTTCCCAACCTCCCTTGAGAATAAGTCGATCGACGGTTCCCCGTCACGCTCCAACGAACCCTTTCCGTCCGCCATCCCGGTCCGTTCGGTTTTCCGGCTATTCCCCCCTGTTCCAGCCCAGCACCAGGGATATTTGCTCCGGCGTTTCCGGCGAGTTCTTCCACCCGTCGGGCATGCCGGTGCGAAGCGACCTCAGGCGATCCAGCACCTCTTCCCTGGAGGCCTCGCCGTGCCTGGCAAGCCAGCAGCCCGCAACGAGCCCCGTCCTCCCGTGCCCGCCCCAGCAATGGAGGTACACGGGAAGGCCTTCTTCGATGTTCCGGTCGATCTCGTCCAGGATCCTTTTTATGGCTTCGTCCGAAGCGATCCCCCTGTCGGGGATGGGGAACCGTTTGTGTTCCGCGGGCAACCCGGCTTTTTCAAGAAGGGAGTCGTACTCCAGGAGCGGGGTCCCGGAAAAGGACGATTCGCCAGGCTCGGTGAGGTCGAGGAAAAGCTTGATATCAAACGACAGAAGCGAACGGATTTTTTCGAGAGATTCCCTTTCGTCGAGGTTCCTGGGGTACTCCCCGGCAAGGAAACGGCCGGGGACGACCCAGTAGCTGTCCGGAAAAGGAGTTCTCGTTCCGCATGCCTTGGGATCGTTCATGGGTTGTCGGGCCCTCCCTCCCGGGGAATTCGGTATTTCCAGGAAATCGAAGGTGTATTCAAATGAAACTTCAAACAGCGTTTTTGAAATCTTACTTCCTTGAAAAACGGTTTTCATTAAACAGACGACGGCGGCTCTTCTCAGCAGCAAATGATATGATTCTTTTCGTCCAACCCAGCATAAGGCGGGCAGGCGACAGGATAGGTCGGGCCCGGAAACAACAACCCAGCAGGAAAGCGGGTCGCGAGCATGGATTGGAAAACAGGCGGTTACGACGTCATCGGCGATATCCACGGCCACGCGGAAAAACTGCTGGCGCTGCTCAAAAAACTGGGCTACAGGGAATGCGCGGGCAGCTGGGGACACCCGGGCAGGACGGCGGTCTTCGTCGGCGACTTCATCGACCGGGGACCGGAACAGCTGAAAAGCGTCGAGACCGCCCGCCACATGGTCCGTGACGGGAAGGCCTTGGCCGTCATGGGCAACCACGAATTCAACGCCATCGCCTGGCACACCCCCGACCCCAACCAGGAAGGCGAGTTTCTTCGTCGTCACGATAGCCCGAAGTACGGGAAGAAAAACCGGGATCAGCATGCCGCCTTCCTCCGGGAAGTGGAACACACACCCAATGTCCACGCCGACCTTATCGACTGGTTCCTGGAACTGCCGCTCTGGCTGGACCTTCCCGGCATACGCGTCGTCCATGCCTGCTGGCATTCGCGTTTCATGGAATGGCTCGGCCCCCGGCTGAACGAGTCCCGCCGATTGCGGAGGGATTCCCTGGCGGAGGCTGCACGCGAACCCGGCGATCCCCTGGAAAAGGACACCCCCGAACCGAGCCTCTTCAAGGCGGTCGAAGCCCTGACGAAGGGGCTGGAGATCTCTTTGCCGGAGGGGTTCTCCTTCACGGACAAGGACGGGATTACGAGACGCCGGGTCCGGGTCCGCTGGTGGGACAGCGACGCGGCGACCTACCGGAGAGCCGCCATTTGGGAACAAGAAACCCGGAACCTGCTGCCCGAACAGGCGGTGCCGGGACATGCCCGAATTGAAGCCCCGGCGGACAAGCCGCTCTTTTTCGGGCACTACTGGCTCACCGGAACCCCCGCGGTGCTTTCCGAAACAGCGGCCTGCGTGGATTACAGCGCAGGCAGGGGCGGTCCCCTCACGGCCTACCGCTGGGACGGGGAAAGCCGGCTTACTTCCAGCAACCTTGTAACCGCCGGGTAGGGCTGTCGGACGCATTACGTCGCCCCGGTCCTCAGGTGCGCGGGCAGGGATCCCACCACCACCAGCCTCGCCTGCTCATCCCAGAAGAAGTAGATGCCCAGGCACAGGCGGTCGTCCTTCGTCGAACCCTTGCGCAGGTGGAAGTCGAGCATCTGCCTGAGACCGGAACCCACCGGGTAGTCCACGTAATACTCGCTTTCGTACTGCCCGGCGGCTACTTCCGTCATGGACCGGCCAAACCGCAGGGCCAGTTCCCCGCAGCGGGCCTCGAACCGTTCCTTTTCGCCCTCAAACCCCAGGCGCATGTTCCGGTACTCGTTGGCCAGGAGAAGCAATCCCTTGTAGACGAGGGGTACATCCTGGTAAACCGCGTCCTTCACCGCCCTTGCGGCCCGGGGAAGGAAGATCAGCCGCCCTGCCAGGTGCCTGTCCACCCAGTCGGTCATGCCTTCGTAGGTTTCGGGGATCGGGATCTCCTCGTCAAGCGGTTTGCCGATCTTTTCTTCCAGCTGGGCCCGAAGAGAATCGACCGCACACTGGAGAACGGTGGCCTGGTGTTTCTGGTAATCCAGTTCTTTTTGGTATTCGTCAGCCGCCTGCAGCCACTTCTCGGCCTCTTCCTCCGCGGCCCGGATTTTATCTTTCAGAGCCCTGGCCTGCTTTTCGTAAAGGTCCTGGCAATCCGCGCAGGCCTCCCCGCCGAGTGTTTCCCTGGCCCGTTCCTCGGCCTCGATGACACGTGCCTCAGGAACAAAAACTAGAGGCTGCCAGGGAAACGGCACCCGCGGCATCGTCACCCACATTTTCTTCACGAGGAAGTTCTGGAAGGCTTCGGGTCTCTGCGCCTCCCCGGAGGAAAAAAGCCAGGATCCGGTCCTTGAAGGCGATGGGATGGGCACTGAGGGAATCCCGCTCGAAATCGAGGCCCGGCATGTAGGTCCGCACGGCCCCATCGAACACCGACCAGGCCTTGCCGACCCGCTCCGTCCACTCGAAACTTCGGTTGAAGGGCAGTTTCACCACGTGGGCATAGCCCCGTGTTTTGCGGGCCAGCGTGTCGCAGTCCAGGAGGGTTTCAGGAGCCTCACCCGGACCGGTCCAGTGCCGCGGATCCGGCTGGCTGGCAACGATCACGGCAAGGTCGCGGTCCCGGTCCGTAAGAAGAATCTCCAGGGCATCGAGATCCTCGGCGCTCTGGATCGTCCAGGCTTTCCCGTCCAGGGGGCGGACCTGGGCCAGCCCCACCGAATCGCAAAGGGACTTGACCACGCCGGGGCGGATGAAGGCCGGCTGAGGGGCCTCAGGGTTCAGGGTCGAGGCGAACACCTCGATCCCGAAGTGCACCTGGCCGCCAACGGATACGACGGAAACGTCCGTAGTCCAGGAACGCCCGGCCACTGGCTTGTATTGTTCGCCCAGTCCCACGTCGGGGTGGGTCAGGCGGGCGGCCCAGATGGACCGGTGAGGCAGGGAAACAACCTCGAGAACCTGCCCCTGCTCCTCCTTCCGGAAACCCGGCATGTGCCAGTCCGGCACGGGAAGGAGTTGAGGCTCTTTCTTCGACAGCCATTCGAGGACCTTCTCGATGGTCCGCCCGTAAACCTGCCCCGGGTCTTCCACCCGGTGCCCAGCCAGGGCCCTGAAGCGGTAGGTCGTCGTCAGTCTCGCCCGGCCCGGGCAGAGGTATTGCCCCTCATGGATTTCATCTGCCACTGCCATCACCTCCTGGAGGGTTATCCGGGGCCGTCATTCGGGGCCATCAACCATTAACCTGTTTCGAAACGACATCGCCACAGGTCTTAAAATCTTTGATGGCTTCTTCTGAGCGCAACCTCGCATTCGGCTGATATATGACGGTTACTTTCGGAACCAGTTTTTTCAAGTCTTCGCCGATCGCATGCTCCAAACCCTTTCCGATACAAATGACTTGCTCGGGTTTGCAGGCGCAGACGACATCCCTTGTGAAGGCATCCCAGGAGGCCTTCACAACTTTTTCAACAAGGCTCCTGATTTTGCTGTCTTTCGGGTAAAGGGCCACGATGCTTGTATCCACAAGCCAGACACCCTTTTTCTTCAGGTCATTCAAAAGGCCTATCTTGGCCTGGATGCGCTCCTCATCAGGGGTGTTTGTCTTGCGGACCGGATAAAAGTCCCCCAGGCCCGTTACCCCCGGGTTGTTGCAGGCGTAGAACAATTTCCAGAACTGAGGTGTGCCATCATCTCTCTTCGTAGATGCGTCGCCTTGTTTAAGGGATTTCTCCCCGTAGGCCAGGCAATAGACAAACCTGGCATACTGCGACGGGTAACCGGGCAAGGTTTCCCGGCGTTTGGTTTGAATGTTTCTTTCTTCGTCAGAAGTGAAAACATGCGATTCTGCCAGAAGAATGATTTCCACCTTACCGGGTTTCCAGTAGTCCCTGTATTCCTGGACAAGCCTGACTGATTCGAAAGGTTCGATGCTTTCCCCGAGTATCTTTTTTATCTTTTCGTGGGCCTCCACGAGTTTTTTTACGTCCACCGTTTTTCACCCCCACGTCGAGATCTTTCCAATTGGCTGGGGGCCCGCGTTCTCCGCGTCCCACCCGCACCCCGGGCACGGACCCGAACCCGCCTTCTGCTCAAAACAGCTGCTGCAGCGCCCTGTGTGTTCCAACCCGTTCACACCTCCAGGTCTCTTTCATCCCCGGTTCCCGCGATTGGCCTGGACGGACATCAGAAGCATCCTTCCAACAACCGCGAGATAAAATCTCTAAGTTTCCCTGAAGTTGAAATTCACAAAGGTGAAACCCGAGTCGCTTCGCTTCACCGTCACTCCGGATTTTTCTTTTACGAGTCCCGAGTTTTGCAAAACTCCTTCCAGTTCTTTATCCGAAAGGCTCGAGACATCCCCGCTGACAAGGATGACGCTTTCCGCAGAAATTCCCTCCCACGACCACTTTTGGAGAAGGGCCTCATAGGGGCCAAACTGGATTTTCTTCTCCCCTCTTATTTTTGTATCCTCATCCACCGGGACATTGTCAAACCTGTCGGACATTTCCATCCCTCCCCGATCCTGATTAGCGCAAATCAATTTTTCTATTTGCACAACGGCAGGATATGACGGTCAATTTCTTCCCCGGTCCATGATCCATGCGTAAAGGTTTCCCAGTTCCATCTCCTTCAGGTTCCCGAACTCCCCCGAAAGGAGATCCGGGGAGCCCACCACGACGGCGAGGGCCTGCGCCCGGGAGATCGCGACGTTCAGGCGGTTCGGGTCGCAGAGGAACTCCATGCCACGGGGGGAATCCTCCCGGGACGAGGAACACATGGAAAGAATCACCACGGGGGCCTCCTGCCCCTGGAATCGGTCGACGCTCCCCACGCGGGCCTCGGACCCGAGCCGATCTTTCAGCTTCCGCACCTGCATGTTGTAGGGAGCCACGAAGAGGAGGTCCTCCATCGTGACCGGGCGGGTTTTGCCTTCGGCGTCGGTGTAGGTGCAGCGAACCAGGTCCAGCGCCAACTTCGCGATCACGTCGGCCTCCTCGTCGCTGGCCTGGCTGTTCCCCTCGTGAGCAACGGGGACGAACAGGAGCCCGGCTTCCTTCGTGAGCCAGCCGGGCCGGGATCCCGGCCCGGGGAGGATCTTCTGGTTTTCGAGCCCTGCAAGAGGTTGCAGCCGGCCCTCGTAGAAGGCCTCGGAAATGAAGCCGCAGATCGCCGGGTGCAATCGCCTCGTCGTCTCGAGGAAGACGCCCCGGTCGGGGGGAACGGTGGCGTGCTCACCCAGCAGGTGCTCCAGGCAGGAGAGGCCGCAATTCCCGGGGTGCGTGCCCTGGACCGGCTGCGAAAGCTGCATCTGGTCGCCTAGCAGAATGACGTTCCGGGCGCTGGTGGCCACCGCCACGGCGTTGGCGAGGGAGAACTGTCCCGCCTCGTCGATGAAGAGGGTGTCGACCATCCCACGCATTTCAGGGCGGACGAACCCCCAGGCCGTTGTTCCTATGATGGCGGGACCACACCCAATGAGGTCGGCCAATTCGTTGTTGGCACAGGGTTGGACCTTACCGCTCTCAAAGAGAGGATCCTCTTCTTTATCCTTCTTCACTTTATAAACGGGAACGGAAAGCCCGCGCTCCTCCAGGGCTTCAGTGACGGCCCTCAGCAGGTTCAGGATCGCCTTGTGGCTGGTGGCGGTGACCCCGACCGTCCTCCCACGGGCGGCAAGTTCCGCGATAATCCGGCTGGCGGTGTAGGTCTTGCCCGATCCCGGCGGGCCCTGGACGGCGAGGACTGAATTATCCAGGTTCGATGCCGCCTCGATGATGCCGGGAAGCCCCCTTTCCGGCCGGTGCAGGAAGGGGCCGAACCCGTCCTTCATGCGCGGGGCGGCCGCCGACAGCAGGTCCCCGACGGCCCCAGCCGGGGCGGTGCCTTCCGCCCAACTTTCAGCGACCTCGTGGAGCGCGTCCTCGATCACATCCGTCGGCACGTATTCGTTCGGAAGCAGGCTCAGGAGGGGGGGGAGTTCCCCGTTTCCATTGCCGATGCGCAGCACGGCGCGGCCGTTTTCCCGGTCCAAAAGCTGCAGAGTCGTTTTCAGGGAGAGGTCCGATGCGACGATGCAACGATCCCCTTCCTGGACCTTGGTGTCCTGCCCCGGATCAAACCTGTAGGTGTAAACCAGGGATTTCTTATCGGGCCTGGGGGTTCCCTCGAGTTCCAGAAAACCCAGGCAGTCCAGGTCCTCGGCCAGTTCCTCGTGGGTCTTCAGGGCCCGGTCGAACTTCCTCCAGAAGACGGGCTTGGCCTCGCGCCAGTGGTAGCCGGCAAGGCCTCCGAGCAGCCGGGCCCGTTCCTTCTCGGAACTTCCAGCGCAGCGCCGGTCCAGCTTCTCCGGCAGTTCCCTCCTGCGGGCCTTCCTCAATTCGAAAGCGCTGCTGGGGTCTGCCGAAAGTTTTCCGGGCTTTTCCTCTTCCTCGTCCGATTCCGGCCCCGCCCAGGCGATGCCCGCCTCGGCCTGCCGCTGCCTGAGCCAAACCGCCAGCTCCCAGGTGGAAACGCAGTCTTCCTCGTTGTAGTCCCGGATCTGCCGGAGCAGGGGGGAGTCTTGCCAATCCGGCGGTTCGCCGCTCGCGATCCAGTCGTGGTAGGCCACCACGGAGGCCCCTGCGTTGACGACCTCCCCGCCGCGACGGCCCCGGTAGAGGTGCTCCACGTCCTTCAGGGAGTAGCCGCGCGTGCCGACCACCAGGCCCTGCCGCACGACCGGGTAGAGGTCCACGAAGACCTGGTTGCGTAGCAGTTCGTCGACTTCCTCCTCGCGCGTGGCGTATTTGCCGGAAAGCCGCCGGACGACGGCCGTCTCGTAGGGAGCGTAGTGGTAGACGTGCATGGAGGGATCCGCGCGGAACCGCTCCATGATCCAGTCCATGAACCCCTCGAAGGCCGCCTTTTCCTGTACGGAGTCGTGAGCCCACCAGTCCCGGAAGACCGGTTTCCCCTCCTCTTCCGTCACCGTTCCCCAGAGGTACTCGAGGCCCCCTTCCGCGTGGGGGTAGCCCTCCAGGTCGAAGTAGACGTCCATCGGGGAAGCCGGTGGAAGCCCCGCCAGCCCACGCCGGGGAGCGTCCGGGTCCAGGGGGGCGATCCGGTATTCCGGTACGTCCTTCCCCTCGGAGAGAACCTGCAGGGAGGCCTGCAGCTTCAGCCGAGACAGGATATGGGGAGCCAGGCCCGGCACGCGCCTGGCCCCGGTTCCGGCGAGTTCCCCCAGGCGGGTGATGCCGGCAGCTTCCAGCTTCCTGATCTGCCCCCGGGTGATGTTGGCGACCCGGCAGAGATGGTCGAGGCTCTCGAGGATCCCCTCGGCCAGGTTCGACCAGCGGCCGTGTTCCCGGGAATCGGCCGGGTGGGGCGGGTTTTCGGGGTCGAAGGCGTCCTGGAAGTCCAGGAATCGCCGCTTGATGACGCGGTGGAGGTGGATGAACCGGTTGAGCGGGTAGGTTTTCAGTTCCCCGGTGCCAAGAACGACGCCGATCCGTTCGGGAAGGAGTCCCTGCACGTCGGCCAGCATCTCGGAATACAGGCAGAGCTGGAGGATGAAGGTCGGTTTCGTGGAGCGGGCGAGCTTCGTGTCCCATGCCTCGTAAAGCGGGGTTCCGCCCGCGGAACTTCCCGTCCGCACCAGGAAGTCCGCGTAACCCCCGAAAACTCCGTCGGCGCTCTCGAGCCAGGCCTGGTAGATCACGTCGGTCCCGCTCGCCAGCGCCTCCCGGGTGAGGGGCAGGTCCCGGCTGCCCAGCTCGACGATGGACTTGCCTTCCCCGCGCAGCTTTTCGAGGAACCGTTTCTCGTGTTCGATCCCCTTGTCCGCCAGGATCTCCATTTCGGGTTCTTCTTCGTCGGGGGCGCAATCCGGGAAAACCTCCCCGCCAAACGAAAAAGGTGCGGGCCGCCATCCGGCGACGGACAGGTACCAACGGTCCATCCAGGAAGCGAAGGGGCTCTTCGAAAACGTGCAAAGGTCAGTGGGCGAAAAGACCAGGCCTCGTTCCGTCTCTTTCACGACAATCCCCCTTTTCCCGGCCCCAGGAACTCGGTCCTGGAAAGGTCGAAAATCCGGTGCTCCCCCCTGAGGTGGCAGAAGGCCTTCAAATGGGGCTGGTTACCGAAGCGGAAAAGGTCGATGGGCAGGATCTCACGTTCGGTCACTTCCCCCAGGGTGCTCGTGAAGCGGATCCGGACGGTTTCGCCCTTAAGCATGGCCCTCCTGACCGCGGCAAGAAGAGGGTCCCCTACCTCCGCGGGGTCGAAAGCCCCGGAGCTCGCTTTGCCCACCTCGATGAGCGCATCGAGGCCAGCCACGGATTCTTCCTGCCCGAGCCATTCCGCGAGGCACCGCTTCAATTTCAGGTGCGAAAGGACGAAGGAATCGGCCCTGGGTTCCGCATGCCCCCTCCGGGCGGGGTAGTGGGATCCCGGCGGGTTGAAACAGGGCGCCATGGGGAGGAACCTGACGAGTTCCGGCCGGTTGGCCAGCACCCTCATGACGATCCCGTAAAGGTCCAGGCAGTCGGCCAGCGAGGTGTGGGCCTGGAGGTCCGTTTCACCGAAGGCTTCCTCCACGGCCCGGGTTTCCTCCGGCGCCTCCATCGTTCCCTGGAGCCTCAGCTTGAGTTCCCCCAGCTTGGGAAATTTCGCCCTCCCGAAGGTTCCGAAGGACCCGACGTAACGGGTCATCCCCCTCATGGAGCACCACCACTTCCGGTAGTGGACGATTTCCGACGGGAGAAACGCGGTGTCGAACGTCACGTTGTGGACGATCACGTTTTCGACGTCCCAGTCCTGCAGGAAGCTGTCGAAGTCGTCCGCCTCCTCCAGAAAGGTTTCCGAGCGGTACTCCCCGGCCTTCCTCAGGAAGGCGAGCCGTTCCGGGTAAAGGCCGTTGACCTCCAGGGCCCCCCGCTGGAACTCTTCCTCGGGGAAATAGTAGCGGTCGTAGACATCCAGGATGCGTCCCTCGTGGCTGAACACGATCGCGGACACCGAGAGGACGCTCGTTCCCTGGAAGCCGTTCGTTTCAAGGTCGAGGACCGCCAGGTTCATCCCGACACCCCCTTTCGCTATGCCACGCCGTTCTTGATGGCCTCCAGGTCGAACCGGCTTGCCCCGGCCAGGGAGGCAAAGCGATCCGGCTGGCAGGTCAGGATGAGAACCTGCAGGCTATCGGACGCCTCCTCCAGGATTTCAAGGATTCGCGGGAAGCGGATCCCGTCCGTGGCCATCAGCGTGTCGTCGAGAACCATCAGCTGCCGCTCCTCCGACCCGGTGGCCGCCGCAAGGGCCAGGCGAACCGCGAAATGCACCTGCTCAGACTCTCCCCCGGAGAGGACCTCCATGCCGACGGCCTTGCCAGCCTCACCGGGAATGAAGCCGGAAGGGGCCATGGACGACGGGTCCAGGACCAGCCTGCCACGTGCGCTCCCGGCGATCCGGGAGACGATTGCCGTCGCCTTTTCCTCAACGGCGCGGTTCACCGCCGTTGCCATCTCAGACCGGCAGGCGGAGTAGGTGTCCCAGAGCAGCTGGATCGAGTCGGCGGAAAGTTTCTCGTCACGGTACTGCCGACGGAGGTTTTCCAGCGTTTCTTCCAGGGAGGCGATCTCGGAATAGAGTCCCTTCATCGAAAGCACCTCGAGCCGGGTAGACTCGCGGGCGAAATCGTTTTCGGCCTGCTGAAGCTCGGTATTGCGCGACCTGTCCGCCTCCCGGGCCTTCCGGAACGTCTCGGCCGGGTCTTCTTCAAAGCCCTCGAGACTTTTCCGGTACTCCTCGACCCGGGTCCTGGCGGAATCCCACGAGAGGGCCAGTTTTCCAAGCTCCTCCTGCCGCTGTTCCCCGGACTTGCCGTCGGATTCCAGGCGGGCGAGTTTCTCCGCCAGCGTTTTCCGGCCGGCCTCCAGGGATTCGCTCTGCTGCCGTTCACGGTCCAGTTCGCGATCCTTCCTGTTGAACCGCTCCTGCGCCGTTTCCCTGGCGGATTCCGCCGCAAGGAGGCGTTCCGAAGCCCCTGCCGTCTTCGAGCGGGCCTCCGATTCGAGCGTTTCCGGGTCCGGGCGGGCTTCCTTCCATTCCGGGAAACGAGCCAGTATCCCCTCGATTTCCCTCACGAAGCCTGCCCGCGAAGCCTCCAGGGTCTCCAGGGAATCCTTTCCCAGGATCGTCGCCAGGCGGTCCTTTTCCCTCTCGACCCTCCGCTTGAGGTCGTCACCCTTCTGGTAAAGTTCCTCCAGGTCTGCCTTTTCAAGGGTTCCGTAGGGCTCGGCCAACTCGGCGAGCGCCAGCCGGGCTTCTTCGAGCTCTTCCCGGGCGTCCTCAGCCGACTCGCAGGGTCCGAAGGCCCGGATGCGGCCGAACTTCTCGACGTCCAGGCAAACCTCCGGGGCTCCCTGGATGCGGATTTCCTTTCCCCCCAAGATCTCCACGGGACCCGGTGCCTCCCCCGACTCCACGCGCGCCGCGTGATCCGCCAGGGGAACGATCTGGAGGGTGATCAGGGAGGCATCCAGGAGGATCTTCGCCTCTTCGAGGGTGGAGAAAACCTTGCGGATCCTCAGGATTTCCGTCAGACCCGGGAAGACGCGGCCCGTCTTTTCCGCCTCCGCCGCCTCAAGGGCGGACCGCGCGGCTGCCGCATCGGCAAGCGTCCCGTCGACTTTCGCCAGCTTCTCTTCCAGTTCAGCCAGCCGGCGGGCCTCCCGCGCGCGGGCCAGCAGGGCTTCCCCCTCTTCCTTCGCTGACCGGGCCTGCGCCTGATCCGTTTTGGCCTTTTCCAGTTCCGTCGAACACGCGGCCAGTTCTCCCTCAAGGACCGGGATAGCAGCTGCGAGAGCGGAAAGCTTGCCTTCCGTGTCCTGCAGTTCGCGCCGGGCTTCCGAGACCTGGTCCAGGAAAGCCTTGAGCCGGCCGTATTCCGATTCGGCCGCTTTCGCCTCACCTTCCCGCCTGTGCAGTTCGCCCAGCAGCGACTGGTAGTCTTCCGCCTTCTTCTCCAGATCGCGCAGGTCGGCCTCAGACTGTTTCGCCGCGGCCCGCAGCCCATCGAGCCTTGCAGAGAGCCCCTTCACGCTCGACGACAGGATCTCCGTTTCCGCGTATTCCTCGCTTTTCAACTCCAGTTCCCGTTGCTTTTCCCGGATCAGGTCTTCCAAGGATGCAAGGGGCGACGCACCGGCGGCATTTTTCACTTTCCCGGTCGAGGTAAAGAAATAGTCGTACCGTTTCTTCATCCGCTCCTCCAGGTCACGGGTCCGGCTGTCGACCACCGAACTCGACAGGGCCTGGCGAATGTCGGCCAGCAGGTCGCCGGACAGGCCCCCGAGTTCGAGCCTGCCCTGGGGCGCCCAGAGGACCTGCAGGATTCCCCAGTGCTCGGGCCGCGACATCCCCTTCTTCGGGCCGTTGGGGGTGAAAAGTTCCCGGGTCGCCGTGTCGGCCTTCGGCCCCTCGGCAAGCGGCCTGTAGGTTCCGCCTTCCATCCTCTCCAGGACGGATTCCGCCCCGTCGAGGAAACGTTTCCGGACGCGGTACCGGCATCCTTTCGCGGAGAACTCCACGGTGACGCGCGGGGCCAGTTCACGACCCCAGGGACGGAGTTTCGCGGCGTCTTCTCCCCGGGTATTGTGGTTGTCCATCAGGGCGCAGCGCAGGGCCTCGAAAAGGGTGGACTTGCCCGTGGCGTTGGGGGCATACAGGACATTGAGCCGGTCCGAGAAGGGCCCAACGGTCGTTTCGCCCAGCAGGCAGCGCCAGTTTTCGACCCTGATCGAATGGAGGATCATGACCGGGCCTCCCCCACAAGGGCGTAAAGGTCGAGCAGAGCCCTAACCTTCACGCCGGGATCGGCATCGCCGTGCCTGATCCGGTCGGCCACTTCTCTCAGCAGCCCGACGGGCAGGGCCTCGATCCAGGAGTCGTCTTCCGGGGCAGGGGCCAGGCCCGAGGCATCCACCTGGGCCCACAGGAAGCGCGTTCCGGCCAGTTCGCGGATCCGCTCCAGCTCCCCCTGGTCCGCAGGACTCACCAGGCCTGAAAGTGAAAGTTCAAAGAGGGTGGAAGCCGGCATAGGCAGGGCTTCGACCCTCCCGCGAACGGCTTCCAGGTCCCCGGGGGCATGAACCTGTTCGGAGAGGGACACCCACTGCAGCCCACCCGTGTCGACGGGCGTCAGTTTCGGTGCCGCCCCGGCTTCGGCAATCTCCACCAAAAGGGCCTTCCCGCTGTCCCTCTCGCCGAACGAGGTCGGCTCGTGGGTGCCGGAATAGGCCATCCGGGAAGCCCCCGCGGAATCCTCGAAAGTACCCAGGGAATGCCAGTGCCCCAGGGCCAGGAAATCCAGGCCCGACCGGGTCGCCGCGTCCCGGGGAATTGGGTGGTCCCACTCACCGATGGGGGCTCCCTCCACGGAACCGTGGGCCAGTCCGACCCGGGGTTTTCCATCCCCTCCGGCGAAAATCCAAGCCGTGGGATCTTGCCCCGACTGCTTCTCCTTCACCGGGCAGGGGTAGAGGGTGCAGCCGGGAGCGGAAAGGGATGCGTTCTCTTTAAGGATGACGACGTTTTTCGCCGACTCCCAGGAGCGGTGCTCCCAAACCGAGCCCGGGACCAGGGGATCGTGGTTCCCCGGGATGACGAACACGGGGCAGGGGGCCGAAGCCAGGATGTCGGCCACCTGCTGGACGAGAGTCCGTTCGACGGCGTTGTCCTCGAACAGGTCGCCGGCCACGAGGATGAAGTCGGCCGTGTTCTCCCGCGCCGCCTGGACGACCCGCCGCCCGGCCGCCAGGCGCTCCTCACGGACCCGCTTGCCGGCCTCTCCCAGCTTCGCCGCTCTCATGCCCATCTGCCAATCTGCCGTGTGCAGGAATCGAACCATTCTCTTACCCCCTGTCGGACGAATTTCTTCGAAAAAACTGCAGCCGGGACTTATCGCGTGGTCATCCGGGTCCACTCGACCCCTGTTTGCTCCGTTTTGCCGGCCGTTAAGAGGTCCTTCAGGACAAGGCCGTGAGTGTGCGGGGTCGAATAGCTGTTCCCGTCGATGACGGAGCATGAGAACGACTCGCTGATCCATCCTTCCGCCAGGCCGGTTTCGACGGCTGGCCCCACAGCCTTGAGGTAATGGCTGGCCAGCAGCAGGAGCATCCTGCTCTTCCCGTTTCGGCGCATCCATTCCCTGAGAAAACCCGGAAGGACCGATTTCCAGGCCTTTTCAGGCTTGACCGAAAGGCCGGGTCGGCCAGGTGCGAAGAGGGGTTGATCCATCCGCAGGTCATAGTCCTGGATGGGAGAATCCGGCTCCAGGGGGCCGTAAAGAGCTGAAAGGATCAAGATACCCGGCCCGTCCGCCCTTTTACCAGCCGTTGATAGGAGTTTGCGGTCACCCAAAGCGGAGTAAAGGTTCCCCGCGTAACGCTCCCATGCCGGGTGGTATTTGCCCGCCATCGAGGTTCCCCCAAAGTCGGGGCCTTTCTCGATCCCTTTTTCGCCCAATTCCCGCTGCATGGCTTCAAGGATACCGCCCCTTGTGGAGAGAACTTGCTGCCGGACCTGCGGGGAAAGATCCGCGAAAATTTCCGGGAAAGTACCCGCAAGCCTGTTGCCGCCTGGAATCTTGCGGGCACAGCAGGGGACGAGAATGAGCGTCCGAGAATCAGCCGACATAACTTCACCTGCGATCTTCCGCGAAGAGGTCGCCTTTTCGGGAAACTCGACCGGGGCCCGGCAGCTTACCGTAAAAACCCTCGGAGCGCGTATTTCTGAAAGAGATGGCTTCTCCGAACCGATGAAGTCTTCGACCAACCGTTCGAAGGTGTCGAGGAACGACGGGTCGTACCCCTCTTCGACATGGTTGACGTTCCAGAGGCCCGAGCCCAGGATCGCCGGATTGGGGGAATGGTTCCCTAGCCACTTTTCGGATGGGGGATCCAGTTTTTCAGTTTTATCCCTGTTGCTCAACAGGGCGATGGAATTCCTCTCGATGAGAGACCTTGGGCAGCCTGGCCCCGGGGCCCCCGGAACCGAAAGCCAGAGAAACGGCATCGGGCGAATGTGTTCGCTGACCCGGCACTCGGCCGGCCATTCCGCCTCACGCTCTTCCGGGGTGGCATGAGCGTGCGTCCAGGTCGGGCAGACGAAATCCTCGCGTGAGATCAAGGCGCGCCCGACATGATCCCGGAAGATGGAGCCCCTGTGGTTTCCTCCCCCGGGGTTTGCCCCCCCGATCGTGCCCTGGTGCTGGGAAAGCCTGTTCCAAAGGGTCGTTTGAGACTGCCCGTTGATCGCGTGGGTTCCCACCCTCACGACCCGGAGGCTCCCGCCGTCTTCGCGGGTTTCTCCTTTCTCGAAGAAGAAATACACCCCTTTCAGGGGCCACCCGTCTTCCAATCGGGCTGTCTCAAGACGCCGGAACCCTGTTTTTTCTCTCAGTCGCCCGAGGAGTTCATAGAAACGATGAAGATCGCTTTCCCGTTTTGAGGGTGCCACTTCGAGGACCTCCCTTTTTTCCAGGGATTTATGTACAGTTCCCCTTATTAAATTCTACCCTCTTTAAGAATTCGCGCCATCAGGGATTCCCTGATTTTTATCCTTCTTACCCCACTGCGCGGTTGTTCCCCAAGCCGCTGAATGGATCCGGAGAGAACGCCTGCCTCCTAATGGTTACCGCCTGTTCCGGTCCTAAGATGAACCTGAGGAGCACATCAAGGATATATCCTCTCAACTGGGTGCGGGCTTCGCGACCGGAAATTCACGCCTTTTCCCCTCACCTTATTGGACTTCCAGACACGAAAAGCGTACGATAGCAGAAACGTGGGTTCCACCCACTTTTGGAGGTGTATTTCATGACTGCGGCAAAAGTCACCCGTTCCGTCATGCATGTTGACGACAAGGGGCGATTGACTCTTTCCTCGGTTCTTCGCAAGAAACTGGGCATCGCTCCCGGTGACGTCATCTTCTGCAAAGCCAAGGAAGGGCGCTTCATTTGCGCCAAGGCCATCAACCCCCTGGACAAGCCCAGGCTCTCCATGGCCGAGCGTAGGAAGATCCGTGAAGGTCTCGCAGACACCAAGGCAGGCAGGGTCACCAGCTGGGAAAAGGCCAAGGAAGAACTGGAGTGATGAATCTCGAACTCTCAGACGCCGCCAAGATCGTTCGCCGCAGGAAATAAGACCGGGGCCCAATCCTTTACGAGCGGGCCGACCCATCCCCGCAAAGCAGGCTCCTTATTATCCGCCAGGATAATAAGAGCCTTTCCGAGAGAGCCTTATTACAAAAAATGACCCTTTTCGATAATAAGGAATCTGGTCGCGTCTTCGGCCTCACCTGAAGTAGTCCGCCAGGTAGGCCAGGTTCTCGTCCCCGAAGCGGAAGTTCCCGTAATCCCTCAGGAAGCTCGAATACCCGGCCTCCAAATGGCTTGAGCGGATCCCGTGCCTCATCGACAGGGCGGCCTCGATGAAGGCGGCGTACTTGTCGCAGTAGTTGACCAGGGTCCCGTCGATGCGGACCTTCCCGGGAACCCCGTCCATTTCGAACTCGCGGTCCTCGAACTCCCGCGCCGTCAGTTCCCTGGCGAGGCCCCGCATCCGCTCGGGCAGAAGCGGGACGATCCGCTCCTCCATCATCTCTTCCTCGTAGGCCTTGAGCAGGCTCTCCAGCCCCTCGACGTTCCGCTTGATCGGCGAGATGATGTCCCGCGTCAGGACCTCCGGCAGGTCGTGGAACAGCCCGGCGATGAAGTTCCAGGTCGATCGGTCACGGCCCAGTCCTGTTTCGGAAGAGAGGAAATACGCCATGAGCGCGACGAACAGGGCGTGCCCCAGCACGGACGTCTCCGGGACCCGCGGCGTTCCCGTCCAGCGCTTCTGGAACCGCAGCTGCCCCGCCAGGTCCACGAAAGCCGCCAGGCCTTTCTCCCTGCCCCCCGTTGCTGCAGAATCGATCTTCTCATCGACGAGCGGGATGCCTTTGTATCTCAGCAACTGTCCCTGGATTCTGTCTTTCGTCTCCTCGAACCCGTAAAGCTTCTGGCAAAGGGGGGCGATCAGGTCGAACTCCCACAGCGTCGCAAGGTAATGGGCGGCCCCCAGCACGCGTTCGACCTCCGCGTCGGCCGGTCCCGAAACGAGGAAGTCCCCGAAGGCCCGGTGGAAGTCCCCTTTAAGGGCGCCGGTGTCCTTCTCCAGCGCCTTCAGGACGAAGTCGTCCACCTCCGGCTTGCTCGTTCCCATCAGCCAGTAGAAGACCGGGGGCTTCATGTCGGTCAGGACCGCGCGCTGCAGGAAACCGTAGACCAGCCCCTCCACGACCTCCGGCAGCTTTCTGGCCATCCCGTCCATCGAGCAGGCGACGGAGACCGCGATGACCGCCTTGTGTGCCTGCTTGTCCATCTCGGTCAGGCGGAGCGGCCGGGGATGGTCGTTCCACCGCTCGATGCTGAAGGCCGAAAAGATCCGCTCGATCAAGCCGCGGGAAATCATGGCATCGCCTCCCTCAAACGCCCCGGAACAGGCCGGGCGTCAGTCCATCACGATCCGGTTGCGCCCGGGCATGTAGGCCAGGGATTTCAGCCCCTGTAGGACCTCGTTGCCCAGGATCCCGTCGGCGTCGGCCATGCTCAGGCTCAGGCCGAGCATCGCGGGGAGGGTTCCGGTCACTAGTGAGAAAACCCTGGACACCAGACTCACCTCCAGGCGGTAGGTGTCCGTAGCGAACCGGCCGAAACCCGGGTAGAAGTCCTCGTCCGTTCCGATCCTCGGGCCTTTCGCCAGCACGTCCTCCTCCTGGAAGTAGGAAATACGGGCCCCCGTGTCGAAGAAAAAGCCGTAGGCCTGCCCGTCGACGGACGCCTCCACCAGCGGCACCCCCATGACCGGCTTGAACGGGATCGCCTCACCCTCCAAAGGCAGCGGGGCGTCGGGAACCACCAGCTTGCCGCGCTCCAAGTCGAGCAGCAGGTCCTGCTCGTTCAGCACGTCCGTGCCGAGGAGACCGTGGACTTCCAGGCCGATGAACCCGGAGAGTTGCGAAGCCGTCAGGCCCATGACGTTCCCCGGCAGCCGAAGTTCCTTTCCTCGGAACTGCAAGCCCGGCGAGGCTGCCATGCTCATGGGCGAGCCCGTGTCCAGGACGAACTTCTTCCCCTCGACTTCCGCGAAAAGGTGCCCCTTCTCGAAGCTGAGACCGTACTCGAACACCGGCATGAGAACCCCCTCCCTTTGTCCGTCAGAACCTGCGAAGCCGCGAGTCTGGGGCAACAATTATCGACCCAGAAACAAAACCGCCGCAGCAAGAAAGAGGGAAGCAGTTCCGAGGAGAAGCGCGATCTTAACGTTTTTCGCGTTTCTCGAGGCTTCCTGGGTGATGCTTTTTATGCGGTCATCCTGGTTTTCGAGGATGGCCGACAATTTGGCAACGGCGGAGCTGAACCTATCGTTCTGCTCGGATGCATTCCTCTGAAGAACAGCCGTTTTGGCTTCCATCTTCTCTTCGAACTGGCCCTGCCTTGTCGACGAAACGCATTTTGAGAGTTCTATCCAGATTAACTCCTTTGCTTCTTGCAATTCACGCAGTTCCAGCTTCAAGCCTTCCAGGATCTTCGTCGCCTGGTTATGGCTATCGGACAGGCTCTCAAGGCGAACTTTCAGCGGCTTTAGGGCCTGCATCGTCTTGTCTCTAATCTCGTGTATTTCAGACGACATCTTGTGGATCTTTTCGATCTTTGGAGAAACTTCCTTCAGCTTCCCCATGATTTCGCATACGGATTGAATCGTTTTCTCGACTTCGGCGAAACGCTGGTCCAGTTCTTCGAGTTCCAAGTCAGGTTTGGCCATTTTTTTCTCCCTCCCCGTGAGACAATCGCTCTTTTTAATCGAGAAAGTCCCTGAGTTTACGGCTGCGGCTCGGGTGGCGCAGCTTACGGAGGGCCTTCGCCTCGATCTGGCGGACCCTTTCGCGAGTCACGCCGTAATGTTTTCCGATGGCTTCCAATGTATAGGCCTGCCCATCCTCGAAACCGAACCTCAGGTGCAGGACCTCCCTTTCCCGGTCCGTCAACTCGTTCAGCATTTCCTCCAGCTGCTCCCGAAGAATCTGCCTAAAAGCCGCGTCCTCGGGGCTGGGAAGATCCTTGTTCTCGAGGAAATCTCCAAGCTGGCTGTCTTCCTCACCGATCGGGTTTTCCAGCGAAACGTCATACTCGGGGGTAAGCACTTCCGGCTGGACGTATTCCTCTTTCCCGATCGGGGTTTCCAGGGAAACGGGCTCCTGTGCGATTTTCTGGATCTCCTTCACCTTCTGAACAGTGATCTCCATTTCCCGTGCGATCTCGTCCGCCCGGGGTTCCCTTCCCAGTCTCTGCACGAGCTGCCTGGAAACGCGGATGAGCTTGTTGATCGTTTCCACCATGTGGACGGGGATCCGGATCGTCCGGGCCTGGTCCGCGATCGCCCGCGTGATGGCCTGGCGTATCCACCAGGTGGCATAGGTGCTGAACTTGTAACCCTTTCGGTAGTCGAACTTTTCGACCGCACGGATCAACCCGAGGTTGCCCTCCTGGATAAGGTCTAAAAACAGCATTCCACGCCCGATGTATTGCTTCGCGATGCTGACGACGAGCCGGAGGTTGGCTTCCACCAGCTTGGCCTTTGCTTCCGCCTCTTCGGCCTCGACGCGTTTTGCAAGCTCGACTTCCTCTTCAGGGGTCAGGAGGGGG
>Ga0067045_1029193_pt1 | contig 23044 bp, 19 predicted proteins | sample TerdegcTABiofilm_FD_59184 | JGI IMG/M metagenome (GOLD analysis project Ga0067045, IMG submission 59184) | Combined Assembly of (Gp0054472, Gp0054536) Wastewater bioreactor microbial communities from Singapore -Terephthalate degrading...
TGCGCGCCGCCGCCCTGCCACTTGCCTCGGCGGCGCTGGCACTGCATGGGGTTTGCGCGTCGGGCGCCGAGCGCGATGCGCTGGACCGTGTGGCCCTGACGGCTGCCCGGCCCGAGCGCGCGGTGCTGCTGGCCGCCGCCTCGGCGGGCGAGCGCATCGTGGCTGTCGGTGAACGTGGCATCGCCATCTTGTCGGACGACCGGGGTCGCAGCTGGCGCCAGGCACGCGTGCCGGTGGGCGTGACGCTGACGGCCGTGCGCTTCGCAGACAACCGCAATGGCATGGCCGTTGGACACGGCGGCACCGTGTTGACGACCGCCGACGCAGGCGAAACCTGGACGCGCCGGCTGGAAGGCCACACGCTGGCGAGACTGACGCTGGAAGCGGCACGTACCGAGCAGGACGCGAGGGCTCTCAAGGCCGCCGAGCGCCTCGTCGTCGAAGGCCCCGACAAACCGTTGATGGATGTCGTGCAGCTGGATGCGCGCCGAGCCATCGCAACCGGTGCCTATGGCCTCACTGTGGAAACGCGTGATGGGGGGCAGACCTGGGCCTCCTGGACGAGCCGACTGGACAACCCCAAGGCCTCGCATCTGTATGCGGTGCGCGCGCGTGGTGAGTCGATCCTGCTCGCTGGCGAGCTCGGCCTCGTCCTCTTTTCCGATAACGGCGGGCGCAGTTTCCGCCGCCTGGAAATCCCCTACAAAGGCAGCTTTTTCACGGCGGAAATTCTGCCGAACGGGCACTTGTTGTTGGCGGGACTGCGCGGCAACGCCTGGGTGTCCTCCGACACGGGAGCGACCTGGTCACAGCTGCAAAACCCGATGCCCGTTTCCCTGACCAGTTCTGTGGTCCTGGCAGACGGAAGCCTGCTTCTCGCCAACCAGGCCGGGTTCGTGCTCGTGTGGCGCGGTAACGCGCTCGTGCCAGTCACCAGCGCGCCGATGGCGCAGATCAATGGCCTGCTGGCGCACGGCGGCGGTGTCGTGGCCCTCACCATGCAAGGCCCGGTGACAGTCGCCATGGCAATGGGAGACCGGAAATGATGGCTTCTCCGCGCGACACGGCTTCCGCTACCGATGCCGTCACGGGATTCGACCCGCAGGCCGGCTCCTTCATCGAGCGCTTGCTGTTCGGTCACCGCCGTTGGGTGATGATCGTCTGTGCCGTCGTCACCCTGTTCCTTGGCTGGCAGGCCACCGGGCTGCAGGTCAACGCCAGCTTCGACAAGACCATCCCCCAGGGCCATCCCTACATCCGCAATTTCCTCGAACACAAAACGGAGTTGCAAGGGCTGGGCAACGCGCTGCGCATCGCGGTGGTGAACCCCAATGGCACCATCTACGACGCGGCCTATCTCGACACGCTCAGGGAGTTGAGCGACGAGGTGTTTCTGCTGCCTGGTGTGGCGCGCAACCACATGAAATCGCTGTGGACCCCCAACACGCGCTGGGTCGGTGTCACGGAGGAGGGCCTGGAAGGCGGGCCCGTGATCCCGGACACTTACAACGGTTCACCAGGCAGCCTCCAACAACTGGCTGCGAACGTGGCGCGATCGGGAGAGATCGGTCAGCTGGTCGCGCGCGATGCGCGCTCCAGCGTGATCTTTGTGCCGCTCTTGAACCAGGAGTCCGAAGGGCGCTCCATGGATTACGGCCTGCTCTCGAAACAGCTGGAAGAGCTGCGCCACAAGTACGAAGCCAAAGGCGTCCAGATCCACATCACGGGGTTCGCCAAGATCATGGGCGACCTGATCGATGGCGTGCGCGCGGTGCTGGGTTTCTTCGCACTTGCTGTGTTGATCGCCACCGCCTGCGTCTATTGGTACACACGCTGTGCGCGGTCCACCGCGCTGGTGGTGCTGGCATCGATGATGGCGGTCGTCTGGCAACTCGGCTTGCTGCCTTTGCTGGGCTACACGCTGGACCCGTATTCGATCCTCGTGCCGTTCCTCGTATTCGCCATCGGCATGAGCCACGGGGCGCAGAAGATGAACGGGATCATGCAGGACGTGGGACGTGGCGCGCACAAGCTGGTGGCCGCCCGCCTCACCTTTCGCCGCCTTTTCCTGGCCGGCCTTACAGCGCTGCTGGCCGACGTGGTGGGCTTTGCCGTGCTGTTGATGATCGACGTGCAGGTGATCCGCGAACTCGCCGTCGCGGCCTCCACCGGGGTGGCCGTGTTGATCTTCACCAACCTGATTCTGCTGCCCATCCTGCTCTCGTACACCGGTGTGAGCGCGAAGGCCGCCGAACGCAGTCTGCGCGCGGAAACGGCGGACACGCCCGCGTCCTCGGGCCATTCGGTATGGGCCTGGCTCGACCGATTCACCCAGCGCCGATGGGCGACGCGGGCCGTCGCGGTCGCGGCCGTGCTGGCCATCGGTGCGGTGGCGGTGAGCATGCAGCTCAAGATTGGGGATCTCGACCCGGGCGCGCCTGAGCTGCGTCCCGACAGCCGCTACAACCAGGACGTGGCCTTCATGAGTTCCGCGTACGGCGCCTCCAGTGATGTGCTGGCGGTGATGGTGAAGACCCCGGAAGGCCAGTGCGCTGCCTATGCCACGCTGAACAAGGTCGACGCGCTGGAGTGGCAGTTGCGGCAGCTTGAAGGTGTGGAGGGAACCAATACGCTCGCCATGTTGGTGCGGCGGGTGGTGGTCGGTCTCAACGAAGGCAATCCGAAGTGGTACGACTTTCTCGCCAATCAGGGGATGCTCAACACCGTGACCGCAGGTGCACCGCGTGGCCTCTACAACGACACCTGCGGTTTGTTGACCATGTACGTGTACCTCAGCGACCACAAGGCCGACACCCTCAGTCGGGTGGTGCAACATGTGGAAGCATTCGCCCACGCGAACGACACCGACGACGTCAAATTTCTGCTGGCGGCGGGCAGCGCGGGCATCGAGGCAGCCACCAACATGGTCGTGCACGACGCCTGGCGGCAGATGCTGGTGATGGTGTACGCCGCGGTTGTGGTTTTGTGCTTCATTACGTTCCGCAGCTGGCGTGCCGTTTTGGTGGCCGTGCTGCCGCTGATGCTGACCTCGGTGCTCGCCGAGGCGCTGATGGTGGTCTTGGGGATGGGGGTCAAAGTGGCGACGCTGCCGGTTATTGCGCTCGGCGTGGGCATCGGGGTTGACTACGCGCTCTACATCCTGTCCGTGACGCTGGCGCAGTTGCGCCAGGGAAGAACGCTGTCCGAGGCGTACGCGCAAGCCCTGCACTTCACCGGCAAGGTGGTGATGCTGACGGGCGTGACGCTGGCGATCGGCGTCATCACCTGGGTGGCCAGTCCCATCAAGTTTCAGGCCGACATGGGCTTGCTGCTGGCATTCATGTTCCTTTGGAACATGTTGGGCGCGCTGGTGCTGCTGCCAGCGTTGGCGCACTTCCTTCTGCGGCCGGCACAGCCTGCGGCCGATACAGCAGAACAACCTCTGCCTGCGTTCGGGTCTGCGGCGTGAGTCGACCCCCGCTGGTTCATCTCGATTTGACAGGAGCCTGAAGTGATCACAACGGAAAGCAAGCGAGGCCGCGCTGCCCTGATGGTGGCGCATTGCGCCGGCATGGTGGACCTGGTGGCGCTGCCGCTGTGGGTGGGCATGTTGATCGCACAATTCGACTTCGATCCGCAGCAGGCGGGCGGGCTCGTCACGCTGTTCCTGGTTGGGGCCGTGGTCGCCAGCATGGTGGTCGCACCACGCTTCCGGCGGTTGGCGGGTCGCCGGTTTGCGCCAGTGGCCTTCGCGTGTGCTGCTGCGGCATTCTTCTTTGCTGCGCACACGCGAGATTTCGCGACGCTCGCCGCGTTGCACACGCTCGGCGGCCTTGCAGCGGGCACCGCACTCAGCATCACACACGGCACCATTGGCCGCAGCAGCAACCCGCACCGGCTGTTCGGCCTGGTGCAACTGGCGCTCGGTGTGTTCGCGGTGATCTTCTTTGCTGCGACGCCGAAAATATTGGCTGCCATCGGTGGCGGTGCTTTGTTCCAGGTGTTTGGCGGCGTCATGCTGTTCGCGTCGCTGGTCACGTTGTTCTGCTTTCCCCATGCGGAAGCGCGCGATACCGGTGCAGCTCGGCCCACCGGTCCGTTGCCCCGCGCGGTCTGGTTCGTCGTTGTCGGCATCAGCTGCATGACGCTGACGCAGGCCATGGTGTTCGGCTTTCTTGAACGCATGGGCATGGACCGTGGTTTTGGCGCAGGCGCCATCAACGGGCTGCTGATTGCAATCGGCTTGATCAACCTGTTGCCTGCGGTCATCGCCACAGCGCTGCAGCGGCGGCTGGACCCGCGCACCGTGGTGCTCGCTGGTGCGGCGGTGCAGGCCGTGCTCGCGATCACCATCACCTGGAGCACCGGCTTCATGCCCTACGCAGCGGCGGCGTCTGTGTTCGTGTTCTTGCTGATCTTCACGCACACCTTTGCATTCGGCTTGCTGGCCGCGCTCGACCCCAGTGGCCGTGCCGTTGCGGGAACGCCAGCCATGGTGATGGTGGGCGCCGCGATCGGCCCGATTCTGGCCGGCACCCTGGTCAAGCTGGTGGGCTACCCGGCGCTGGGCGTTGCTGCCATCCTCTTCGATCTGGCCGCCTTCGTGCTGTTCTCTCGCCTGCTGTCGCGAAAGGCGGTGGCCCCGGCCGGTGGCACGCCCCTTTCTAGCGGTAGCTGAAGCCAGGGCCTGCTGGCCAGCCATCGTGGCTGGCAATAGGAGGCATCGACAAAGACGATTGGTGTTGTCCCCCACGGGCTTCCTAGCATGCCGCACTGGCGACACCAACAAGGAGACAAACGTGCAGGACAAGCAACACCGGATCGAAGAGCGCGACGGCATGGTGATCGAATGGGATGCGCCGATCACGATGGACGATGGTCTCGTTCTTCGTGCCGACATCTATCGGCCCTTGGGAGGCGGCCACCATCCTGTGCTGATGACCCATGGGCCGTACGCGAAAGGGCTCTCGTTTCAAGAGGGTTTTGCCTTCGCCTGGCAGCAGTTGGCGCGGGACCATCCGGACGCACTGGAAGGCTCGTCCAACAAGTACCAGTCCTGGGAAACACCGGATCCGGAAATCTGGACGCGGGACTGGGGGTACGTGTGCATTCGCGTCGACTCGCGCGGCGCTGGCCGTTCGCCGGGCTTCCTGGATGTGCTGAGCCGCCGCGAGACGGAGGACTTCAAGGCCTGCATCGAATGGGCCGGGGGGCAGCCCTGGAGCAACGGCAAGGTCGGCTTGACCGGTATCTCGTACTACGCGATCAACCAATGGCAGGTAGCCGCATTGAAGCCGAAGCACCTGGCCGCGATCTGCCCATTCGAGGGCGCCGCCGACCTCTACCGCGATGGGGTTCGCCATGGCGGCATCCTCACCAGCTTCTGGATTCGCTGGTATCCCGCGCAGGTGTCTTCGGTCCAACACGGTCTGGGCGCGCGTGGACGCATCAACCACAACAGCGGGGAGTCGATCGCCGGGCCCGAGACGCTCACGCCGGAGGAGATGGCGCTCAACCTCGGCGATCTGCCCGCGCAGCAGCGAGCGCACAGGTTCGACGACGCCTACTTCCGCGAGCGCTCGGCCCAGCTGGAGGACATCGACGTGCCGGTGTTCTCACGCGGCAACTGGGGAGGCATTGGCCTGCATTTGCGCGGAAACACAGAAGGCTTCATGCGCGTGGCATCGAAGCAGAAATGGCTGGAGCTGCACGGCGACACCCACTGGACTGAGTACTACACCGTCGAAGGTCGCAACCTGATGCGGCGCTTCTTCGACCATTTCCTTAAAGGCGAAGACAACGGGTGGGACCGCGAGCCACCCGTGCTGCTCAATGTGCGTCACCCCCATGAGACGTTTGTGCAGCGCAAGGAGAACGAGTGGCCTCTCGCGCGAACCCAGTGGACGCGCCACTATCTGGACAGCGCCTCACAGGCGTTGGTGCTGGAGCCGAAGGCAGACGACAGCACCTCATTTCGCGGCTTCTCGCAGGGCGTCACCTTCTACGGCGAACCCGTGCGCACCACCACCGAGATCACCGGGCCCGTGGCCGCCAAGCTGTTCGTGTCGTCCAGCACGCGCGATGCAGACCTGTTCCTGAGTTTGCGCGCCTATGCACCCAACGGGCGCGAGGCGCTGTTCACCGGTGCGTCGGAGGCGAACGTGCCGTTGGCTTTCGGATGGCTGCGCGCTTCGCACCGCAAGCTCGATCCCGTCCGGAGCTTGCCGTATCGGCCCTGGCATGCCCATGACCAAGCACAGCCGCTGTCCCCGGGTGAGGTGGTTGAACTGGACATCGAGATCTGGTCGACCTCCATCGTGCTCAAGCCCGGTTGGCGCATCGCGTTGACCGTGGGTGGGCAGGACTATGACCACGGGTTGCCCGGGCCGTTGGTGCCCAAGGCGCCGCCGCAGTACGGCGGTATCCGCCAGACGGGTTGCGCCATCCACGTTCACGACGAAGCAGAGGATCGACCTGCAGCGATCTTCGATGGCGAGACGACCGTTTACACGGGTGGCCGGCATGGTTCGTTTCTGCTGTTGCCAGTGATTCCACAGACCTGACCCTTTTCCACTGGAGACAACGCAATGAAATTTTTCAAGCAAACCGCCGCCGCGACGCTCATGGTGCTCACGGCCGTGGTCTCCCATGCGCAGACGAAGATCACGATTGGCCATACGGGCGTTGCCGAATACCTCGGCGCCATGGTTGCGCATGAGGAGGGCTTCTTCAAGAAGCAGGGCATCGACGTCAGCTTTCAGCAGGTGGCGGGCGGCTCCATGGTGCCGGGTTTGCAAGGGGGGTCGTTGCAGATGGTCACGCTGCCCCCGACCAACCTGCTGCTGGCCAACGACGGCGGGCTCGACCTGGTCGCGGTGGCCGGTACCAGCGTCTTTGACAAGGCTGACCAGAACGTCGGTCTGCTCGCGGGGCCGAACAGCGGCATCACCACGGCCAAAGACCTTGTTGGCAAGAAAGTCGGCGTGCCCTCGATCGGTGGTTTTCTCTATGTGATGGCACGCAAGTGGATCGCGGACAGAGGCGTTGACGTCAAGCAGGTGAACTTCGTTGAGGTCAACTTCCCCCAAACGGCGAACCTCCTCAAGAACGGCTCCATCCACGCTGGCGTGAGTGCGGCCCCCTTCATGGCCAGCGCGGTGCAAAGCAGCAGCGGCAGCGTGCTGGCCTACTTCGCAGCCGATCTGCCTCCGCAGACCACGGGTGTCTTGTACGTGACGACGCGCGAATGGGCGAAAGCGAATCCTGCGGCCGTGACCGGATTTCGCACCGCGATTGCCGAAGGCGTCGCTTTCGTCGAAAAGAATCCGCAGGCCGCGCGCGCGCATTTGACGAAGTACATCAAGCTGCCCCCCGAGGTGTTGGCCGCAGTCCCCATGCCGCGGTTGTACGCCGACGTCACCGAGCCGCAGTTGCGGTTCTGGGTGGACACGATGAACGAGATGGGCCTGACGAAGACGAAGGCCAATGCCGCGCAGCTGATCGTGCGTTGATTTCTGTTGCTGACTAGATCGGAGGCATGGCCTGGGCCGCCTCCATGATCTGGTCCCGAACCCATTGCACGCCAGGGTCTTCCTCGCGGTAGCGATGCCACTGGAGCACCTCGGTGAGCCGGGGTGTTTCCATCGGAGGTTCCAGAAGGCGAACCGGCATCGCCTGTTCGAACTGTTTGGCGAGCCGCGTCTGCACGGTCGCGATCCTCTGGGTACCAACAATAAAGCGCGGGATCATCACGAAGCCGTGCGTCACCACATCAAATTGCCGGGTGTTTCCGTGCTGGTTGACATACCACTGCTCGAACCAGGGGTTGCTGCTGCCTTGCTCATGGCGGTATGTGACATGACCCAGTGCGCGATACATCTCGTTGGTGATGCCGTTGCTCAGCAAGGAATTCTGTGCACAGGCGACGACTTGGTAGGTGTCTTCAAAGAGGATGGCCTGCGGATGCTCGGTCAGCGTCAAGTGAGCGGGCGTTATCAGGAAATCAATGTTGCCCTGTTCCAGGTCCTGCGCCATCGTTGTACCGCTGGGGCGAATGTCAAAGCTCAGCCGTGGCGCCAGTTGCCCGATGCGTCGAATGACATCAGCGATCAACACCTGGCACACATAGTCCGAGGCCACCAGCGCAAAGCGCCTCTGCGCAGTGGCTGGATCAAATTCAGGTCGAACGCCCAGCGTCGAGTCAACTTTGATCAGGATGTCCCGCACCGGTTGAACCAGGCTCTCCGCACGCGGCGTCAGCCGCATCGAACGGCCGACAGGAACCAGCAATTGATCGTCGAAATACGTCCGCAGGCGCGCCAGAACGCCGCTCATGGCCGATTGAGTGACGTGCACCCGCTCTGCCGCGCGTGTCACGTTGCATTCGGTCAGCAGCGCGTCCAACGCGATCAGCAAGTTGAGGTCCATCCGTTGGTATCGCATGGCGCGATGATAGACCTGCCAGACCGGTTGGTATTGCGTTGGCTGATGGGTGCCATCGACATATTCTGTTTGTGCGGGTGCCGTTGCCAAATCTATGCTCGGGCGCAAACGGACCCCTTATGCCCCCAAAAAACCCCCTCAATGGCTGGCAAGTGGATCGCGCGTCGATCCGCCATGTTGGCCATGATTTGCAACGGCCCGAGTGCGTGCTGGCCGAGCGCGATGGCACCCTGTGGGCCGCCGATGCGCGCGGTGGTGTCATGCGCATTTCGGCGGACGGAAGTCAACAGCTGATCGTTCCCTCCCAGGCTGAACAGAGCGATGAGGCGGTCGACTTCCAGGCCCGCTATGTTCAAAGCCACGGCTCGTTGCCCAACGGCATGGCCTTCCTGGCAAACGGCGATCTCATCATCGCCAACTGGGGCAGCGATGCGGTGGAAATCATGACCCGCGCCGGCAAGTTGCGACGCCTGTTCGACACCATCGACGGCCGACCCATCGGCAAGGCGAACTTCGTGATGCGCGATAGCCGCGGACGCGTGTGGTTGACGGTGACGACCCGGATGCAACCCTGGACAGACTCCATCAATGCGCGGGCATGCGATGGCTATATCGCCTTGATCGATGAGCATGGGGTGCGCATCGTCGCAGAGGGTTTCGAGGGGACGAATGAAGTTCGCATGGACGAGCGCGAAGAATGGTTGTACGTGGTGGAGAGCAATGCGAGGAGGATCTCGCGACTGCGCGTGCAACCGGACGGCTCCCTTTCCCATCGTGAGGTGTATGGGCCGAGCCGACTCGGCGGGTTCCCGGACGGCTTCGCATTCGACAGCGCCGGCAACCTGTGGGTCACGCTGGTGATGACGGACCAGTTGATCGCGATCACGCCGGAAGGCGACGTCATCACGCTGCTGGACGATAGCAACCCGCAGGCCACGGCGCAGCTCGATCTGCATTACGAGGCCCGCACATTGACGCCCGAGATCATGGGTGCGGCCGCCGGGACGCTGGCGCCATGGATGGCCAGCCTCACCTTTGGGGGGGCCGACTTGCGCACCGTCTATCTCGGCAGTCTGCGCGGAACCACTTTGCCCAGCTTCCGCGCACCGGTTGCGGGTCTTCCCCTCGTTCACTGGAACGAATCCATCGCCTCATAAGGACCTTTCAGATGCCCCGCTTTGTTGATCTTTCCATCTATCTTGAAAACGGTGTCCGATCCGACCCGCCAGGCCTTGAGCCCAAGATCGAGTACGAGACGCACAAGGAAACGCTGCCGCTGTTCCTGAAGTTGTTGCCTGGATCGAAAGCGGAAGATTTCCCTGGTGGAGAAGCCGCCGCCGCAGAATGGGTTCGGCTCACCACACACAGCGGTACACACCTTGACGCGCCATACCACTTTCATTCCACCCAGGATGGCAAGCTCGGCGACGCGAAACCTTCGATAACCATCGACCAGGTGCCACTGGATTGGTGCTTCCGCCCCGGTGTGAAGCTTGATTTTCGCCACTTCCCCGACGGATACGTGTGCACGGCCAAGGACGTAGAGACCGAGCTCAAGCGCATTGGCCACGAGCTCCAGCCCTTTGACATCGTGGTGGTCAACACCAGTGCAGGCCTGCGCTACGGACAGGATGACTACGTGAACACGGGCTGCGGCATGGGCTACGAAGCCACGATGTACCTCTTGGAACGGGGCGTGCGCTTGACGGGCACCGATGCCTGGAGCTGGGACGCACCGTTCTCCTACACCGCCAAGAAATTTGCGGAGACGGGGGACGCGAGCTTGCTGTGGGAGGGCCACAAGGCGGGCCGCGATATTGGCTACTGCCATCTGGAAAAGATGCACAACCTGGAAGCGCTTCCGGGAGACGGCTTCACGATCAGCTGCTTCCCACACAAGATCCGAGGTGCTTCTGCAGGGTGGACGCGCGCCGTCGCCATTTTTGAAGATTGATCTGCGACGAGCCGTCAGAACGGTTGGCGGGCAGACCAAGGAAAAAAGACACGGACAGGAGACATATGAACGTGGTGATCACGGGAGCCGGTGGCTTCATTGGCGGCGTGTTGTCGCAGTTGCTGCAGCAGACGAAACGATTGGGCGAGCAGGAAGTCTCGCGCGTACTTCTGGTGGATCGTCGCGTGCAACCGACCGACGACCCGCTATGTGTTTCGTTGGAGGGTGATCTGGGCTCCGCCGAGGTTTTGGAGCGCATTGTCGGTTTCCGCCCGGACGTGGTGTTTCATCTGGCGTCAATGCCAGGCGGGGCGGCCGAGTCCGACTACCTTGGCGGACGCAAGGTCAACCTGGATGCCATGGTTGCGCTGTTTGAAGCATTGACCCAGGTCGACCGTGGTGCCGACGCCGCCCCCATCAAGATGGTCTATGCCAGCACCATCGCGGTGTACGGAACGGCACTGCCTGACATCGTGGAACGCGAGACGCCTTTGCATCCACCGCTCACCTACGGCGCGCACAAACTTGTCGGCGAAATTCTGTTGGCCGACTTCACGCGCCGCGGGTTGCTGGATGGTCGGTCGGTGCGGTTGCCCGGCATCGTGGCGCGCCCGCGTGCACCTTCAGGGCTGGCTTCGGCGTTCATGAGCGACGTTCTTCACGCACTGAAGGCGGGGGAGCCGTTCACATGCCCTGTGTCCCCGGAGGCGACGGCGTGGTGGATGTCGGCACGGCGCTGTGCCGAGAACCTCGCGCATGCTGCGGTCATGGATGTGTCTCGTGCCGACGCATCGCGCGCATGGCCATTGCCGGTGCTTCGCCTGTCGCTGCGGCAAGTCGTGGATACCTTGGCTCAACTGTATGGCGAGGACCGGGCCGGGCTGGTCCGGTACGCACCGCAGCCCCACGTGGAGGCGGTGTTCGGCCGCTACCCACGCCTGGACGACCGCGCCTCGCGTGCCCTCGGTCTGCAGGATGACGGCACGCCGGAGGACCTGATCCGCCGCGCGCTCGGCGAGATCACCACCCCCATGAAGACAACCCAGGAGATTTGAAAATGAAGATGAAGATTGCTTTGATCGGTCGCCGTCACGCATTGCGGCTGCTCGGCGCCGGTGTGGGCGCATTGACGCTGCCTCTGCATGCGCAAGCGAAAACGAAGATTGTTTTCGGCTACACCGCCGTCAGTGACTATGCGTCTGCTTTTGTGGCCAGTGAAGAGGGCTACTTCAGCCGCCGAGGTCTGGATGTCGAGCTCAAGCTGATTCCCTTGAATCCATCACTGCCGCCAGCGCTGCAAGCGGATTCCTTGCAGGTTGCTGGCCCGACACCCTCGGTGTACCTGCAGTCGGTCGATGGTGGTCTGGACCATGTTGTCCTGGCGGGTGCAGGCACAACAGCCAAAACCATGACGGGCGTTGGCTTGGTGGCGCGCGCCGGCAGTGGCATCAAGACCGCGCAGGATTGCATCGGCCGCAAGATCGGGGTGCCGGGACTGGGTGCCTACTTGCACGTGAGCTTCCGAGCCTGGTTGAAGGCTCAAGGCGTGGACCACACCAAGGTCAACTTCATCGAGTCCGCTTTTCCCCAGCACAGCGATGTCTTGCGGGGTGGCTCGCTCGATGCGGTGGTCACGGCGGATCCCTTCATGGCGCGGATTCTGGCCAACGGCATTGGCTACGTCGTCTCCTTCTACACGACCTTTCTGCCCGAAGGACTTCCCACCATTGTGTATGCAGCACGGCGCGACTGGGTTCAGAAGAACCCCACCGCCGCCAAAGCTTTCAGGGAAGCCATCGTTGAGGCGGCCGCTTTCATGAACAACCCGAAGAATGGCGCAAAGGTGCGTGAGCATGTGGGTCGCTACATCAAGTTGCCTCCCGAAATGCTGGCGACGATCCAGATCAGCCCACCAGGGCCCATCGTGACCGAGAAGGGGCTGGGCTGGTGGGTGGACACCATGTTGGACCAGAAGATGCTGCGCGAGCGCCCCTCGGTTGCCCAGCTGATCGTCAAGTGAGCGCGGACCCGACCCCTGCCCTCCAGTTCGAGGGTGTCTCCATCCGTTTGGGGGGCAAGGAAATTCTGTCGCCGACGACCTTGGATATCCGGCAAGGCGAGTTCGTCTGCATCATTGGTCCTTCGGGTTGCGGCAAGACAACCTTGTTGCGTGCCGCCGCTGGCTTTGTTCAGCCGAGCGCCGGTGCCGTGCGGCGTGGGCAGGAGATCGTCAAAGGTCCTTCGCGCGAAGCCGCCTTCGTCTTCCAGGACTACGGCCGTGCGCTGCTGCCCTGGCGGACTGTTGCAGGCAACGTGAGTTTGGCGCTTGAAGCCATGGGCGTTCCGGCAGCCGAGCGTCCTGTCCGCATTGACAAGGTCTTGCAGACGGTCGGCCTCTCGGCCCATGCCGACAAGTTCCCGCTGCAACTGTCGGGGGGCATGCAGCAGCGCGCCCAGATCGCGCGTTGTCTGGCACAAGAGCCCTCCATGATGATGATGGACGAGCCGTTCGGCGCTCTCGATGCCATGACGCGCGAGTCGCTGCAGGACGAACTGTCGCGCCTGGTGCGGGACAGCGGGCTCACCGTCCTGTTCGTCACACACGACCTGGAGGAAGCGATCTACCTTGGCGATCGGGTGGTTGCGCTCAGGTCGAACCCGACGCCTGGCAAACCCAGCGTTGCGGCCGTGGTGGATGTGAATATCCCGGGGCCGCGCAGCCAACTCTCGACCAAGGAGCACCCCGAATACCTGAGGTTGCGCCGCGAGCTGTACCACTTCCTGGGGCATCACTGATGGCACGGGTGAATCTGAAAAGTCTGCGTGGCGCGGTGGTGCCTGTGGTGCTTCTGGCGGTGTTGGAATGGTACGCACGGGGGCCAGGAAAGAACAGCGACGCGCTGGCGCCGCCGACAGAAGCTGCGGCTTCCTTGGTCGGTGCGGTCGGCGACGGCAGCCTGCTGCAGGCCTCGTTTTTCACATTGGGTAGTGCCGCCGCCGGCCTGGCCGTTGGTTTCGTGCTGGGGGTGTTGCTGGGTACCTGGCTGGGACTGTCTGCCCGTGCCGGGCGCTGGGGATTCCTGACCGTCGAGGTGATGCGGCCTATACCTTCTGTTGCGCTGATTCCCCTGGCCATGCTGGTGTACGGGTTTGGTGTGCGCATGGAAGCGTCTGTCGTGGCCTTTGCGGTCTTTTGGCCGATGCTTGTGCTCGCTCAGGCGGCCGCGCGCCAGGTGGACCTTCGGTTGTTGGAGGTGGCTGATGCATTGAGGCTGTCCCCGGCCGCCCGCCTCTTCAAGATCGTGTTGCCCGCGATGGTTCCCAGGCTCTTTGTTGCACTGCGACTCGGGGTGGCCATTGCATTGGTGGTCGCAGTCACCGTGGAGATCGCCGCCAATCCACATGGTCTGGGCTACGCCATCATGCTGGCGCAGCAGAGTCTGGACCCCGCGTTGATGCTGGCCTGGTTGTTCTGGATTGCGGTGTTGGGCTATGCCGTCAACGCTGGCGCGCTCTGGGTTCAGTCGCGCGTGGCTCGAGCGATGGGGGCGTCGGTATGAGGCGCATCCATCCATTGCAATGGCTTCCTTCGCTGTTGGTGCTCGCGGCGTTCATCTTGCTGTGGTGGCTGGCCAGTCACCATCAATGGGTCAGCAAGGTGTTCCTCCCCACGCCGGAAGCGACCTGGTTCAGGCTGCTGGAGGGCGTCGCCAGCGGGCCGCTGACCGAACAAACATTGCAAACGGTGGGCCGCATGGTCCAGGGGTGGTTGTTGGCGTGCGGGGTCGGGGTCGTCCTTGGCGCGATGATCGGCATTTCGCAGAACGCGCGTGCCTTCCTCCAGCCGATTCTGGAGTTCATCCGGCCGCTGCCCGCCTCCGCCATCATTCCGCTGGCCATTTCGATCTTCGGACTGGGCCCCAATATGGTCCTGTTCGTGGTCGCTTTCGGCGCCATGTGGCCTGTGCTGCTGGCCACCTTGCACGGCTTCGCGTCGTTGGAACCCCGACTGCACGAAGTGTCGTCCGCCTTGCAGTTGTCTGCTTTCGATTTCGTTCGCAAGGTGGTTCTGCCCAGTGCCATGCCAGACGTGCTGGCGGGCATGCGGCTTTCAATGACCGTGTCACTCATCATCGCTGTGGTGGGCGAGATGATCGCGTCGCAGCCAGGCCTGGGGCAGGCGATTCTGTTGGCCGCCCGCTCTTTCCGCGCCGACGAACTGTTCGCGGGCATCGTGCTGCTGGGCGTGATCGGCTTTGTCGCCAATGCGCTGCTGGGTGCGGCTGAAAACTGGCTGCTGCGCTGGCAGCGGACCTAAACCATTCACGCTGCAGAACAGCACTGGAACACCGGACTATGAAACCCATTGTCTTTTCCAACTTGCGCATCTTCGATGGGTCCGGTGAGGCGCTGTACCCGGGAGAGGTGCGCGTTGCGGATGAGCGCATTGAGCAAGTTTCTCGGGGCGGCGAACGGGTTCGCCGCGAGAATGCCGACGTGCTGAACTGCCGAGGCATGACTTTGATGCCTGGTCTGGTGGAGGCCCACGCACACCTGTCGTGGCCTTCTTCCGTCGAGCGGGTGGTCAACACCATGAGACTGCCGGCAGAGGAACACCTTCTTGTCACGGCGCACAACGCACGCGTTTTGTTGGACCATGGGTTCACCAGTGCCTACTCGGCCGGTGCGCTGGGGGAGCGCTTTGAAGTGGCGTTGCGCGACATGATTGCGGAGGGCTTCATGCCGGGCCCGAGGCTGCGGGCCTCAACGCTGGAGAAGGGCGCGGAAGGTGTGATGGGTGTGCCGGCGGGTCACGACCCGACGCACGATCGCGACATCACCGGGTTGCGAGACTACGTGAAGCGCATGGCAGAGATGGGCGCTGACTCCATCAAGTTTTTGCTTTCGAGCGACGAGGGCTTTGCACCCGGCGGTGCTCAGGTGCTGATGTATTCAGAGGAGGAAGCGCAGGCCATCGGTCAGGCTGCGAGGGAGGCGAAGATCTGGTTGAGCTGCCATGCGCAAGCGGCCGAGGCGGTGAAGCGTGCAGTGCGTTCTGGATTTCGATGCATTTACCACTGCACCTATGCGGACGAAGAGGCGCTCGACCTGTTGGAATCGAGAAAACACGAAGTGTTCGTGGCCCCGGCGCCCGGCTTGTTGTACGCGCGCGTGCACGAGGCTCAAGCGTTCGGCATTGCCAGAGCCGATGCGGAGCGAATGGGTGCGGTGTCCGGGCTCGACTTGATGCAAGAGGTCTACCCCAAGATGCGCAAGCGGGGCATCCGTGTGCTGCCGGGCGGCGACTATGGTTTCCCCTACAACTCGATAGGTCGCAACGCACGCGATCTGGAACTCTTCGTGGATTTGCTGGGCTATGAACCGGCAGAGGTTCTCGTGGCCGCCACGAAACTGGGTGGCGAGCTGATGGACCTTCCGGTTGGGCAGATCAAGGCCGGTTACCTGGCCGACCTGCTCTTGGTCGATGGCGATCCCTTGGCGGATATCCGTGTGCTGCAGGATGTTCGTCGCATCCCCGCCGTCATGCAGGGTGGGCGCTTTCACCGCGAGCCCACCCACAACGCTCTGGCTGAGGTCTAGCAACGCCCGTCGCAGCCGCCACCATTCAGTCAGAGCGTTGTGATCATCAGTTGGTCGACCTGGTGGCCGGCACGAACTTGAAATCGATGGCGCCGAACACCGACTGCCCTTGCGCATCCTGGGCTTCAAATCGGAGGCGCTCGCCAAACTGCATCCATTGTGTGGATGCCTGACCGTCGTCAATCGTCTCCACCGCGCGTCTTTCGGCGAGGCACGCCGATCCCACTTCGCGATGGTTCTTGTTCGATACGGTTCCCGAACCCAAGACCAGGCCGGCGCCCAGGCGGCGGTTGTATGCCATGTAGGACAGCAGTTCGCCAAAGCTGAAATCCATTTCCGCCCCGCTTGGATTGCCGAACCAATCGCCGTTGCGGCTCACCTGCAGGTCGAGATGGACTCGCCCGTCCTTCCATGCGTCCCCGAGCTCATCGGGTGTCACCGCAACCGGCGCGAACACCGTCGCTGGTTTGGCCCGCATCATCCCGAAGCCCAGGCTGACTTCCTTGAACACGAACGCGCGCATGCTGACGTCGTTCAGCACGGTCACCAGGCGCACGCAAGCCAGCGCCTCTGCCGGTGTGGCGCCCATCGGAACGTCGTCGGTGATGACGGCGTACTCACCTTCAAAGTCGGTTTGATCGGCCTCTGTCGGGAGCTCGTAGTCGTCCGTGGGGCCGCGGAAATCATCTCCCTGGCGCGGGACCAGGATGGGAACGCCGGGCTCCGTCTTGATGCTCAGCTTGTAGGCCTCGACCATGATGTCGCCGTGGTTCAGGAAGGCGGAGGCGTCAACGAATTGATGGCTGCGCGGCAGGGGAGCCATGGCTTGAGTCGCGTCAAATGCGAAAGCGCCGATGGCGCTGCCCGCATTGAGTTGGCCGTACAGATGGTTCAAGGCGGATTCGACCGTCGACCAGTTGTCGATCGCGTGGCGCATGTTGCTGGCGATGGCTTCGGCCGAAACGGCCTGCTTCAAGTCGCGCGAGACGATGACCAGGCGGCCGTCTCGGCTGCCATTCTTGAGAGATGCAAGTTTCATGGAGGTTCCAGTGGGTATGCGGGTGATCAGCTTCAATTTGCCGACCTGGTTCGTCAGCCGAGGCTGATGCGGCAAGACTATCCGCCGCTCCCATGACAGGGAAATCGTTTGTAGGAATGCCATCCATCGAGCACGGCGATGTGTCAAATCAGAAAACGCGATTGGCTGCGCTGAACCAATCTTCCTAACATCGCGCCCGTATCCCACGATCGGCATCCAGGAAGAGGAATGCGCCGCCATGTTGAAAGACAAGCAACGACAGTTTCGCGAGAAGTACCGAGCCCGCATTGAGCCCTGGTACCACGGGTTTTTGCATGTCCTGATGATGTACGTCGCAGGCGCTTCCGCGCTGGTTTACTGCGCTCGACAACTGCAGTCACCCACCTGGGAGTGGCTGTTGGTGGTGCCCGTGATGTTGGCGGGAAACTTCGTGGAGTGGGCCATGCACGGCTATGTGATGCATCGGCGCATGGACGTATTTGCGTTGCGGGCGATGTACGAACGGCATACACGCGAACACCATCAGTACTTCACGGACACGGGTTACGAGATCGACTCGCCGTTCTTCGGCCACTTGTTCAACGGCTACAGCGAAAACACGTGCGCGCCGAGCTGCGGCCGGTCATCGAGCGATTTCGCCGGGACGACAGCCGCGTGACGCTCGATGGCTCTCAACTCACAGAGGAAGAGCGGCGGCTCGTCGCCTGATTTCTCTCCCGGGATTTCTCCCATTCCACTTAACGTAGAGGACGTATGGCTCGTAAGGTCATCATCACTTGCGCCGTAACCGGCTCGATCCACACACCCAGCATGTCGCCCCATTTGCCGGTCACGCCGGAGCAGGTGGCACGTGAGGCCATCGATGCGGCCCACGCGGGCGCAGCCGTTCTTCACCTTCACGCCCGAGATCCGAAGGACGGAAGCCCATCCTTCGATCCGGCGGTGTTTCAGAAATTCCTGCCGCAGATTCACGCCGCCACCGATGCGGTGATCAACATCACCACGGGCGGCTCGCACACGATGACGTTGGAGCAACGCCTGGCGGCGGCCCTGGATGTCTCCCCGGAGATGGCCTCCTGCAACATGGGCTCTATGAACTTCGGCTACTTCCAGGTGTTGGAAAAACTCAAAGAGTTCAAGCATTCGTGGGAGCACGACTACCTGGCCGGTTCCCGCGATCGGATCTTTCGCAACACCTTTGCCGACATCGAACACATCATGCAGCGCCTGGGCGAGCAGCATGGAACCCGGTTTGAGTTCGAGTGTTACGACATAGGCCATCTGTACACGCTCAAGCATTTCGTCGATCAAGGTTTGGTGAAGGGAACCGTCTTTCTTCAGTTCGCACTCGGCATCCTGGGCGGCATCGGCGCAGATCCTGAAAACCTGACCCATATGAAGCGCATCGCCGACAAACTGTTTGGTGATGGTTATCAGTGGTCCGTCCTGGCCGCAGGGCGCCATCAGATTCCCATGGCCACGCAAGCGGCGCTGATGGGCGGAAATGTGCGCGTCGGTCTGGAGGACTCGCTCTATCTGGGCAAAGGCCAACTCGCCACCAGCAACGCGGAACAGGTGCGCTTGATCCGAGGCATTCTGGAAAGCCTCGGTCTCGAGATTGCAACGCCGGCAGAGGCGCGCCAAGTGCTGCAGCTCAAGGGACGTGAAAGCGTGCAGCTTTGATGAGGACGGATCCCTGCGTGGATCGGCTGTCGCATGGCGTTTCCGTGATTGACACGGGGTTTCAGCGCCCCCGTTTCGATGCTGCCTTTTTGGTGCTGGAGCATGGCCAAGCCGCCTTTGTCGATACCGGAACGAATCATTCGGTGCCGCGTTTGTTGGCGGCATTGCAAGCGCACGATCTGGACGTGGCAGACGTGCGATGGGTGATCGTCACCCATGTTCACCTGGACCATGCTGGAGGCGCTGGATTGCTGTTGCAGCACCTTCCGAACGCCCGGTTGGTGGTGCATGCCCGTGGCGCGCGCCACTTGGTGGATCCAGCGCAATTGATGGCCGGGGTCAGGGCGGTCTATGGCGAAGAGACGGTGCAACGCGACTACGGCGAGCTTGTCGCCGTGGCTCCAGAGCGGATCGTTCCCACCGAAGAAGGGCTCGTGCTGGACCTTGCCGGCCGACCCTTGCGCTTCCTCGACACCCCGGGTCATGCCAGGCACCACCACTGCATCTGGGACGAGGCGAGCCGTGGCTGCTTCGTCGGAGACACGCTCGGCGTTTCATACGAAGAGTTGCGTCGCCCGGACGTGCACTACGCCTTTCCTTCCACGACCCCGGTGCAGTTTGATCCGCCGGCGCTTGAGCGGTCTATCGGACGACTGATCGGGTTGCAGCCGCGAGCCGCCTACATCACCCACTACGGTGAGGTGGAGCACGTCGAGACCCAGGCGGAGCTGGTCCTGAAACAGATGGCGGAAATGGTCTCTCTGGTGCGTGAGGAACCCAAGCCGGACAGCCTCGATCTGCGGCGCAGGCTGGAGGAAATTTACTACACGCAGGCACGAGCCTGCGGGTTGAATCTTGCGCGTTCCGAGTTCTCTCGGCTCGTGGCGAGCGACGTGGAGCTGAACGTGCAGGGCCTCGAGGTCTGGCACCGAAGCAGCAAATTGACTTGAACGAACCCAACTGAAACAGGAGACGAAATTGACCAAGACCAAGCAAACCTACAAACGGATGACTGCGATGCTGCTGGCTGCCTGCGCATGCACGGCGCAGGCACAGGCACAGGCACCGAGTCCCGCCGGCAACGTGACCTTGTTCGGCATCGTGGATCTTTACGCGGGCAAGCTGCAATACGCTGGACGAACCAGCACCACTGTCATGAATCCCGGCGCGCTCAGCACGTCGCGCTGGGGAATGATGGGTTCAGAGGATCTGGGTGGAGGTTTGCGAGCAAACTTCTCCCTGATTTCCCTGTTTCGACCCGACAGCGGTGAATCGGGCCGCTTCAATGGTGATGCCGCGTGGTCCAGCCGTTCCACGGTGGGTCTCTCCGGCTCATTTGGTCAGGTCAACCTGGGGCGGATGAATTCGCCGCTGTTTTTCAGCCTGGTGAGGTTTGATCCCCACGAACTCGGCGGTCTGAGTCCGACTTTTCTCCACACCTATCCTGGTGGGCAACCACTTGCTGCACCGGAAGCGGCCACCGACAGCACCATCAACAACGGCATTCAATACGCCACACCGAATTGGGGCGGCTTCGTTGGATCGCTGCATGTGAGTGCCGCCGAGGTGCCGGGGAGGACGAAGGGTCGCACGGGATTCAACTTGACCTATGCGGCAGGACCTGTGGCCATCGGCATCGCAGGCGATTCGATCGACGTTCCACTGGGCCTGGGCGTTACGCACCAGAAAGGATTGATGTTCGCCGGTTCGTATGACTTCACGGTGGTGAAGGTGAACGCGATTCATCAGCGGCGCACACAGGAAGGCGTGGGGAACGAGTACAGGACCAACACCTTGGGTGCCACCATTCCATTGGGTGCGAACAAGTTGATCTTCAGCTGGGCCCGCACGCGTCTGGATGCAACCGTCGCGGCAGATGCGACGCGCAGCACCTATGCGGTGACGTATGACCACGTCCTGTCGAAGCGCACCGACGTCTATGTCCACGCCATGGTGGATCGCCTGACCAACGCCTCAAGTGGCACCTCGCTGGTTGCTGGTATGCGGCACCGGTTCTGAATCTCTTGGCCCTTGCAGACCGAAAGGACCAGATCGAGCGGGCGGAATGTTGAACCACACCTGCCCCTGGAAGGCCGCCCGGACAATCGCCGCATAACGGGTGGTCGCCTGCATTGCAGGATAGGCTTTCGTCGGGCGCCTCACATCAAAACCGGCCTGAACCAGCTGTGGCAGCTCGATTTACGAGATGCCCAGTGCCGGTAGATCGCTTGCGATACCGACCGCTGAAATCAGACCTTTCACATACCGCGCTGCTGCGATTGCACCCGATGCCGAAGGTTCGCTATTGAGACCTGCGTTGCCGTATGAAAGGCCTGCATACCGGCTGGCCGACGCCATGTCATGCCGTGGCGGCGTCGCACAAGACATGAACCGTCGGGCGGCACGATGACCATCCAGGCGCGTTCGACCCGCGACCAGACGCATCAGCGCGTTGGATGGCAGGAATCATCAAAGTCGATTGGTGGTGCGATGCTCCGCTGCCTAGCATGGCAGTTCACACAATAGTGAAGAGACAACTTGTAGCGCAGCTACAAGATTCCAACGTCGGTGAAAAGGGCCCACCATGATTGACCGCCGCACATTTTTCGTGTCTGTTGCTGCCATCTCCACACACGGATGGGCTCAGGATGGCGCATTTCCTGATCGCCCCATCAAAATCGTCGTGCCCAATCTTCCCGGGGGACCGTCTGACATCGTGGGGCGATATCTGGCCGAGTCCATGCGCTCGTCACTGGGCCAACCCCTGATCATCGACAACCGTCCTGGAGCCGCTGGATTGATTGGTACGGCCTTGGTCGCCAACTCGGCACCTGACGGGTACACGGTGCTATTGACGTCCCGTTCCAATCACGTGATGGCGCCACTGGTTCAGAAGCAGTCTCAGGTAGACCCGCAACGTGACCTTGCGCCTGTTGGATTGGCGCTGAAGTCCGTCGGCATGCTGGTCACCAACAGCATGTCGCCGTTCAAGACCTTGCCCGAGTTGGTGGCATACGCCAAGGCCAACCCGGGCAAGGTGTTCTACGGGAGCGCGGGAGTGGGCGCCACCAACCACATCGCGATTGAGCAGTTCAACGCGATCGCCGGCGTAGACACTACGCATGTGCCGTACAAGGGCTCTGGCCCCCTGATCACGGGCCTGATGGCGGGAGAGGTGTCTTTGGCGCTGCTGGACTTTTCATCTGCTCAGTCGGGGGTCAAGAGTGGCCGGATCGTTCCGCTTGCGCAGACATCTGCTCGACGACTGCCCTCTTTGCCGCAGGTTCCCACTTTGGTCGAGTCTGGTATGCGCGGTTACGACCCTTCATTCTGGATTGGCTTGGCCGTTCCCTCCGGAACCCCTGCCGAGCCTGTTGCTCGACTGAATCGGGCACTGAACGTGGCCCTTTCGGATACGCAAATGAAGGCTCGCGCGCAGGTGAACGGTTGGGAGTTGGGGGGAGGTGCGCCCGCAGTGTTGAGCGACCTCGTTCGGCAGGATATGAGCGAGTACCCCGCGCTGATCAAGAAGCTGGACATCAAGGCGAATTGACCTGCGCTGGCGCCGGTCAACGCTTTCCGCAGTCTTGTCGTCGACACGTTTCCTGTTCCAACCATTCGAGTTTCTTCCACATGTTTCGTTACTTCCCTACCAACTACGTATGGAATTTGTCCGTAGATCTCGCCATCGAGATGGGCGCCCGTATTGGTGAGATTGAGGAAATGTGTGCACCGTTGCAGGAGGCCGCAAAGGCGCCCGACGCCGCCGGAACCCAGGCATTTCGCGAGACATGGTCCACGATGGCCGAGAAGCTGTGCTTGTTTGCACAAGAAGATCAATCGCGGGGTCGACAGCTGTCTGCAGGTGAGAAGTACAACCGCGCCGCCACCTACCTGATCACGTGCGAGCGTTTGCAGGCGCACGGTGCAACGGGCCGCCTGGAACTGTATCGACGATTTAGAGAGGTGTTTGACAAGGGAGTCGCGCTGGCCGCCGAAAACTGCGAGCGCGTCCTTATTCCCTACGAGGGGAAACACCTCTCGGCGCTCTACGTCCGCGCCGAGGGCGTGAAAGGCCGCGCGCCCATTTTGGTACAGATCAACGGTTTGGACTCCACGAAGGAGATGCTCTACCGGGTCGGTCTGCCGATGTGGCTTGCCAAACGTGGCGTCTCTTCACTGGTTGTCGACCAACCCGGTACCGGTGAAGCCCTGCGATGGCAAGGCCTGACCGCGCGGCATGACAGCGAGCACTGGGCGAGCCGCGTGGTGGACTGGCTCGAATTGCGGGATGACGTTGATGCGAAGCGCATCGGCTTGAAAGG
>Ga0067045_1029194_pt1 | contig 23008 bp, 16 predicted proteins | sample TerdegcTABiofilm_FD_59184 | JGI IMG/M metagenome (GOLD analysis project Ga0067045, IMG submission 59184) | Combined Assembly of (Gp0054472, Gp0054536) Wastewater bioreactor microbial communities from Singapore -Terephthalate degrading...
CCCAAGCCACGCCCGGTAAACCGGGCTGCCGTAGCCCCGTTCACGGGGCGTTGCTGGTTAGCCCGGCGGTTAACCGCCGGGCGCCCAGCGCGCACGTGACCGGATTATTTTCTTAAAGACCATAAGTTGGCGCGACTTTGTACAGCCACGGTTGATTAAAGCAGGGCAAACTTCAGTTGGCCGCAAGCGGGCATTGAAATGCATCCCTGTGGGCAGCAACAGTAGACTTACCACGCCGAATCGGATATACTGGTACTGCGGGAAGCCTGAAGCAGGCGAAGTAGCAAGAGAAGACGAGGTCAATTTTATGGAGACATCAGCCGCCCTGGTACCGTTGATTCAAGTGGACAACGTCCACAAGTCATTCCTCATGGGCAAGGAGGCTGTGCTGGCCCTGCGCGGCGTGAGCCTGGAGGTCCAGCGCGGCGAGATCGTCTGCCTGATGGGGCCGAGCGGCTCCGGCAAGACCACGCTGCTCAACATCATTGGCGGGCTGGAGGAACCGAGCCGGGGTCACGTCATTGTGGACGGCGAGAACGTGGTGGCGCTTTCCGAGGACCGGCTCTCGGCCCTGCGGCTGACCAAAATGGGGTTTGTTTTCCAGAATTACAACCTGCTGGCAAACTTCACCGCGCAGGAGAATGTGGAGGTGCCACTGGCGCTGACCGGGATGAGCCGGCGCGCGCGGCGGCGCAAGGCCGAACAGCTCCTGGAGCGCGTGGGCCTGGGCGACCGGGCCAAACACTATCCCAGCGAGCTCTCCGGTGGCCAGCAACAGCGGGTGGCGATTGCCCGTGCGCTGGCGAACGATCCGCCTATCCTCATTGGCGATGAGATCACCGGTGACCTGGACTCGCAGACCGGCTTTGAGGTCATGGAGGTGATCGCGCAGTTGAACCGTGAGCAGGGTGTCACCGTCATCTATGTGACCCATGATCCCCGGATGGCGAAGTTTGCCACCCGCCTGATCCAGCTGCGCGACGGTCAGATTGCGGAAAGAGCGGCGGTATGATCGCTCGCTATGTCCTGAAAAGCTTCAGCCGCCACAAGGCGCGCACCGTGATCATGGTGCTGGCGTTGCTGGTGGTGACTATGATGCTGGTGACGCTCAACAACGGCGTGGATTCGTTGCAGCGGCAGGTGGTGGAGATTGTGGAACGGGAGGCGGGCGAGCATGACATCACGATCCGCCGCGCCGAGACCAGCCCTGACCAGTTCCTGGACGTGTCGTTGATAGCCCAGCTGCGGGCGGCCGCGCCGGAGATTGTCGCCATTTACCCGCGCTTTCAGGCCACGGTGGAGCTCCAGACGGCCCGGAAGGTGGGGAACGCCTCGCTGGTGGCGCGGGTGCCGGAGGATGACCTGGGGCAGATCACTGTGCTGGAGGGCGCTTATGAGCTGACCGGTGACCGGGTGGTCCTGCTCAAAGTCACGGCGGATACTTTCGGGCTGAAAGTCGGCGACGAGATTAATGTGAGCTACATCATGCCCCTGGCGCGGCTCAAGGGGTATGAGGCCCCCACGGACGAGAGCTTGCGCCGCATCACCCGCCGCTTTACCGTCAGCGGCATCGTGCTCGCCACGGGGCTGGGCGGCGGTGGTCAGAACGGCATTTTGACCAGCGTGGCGACCGTGCAGGAATGGCTGGGATTACCGGACCGCGCCGAGCGACTGGTGGTGGTGCTGGATCAGAGCCTCTATGCTTCTGGCAGCACCCAGACTGCTATCTTTCGCGTCCGGCGCATTGCCGAGCGGCTCTATGACGCACTGGGCGATGAGGTGGAGAACTACACCTTCGCGCTGGACAAAGCCCAGGAGCTGGATTTTACCGATATTGCTTTTGCCGTGATGCGCTCGGTCAGCAGCGTCTATGGCTTTCTGGTGATGGGCGTGGTTGGGCTGCTGATCTATTCCCTCATCAATACCAACGTGGAAGAGCGGCGGCGTGACCTGGCCTTCTTGCGCGTGATCGGGGCTCAGCGCTGGCATCTGTTCGGGCTGGTGTTGCTGGAAGTGGCGCTGATCGGGGCGTTTGGTGTTGGCCTGGGGGTGATCGCCGGGCAGCTCTTCAGCCTGACCGTCGTTTCGCCTCTGGTTAACTTCTTCATCGCTCACGCCGGCACGGATCTATCTCAGGAGTTCGGGATAGATTTCAAGATGACCATCACGGTGGGAGCGATGGCGCGGACCGGGGCCATCGCGGCGGTGGTGTTGTTACTGGCGGCTTTAGCGCCGGCGCGCAAGGCGGCCAACACCAAAATCCGCTACGCCATCAATCCCGGCTCCGCCGACAACCTCCAAATTGAGGACCTGGCGCGCTTGCGCTCGCGCCGCTTTGATAAGCGCGTGGTGATCGCCGGGCTGGTGCTGACGATCATGTGGGGGCTGGAGTTTATCGGCACCAACTACCTTTACGTGCAGGGCAACGAGGCGGTGGTGAGCGCCTTTATGTTCGGGGGCTTAGCGTTGCTTGTTGTCGGTGTCAGCCTGCTCTTCTATGCGCTGACCGTGCCCCTGGAGCGGCTGCTGATCGCGCTGGCCGGGGCCCTGGCCGACAAGCCGACCTTCTTCGCGGGGCCTAACCTCCTCCGGGCCAAACAGCGCAACACCACTATCTCGTTGATGGTGGTCTTCAGCGCTACACTGCCGACTTTTCTCGGCACCATGACGGCTCTGGAACAGCGCAACTATGAGATTGAGGCCCGGTTTAGATATGGAGCCCCGGTCACGGTCTCGGCGACCGGCTGGGGCTGGTATGGTTTCTACGGGGATCCCGACCGTCAGTTGCGCCCGGCCTACCTGGAGCAGGTGCGCGCCGTGCCCGGGGTTGCCCAGGTGGTCGGGATTACGCCGGAATATGTTGCCCAGGCTACCAATCGGGTAACCCTGCGGACCACCGGACTGTTGGTGCAGGGGATCACCGGCTCGCTGGCCGATGTGGTCTACGAGGATCTGGCAGCCTACGGCGAGGCCATGCCCCAGGCCTTCGCCCGGCTTTTTGCCGAACCGGATACCGTCATCATCAGCAAAGGCTACGCTGAGTACATGGATCTGAGCGTGGGCGATCTGCTGTTGGTTCCCGGCACCGGCAAGGATCACGTGGTTCCCTTGCGGATCATCGGTCTGATTGAGCGGCTGCCGGGCTTTGCGGGCTTCTCGCGCAACGAGAATTACGTCCGCTGGGGGCGCACGCCGGGGCTGGTCTCGCTGGATACCTATCTCCGGCTGACCCACGATCCGACGCAGGGGGCCTTCTGCGTGCGCGGCTTTTGCACGCCTGCCGAACAAGATCAGCCCATCCTGGGGCAGGTTTTGATCACCACTGCGGGCGGCACCGAGACCACCGCTATCGTGAGTGCGTTGCGCGAGCAACTCGCCGACCGCAACGACGTCTGGGTCCAATCCACCGCCGAAGAGATCCGCACCACCGAGCAATCCATGCGCACTATGCGGGTGTTAATGTTGATGATGACAATCCTCTCGTTCATCACCAGCATCTTCGGCGTCTTTTCGGTGGTCTACATGGCGGTTTACGTGCGGCGGTTGGAGATCGGGATGCTCAAGGCCATCGGTATGAGGCAGCGCGAACTGGTGGGCGCGTTTGCGCTGGAAGCGGTGCTGATGACGGTAAGCGCCTCACTTGCCGGCGTGATCGCCGGCACGGTGCTGGGATACCTGTTTTACACGAGCAACAACACGATGCGCAATACGCCCACCCAATTGACGTTTGATTGGTCAACCACGCTGGCGATTTTGGTGATGGTGGTCCTGGCCAGTGTCTTCAGCACCTGGCTGGCCGCGCGTAACACCGTGCGGCGGCGCGTCACCCAAATTTTGCGCGAAGCGTGGTAACCAGAAAGGATGAAGGCGGAAGGATGAAGGCGAAAAAGGTCAAATTAAGAAAATGGCTGCCCTGGGGGGCAATGTTTCTTCTGGTCTTGCTGGCGGCCTGCGCCCAGGCTGAGACCTCCCCGGTGGCACCGCCCCCGCTCAACGTTGTCACACCGACGCCGTTGCCGACGGTAGCGGTGGGGAAAACGGTCGTCGCCGACGGGTACCTGGCTGCGCCCTATCCCAAACTGGCGCTGGGCTTTGGTGACGGCGTCAACGGTGAGGTACTGACGATCACGGTTAAACCGGGGGATCGCCTGCCCGCCGGCGCGCTCATCGCCGTGTTAGACGACACGGAGCTCCAACGCGCCGTCACCGACGCCGAGCGGGCATTGGCGCGGGCCCAGCTGGAGCGCACCCGCGCCGAGGAACAGCGGCAGCGCGATCTCGCCGACGCTGAGCAGGCGTTGGCCGCTGCCAAACGGTCCCTCAACACTGCCTACCTGCAATCCTCGTCCACCGCCATTGAAGAGGCTCGCACCACGTTAGAGCAAGCGCGCCGCGACGAAGAGTACGCCAAAAGCAAATACGACGAGGTCTACGGCTGGGGTTGGCCCCCGGCCGAGATGCGCCAGCAATATTACGACAGCTGGCAGAAAGCCAAACGTGACCGCGAGCTGGCCGAGCTGCGGCTCAAGGACGCCGAAGATCAAGAAGGGGTCCGCTCTTTGGACGCACAGACGCGCAAGGACGACGTGGCGCAGGCCGAGCGCCGGCTGGCAGCGCTCCAGACCGGGTTGGACCCCAAATTGGACCAGGCGGTGGAGGACGCCGAATTGCAGTTGGAGAAGGCAAAACGCGCGTTAACCCACGCCCGGCTCACTGCCCCATGGGAGGCGTTGGTACAATCGGTGGAAGTCGCCCCGCACGCTACCGTCGCCGCCGGTACCCCGGTGGTCACCCTGCTGAGTCTGGAAGACGGCCTGCGTTTCGTCACCCCTAACCTGAGCGAGCAGCATATCGCCACCATCCGCCCCGGCCAGCCGGCCGTGGTCACACTCCGCACCTTTATTGAGACACCGCTCACCGGCACCGTAGAGACAATCGTGCCGCAAGGCGAGGCCCAGACGGGATCCGATGCCCGCTTCACCGTCCGCATCCAACTCGCGCCCACGACGTTAGCGCTCCTGCCCGGGCTGACCGGGCGTGTGGAGATCTTCACGGGGGAATGAGACAGGACGGCGTAATTCGGCTTAGCCGTGAGCCGATGGAAATAATTGTTGAAGGGCTATTGATTTTGCGCGTGGTGTGTCAGCGCGCAAAATCTTATAAATCTCAGAGTGCGGTGCGCTCAATGCACCGTGACTGTTTCCCCTATGGGCAATACTCCCCAGGGCCGCTGGTCGGGTTGATATAAGAGTAACTTGCGTTATAATTAGATTAAAATAGCAAAGCGCCGTCAGCATTTCTTCTCTCCTGCCTGGCGACCAGGTTATCTTGCCTGAAGGGTTCACGGGTCTCATGGTTGAAGAGCGCATTCAGCCGATCCGCAACCTGGACCACGCGATGAAAATCCTCCGAAGAAAGCAGGAAAAAGAGATTGATGAGCGGACTGCTTCATTTCTGGCGCAGCGTCCCTTTGAGCCGGAGAGGTTGGCTGATTCTGCTATGGGTGTGCAGCCTGGGAGGCAGCCTGTGGCTCCCCAACGGTCAGTCAGTGGAGGCGGTCTCTGCCCCGGGGACGCCCGTCGTGCCCCCGCTGCCGCTCCCGGAGCAGGGCGCCCGGTTTGAAGCCATCGGGCTGGAAGAGGGCCTTTCGCATGGCCTGGTCCTGCGCATCGTTCAGGATCAGCAGGGCTTCATCTGGTTCGCCACCTCCGGCGGGCTGGACCGGTATGACGGCCGCACCATCGTCGCTTACAAACATGATCCCAATGACGGCGGGAGCCTGGGCGCGAACTCCATCTGGAGCCTGCTGGTTGATCACGAGGGGACGCTCTGGGTCGGCACCGAGGGTGGCGGGCTGAACCGCTTTGTCCCGGCGGAAGACCGTTTTGTGCGGTATCTCCCCGATCCCAATGACCCTTATAGCCTCAACGATACGCGCATTACGAACATCTACGAAGATCGCGCCGGCGATCTCTGGATCGGCACGGCCACCGGCGGCCTGAACCATTGGGAGCGGGCCACCGGGCGCTTTACGCACTACCGGCATGACCCGCACGATCCCACGACTATCACCAGCGATGGCGTGATGGGCATCTACGAAGATCGCGCCGGCCTTTTGTGGGTGGGGACGCCGGAGGGCTTGAATTGCCTGGACCGGGCGACCGGGCGCTTCACCCGCTACCAGCCCAACCCGGCTGATCCCTACAGCCTGGGCGCCAACCCGGTTTGGGCCATCCTGGAAGATCAGCAGGGCACGTTGTGGGTGGGCACGGCCGGCGCCGGGCTGGCCAGCCTGGACCGCACCACCGGCCGGTTTACCCATTACCGGCATCAGCCCGACGATCCCGACAGTCTGAGCAATGACATGGTCTTCACCCTTTACGAGGATCGCTCCGGCGCGCTCTGGATCGGGACCTATGGCGGCGGCCTGAACCGGCGCGATCCGACGACCGGGCGCTTTTATCATTACCGCAATGACCCCTGGGATGCCGATAGTTTGAGCACCGATCACGTCCGCGCTCTGTTCCAGGATCGCGATGGCAACCTCTGGATCGGTACCGAGGGCAAGGGGGTCAATCTGCTGGCGCCCAACTACAAGCCCTTTATCCGCTACCGGGCGGCGACTCCCACCACCCCCGGCTTGAGCAATCCCTTCGTGATGTCGCTGTACGTGGATCGGAAGGGGGAAGTCTGGGCCGGCACATTAGGCGGTGGCGTCAACCGGTTCAATCTCCAGACCGGGCGCATCACCGTCTACCGGCACGACCCGGCCAACCCGCGCAGCCTCAGCAGCGATACCATCTACGGCATCTTTGCCGACCGCCGGGGCACGATCTGGGTGGGCACCGCCAATGAGGGCCTCAACCGGTGGGACCCCGCCACCCAAATGTTCACCCGCTACCAGAACAACCTGGTCGATCCGCACAGTCTGAGCAACAATAGCATTTACGCGGTCTACGAAGACCGGCAGGGGCAGCTCTGGGTCGGCACCAACGGCGGCGGCTTGAATCTTCTGGAGCGGGAAACCGGCCAGTTTACCCATTACCGCTACGATCCCGCCGACCCGACCAGCTTGAGCAACGACCGGGTCACCCAAATTTACGAGGACTCCACCGGTAGCCTGTGGATTGGCACGGCCGGCGGCGGGCTCAACCGGCTGGTATGGGACACAGGCTCAGCCACCGCCCATTTCGTGCGTTACCAGAATGTGCCCGGCGAGCCGCAGACCCTCAGCAGCGATGTTGTCTTCACCTTGCTGGAAGATACTACTGGCGCGCTCTGGGTGGGCACCGCTGAGGGGTTGAACCGCTTCCAACGTGAGACGGGGACCTTTGCCCATTACGGTGAGCGCGACGGTCTGCCCAGTTCACTGGTCGCCTGCATTCGGGAGGATGCGCAGGGGAACTTGTGGCTGAGCACCGGCCGGGGGCTGGCGCGCTTTGATCCGCGGACCGGGAATTTCCGCGCCTATGACGAGCACGATGGGTTGCAGAGTAATCAATTCCATCAAGGCTCTTGCGCTGGTGGTCCTGAAGGACTGCTCTATTTCGGCGGCGCGAACGGCTTCAACGCCTTTGATCCGGCCCAAATTCAGGATCAGCTCACGCCGCCCGTCCTGGTCTTTACCGGGATCACCCTTGGCGCGGATAACCGGCCGGTCTCTCCGACCCTGTTGACCACCGGGCCCCTGGTCCTGCGCTGGCCCGATAACTCCCTCGCGTTTGAGTTCGCGGCGCTCAACTACACCCAGCCGGCCAAGAACCGGTACGCTTTCCGGCTGGAAGGGTTTGATGCCGATTGGAATGACACGCAGCAGCGGCCCTTTGGACGCTACACCAATCTGCCCGGCGGCACCTATGTGCTGCGCGTCAAAGGCGCGAACAACGATGGCGTCTGGAACGAGACCGGCACGGCGCTGACCATCCAGGTGATCCCGCCGTTCTGGCAACGCTGGTGGTTTACCGGCTTGATGGGACTGTTGCTCATCGGGCTGACGGCCGGCGGCTTTGTCCTGCGCCTCAAGCTGGCGGCGGCCCAGCGCCGGCAATTGGAGAAGGTCGTCACCCAGCGCACCCAGGAACTGCGCGAGGCCAACGCCAGCTTGCAAGCTTATGCCCACGAGCTGGAACTGCGTAACGCGGAGCTGGACGCTTTTGCTCACACCGTCGCCCATGACCTGAAAAATCCGCTGGGGATCATCATCGGCTTTGGCTTACTGTTGGAGTCTGATTTTGAAACCATGCCGCCTACCTTACTGAGAGAGAATATCCGCCGCATGGTGCAAATGGGCAATAAAATGAGTTACATCATTGATGAACTCTTGCTATTTGCCGGTATGCGTAACGCCCAGGTCGTGGAATTGCAGCCGCTGGATATGGTCGCGGTGGTGCGCGAGGCCCTGGAGCGGTTGGCCCCGGCGACCACCACCGCTCAGGCTGAGATTTACCTCCCCCCTCAGTTAGACGTGGCCCTGGGCTATGCGCCGTGGATTGAAGAAGTATGGGTGAACTACATCAGCAATGCACTCAAATATGGCGGCACTCCACCCCGTGTGGAGATCGGGGCCGCCCGGTTGGAGATGGCCCCCCAGGCCAAGGTTCTCTTTTGGGTGCAGGATAACGGCCAGGGGTTGACCCCCGCGGAGCAGGCGCGCCTGTTCACCATGTTCACCCGCCTGGAGGCCACCCGCGCCAGGGGCTACGGCCTGGGATTATCCATCGTGCGACGCATCGTGGAAAAGCTCGGTGGGGAAGTGGGGGTAGAAAGCACTCCCGGCGCTGGCTGCCGGTTCTGGTTTACCCTGCCGGCCGCCGCGACGCCGGAAAGCACTGGCTAAGTGCCGCGCGGCCCCGGTGCCAACAACTCCAGCCAGAGGAATTAAGAGCGCGATGGGAAGGGTTTTGCGCCCGCAAAACCCTTTTTTACTCCTCCTTCCAGTTATGAAACCTGAACACCGAATAAATTGGCCGGCCTCCTCGTTATATCACTGAAAGGTACACAAGATCATGATGACTGAAGATCGGCTCACCGCTGATCCCGAATTAACCTTGATTGCCCAGGCCCAACACGGAGATCGGTGGGCCTTCGGCGAGCTGATCTATCGCCATCAGCAAAAGGTCATTAACCTTGTCTATCGGATGTGCGGAGATGAGCAGCTGGCCGAGGATGCCGCGCAGGAGGCCTTTATCCGGGCCTGGCAGCACCTGCCCGATTACCGGCCGCAAGCGCCCTTCCGCAGCTGGCTCTACCGGATCGCGCTCAACGCCGCGCGGGATCTGCTCCGCCGTGAGCGGGAGACGGTAGACGTGGACGAGCTGCCGCTGGTGGCCCCGGAAGAAGGTCCGGCCAGCGCTGCCGAACGGCACGAACGGGCGGCCCTGGTGCAACGGGCGGTGCTGGCGCTGCCGGAAGCCAGCCGGGCCGTGATCATCCTGCGGGAATACGAAGGGTTGTCATACAAGGAGATTGCCGAGGCATTGGACATTCCGTTGGGCACAGTGATGTCGCGTCTGAACTACGCCCGCACGCAGCTGCGTCAAACGCTGGCCCCCTGGTTGGTGGCTTGAGGGGGGTCGACACTCCTACATGGGCAGACAAAAATAAGGTTGAAAACGGGAGCAGAGATGGCGAATGCACACGTGACGGAGTGGTTGGGAGCCTACTATGATGGCGAACTGCACGGCAGCCGTCTGGCTCAGGTGGAGGCCCATCTGGCGGAGTGTGAACAGTGCCAGATGGCACTGGAGCAGCTGGCAGGGCTTTCGCGCCTGTTGGCGGAGGCCCCTGCCGCGCCCCGGTTGATCTCGCCGGAGCGGCTCGTGTCTCAGGTGAATCTGCAGCTGGCCCCCCGTCCGGTCCAACCGACCTGGCGGCGCCGGCTGGAGTTCGGCTGGCGGCTGATCCCGGCGGCGCTGGCCGGGGCCTGGCTTTTCGCGCAAGCCGTTTTCGTCGTCAGCGGGCTGATCGTGGTGGCGCTGGCCCTGGGCGTGGACGGCAACCTTCAGGCTTTGATGGAACCGGCGCGCCCCACCGCCCCTTCTATGCTGAGCGGGTGGCTGACAGCCTACGGGATCAACCTGAGCGGGGTGGCCCAACAAGCGTTGGACACTATCTACCATCTGGCCGGTTGGGGCGCGACCGAAGCGCTGCGGTGGGGGATGCTGGTCGTGATCACCTTGCTTTTCTGGAGCTGGCTGGCAACCCTTTGGGCCCGCCAACGCCATGCTACCCATACCGGCGCTGAGTAAGGGGAGTCGTTGAGCCGTGAGTCGCGACGGCGCTTAAGCGCCTTACTACGCACACATTATTGACGAGGGAAAATGCTGGTAGTGCCGCGCTTTAGCGCGGCTAAGACGGCGCTCAAGCGCCTTACTACGAACATGTTATTGACGAAGGAGATGACAAATGGATTACTTCAAGGTTTTAAAGCGAGCGTGGGAGATTACCTGGCGCTACCGGGCGCTCTGGATCTTTGGGATTTTGGTGGCGTTGACCGCTGGCGGCGGTGGCGGCAACAGCGGCAGCGGCTACCGGTTCAACGGCGGGGACTTCTCCCAGGGCCAATCCCCCTTCCCTGGGTGGGAAATGCCGCACATCGGGCCGGAGATTGCAGGCACTTTGATCGCTATCGGGGTAGTAACCGTCGTGGCGATCCTGATCCTGGTGGTGTTTTTTACGATCATCCGCTACGTTGCTTCCGTTGCCTTGATTCGCATGGCGGATCGCTACGAGGAGACGGGCGAAAAGGTGAGCGTACGGCAGGGCTACCGGTTAGGCTGGTCGCGTTCGGCCTGGCGGCTCTTCCTGATTGACCTGCTCGTCGGTATCCCGGCTGCCCTGGGGGCCCTCTTGCTCATCGCTCTGTCACTGGCGCCCCTCCTGTTGTGGACCACGCATAGCAACATTCTGGGCGTGGCCGGCACGGTCGCTACCATTGGCCTCTTCTTCCTGGCTATCCTGTTCGTTATTGTCGTCTTCGTGGCCCTTGGCGTACTCAAGGAGTTCTTCTGGCGAGCCTGCATCCTGGAAGGCAAGGGCGTGATAGATTCTATCCGCTACGGGTTCGCCCTGGTCAAACAGCGGCTGGGCAACGTCGCCCTGATGTGGCTGATCATGCTTGGCGTCGGGCTGGGGTTCACCATCGTCATGATCCCCGTGGTGCTGTTGCTGGTCTTGCTGGGGTTGGCGCTTGGCGGTGTGCCGGGATACCTGGTCGGCCTGCTGGTCAATCAGATAGCGCAGGGAGCCGCTCCCTGGATCATCGGGGCGTTGGTGGGCGTGCCGATCTTCATCCTGGTGGTCGGGGTCCCGTCGCTCTTCCTGGGCGGCCTGTACCAGGTCTTCACCTTCAACGTCTGGACGCTGACCTACCGCGAACTGCGCGCGCTGGAGCAGGTGGCAGCAGAACCGATGGCCTCCGTGCCGTTGCCTGAGCCGCCGGCGATGGAAGAGCCCGCCGACCAGGCCTGAGATCTCTCCCTGATCATGCTACCGGCGGCCCGGTTCAATCCGGGCCGCCGGTTTTGCATTGGTTGAGCCCAAATCGCCAGCGGGGTTAAAATACAAGGGAATTCCCCATGCACTGGCATTCACCAGCGGTGGGATGAAAATAGGTTCGTAGTGCCGCGCTTATGAAGTTTGAAAATTAAATTCGGTCATGGGCGAGCCGGCTTAGCAGGCGCTAAGTGGGTAATGACGCCTTTAGGCGTTCTCCCCTTCAGCGGCCGGCGAAGAAACGCCTGCTGGTCTTTAAAAATTAAAGGTGGTAACACCAGCCGACTCGTTTTTTCCGGTGGGGCGCCGGGCGATCAATCGCCCGGCTACTCAAGCCACGCCCGGTAAACCGGGCTGCCGTAGCCCCATTCACGGGGCGTTGCTGGTTAGCCCGGCGCGCACGTGACCCGATTATTTTCTTGAAGACCATCGGCGCGGCTCAGACGGCGCTCAAGCGCCTGACTACGAAGTTAGCGTTATAGCGTTTCAGTGTGTTTGTAGTGCCGCGCTTTAGCGCGGCAAAACGGCGCTGAAGCGCCTGACTACAAACGAAGAGCGTTATTTTCAGAGGAGATTTCATCCTTTTCAAAGGTGAGCAGTGAGCGGTAAGCAGGCACTGCTACCTGCTGCTCTCTGCTTACTCCTTAACTGGTTTCTATTTTCAGAGGAGCATTGTATGTATCACAAATTACTCAATTTTTTCTTTCTTCTTCCTGTTGCACGGGAAGAAGGGGCATTTCAGGCCAGATGCATAGCCCGGCCTGAACAAGAAATGTCCCGAAGGAAAACCTTGCCGGCCTGCGACTAACATTACAGATACGGCGCAAGGTGATAAGATGACAGGGCGAAAGAAAGCATGAAGTCTGACGCAACCGACGATTTAGCCCTGGCCCGGCGTGTAGCGGCAGGGGACGAGGCCGCGTTGAGCGATTTTTACGAACGCTACGCCGATCCGCTCTTCGCGTTCATCTTCCACCATCTGGAATCCGCTCGTGCCGACGCCGAGGAGCTCTGGCAGGATACCCTGCTGGCGGCGCTCCGTTCGTTGCCGGCCTACCGGGGTCAGAGCGCGCTCTTCACCTGGCTCTGCAGCATCGCGCGCCACAAGCTGGCCGACTACTACCGCCGCCGGGGGTTGGGGGCCGAGGTCTTCTCGGACCTGCCGGAGGGTGATCTGGCGCAGCTGATGTCGGCCGCGCCGCTGCCCGAGGAGGTGCTGTTGCAGCGCGCCACCCGGCTCCAGGTAGTGACGGCGCTGGGGACGCTGCCCGCTGAGTACCGCACGGCGCTGGTCGCGCGCTACGTGGAAGAATTGAGCGTGGAAGCGGTGAGTCGCCGCCTGGGCCGCACCTACAAGGCCACCGAATCGCTCCTTTCACGGGCCAGGGAAGCGTTCCGCCAGGCGTTGCATCAGGCCGAACGGTGAAAAAAGGGGAGAGCAAGATGGACGAGGATGAACGTCTCCTGGAAGAAAATACGGCGCGGCTGCTGCAAGCCGGGATGGGGGGCGCAGCGCAGCCCGATCTGGCGCGGCGGGCAGCGACCTTCCGCCGGTTGCAGCAGGAGCTGCGCGCCCGTCGCGCCCTGGAGTTCCCTGAAGCGGCCTTAGTGGCCCTGGGGGCGCTCTGGTGCTGCCTGGCCGTTTGGCTGACCGTCCAGGCACTCCAGGGTGGCGCGATAGCCAGCTCGCCGGTCGCGCCGCTGCTTGTGGCCTGGTTGGCGCTCAATGTCGCCTTGACGCCGGTCGCCAGTCTGGTGATTTTAGCAAGGAGAAAAAGCCATGAGTGACCGAACCTTATCTATCAAAAGAATATTGCCGTGGGTGGCCCTGATCGGCGGGGTGATCGCGCTGGCCTGTGCCGTCGCCCTGACCCAGATCCGGAACGCCGCGCTCACCGATACCGGCGTGACCCGCCCGGCCGTGGTCGCCACTTTAGACCGGCTCCAGGCGTTGCAGCCCGGCCGTCTGGAAGATCCGGCCTTTCAGCAGGCGGTGAAGGCCGCGCTGGACGAGCCTTACGTGGCGACGGTCTGGCTCTTCGCCCCTGACGGGCAGATCGTCTGGGCCGGTGGGAGCACTGCCCAGTCAGCGCCAGCGCCGGGTACCGCGGCAGAACGGGCAACGGCCGAGACGCGCCGAATCCTGGCGACGTTGCCGGAAGAGACGCTGAGCGCCGAACAGCGCACACTCCTGCTCGCTGCCTCGGCCATTCAGGCCGAAGGGGAACACAACGACGTCTACCGCCACCTGGTGCGCCCCATCGCCGCGCCGGATGGAACCGTGGTCGCGTTAGTCGGCATCGCCTACGACGTGAGTGACTGGGCCGGCGCGCCCAGCGTCGGCTGGGTGGCGTTGCTTGCAGGCGGTCTGGGCGGCTTCGGCCTTTACTGGCTGGCATTGCCGCTCTGGGTCTGGCTGGATGCGCGCCAGCGCGGTGAGCGCGCCTGGGTTTGGGCCGTCTTCGTGCTCATCGGTAACCTGGTGGCGCTGCTGGCCTACCTGCTCGTCCGCCCCCCACGCCCGGCCTGATCTACCCGCCTCTCCCCCTGACCGCCGACCGCGCCCTTTGCCGGTCGGCGGTCGGCTATCTCCTGCTTGTGCTCCGATTGCACGCCATCTATCTCCGAATTGTCACACAGACCGGTTACAATGCCCATAGATGGTGAGTGAAGGTGCAGTCAATCCTGCCCGCTCAATCTTGAATCTGATAGGGAGGAATGAACTTGTTCAAACGTGGTATAGGGCTAATTTTATTGGGGCTGCTCACGGCTTGCAGCCCGGCAGGGAGCGTGGTCAGCCCCCTGCCACCGGCGTCTGGTACGCCATCTCCGCTCGCTTCGCCGACGGTCGTCCCGCCAACGGTCACGCTGTATCTCTTCAGCGGACGTCCCGATCCCGTCTGGATACTGACGGCGGAACAGACCGCCACGTTCACGGAACGCCTGGCGGCGCTCCCGGCGGGAACGCCACAGGCAGAGCCGGAAGGGCTGGGCTACCGGGGCCTGGCACTCCAGCTGGCCGATCAGACCATACGGCTGTTCAACGCGGCCGTGCGCGTGGAGCAAAACGGCCAGGTCCGCTGGCTGGCCGACCCTCACCAGGCGTTAGCGCTCTGGCTGTTGGCGACCGGTGAACCGGCCATAGGCCAGGACCTGGTCGCCATGATCCAGCGCGAGCTGGAGGCAGAGCCGCCCGCGCTGGCGTTCTACCTGCTGGCGCGCTCCGGGTCGGCGGCGGAGGTTGCCTCCACCCCGCCGGCCCTGCTGCCCAGGGCGGCCCAGCCGTTTTTGACGCTCAACGACGTGTTGACCTACACTCAGGCCACCCACACCCTCACGATCACGCCTGAAGCGTGGCAGCGTCTGGCCACGTTGGAAGTCCCGGTCAACGGCCTGCCTTTTGTCCTCTACGTGCGCGGCGAACCGATCTACGCCGGCGCTTTATGGACGCCGGTCTCCTCGCTCAGTTACGACGGCGTAACCATGCTCTGGCCGTCGGCCCTCACGGAAACGCTCCGGCTTGACCTGGGCTATCCCGGTCCCGCGTTTTTCACCGGGGACGACCCGCGCGCCGATCCCCGCCTCCTGCAGGTCCTGACCGAAGCCGGGAAGCTGCATTGATAAATCGGACCTTACTATTTCCGAGGAATTCCCCATGAACCGGGGATACCAAACGATTGGGTGAAAATTGAGCGCTCATCCAAGATAGTGAACTAAAGTTCGCGTTACATCGGCGATTGATAAAACCCCCATTTGACTTTCACAAGGAGGAAGTAACATGAAACACAAACTGGTTCTGGCTGCCATTTTGGCGATTGGGTTGCTGGTGGCCCCTGGCGGGATCCTGCCGGTAGCGGCCCAGGAGCAGTTGCCCGACCCCGGCGTCATCACTGTGACCGGCGAGGCCGAAATCCGCGTGCCGCCCGACGAGGTAGTCATCACCTTAGGGGTGGAGACATCTGACAAAAACTTACAGACGGCCAAGCGGCAGAACGACCAGATCGTCCGCAAGGTACTGGACCTGGCGCGCAGCTACAACATCCCCTCCAACCTGGTCCAGACCGATTACATGAGCATTGAGCCGCGCTACGACTCCGGCTACACCCAGCAAAGTTTCGTTGGCTACTTCGTCACCAAGACTGTCGTCGTCACCCTGCGCGACCTGACCAAGTTTGAGGGCTTTCTGGGGGCCGCGTTAGAGGCCGGCGTCAACTACGTCTACGATATCCAGTTCCGCACGACCACGTTGCGCAGCTATCGCGACGAAGCCCGCGCCCAGGCCATCCGCGCCGCCCGCGAAAAAGCGACGGCCCTCGTGGCCGAGCTGGGACAGCAGCTGGGCCAGCCGCAATCCATTGACGAGGGCAGTGTGGATTGGTGGTCGGGGTATAGCTGGTGGGGGCAGCGCTGGGGCAACTCCATGACCCAGAATGTGATCCAGGAGTTTAGCTCGGCCACCCCGCAATTGGAGGGGAGTCTGTCGCCCGGGCAGATCAGCATCCGGGCCAGCGTGACCGTCCGCTTTGAGTTCTCGCCGGCGGCCACGCCGTCCCCTCAGGGCCGGCCCTGAAGCAGGGGGCTGGCGCAGCTCGGCCTCTTTTTTGCCCCTGAGGCCGCCGAGAGATTATCCCCTCTCGGCGGCCTCCGCATTTTCAAACGGTAAAATCCCGCTTTCGTGATGCCACCCGGCATCCATCCGGCGTCCTCCCTATTTCAGAACAACGCTTCAGGCCCCGTGGGAACGCTTGCCGGCGTCCCAAACGGCTGAAGCTGGGCCTGGCGATTTGACAGGTGACGATTTACCGCCACAATGGCCTTACCTGAACACCTGTGCGTTGAGGAGGTCCATCGTATGGAAGATTACGAAAAACTCGGTCTCTTTTACCTGGGGCGTCTGTACGATCTGGCGGCCCGGCAACCAAAAGAAGAACTCCTGCTCTACGACGCTAAGGATCTGCTCACCCATGCCGTCTGTGTGGGGATGACCGGCAGCGGCAAGACTGGCCTGGGGATCACGCTGTTGGAGGAAGCCGCCATTGACGGCATTCCCGCGCTCATCATTGACCCCAAAGGCGACTTGGGCAATCTCCTGCTCACTTTCCCGTCGCTGCGCGGCGAGGATTTCCTCCCCTGGGTCAACGCCGACGATGCCCGGCAAAAGGGCCAGACTCCGGCGGATTACGCCGCCGGGCAGGCCGCCTGGTGGCAGAAAGGGCTGGCGGAGTGGGGCCAGGACGGGGCACGCATTCAGCGGTTCCGCGACGCCGTTGACTGCGTTATCTACACGCCGGGCAGCCAGGCCGGCCTCCCGGTCTCCATCCTCAAATCGTTTGCCGCGCCCGGCCCGGCAGTGCTGGAAGATGGCGAGCTGCTGCGCGAGCGCGTCGGTGTGACCGTGGTCAGCTTGCTGGGACTGCTGGGGCTGGAGGCCGACCCGCTTCAGAGCCGGGAGTATATCCTGCTGGCGACGCTGGTGGAGCAAGCGTGGCGACAGGGGCAGGACCTGGACTTGGGAGTGCTCATCTCGCAGGTGCAGACGCCGCCTATCACCAAAATCGGCGTGCTGGATTTAGAGACCTTTTACCCGGCCAAAGACCGCTTCGCGCTGGTGATGGCGCTCAACAATCTGCTCGCCTCGCCGGGTTTTGCCGCCTGGTTGGAGGGCGAACCGTTAGACATCGGCCAGCTGCTCTACACGCCGACCGGGAAGCCGCGCCTGGCGATCTTCTCCATTGCCCACCTGGGCGACGCCGAGCGGATGTTCTTTGTCTCGCTCCTGCTCAACCAGGTGCTCGGCTGGATGCGCGCCCAATCGGGCACCACCAGTCTGCGTGCGCTGCTCTACATGGACGAAATCTTTGGCTACTTCCCGCCGCTGGGCAACCCGCCCTCCAAAAAGCCGCTGTTGACGCTGCTGAAACAGGCCCGCGCCTTCGGGTTGGGCGTCGTGCTGGCGACGCAGAACCCGGCGGACCTGGATTACAAAGGACTGGCGAACGCCGGGACCTGGTTCATCGGGCGTTTGCAGACCGAGCGCGACAAGGCCCGCCTGCTGGACGGGCTGGAGGGCGCAGCGACGGTGACCGGCGCCAGCCTGGACCGCGCAGAGCTGGAGCAGGTCCTCGCCGGCCTGGGCAGCCGTGTCTTCCTGATGAACAACGTCCACGAGGACGCGCCAGTGGTCTTCCAGAGCCGCTGGGCGCTCTCGTACCTGCGGGGGCCGCTCAGCCGTGAACAGGTCAGGGCCTTGATGGAAGCGCGGAAAGCAGCGCCGGCCCCCACCGCGCCGGCTGCTGCCCCGGTTACGGCCGCGACCGTCCCGGCCCCGGCGCCGATTCCCACCGGGGCTGCGGTCGCGAAACAGCCGCCGACCTTGCCGCCGGATGTCACGGCTTTCTACCTCCCTGTGCGCGGCGCGGTAGCGGAAACGCTGGTTTACCAGCCCCGGCTACTCGGCGTCGCCAAAGTGCACTTTAGCGACGCCAAAGCCAAAGTGGATCTGAGCCAGGATGTCCTTTACCTGACCTCCATCACCGACGCCGCCATCCCGGTCAACTGGGAGGAAGCGGAGCCCGCCGGGATCACCGCCGCCGACCTGAGCAAAACCGCTCAACCGGGAGCTGCTTTTGCCGGGCTGCCGCCTGCCGCCAGTCAGGCCAAAAATTACCCGGTCTGGAACCGCACCTTTGCCGCCTGGTTGGCCGGCCACGAGCGGCTGGACCTGCTCCGCAGTCCCAGCCTCGGTGTCCTCTCGCAACCGGGCGAGGATGAACGCGACTTTCGCATCCGGCTGCAACAGCTGGCCCGCGAACGGCGCGACGCGGCCGTGGAAGCGCTGCGGCAGAAGTACGCGCCGAAGCTGGCAACGCTCCAGGAGCGGGTGCGCCGCGCCGAGCAGGCGGTAGCACGCGAACAGGCCGATGCCCGCCAGCGCCAGATGCAGAGCGCCATCTCTATCGGGGCCACTCTGTTGGGGGCCTTCTCCGGGCGCCGGGCCTTAGGCCGGGCCACGACCGCCGCCCGGGATCTCAGCCGTTCGGCCGGGACCAAGGACGACATTGAACGCGCCACGGAGACCTTAGCGACGGCCCGGGAGCAATTGCAGGCGCTACAAGAGGAATTTCAGACCGCCACGGCGGCGCTGGAGGCCAAAATTGACCCGCTCACCGAGCTGTTAGAGCCGGTCAGCATCAAACCGAAGAAGGCCGACATCACCGTGCAGCTGGTCACGTTAGTCTGGGTGCCGGAGGCTTAAAAAATGTGAGCAGTGAGCGGTGAGCAGGGAACGGGAACTTCTACCTGCTGCTCTCTGCTCACTACCTGACTGGTTTCTATTCTCAAGGGAATCCCTCATGAACTGGCGTTCACCAGCCGGGGGATGAAGATTAGGTTTGTAGGGTTGCGCTTATGAAGTTTAAAAATTAAATTCGGTCACAGGCGAGCAGGTTTAGCAGGCGCTAAGTGGAATGTAGTGACGCCTTTAGGCGTTTTCCCCTTCAGCGGCCGGCTAAGAAACGCCTGATGGTCTTTAAGAAAATAATCGGGTCCCGTTCGCGCCGGGTGCCCGGCGGTCAACCGCCGGGCTAACCGGCAACGCCCCGTGAACGGGGCTACGGCAGCCCGGTTTACCGGGCGTGGCTTGGGTAGCCGGGCGATTGATCGCCCGGCGCCCCTATTTTCTTTAAGACCATCAGCGCGGCTAAGACGGCGCTAAAGCGCCTGACTACGAACTCAGAGCATTATTTTCATGAGGAGGACTTACGCAGGATGGGGTTCGTAGTGGCGGCTTCAGCCGCTCTTAGCGCCACGGGAACGCCTGAAGGCGTCACTACGGGGCTACGGAGGTTAAGCGTTCACGGAAAGTGCATAAGCCCTGTGTCCTTAACTTCACTCCTTACTCCCTATTCCGTACTCCATACTTCCTGCAACCCGGCAAACAGATCGCGGTGGGGGCGTGCGGCCGGCGGATAGGCCTGCATGAACATGTCGTAACGCTGGGTGTAGCGGCGCAGGAAGGCCGGTAGCCGGCGTTGCAGCCCGCCGCCGCCCTGGCTGCGATGGCAGGCGCTCGCTTGCTCTTTGACCGCGACGTAAGGCCCCACGTTTAACCGCACGTGGAGCTGGTCGTTGGGCACACCGACGCGGGTCAGGTCAATGTCGCCGTTGCGCCCGGCCCGGCGCGGATCCTGGCCGCGCAGCCGCATCACCGCCAGCACCCACTTGAGCGCCGAGCGTGGAATCACCGTGTAGTAGAGCCGGGCCGGCTGCCAGGGCGCGCCGCCGCCGTCCAGGTAGGCCGGATCGCCGGCCAGCGTGAAGGCCCGTTGCGTCGCCCGGTTGATCTTGATGTGGTCGGGGTGGAAGTAGCCGCCGGTCGGATCGTGCGTGAGCACGACCTGCGGGCGCAGCTCACGGATGAGGCGGGCGATGGCGCGGGCCACCTCCTCCAGCGGAGCCTGATAGAGGCTGGCCGGGTCCTGGTTATCAGGGGCGCCCTCCATGCCGCTGTCGCGGTACCCCAACAGGTGTAACGTCACGCCGAGCGTCTGGCAGGCGCAGCGCAACTCCTCCAGCCGTTGTTCGGCCAGAGAGAGCTGCCCGCCCGCTACAGCGGCCGCGTCGTAAGAGCCGGCCGCGCCGTCGGTCGCGATGCAGACATGGACAGTCGCCCCTTCGCGCGCGTACTTCGCCAGCGTCGCGCCGGGGCCGAAGGATTCATCGTCGGGATGGGCGAAAACACCCAATAAAACGCGATCAGGCATACGTTCAAAACCTCGTGGGGCGAGGTGTTGCCTCGCCTTTTTTATGCTGATGTCCGGGTGGCAACCACGATCCCGCCCAGGATCAGCGCCGCGCCGGCTACCGTGACCACCGTCGGCGGTTCGTGCAACAGGAGCCAGGCCAGCGTGGAAGATCCAATGGGTTCGCCCAACGTCACCACCGCGACGTAGGTCGCCGGCAGATAGGCCAGCGCCCAGTTAAGCGACGAATGGCCCACAATCTGGGGGATCAGCGCCAGCAACAGCAGCCAGAGCCAGGTGGAGCCCCCATAGCCGCCCAGCGGCGCGCCGGAAAACGCGGCCAGCGCCATCAGCACGACCGCGGCCGTCCCGTAGACCGGAAAGATATAGGCCAGGAGCGATAACCGCCCGCGCAATCGCCGCCCGATCAGGAAGTAACCCGCCGCGCCGACCGCGCCGAGCAGCGCTAACAGGTCACCGGTCAACCGGTGCGTCCCCTGGCCGGCGTCACCCCACGCCACGACCACCGTCCCGACCAGCGCTAACGGCAGGCCGATCAACATCTGGCGGGTCAGCCGCTCCTTGAGCACGAAGTGCGAGAGGACGCCGATGAAGAGCGGGCTGGTGGCGACCAGCGAGACGGAGGCCGCAACCGTGGTCAGCGCCAGCGAGCTGATCCAGGCTGCAAAGTGCAGCGCCAACATCACGCCGGAGACCAGCGCCAGCAGCCATTCCTGCCGGGTGAGCTGCCGCCACTCCGCGCGCCGGGTCGCCAGGGCGAAAGGGGCCAGAAGCAGCGAGGCGAGCGCCAGCCGCCAGGCGGCCACCGCCAGCGACGGGATGGCCGTCTGCGCCTGCCGGATGAAGATCGCGGCGGTGGAGGCGGCCGTGATCCCGACCAGCAGGCCGGCTACAGGCGGGAAGCGCGGCGAGCTCATGCGTTATTCTTTTCCGGTCAGTGTGAAGACGAGCACGCCGTTGTCGTATTTCAGCAGCGGATGCGGAGCCACAACGTCATACCAGGCCGTCTCCACCGGTGTGGCATACGCGGTTTGGTAAGTCAACGTCACTTTCCAGGCCGTGAAATCGCCCGCCGGCGTGGTCAACGGCTCGGTGCCGGGCACGCGGATATAGCTCTCGGCCGGCTGCGGCTCGGCATAGAGCGCTCGGACTAACGGCGACCGGCCCAGGAAGCCCTCGGCAAACGGCAGGCCCGCCAGCCGCCAGGGCCACTCGTCGTTGAGTAAAATCTCGGTGGATAGTGTGGCTGTGCGGGTAATCTCAGCGCCGAAGCGGTTGGTGAGCGCCAGCGCCCCGGGGCGCGTTTCCAGCGCCGCGTAGATGGGCTGGTCAGCGATTTGTCCGCTGGACTCCAGGGCAATTAAGTGCAGTGTGTCGCGCTGCCACCAGGCGGTCAACGTCTGGTCGGTCCTGGCTACGTAGTAAGAGCTGTTGCCCTGGTGCACCTCGGAGGCATCGTACTGCTGATGACAGGTCAATACGAAGGCCACGGGGTCGGGCTGGAGCCGGCAATCGGCCTCGCCGAGACGGGTTGCCGCCCGGTCGCGGATCTCGTAGGTCCAGTGGGCGGGTTGTTCCCAGGCCGGCGCTTGCAGCGTGAGCGGTGACGCCAGGCGTGCCGGAGCCCGGTTGAAGGCCCATTCGCTCCAGGCGGCGTAACTGTAGAGCGCGGCTGCCACCAGGAGCGGCGCTGCCCAGACATACCAGGGACGCGACTCGGCGACAGGGATGACCGGTTCCGGCCGGGTCAACCGCCCCAAAAGCCAGAGGCTCAGCGCAGCCAGCAGCAGGCCGCCGAAGAGCAATCCCCCCAGCGTGACGGCAAATGCTGGCGTTGTCAGGTTCCATTGGAACAGACTTTGCCCGATCACCAGGCCGGCCTGGAGGCCATTGTTAGCGAAGTGCGCCAGGATGCCGGGGACCAGGGAATCGCTGCGCTGTGCCAGATACCCCAACGCTAAGGCAATCGGCAGCAACGCCAGCAGCCCTTGCAGCCGCAGGTGGAAAAAGGCAAAGAGCAGCCAGACGCTCCACAGCGCCGCCCGGGCGCTGCGCCGCTCATAGGCGCGCTGGAGATAGCCGCGAAAGAGGGCCTCTTCACACAGCGGCGCGCAAAGCGCCAATCCCACGAAGAACACCACCGCCTGACCGGGCGTAGCAGGCAGATATTGGGACGATGTAGAGGGAACATAGCCAAAGAGTGTTGCGCTGATCGTCTCCAGGAAGAGACTCAGCGGCCAGAGCCCCGCGCCGACCAGTGCTCCCAGCAGGGCCAGCGGCCAACCAGGCCACCGCAGGCGCAGTGTCGCCCGCAGCGGCACACCGGTCAAGCGAATGAAGAGCAGGGCCGGCAGCAGGATCAGCAACAGCTCGGTGAGAATCAGCCCCCAGCCGAAGCTCCAGCCCTGGAGCCACGCTCCAAGGGTGACTATCAGCCCCATGGAGAGCAGATAGAGCAGGTTGGCGCTCAATAAAGAGGGTCTGGATGAAATGGTTGTAGTTTGCATGATACACTGACTCACTGGTTTATGGAGAGCTTGTAGTGAGGCGCTTGAGCGCCCTCTGCGCCGCGCTGAAGCGCGGCCCTACCAGCCTCCCGATGGAGATAACCTGTTTGTAGTGCGGCGCTTATGATCTTTGAGAAAATAATTCGGTCACGTGCGCGCTGGGCGCCCGGCGGTTAACCGCCGGCCTAACCAGCAACGCCCCGTGAACGGGGCTACGGCAGCCCGGTTTACCGGGCGTGGCTTGGG
>Ga0067045_1029195_pt1 | contig 23000 bp, 21 predicted proteins | sample TerdegcTABiofilm_FD_59184 | JGI IMG/M metagenome (GOLD analysis project Ga0067045, IMG submission 59184) | Combined Assembly of (Gp0054472, Gp0054536) Wastewater bioreactor microbial communities from Singapore -Terephthalate degrading...
ATTTGCGTCACCCGCCGGTCCGGGACGCGGGGTCCCGGACCGGAAGGGCGGACATGATTAATTGGGGCACACCGACTTGTAGAAGGCGAACTTTCCGGCGTCGTCGATCTTGACCACCACGGCGCACTTGACCGGATCATGGTCGCCCTCGGGATTGAACGACATGTTTCCGGTAATGCCCGCGAAATCCTTGGTGGCGGTCATGGCCGCGCGCAGGGCGTCACGATCCTTGTCCATGTCGCCGGAGATCGTGCCCATGCGCTTGACGCCGTCGAGCATCAGATTGATGGAGTCCCAGGTCAGGGCGGCCACGTCGTCGGGGGTCTTGTTGTACTGGGCGGTATAGGCGTCGATGAATTCCTTGGTCTGGCCCTTGGCGCCGGCGGCGGCGTAGTGGGTGACGAAGAACAGGCCCTTGCAGTCGTCGCCGCACAGGCCCATCAGGTCGCCGCTGCCCCAGGAGTCGCTGCCCATGACCGGCTTGTTGAAGCCCATGCCCTTGGCCTGCTTCACGATCAGCGGCACCTCGTTGTAGTACTGCGGGGTGAAAAGGATGTCCGCGCCGGACTTGGCGATGTTGGTCAACTGGGCCGAGAAGTCCACATCCTTGGTGGTGAAGGTCTCGAAGGCCACCACGGAGCCCGGGCCGTTGATCTTTTCGAAGGCGGCCTTGAAGTCCTCGGCCAGGCCCTTGGGATAGTCGCTGGCGATGTCGTAGAGCACGGCGGCCTTTTTCGCGCCGAACTCCTCGGTGGCGAACTTGGCGGCCACAGGTCCCTGGAAGGTGTCCAGGAAGCAGCCGCGAAAGACGAAGGGGCGGCCCTTGGTGGTGTTGGGGTTGGTGGACCAGGGCGAAACCATGGGCGTCTTGAGCTCGTTGGACGCCTCGCCGGCGGGCACGGCCTGCTTGCTGGACTGGGGGCCGATGATGCCCAGGACCTTGTCCTGGGTGCTCAGCTTGCGGGCGGCGGAAAGGGCGGACTCAGCCTTGGACTCGTTGTCCTCGTAAATGAATTCCAGGGTGTATTTCTTGCCGCCGACCTCGATGCCGCCGGCGTCGTTGATCTTTTTCCTGAGCATCTCGGCCGAGTTCTTGGAGGACTCGCCCACATCCGGGATGTCGCCGGTCATGGGGATGTTGAAGCCGATCTTGATGCTGTCCGCGGCGAACGCGGGCAAGGCCGTCAAGAGGACCAGCGCCAGGGCGCCAAGCAGGGACCTTTTCATGCAAACCTCCTGTTCTCGCTTGATTTCAAAGAGTTGCCGACTGCGCACCAGGACCAGCCAATATCCCAACTTCCCGTGGAAGAAAATCCCTCAACCGTAAAAATACACAATTTTGTAAAAAATACCGCCTGAATTCCCCGCAAACGAATCGCTTTCCAGCAAGCCCGCCGGCCAAGTTCCCCGGCCGGCGGGCATCAGGTTCCCCTCCCCGGAAAATCCCTTTCCACGCCTACAAAAGGCGACGCGGGATCATTCCGAGATAACCGGCGCTCTTCACCGCTAGGACAGCCCCAGCACCTTTTCCACCGTGGTCGCGGACATGCCGAAGGCCTCGCCCACGGCCGCAAAGGTCAGCTCGCCCTGATAGGTGTTGAGCCCCAGGGCCAGGGAGCGGTCCTCGCGCAGGGCGTCCACGCCCTTCGCGGCCAGCTTCATGGCATAGGGCAGGGTCTGGTTGCACAGGGCGTAGGTGGAGGTGCGCGGCACGGCGCCGGGCATGTTGGCCACGCCGTAATGCACCACCCCGTCCACCAGATAGGTCGGATCGGCGTGGGTGGTGGCCTTGATGGTCTCCACGCAGCCGCCCTGGTCCACGGCCACGTCCACGATGACCGAACCCTTCTTCATGGTCCCGATCATGTCCCGGGTGACCAGCCTTGGGGCCTTGGCCCCGGTGATGAGCACCGCGCCGATCAAAAGGTCCGCGTAGGTCACGGCCTTGCGGATGTTGGGCTCGTTTGAGGACACGGTGACGATACGGCCCTGGTAGATGTCGTCGAGGTACTGCAACCGGGAGTGGTTGACGTCGAGCACGGTGACCTGGGCGCCCATGCCCATGGCGATCTTGGCCGCGTTGGTGCCCACCACGCCCGCGCCCAGAACGACCACCGAGGCCTGGGGCACGCCGGGCACGCCGCCGAGCAGAAGGCCCCGGCCGCCCTGGGACTTCTCCAGGTGATGGGCGCCGACCTGGGGGGCCATGCGCCCGGCCACTTCGCTCATGGGCAGAAGAAGCGGCAGGGCACCGCCGGGAAGCTGCACGGTTTCATAGGCGATGCCGATGGTTCCGGACTTGAGCAACTCCTCGGTCAAAGGCTTGTCCGCGGCCAGATGCAGGTAGGTGAAAAGCAAAAGCCCCTTGCGCAGGTATTTGTATTCCTTGGCGATGGGCTCCTTGACCTTGATCACCATGTCCGCGCCCCAGGCCCCGGCCGCGTCGGTCATTTCGGCCCCGGCGGCCGCGTACTGCTCGTCGGCAAGTCCGCTGCCCAGGCCCGCCCCGGCCTCGACCAGGACCGTATGCCCGCGCCGGACAAGGGTTTCGACCGCACCGGGGGTCATGGACACCCGGTTCTCCAACGTCTTGATCTCTTTTGGAATTCCAATGATCATCATGCTCTCCACACAGCAATTTTCAATAATGTACCCGCCTGATCCCGCCGCAACGGCGTGATCACCGAATCACCGTCTCCATTCACGGGGTGTCGGACTTTCTAAGCCAATCGCGCCGTAAACACAACCATAATCGCCCCGCACACCACCAACACGGCCTCTTTTCCCCATGCTCCCCTCCTCGGAAGGATGAAGAGGGAAACATCGATGCCGGGTACCCGATGTCACCCTGATCAGTGTACCGCCGCCCATATCCTCAACGTATTTCATTTTCTTAAACTGACCACGCACCAGGTTGACCAAACACTTTCCCGCACGGCCTTCATGAAATCATAAAGCAGATATCACCTTAAAATTCTTGTTCTTATTTAAAATCACAAGGAAGGCCCGATTATTGCATATAATTTTCCACTTTTACCCCCCTCAACCCTTCACCCGGGATACGGCCGGAACACGTTCAGGAGGAGGAAATGGAACGGCTCTTACGGAAAACGCTCTTTATACTGGCCGGCGTCTGCCTGGCCCTGACCCTGACCACGGTTCTCGTGGCGGCCCAGGAATACAAGAGCGGCACGGCCTATATCGAACCCCGGGGCGGGGTCTACGGGACCTTCAGCGACCACGTGAACGTCATCGCCACATACGGCGGCGCCTTCGGCTATTTCATCCTGGACAACTTTTCCCTGGAGGCCGAGGGGCTGGGATATTACATCGACCAGCAGAAAATCGACGTCGCCAACGGGATCGCGGCCAAGAATGACACCGCCACGGCCTTCGGCGGCAGCCTCATGGCCCGCTGGCACCTGGCCACATCGGAAAGGGCCTCGTTTTTCGTCGGCGCCGGCGCCGGCGGCCTGTGGGCCGACCGCAAGGTGCCCTACAACGGCATGCAGTACAGCGTTACCGAACAGGCCGAACTCGGGGCCACCGTGCACATCACCGAAGGGTTCAACCTCAAGCTGGCCGGCCGTTACCAGCATATCGGGGCCTTCGACAAAACGGGCCTGAGCGCCGTGGGCGGCAACCTGGGCCTGCAGTTCACGTTCTGATCCGGCCGCGGGCCGTCCTTTCGCGAAAAAGTCCGGCCGCGGCCATGCGGGTGGACTTTTTTCGCGTCGGCGGGTAGCCTTGCTTCGTGCTGGGAAGCGCGCCGGGGGCTTCACGCGCCCGACCCGAAGGAAAGGCGGTTCATGAACGCCCAGGAAGAGTGACCATGAGCAAGATACTGGACCAGGACGAGGTCGATGCCCTGCTGCGCGGACTCTCCGGGGGCGAAATCGAAGCCGAGTCGGACATCCTCGAGGACGACTCGGGGGTGGTGGTTTTCGACCTGTCCAATCAGGACCGGATCATCCGGGGCCGCATGCCGGTTCTGGAGATCATCAACGACCGCTTCGCCAGACTGGCGTCCAATGCCATGGCCAACGCCATGCGCAAGCGCGCCGACGTCAACCCCATCTCCATCGACATGTCCAAGTTCGGGGACTTCATGCGCTCCCTGCCCGTTCCCACCTCGATCAACATCTTCAAGCTCGACCCCCTGCGCGGCAACGCCATCCTGGTGGTGGACTCGCGGCTGGTCTTCGCCATGGTGGAAAGCTTTTTCGGCGGCGCGGGCAGCCAGCCCAAGATCGAGGGCCGGGACTTCACCCCCATCGAACAGGCCATCATCAGCCGGGTGGTGCGCATCGCCCTGGAGAACATGGAGGAATCCTGGACCCCGGTGCACGAGGTGCACATCGAACTGGTGCGCTCGGAGGTCAACCCCCAGTTCGCGGCCATCGTGCCGCCGAGCGACGTGGTGGTGGTGGTCACCTTCGAGGTGGAGCTGGAAAACGCCATCGGCTCGCTGATCGTCTGCCTGCCCTACGCCACCATCGAGCCCATCCGCTCCAAGCTGTACGCATCCTTCCAGACCGAACGCCTGGAGGTGGACCACGCCTGGATCGCGCGGTTCAAGGAGCGGCTTATGGAGACGCCGGTGGAGATGGTGGTGCGCTTCGGCAGATCCCAGATCACCGGCCGCCAGCTTTTGAGCCTCAAACCCGGGGACATCCTGCTTCTGGACAATGACGAGGACGATCTTCTGGAGGCCGAGGTCCAGGGAGTGCGCAAGTTCCATGGCATCCCGGGCCAGGTCAAGTCCAACAAGGCCTTCCAGATCGTCAAGGAAGAAGAGATCCACTACGAATAGCGGCCGGCCTCGGATCGAAAGACGGAGGTCGCGAATGGGGCGCAACGCGGCCGCTTCACCCCCCGGCTGTCGCCGAAGCCTGATCGCGGCCGCCCGGGACGAGCAACTCCCTTTGAAAAGGCAATTCCCTGAGCCTGACGCCGGTGGCCTTGAAGATGGCATTGGCCACGGCAGGTGCAACGGATGGCAGCACAGGCTCCCCAATTCCTCCTGGTTTGAGAATGCGCTCCATGATGTGAACCTCGATGTCCGGCACTTCTGACATGGTCAACACACGATATTCATTGTAATTGGCTGTCTTCACCCCCCCGTTTTCAAAACGGACCCTTTCATGAAAGGCGACGCTCAGGCCCATGACGACGCCGGCCTCGGCCTGGGCCCGGATCGCGTCCGGATAGATGGGGGTGCCGCAATCCACAGCGCAAACCACCTTGTGAACGGTGATCTCTCCCCTTTCTCCCACCGAAACTTCGGCCATGTGGGCGGCGAACGATTCGAAGCAGGAAGCGACGGCGACCCCTCTGCCCCTGCCGTCGGGGACGGGTGATCCCCAACCGGCTTTCTCCGCTAAAAATGACAGTACCTTGTACGCCCTGGATTCTTGTTCCATATGATCCAGGCGGAACTGGACCGGATCCTTTCCGGCCGCATGGGCCAACTCATCCATAAAGGACTCGATCGTGAAGACATTCACGGAATATCCCACTGAACGCCACCAGCCCACGGGGATAGGCAGGTTCACCATGACATAGTTCACGAGCAGGTTGGGGATGGAATAGACGATATCCCTTATGCCGGAAACCGCGTCCGGATCGACGCCGCCTTGCACCGCTTCGGGCATCAGCCGGGACATGACCGACGGCGCGGCGACCTTGTGCGCATAGGCAACCACCCGGCCATCCTTATCCAGGCCGCCCTTTATGCGGCACTGGCTTGCCGGACGGAAACAGTCATTGGCGAAATCATCCTCGCGGCTGTTGATGACTTTGACGGGTCGGTTCAACGCCTTGGACAGCACCACCGAATACACAACCGAATCCTGTTCCGCGCGCAGGCCGAAACCACCGCCGGCAGGCAGCGTCACCACCTCCACCTTTTCCGCCGGCAAGCCTGTCAGTCTTGAAGCCGTGTTCTGGGTGAAGGTCTGCCCCTGGGTCGGACTCCACACGCGGCACCGCTCTTTTTCCACATGGGCGGTGCAGTTGAGGGGCTCCACCTGTGCGTGCGAAAGATAGGGCAGCTTATAGGATCGCTCGATCGTCCTGGCGGCCCCCGCCATGGCCGTGTCGACGTCGCCGCTGGCTCTGGCCACCGCGCCGTCTTTTTCGAGATGGTCCGCAAACACGGCGTCCACTGTGGCATCATCAAGGTCCGGATGGGATCCCTTGGACCATGTGACGCCAAGGGCGTCCCGCCCCCGCATGGCGGCATAGGTCGTATCCGCGCATACCGCTATCCCCCCATCGAGGGGCACCACCTTGATGACGCCTTTGACGGCCATGGCGGCCTTCTCGTCATATGACTGGAATGATGCTCCATAGCGGGGCGGCCTGGCCACCACGGCCACACACATTCCGGGAACGGAAAAATCCATGCCGTACACGGTTTTTCCCATCACCCTGTCAGGAATGTCCAACCGCTGCCTGGAAGTACCGATAATGGTGTAGTTCTTTGGATCTTTCAGCGTGGGATTCTCAGGCACAGACCGTTTGCCCGCGGCTTCCGACAACTGCCCGTATGTGAGACTGCGGCCTTTCGGATGAAGGACCCTGCCGTCTTTCGTGCCGCATTCGCCTGCGGGGAGACCCCAATTCTCGGCTGCCGCTTCGACAAGCATCCGCCGGGCGGCGGCGCCGACCTTGCGCAGCATGTCCCATCGATGGCGGATACTGGTGCTGCCCCCCGTCACCTGTACATGCCACACCGGGTCCTTGAACGGCTCTGCCGCGAGGGCCATTTTCACGCGCACCTTGTCCCAGGCGGCGTCCAACTCATCGGCGATGATCATGGGAATGCCGGTATGGGTGCCCTGGCCGAGATTGGTCTGCCCCACCCAGACAGTGATCGTATCGTCCGCGGCAATCTCCAGGAAGGCGTGCGGCTTGAATGCGCGTGCCGTGGCGGCCGCGGCCGGGGAGGCGTTGAAGAGTTTCACATGACCTGAAAACACAGCTGCGGCGATCACCAGGCTCCCCTGCTTCAAAAAGGATCTTCGCGTCAATTCGGTCATCATGGCTTACCCTCCCTTGTGGGCAGTCATTGCGGCAGCCGCCCGAATGGCCTGCTTGATCCTTGGATGCGAGCCGCACCGGCAGATGACATTATCCAGGACATGGTTGATCCGCGCCTCGGAAGGATTGGGTTCGCGCGACAGGAAATCGACCGTTTGCAACATGATGCCCGGCTGGCAGTATCCACACTGGGGCACCTGTTTTTGGATCCAGGCCACTTTCACCGGATGATTCTCGGGCAAACCTTCGATGGTTGTGATCTCACGGCCTTGTACATCCTCGACGGTGACGGCACAGGACCGCCGTGCCTGGCCATCAATGAGAACCGTGCACAATCCGCATTCGGAAATTCCACAAGCGTATTTCACACTTGTAAATCCCAGGGTGTCCCGGAGCACCCACAGGAGGGGGATCCCCTGGTCAACATCAACCTGCCTATTCATGCCGTTCACCTTGAATTCTATCATGGTTCCTCCAACGGCCGTGGTTCTCGGGATTTTTCCAATCTTAGCCCGCTTTCTACAGACCATCGCGAGCATCCGGATAGACCAATCCTCTCGAATTTTTGCCTGATCCTCCGAAAGAACAATTTACATTCTTGTTCGCCCCCCCCTCATTCCTGATACTGGCGCAAGAAAGACCGGAGGATTCGGATGAGCGATCACGACACGTCGGCGCATGACTCCCTGGAGGCCTCACGCCGGGCGCTGGCCGGAACGATCTCCCGATGGACGGAGAAGCACCCTCTGCTGGAAACCACAATACCGGGGTTGGTGCTGGCCCGGTTTTCCGAACCCACGGAGCCGAAGAGCGGAATATACGAGCCAAGCATCTGCTTGGTGGTCCAAGGGGCAAAACGCGCCCTGCTCGGGGATGAGGAGTACATCTATGATGCGAATCACTACCTGATCACATCCGTGGGATTGCCGGTGGTGATGCATGTCGTCGAGGCCAGCGAGGAAAGCCCCCTGCTCGGCTTGGTCCTGAAGGTCGACCTGCAGGTCGTGGCTCAAATGATGGTGGACAACAGCCTGATTGTTTCACGCAACCAGCAAACAGGACGGGGCATGGCTGTCAGCGAAATCAGCCCCCAGTTGCTCAGCGCCTTTCAGCGTTTGGTCGACCTGCTTGATCAGCCTGAGGATATTCCGGTCCTCGCGCCGCTCATCCACAAAGAGGTCATTTATCGGATCCTTGTGGGTGACCAGGGGCCACGTCTGCGACAGATCGCATCCAACGGAAGCCATGGCTATAAAATTGCCCGGGCCATCGACTGGCTAAGGGAGAACTACGCCGAGCAACTTAAGATAGAGAGCCTTGCGAAAAATATCGGCATGAGCATTTCGACGTTTCATCACCATTTTCGTGCGGTAACGACCATGAGTCCACTCCAATACCAAAAAAAGATGCGTCTTCTTGAGGCCAGACGCCTCATGCTCGCAAAAAATCTGGACGTCACAAGCGCCGCCACCCAGGTGGGGTACGAAAGCCCCTCGCAATTCAGCCGTGAGTATAGTCGCCAGTTCGGGGCGCCGCCGTTGCGGGATATCAAAAGGATGCAGGCGGTCAATGCGTAATCGGCCCCCGCGATAATCGGTTCTTCCTGTCGTGGAACCTGCTGCCGGATCGGGAAAGGCGTCGCGCCCGCCGCCGGGGCGCATGAAGGCCTCCGGCCGCCGCGCCTATTTCACGGTCACGGTCACCCGGTCCGGTCTGGCCTCCACCAGTTCGCAACCCTGCGGCATCTTGACCTGATACGGCAGCTCGTGACGGCCCACCTCGAGTCCGGGCTTGAGGTCGACACGGGCCTCCACGGATTCCTCGAAGCTTTTGTCGTTTAAGAGCTGCACCGGTCCCTTGATCCTCAAAGACACGGTTTTGGGAGACACCTCCGACCGCCCGGGCGGGAAGATCCGCACCGGCACCCGGACCGTGGCCTCGCCCTGGCGTGGGGAGAAATGCAGGGTGACCACGGCGGAAAGCGGCGCCGCCTCCACACCTTCGGGAACATCCAGGCTGACTCTGTCCTCCCAGACCGCCCCGGGCGAGGCGCCGAAGGCAACGGGGTCGGTCCGGATGTCTTCGAGGTCCGACACGGCCTTTTCGGCCCCGGTGACGCGCACGTTTTCCGGACGCACCCTGGTTCCGGCCAGAATGTAGCCGTCCGGCACCGGGGACCCGAGGACCGGTTTTATGGGCACGTCCCGGGAAATGCGCCGTTCCACGTCGAGTTCGATGCGCGAAGGCCGCACCTCGACCACCTCGAACAGCTTGGGGATGGGGATGTTGTCCGGCTCCAGGCCGATGACGTTCTTCCCCGGGGTAACCCGGCTCAGATTCAACGGATAGACGAGCTGGGTCTCCTCGATTTTGCGCACCATACCCCGCGGACCGCGCAGCAGGACATCCACCGAGCCGAGCATGCCGCCCTTGATGAACAGCCCGTCGGGCATGCCGGTCATCTCCACCCGCATGGGCACCCAGCTGTCCACCTTTTCCCGGCCGGTGACCAGGTACCAGCAAAAGACCGCCAGGACGAAGGCCAGGACAAGCTGCTGCCAGTTGGACCTCATATCCGCCGCCCCCACACGTCCCACAGCTTGTCCCGAAGCGTGGCCTCGTCCGCGCAGGCGACGATCTCGCCTTTCTCGGCAAAGGACACCACCCCCCGTTCCTCGGACACCACCACGACCAGGCAGTCCGATTCCTCGGTGATGCCCAGGGCGGCCCGGTGTCTGGTGCCGTAGACCGAATCCAGCCCGGAAATGGCGGCCAAGGGCAGAATGCACCCGGCCGCGGCCACCTGGTCGCGACTGATCACCACCGCCCCGTCATGCAGGGGCGTTCCCGGATGGAAAATGGTGATCAGAAGCTCCTTGGTCACCTTGGCCGACAGCTCCACCCCGCGCTGGATCACGTCTCCCAGGGGGATGTCGCGCTCGATGACCAGAAGGGCCCCGGTGCTGGTCCTGGCCATGCGGAAAACCGCCAGCACCACCTCCCTCACTATGCCCTCGGCCTCCTCGGAGCGCCGGGCCCGCCGCCAGAACCGGCCCGTGCCCATGGTGGACAGGGCCCGACGGATATCGGCCTGAAAAAGCACGATGACCACCAGAAAGACCGAGCCCAGGAAATTGGTCAGCAGCCAGTGCAGGGTGTTGAGCCCCACCTCGCCGGACATGTAGTAGATGATGATGATCAGCAAAAAGCCGTGCATGATGGACACGGCCCGGGTGCCCTTGATCAACAGCAGGCCCCGGTAGAAGATGAACGTGACGATGGCCACGTCCAGGGCCTCCCGCCACGTGAAATGCATGCTCTCGAACCACCGGATGAAATTCACGGCGCGTTCCTTCCGGACGACGACGCGTCCGACGGAAAAAGGAATTCCCTGGCCAGACGCAGGGCCATGCGCGCCCCGGCCACATCGTGGACCCGATGGACATGCGCCCCCGCGGCCCCGGCCAGGGCCGTGGCCACCATGGTGACCGGCCCGCGTCCTTCCGGCGGCAGACCGAACAGGCCGGCGAACAGGGACTTGTTGGAAAGGCCGATGTAAACGGGCCGCCCCAGGGCCGCGAAACGCGGCAGACCGCGCACAAGCTCAAGGTTGTGTTCCAGGAGCTTGCCGAATCCGATGCCCGGGTCCAGGGCCACGTGTTCCTCCGGCAGCCCGGCGGCCGCCAGCCGGGTCAGCTCCCGCTCGAAAAAGGCCAGCACGTCATCCACCACGTCGTCGTAGGCCGGGGCCCGCTGCATGGTCTTGGGCCGTCCCAGGCTGTGCATGAGCACGTAGCCCGGCCGATACTGCGCCAGAACGTCCATCAGGCCAGGATCGTAGGCGCAGGCCGAGACGTCGTTTATGAGCGTGGCTCCGGCGGCAAGGCAGGCCGCGGCGCAGGAGGATTTGGAGGTGTCCACGGCCACAACGGGAGGGGAGACCTGGGCCCCGGCGGATTCCCCGCCGGCGGCAACGGCCGGGTCCGAGAAAAGCCGGACCAGTTCCCGGACAACGGGCAGCACCCGGCGCAACTCGGCATCAAGGGGCACGGGGTCGCTCCCGGGCCGCGTGGATTCGCCGCCCACGTCCACCATGTCCGCGCCGTCCCGGACCAGGTTCAGGGCGTGGGCCACGGCGGCCTCCGGGGTGTCGTGACGACCGCCGTCGAAAAAGGAGTCCGGGGTGACGTTGACGACGCCGGCCACGAGGAACGGATCGGGGACCAAATCCCTTGCACCGACCCGCCATACCGGACCCCGGGCGCGAAAGCCGGAAACGGCCCGGGTCTCGAGACCGCCGCGCGGCCTGTGTCCGGTGGTCGAGGCCAGGGTCACGGACGCCTCACGCGGGGTCGCGCGGTTTGCCGGAGTCCGGACCGGCCTGGGAATCGTCGTCGCCCGGCTCCAGGGAGAACTCGTCGGATCCGGTTTCCGCGACGGGGGACGGGGATGCGGCCCCCCCAGCGCCCGGTCCCTGCGGCGAGGACGGCGGGACGCCTCCGGGTTTGGCGGCCGGCGTGTCCTGAGGAGGCAGGGGCTCGCCGCGCATGATCAGATCGATGTCCGCCCCGGAAATGGTCTCGCGTTCCAACAGGGCGCCGGCGATGACATGGAGCGTGGCCATGTTTTCGGTCAGAAGCGTCCTGGCCCGGTCATAGGCGTCCTCGACGATCTTGCGGACCTCGGCGTCGATGCGCCGGGAGGTTTCCTCGCTGAAATTCTTGTGATGCACCAGCTCCTTGCCCAAAAAGATCTCGTCCTCGCGCTCGCCGTAGGACAAGGGGCCGAGCTCCTTGCTCATGCCCCATTTGCAGACCATCTTGCGGGCCATGGCGGTGGCCCGTTCGATATCGTTGCCCGCGCCCGTGGTCAGTTGGTCGAGCACCAGTTCCTCGGCCACCCGTCCGCCCATGAGCACGCTCAGGGTCTTGTCCAGATGATCCTTGGAATAGTTGTGGCGGTCGTCCGTGGGCAACTGCTGGGTGATGCCCAGGGCCATGCCCCGGGGGATGATGGACACCTTGTGGATGGGGTCGGTGCCGGGCAGAAGCCTGGCCACCAACGCGTGGCCGGCCTCGTGATAGGCCGTGGTCTTTTTCTCCTCGTCGGAGAGGATGAGGCTTCGGCGCTCCTTGCCCATGAGCACCTTGTCCTTGGCGTGCTCGAAATCGTCCATGGCCACGTGGTCCTTGCCCATCTTGGCGGCCTGCAGCGCGGCCTCGTTGACCAGGTTCTCCAGGTCCGCCCCGGAAAAGCCCGGGGTGCCCCTGGCCAGAACCTCCAGGTCCACGGCCGGATCCAGAGGGGATTTGCGGGTGTGCACCTCCAGGATGCGCTTTCTGCCGCGCACGTCCGGGGTGGGCACCACCACTTGGCGGTCGAAGCGGCCGGGGCGCAACAGCGCCGGGTCCAGGACGTCGGGCCGGTTGGTGGCGGCGATGAGGATGACCCCCTCGTTGGACTCGAAGCCGTCCATCTCCACCAGGAGCTGGTTCAGGGTCTGTTCGCGCTCGTCATGGCCGCCGCCCAGGCCCGCGCCGCGCTGCCGGCCCACGGCGTCGATCTCGTCGATGAAGATGAGGCAGGGGGCGCTTTTCTTGCCCTGCACGAAGAGGTCCCGGACCCTTGCCGCGCCCACGCCCACGAACATCTCCACGAAGTCCGAGCCGGAGATGGAGAAAAACGGCACCCCGGCCTCGCCGGCCACGGCCCGGGCCAAAAGGGTCTTGCCCGTGCCCGGCGAGCCCACGAGGAGCACGCCCTTGGGGATGCGCCCGCCCAGGCGGGTGAACTTCTTGGGATCGGAGAGGAACTGGACCACCTCGGAGAGCTCCTCCTTGGCCTCGTCCACCCCGGCCACGTCCTCGAAGGTGACCTTGGTCTGCTCCTGGGTGATCATCCGGGCCCTGGACCGGCCGAAAGACATGGCCCGTCCGCTGCCGTTCTGCATCTGGCGCATGAAGAATATCCACACCCCGACCAGAAGCAGCATGGGGAACCAGGAGACGAGCAGGGTCATGTACCAGGGGGACTCCTCCTCGGGCTCGGCCATGACCTGCACCTTGTGCTGCATGAGCATGCCGACCATGTTCGGATCCTCGGGGGTGTAGGTCATGAACTTGCCCCCGTCGGAGGTCACGCCGCTGATCTTGCGGCCCTGGATCTTGACCGAAACCACCTCTCCGGAGGTCGCCTTCTGGACGAACTCGGAATAAGAAAGCTTGGCGCTCGGCGACTGGGGCTGGTTGAAGAGGTTGAAAAGGACGACCATGACCAGGGAAATGGCCGCCCAAAGCATGATGTTTTTGGCGAAGCTATTCAAACCGCGATCCTCCAGGGGATTTCGAAGCCAGGGTTGGCGCTGCATGTCGAGAAATTGCAAAGAGCATTTTTCAGTCTAGCACAGGCATATTCCCCCTGTCCACGCTCAAACCGCAGCCATTCGGACCTGCCTTGTCAGGCAACATTCTGAAAAAACAGGTAAAATTCATTACATAAAAAGCCGCCCCCCTGCGGGGCACTCCGGCCGCCCCGTTGCGGCAATCCCGCGGCGCCAGGTCGTCACCCTCGAAATCCGCGCCCACGGAGACCACCCTCGCCTTCCCGCCTGACGCAATCCCGCCCCGAGTTCCGACCGATTCACACATAATGCCCCTCCCTTGGTTCGGCAACCGCCACCGGGCGTTTTTTCCAATACCTCCTTTTCCAAGTCACCTGGCTCCACTCCTCCGGCGAAGCGTAAAAATCTACATTTTTGTCTGAATAATCCCTACACAATTGTCGCCGACGGAGGTCGCACGGCACCCTCCCCTTCCTCGAAACTTGCCGCCAACTCATATTCATATCACGCTTTTTCAAATTTCCGGTCCCTTGGCACAGCTCTTGCCCATACCCGGCATCACGCACACCGCTACGGGAGGTATCTCAATGCGCAAGATAGCGATCTACGGCAAGGGCGGCATCGGCAAGTCCACGACCACCCAAAACACGGTGGCCGGCCTGGCCGAAATGGGGAAAAAGGTCATGGTGGTGGGCTGCGACCCCAAGGCCGACTCCACCCGCCTGCTTTTGCACGGACTGGCCCAGAAATCGGTCCTCGACTCCCTGCGCGAGGAAGGCGAGGACGTGGAACTGGACGACATCCTCAAGGAGGGCTTCGGCGGGATCATGTGCACCGAGTCCGGCGGTCCGGAGCCGGGCGTGGGCTGTGCCGGCCGGGGGATCATCACCTCCATCAACCTGCTGGAGCAACTCGGGGCCTACGAGGAGGACAAGAAGCTCGACTACGCCTTCTATGACGTGCTCGGCGACGTGGTCTGCGGCGGGTTCGCCATGCCGATCCGCGACGGCAAGGCCGAGGAGATCTACATCGTCTGTTCGGGCGAGATGATGGCCATGTACGCGGCCAACAATATCTGCAAGGGCATCGTGAAGTACGCGGACACCGGCGGGGTGCGCCTGGGCGGCATCATCTGCAACAGCCGCAAGGTGGACAACGAAAAAGAGATGATCGAGGAGTTGTGCCGCCAGCTCGGCACCCAGATGATCCACTTCATGCCCCGGGACAACATGGTGCAGAAGGCCGAGATCCACCGCAAGACGGTCATCGACTACGATCCGACCCATCCCCAGGCCGACGAATACCGGGCCCTGGCCAAAAAGATCGACGAGAACAAGATGTTCGTGATTCCGAAGCCCCTGCCCATCAACCAGTTGGAAAAGCTGCTCATCGACTTCGGCATCGCCAACTAGGCGGGAAGTTGCGACGCCACTGCGCCCCGGATGCGTGACCGCAACCAGGAACACAACCGGCCCGGCCCAGGGCGACAACGGGCCACGGGCCATCGCGGCGGGAATTTCGATCGGGTCGGACCTCGGGAGAGGGATCCGGCCATGTCCCCGGACCCCGCGCGGCGGGATGCGCGGCGAAGCCGCCGCGCGGGAAACGGCCCACAGCGGCCGCAACGGAAACACTGAAGGAGAAAACGCATATGTTGACCATGGTGAGAGCCATCGTGCGCCCCGAGAAAACCGACGAGGTCCTTTCCGCCCTCATGGACGCCGGGTTCCCGGCCGTGACCAAGTTCAACGTGGCCGGGCGCGGCAAGCAGCGCGGCATCAAGATCGGCGAGATCCACTACGACGAGATCCCCAAGACCATGCTCATCTGCGTGGTGAAGGACGACGACAAGGACTACATCATAAAAACCATCATGGAGAGCGCCCGAACCGGCAAGCAGGGATCCTTCGGCGACGGCAAGATCTTCGTCAGCCCGGTTGAGGAGATGTACACCATTTCGTCGGGCACGAAGGAATCCTAAGGAGAGCGGTCATGAAGGAAGTCATGGCGATCATCCGCATGAACAAGATGAACCAGACCAAAAAGGCCCTGGCCGAGGCGGGAATCCCGGCCTTCGTGGCCCTGGAGTGCCTGGGCCGGGGACGCGGCCTCATCAACCAGGCCGTGCTGCAGGGAGCGGCCGAAGGCAACGAGGAGGCCATCGCGCTTCTGGGAACCAAGGGCCGGCTTTATCCCAAGCGCATGGTCACGGTGGTCGTTCCGGACGCCGAGGTGCCCAGGGTGGTGGAGACCATCATGTCCGTCAACAGCACGGGCAAGGCCGGGGACGGCAAGATCATGGTCATGCCCATAAGCGATTCCGTGCGGGTGCGCACGGGCGAGGCCGGAGAGGCCGCCGTCTGCTGACGGCCGGGCCATCCCCCACGGCCCCACCGGAAAGTGAAAAAGACCAACGAGGTATGCATATGAGCACGACTCCCAAGAACATCGAGGAGCTCAAGCAGGAGCTCTTGGACAAGATGCCCACCAAGGTCGCGCGCAAGCGGGCCAAGGGCATCGTCCCCGGAGCCGGTTCCGGCGAGGCCATCCCCGAGATCCAGGCCAACGTCCGCACCATCCCCGGCATCCTGACCCAGCGCGGCTGCACCTACGCCGGCTGCAAGGGCGTGGTCCTGGGCCCCACCCGGGACATCGTCAACCTGACCCACGGCCCCATCGGCTGCGGCTTCTACTCCTGGCTCACCCGGCGCAACCAGACCGACGCCGGGCCTGACGGCGACAACTACATGACCTACTGCTGCTCCACGGACATGACCGAGAACGACATCGTCTTCGGCGGGGAGAAGAAGTTGCGGGCGGCCATCAAGGAGGCCTATGAAAACCTGCACCCGAAGACCATCTCGATCTTCGCCACCTGTCCCGTGGGCCTTATCGGCGACGACATCCACGCCGTGGCCCGCCAGATGCAGGAGGAACTGGGCATCACCGTGTTCGCCAACTCCTGCGAGGGCTACAAGGGCGTGTCCCAGTCCGCCGGCCACCACATCGCCAACAACCAGATATTCCGGCACGTCATCGGCACGGACGAAACCCCGGTCGAAGGCAAGTACAAGATCAACCTGCTCGGCGAGTACAACATCGGCGGCGACGCCTTCGAGATCGAGCGCATCTTCGAAAAGTGCGGCATCACCCTTCTGGCCACCTTCTCGGGCAACTCCACCATCCAGCAGTTCCGCCAGGCACACCACGCCGACCTGAACACCGTCATGTGCCACCGCTCGCTCAACTACGTGGCCGAAATGATGGAGACCAAGTTCGGCATTCCCTGGATGAAGGTCAACTTCATCGGCGCCGAGGCCACGGCCAAGTCGCTAAGGCGCATCGCGGCCTACTTCGAGGACCCCGAGCTCATGGCCCGGGTCGAGGAGGTCATCGCCGAGGAACTCCCGGCGGTCAAGGCCGCGGCGGCCGAGGTCCTGCCCCGAACCAAGGGCAAGACGGCCATGCTCTTCGTCGGCGGTTCACGGGCCCACCACTACCAGGACCTCTTCCGGGAGATCGGCATGGAGACCCTGGCCGCGGGCTACGAGTTCGCCCACCGCGACGACTACGAAGGCCGTCAGGTGCTCCCAACCATCAAGGTGGACGCCGACTCGCGCAACATCGAGGAGCTTGAGATCGAGCCCGATCCGGTGCGCTACCGGCCCCGCAAGACCCCGGAGCAGCTCAAGGCCCTGGAGGACCAGGACATCCGCTTCAAGGTCTACGAGGGCATGATCGGCGAGATGAAAAAAGAGGCGCTCGTCATCGACGACATCAGCCAGCACGAGACGCACCGGCTGATCGAACTCTTAAAGCCCGACATCTTCTGCGCCGGCATCAAGGAGAAGTACATCGTCCAGAAGATGGGCGTGCCGCTCAAGCAGCTCCACAACTACGACATGGGCGGTCCCTACGCCGGATTTACGGGGGCCATCAACTGGTACCATGAAATCGACCGGCTGGTGAACTCCAAGGTCTGGGGGCTGATGCGGGCTCCCTGGCGCGACACCGGACCAGAACTCGAGGCCGGCTACGTGGACGCCTGATCCGATAACGCTCTTGCAACGAGGAAGACATCATGGCCCTTCTCAGACACACCCCCCCGGAGATCAAGGAGCGCGCGGCGCTCACCGTCAATCCGGCCAAGACCTGCCAACCCATCGGCGCCATGTACGCGGCCCTGGGCGTGCGCGGCTGCATGCCGCACAGCCACGGGTCCCAGGGATGCTGTGCCTACCACCGCTCCACCCTGACCCGGCACTACAAGGAACCCATCGTGGCCGGAACCAGCTCCTTCACCGAAGGTTCCTCGGTCTTCGGCGGCCAGTCGAACCTGCTGCAGGCCATCGACAACATCTTCACCATCTACGAGCCCGACGTCATCGCCGTGCACACCACCTGCCTGTCCGAGACCATCGGCGACGACCTGCGCCAGATCTCGCAAAAGGCCAAGGACGACGGCAAGATCCCCGACGGCAAGCACGTGATTTACTGCAACACCCCAAGCTACGTCGGCACCCACGTCACGGGCTACGCCAACATGGTCAAGGGCATCCTCAAGGGCTTCGTGAAAAAGACCGGCACGCCCACGGGCAAGGTGAACATCATCCCGGGCTTCTGCGAGCCCTCGGACATGGCCGAGATTCGCCGCCTGTGCGCCATGCTGGGGGTTCCCATCACCATGGTCCCGGATACCGACGGGGTGGTCAACGGCCCCCTGACCGGCACCTACGAGATGTTCCCCAAGGCCGGAACCACGCCCGAGGAGGTGGCCGGCATGGGCGACGCCACAGGCTCCATCGGTCTCGGCCGCTGGGCCACGGCCGACGCCGTCAACTACCTGGACGCCGAATGCAAGGTGCCGGGCAAGATCGTGGACCTGCCCATCGGCATCCAGGCCACGGACCGCTTCGTGGACACCCTGCGCAAAATGGCCGGGATCGCGGTGCCGGCGATCGTTGACTTCGAGCGCGGCCAGGTGGTGGACGCCGTCTCCGACTACATCCAGTACCTGCACGGCAAAAAGGTGGCCCTGGCCGGCGATCCGGACCAGCTTCTGCCCCTGGTGGAGTTCCTTCTGACCCTGGGCATGATCCCGGCCTACGTGGTCACGGGCACCGGCGGCAAGCTCTTCGAGGAACGCATGACCGGACTGCTTGCGGACGTGCCTTCTCCCTGCAGGTTCAAAAACGGCGAGCAGGCGGACATGTTCCTTCTGCACCAGTGGATCAAGCAGGAGCCCGTCGATCTTCTGATCGGCAACACCTACATGAAATACATCGCCCGGGACGAGGACATCCCGCTGGTGCGCCACGGCTTCCCCATCCTGGACCGCATGGGCCACCAGTACTTCCCGAGCGTGGGCTACATGGGGGCGCTTCGGCTGATCGAAAAGATCACCGGGGCGATCATGGACCGCATGGACCGCGACGCCCCCGAAACCTCGTTCGAGCTGCAGATGTGACGACAACCCGGGGAGGGGAAGCCCCCTCCCCTTTTCACGCCGACGCGAAAGGGAGACGACACGCATGGAAAAGCCCCAACACCTCATCCTGTGTTGCGCCAGCTTCCGGATGAAGGGAGAGCCCAAGGGCATCTGTCACAAGAAGGGATCGCATTCGCTTCTGGGATACATGGAGGAAGGCGTGCTGGACCGGGGCATCGACGCCCGGGTGGTCAGCACGGGATGCATGAAACAGTGCGAGGACGGGCCGGTGGTGGTCGTGATGCCCGAGAACTACTGGTACAAGGGAATTGACAGTGAGGACGCCGTGGACGAGATCCTGGACGCCCTGGAGGGCGGCGGGGCGGCCGAGGATCGGCTTTTCACCTAAAATTCTTCCCTCCTCCATTGGGCCTTTTGCCCAACCCCCGCCCCGACGGAACGCCGCGCCGCCGGGGCGGCTTCGTGTTAAGGTATGTCGGAAAGAGCCGCTGCTGATGCGCCGCCCCGCCGCAAGGGAATCCCTTGACATCCCAAGCGGCTTTGCCCATGAAGAAATTATGACGCTCCTTTTCGACGATACCAAAAAGCTGGAAAAGGCTCTCGGTGAAGAGGCCGCCGGCGTCCTTATCACCATCCTCGAAAAGCAGGACGAGGAGGCCAAGCGTGAGCTTGCCACCAAACAAGACCTCCGGGAGCTTGAATTGCGACTGACAGCCGAAATGATGCGCATGAAAAATGACCTGACCGTCCGCATGGGGGCTCTCCTGGCCGCCACGGTAGCGGTTATCGCCGCGCTCAAGTTCTTCGGATAAGCCCCGCCGTTTCCTCTCCCCCGGCTGCGCCCCCATGGGGCATTTTCTTTTCCCGGGCGCCCCCGGGCCGGCGCATGGTTTCCCGCCCCAGCCCAGCTCTTTTCCCGATCCCCCGGTGTTCAGAACCGGTAGGCAAGCTTGACCGAGACCGAGGACTGTTCGGACCACACCCGGACCCCGTGCGACCAGGTCATGTCCGTTTCCTGATTGTGCAGGTCGTGGCTTCCCCGGGTGTCGATGCACAGATATTCCCCCTCCACCCCGAAATCCAGGCTCTCGGTCAGCCCGAACATCACCCCGAGGGTGGCGTGCCAGGCGTTCCCGGCGGTTTCGTCCCGCGTGGTGCGGTCCCCGCGCAGCAGATGCCGGTCCAGATTGCGCCCGAACACATAACTCCAGTCCACCTGCGACGTGATCGCGATGCGGTGCAGCACCGGCGGCCTGTTCCATTCGTAGCCCAGACGCAGGCCGGCGACGAGCTGATACCAATCCTGCTGAAAGGAAATGCTGTCGCCGGGCAGCGGGTCGACCGTGTCCACTTGGCCGTAGGCATCGTAGGTATACTGGGTGCCGTCGTGGGCCAGGAATGAGAAACGCTGGAAGCGAAACCCCAGCATGGGGCGCACCCCGAACCCGGCAGGCAGGGTCACAAGGTCGGCCACCTGCACGTCGATATCCGTCGCAAACTGGTAGCTCGGCAGCAGCCGGCACTGCGACTCGCTGTAGATCGACAACCGGGTCGGCGTCTCCTCGTCGTCCCAATCGGAGTCCCGGAAGGTGCCGGCATCCTGATCGGACACGCTGGAGAGGTATTCCACGCCGACGGACAGACGGCCCAGCCGCCGACGAATCTCGCCCCCGGCCCACACGGATTCGAGGGGGAATTCGAGGCGGCTGAGAGGACTTTGGAACGGCGAGACGGGATTGCCGAACTCGTAGGACGTGTGGCTGTTGAACAAAAACTTCGTCTTGAGCGTGACGGTCCAGTTCGGGTCGTCCGTTTCGGCAAGGCCGGGACGGGGGGCAATGACCGCGCTCAGCAGACACGCCAGAAACATCATAAGATATCGGTTTCCCCGTTGTCTGCTCACGTCGCCCTCCCGGATTGGTTGCGTCGGTCAGTACGGGAAAACCCCTCCTGGAGCAAGCCGATCAAGAAAATCGCCCGCTTCCCGGCATCATCATCTTCTGCGTCGCCCCCGTCCCTCCCGTGGCCCTTTGCGGGATTCCAAAGGGCGGAAGCCCTTTGGCCCCCGGAGGGTATTCCTCTTCTCCTCCGCCGCCGCAGGCGGCTCTTCTCCCTCAAAGCCCTCCTCCCTCCCCCCAAAACACCCTACAATTCTGTAGCCTTCCTTCTACGTTTTTGTTGTCGCGAATCCCCTCTCGTCACTGTCACTCTTCCATCATTTCAACGCGTTACCGTGTGGCACGTCCCTTGTACTAGCCCTCCCGCAACCGGCCGTCCCCTGCGGCCGGAAAGGGAGATCGCATGGAACACGCCATCCTTACGGAACGAAAGGACCATGTCCACGTCACCGGCAGCGGCCCCTTCGCCCTGGCCTGCAACCGCGACAGCCTGGCCGGCGCGGTCAGCCAGCGGGCCTGCGTGTTCTGCGGTTCGCGGGTGGTCCTCTACCCCATCGCCGACGCGCTGCATCTGGTGCACGGCCCCATCGGCTGCGCGGTCTACACCTGGGACATCCGGGGGGCCCTGTCCTCCGGCCCGGAACTGCACCGCCTGAGCTTCTCCACGGACCTTCAGGAAAAAGACGTCATCTTCGGCGGCGAAAAAAAACTCAAGGCTGCGCTCCTGGAACTGATCGCCCGCCACAAGCCCAAGGCCGCCTTCGTCTACGCCACCTGCATCGTGGGCATCATCGGCGACGACGTGGGCGCGGTGTGCCGCCAGGTGGCCGCCGAGACCGGCATCCCGGTCATCCCGGTGCAGTCGGAGGGCTTCAAGGGCAACAAGCGCGAGGGCTACGCCGCCGCCTGCCGGGCCATGTTCGAGCTTATCGGCACGGGCGACGTCTCGGACGTGCCGGCCGTGAGCCTGAACATCCTGGGCGACTTCAACCTGGCCGGCGAGATCTGGATCATCCGCGAATACTTCGAGCGCATGGGCGTTGCGGTGGTGGCCAACATCACCGGCGACGGCCGGGTGGACGACATCCGCCGGGCGCACGGCGCGAATCTCAACGTGGTGCAGTGTTCCGGGGCCACCATGGAGCTGGCCAAAATGATGCGGGACAAATACGACATCCCGTTCATCCGGGCCTCGTACCTGGGCATCGAGGACATGGCCGAGTCCCTCTACGCCGTGGCCGAACACTTCAAGGACCGCGATCCGGGCATCGTGGCCCGCGCCAAGGCATTGGTCCGCGACGAACTCTCCGTCCTGCTGCCGGAGCTCAAGCGGCTGCGCCGGGACCTGGAGGGCAAACGGGCCGCCGTCTACGTGGGCGGCGCGTTCAAGGCCTTTTCGCTGATCAAGGCCTTCCGGCACCTGGGCATGCGCGTGGTCCTGGTCGGGTCCCAGACCGGCACCACGGAGGACTACGAGGAACTGGCCGCCATCTGCGACCCGGACACCATCATCGTGGACGACTCCAACCCCCTCGAACTGTCCCACTTCATCAAGGAAAAGGATGTGGACGTATTCGTGGGCGGGGTCAAGGAACGGCCCATCGCCTTCAAGCTCGGGGTTGGCTTTTGCGACCACAACCACGAACGCAAGCAGGCCCTGGAGGGGTTCGTCGGGATGCTCAACTTCGCCAGGGAAATCCATGCCTCGGTCACCAGCCCGGTATGGCGCTTCGTGCCCCGTCGCGAAATCCGGCCCGGGAATCGGGAGGCCAAATCATGAAAGACGCGCCCTTCGTCTCCACCACCAACGCCTGCAAGCTGTGCACGCCCCTGGGCGCGGCCCTGGCCTTCCGGGGCATCGAGGGGGCCATCCCCTTCCTGCACGGCTCCCAGGGCTGCGCCACCTACATGCGCCGCTACATCATCAGCCACTTTCGCGAGCCCATGGACATCGCCTCCTCGGCGCTCGGCGAAAAGCAGGCGGTCTTCGGCGGCGGCCCGAACCTGAAAAAGGGTATCCTCAACGTCATGGAGAAGTACGGGGCCTCGGTCGTGGGCGTCGCCACCACCTGCCTGACCGAGACCATCGGCGACGACGTGCCCCGGCTGGTCCACGAGTTCAAGAAGGAATTCGCGGACCTGCCCCTGCCCGAGATCGTGACCGTGTCCACCCCGAGCTATTCCGGCACGCACATGGACGGCTGGCACGCGGCCATGGCCGCCACCGTCGACCAGCTCGCCGATCCCGAGCCGGTCCGGCACGGCGGGG
>Ga0067045_1029196_pt1 | contig 22998 bp, 17 predicted proteins | sample TerdegcTABiofilm_FD_59184 | JGI IMG/M metagenome (GOLD analysis project Ga0067045, IMG submission 59184) | Combined Assembly of (Gp0054472, Gp0054536) Wastewater bioreactor microbial communities from Singapore -Terephthalate degrading...
GAAACAATGTCGCGGGTCAGCACTTCTGGCAGGTCATGAAAAATAGAAGCAAAAAAATTATTATACATGCGTTTTGCACATGCACCTAATTCCCGTGAGCAAAAGTATGAAAGTATTGCTACAATGAGCATGTGCCCCAGTACCGATGTTTTTGGTATGCGTGGCGTTTGTGCCCACCGTTGCTGAAACCGTAGCTGTCCGCACAAATTTATAAACCCGGCAATATTGCGATGTAAAAGTATCTTCTGTACGCCGGTTAAATCAATATGATATTCTATCTGGCTTTCTATCTCTTGTTTTGTTTTTTCAATATCGTATAAAAACTTATTACTCTGGTAAATGATCTGAAATTCCCAGTTGGTAGCCAGGTAATGCGCTGCATGCAATATCTTTTTTTCAAATGATGCAAAGTGTGTGTCCTGAAAATACCGCAAGAATGATTCCTTAAAATTTCCCTTAACAGGACTTATATCATCATCAAGTTGAGCAAAAACCCATTCGTTGAGTTCTTTGCCTTTTTCTTTCATTATTTTATGAAAAATGGGCGGTTTAATGTCAGTTACTATCACCCGGTGCAAAAGTTCAAAGATGCCGCCTTCAATAAGGTGTATCCAGTTTACACAACCAGGATTTTCTTCTTCCTGAAATTTTGCTATTGTATAGGCAATAATCATCTTATGTGCCTGCTTGTCAATTTCGGCAAATTCTGTGGGGCGTGCATGGTCATTCCATCGCTGAATGCTTGCTGCCTGAAACAACTTCTCAATCAACCCTTTTGTAATCATAGAGTATTTCTCCAGTAACTATCGCATATGAAAATAAAACTTGCATGGACTTCTAAATGCAAGTAAAATATTCAAAAAGCATGTAACGATAGTTATCGGTAAAATAACAACATGTGGGGGCGATAGTTACTGTTCAATGGATAAACAGTGCAAAAAACTCATACTGGGAATAGGAAATCATCTGCGCAGTGATGATGCTGCAGGAAGTATCGTTGCCCGCAAGCTAAAACTATTGGGGTTTACGAGTATAGATGCAGAGTTTATGCCCGAAAATTACATTGGTGTTATACGGAAACACAAACCTGAGAAAATCATTATTGTTGATACCTGTACTATGGCTTTGCCTCCGGGTTCTGTGCGTACAATACCACTGCATAAAATCCATGGCGGTATTGTAACGACCCACAGTATGCCGTTATCAGCCGTTATACAGCAATTACGGGAAATAACCCCCAAAATCATGTTAATAGGAATACAGCCTGAAACCATAGAAGTGGGAGATACTGTAAGTGAGGCAGTTACTAATGCTATAAACCAGATTGTTACGACAATTAGTAATGGGGAAGAGGTCAATTTACCTATGCTTTAGCCTAAAAATATTTTAAATTTTATAAAAAAAACCTTGAAAAAATACCGAATGGTTATACTTTATTAAATAGAAGTACATACTGCAAATTAATATATTCTTTTTGAGGTATTTTGGTTATTATTTGCTATACATCAGGTAGATATATATAAAAGGGTGGGATATATAATTTGCAGAATACAATAAAAGGGATATTGTTATGAAACAAAAACCACTCAATTTCCAGCAAGCAATCATTGATTTTATGAAGTCTAAAGCCAATCGTATGGAAAAAGAGTTAAATGTGCCGGGTAGCTGGTATTTTAATGAGGGCGACGAACAGGAAATCAAATCCTGGACCGATGAAGAAGCAGCAAAAGTATGGGAAAAGATTAAACACAATATTTTCAAATTAGGTTGTTCGGGTTTGCGCTATGAATTATGCCCATTCTGCCATCATTATGGATACGAGCATAATGGATGTTATAAAGCCTTAAAAAATCCCATCTGTATAAAGTGTGGATATGGCAAAAGGCACGGTATCTGTATTGGCGAAGAAGGCCATGTAAGTCAGTATAAGCAGATATTGCAGTCATTTGAAGATTCACGGATCAGCATGTATAAGTTCTTTACCAACGAATATTATACTGAACTTATAGACAAAATTGAAAAGGAAAATGTAAAGGCAATAGCATAAGTAATAGTTTTTATACCATGCAGAATAATTATAAAAAAGGCTGGTTTATGACCAGCCCTTTTTATTTTTTACATCGGAGGTTCTTATGGGTTGCTTTTATGCGGTTATTCTGCAGCTATGAAACTTCTGAAACTGAAAATCTTATTTCTTAAATTTTCATTCTTTGCTACTAATTCTGAATAAAGATTTTCAACATTTCTCCAGTATGAACAATTAGTATCTATACAGTAGGTATTTGGTTTCATGATAATCCTCCTTAAATAATTAAGGATAAATAATTAAACTTATTAATTTAAATATATACTAAAATGCTAAAAAGGCAAGTAAAAAATTAATTAAAATTTAAAAAATTATTAATTATCATGATTTTATACTACTGACTATACCCTTTCGCCGCTTGAAATGGCGAAAGGGTATAGTCTTATTGAACATAATCATTAAAAAGTAATGATATGGTAGCATCAATTGAACGCCAGTTAGGAACTTTTATTATTTGCTTTTTACCATCTCCAACACGAGAGGTAAGCTCAAACGTGATAGTGCCGCTACTGTCTGATAAAGCAGGCATGTAAAGATCAAGACCTGATAAAAATACCGCTTCTCTTGTTGGATCCCCACCCTGTGAATAGGTATGGAAAACCTGAATGGGGCTTGAAAGGTCGGTTTGTTGGTCTGGTGTTGTTGTGTTTGATGTTTTATCATCTCCCCAATCCATCAAAAATAATGCTATAAGTCTATGATCTCGTGCAGCAGCTTGTGGTGTTATGACATTATGTGATTCACTATCAAATTGTACATTCAATACATCATTATCATTATCCTGATTTCCCCAAAATTCCTTGTCCCTCATTATGATAACATTTGCATGATTTTCTGTTTTGGGCATAAGATCGCTAAGTCCTTGTTTGGCTGGATTCCCAGTCAAAAGACGTATAAAATAGTCATTATTGGTAAATGCTTCCTTATAAAATATATGTTTGATACCATTTTGATGAGTAAATTCAAATTCACAAGTAATGCTATTATCAACTGATAATGGACCCCAATTGCCTTTGTCACTATCGCCCAAATTGTATGTTGCCAATGGTTCACCCGTTCTATGACCATCTGTTGTTCTATAGATTTTTAAAGTACCGATTGCTCCAGTATTTTCTTGAAAATACAATACCCGACCAGCTATAGTTATAGTGTCGTTCTGTAATATTGGGATATCGGTTTCTGATGGATCTTCATTATAAAAAAATTTATACATTTCAATAAATGATTCTTTTGCGGTACATATTTGTACATGACTCATATCAGAAAAATGTATGTTAGTTGCACCAGCTATATCAGATTGTGGAAGAAGCCCTGGTTCACCCCATAATACAAGAGTTGGAACGCCTCTTGTCGGTACAAGATCTTTTGTACTATCAATATGGACATACCGCGCAACTTTAGATGCATATTGGTTGTTTTTAAGTAAGTAAGTGCATATAAATCCACCTCGGGAGTGACTTACAAGATTAACCTTGTCAGCACCAGTTTCGGCTAAGACTTGTGTAATGAATGCATCTAATGCAACAACTTGATTTAGGATAGTGAGTGGTTCATTGTTTGTAGTGTCATGTTCAAATACTTTAATCCATGCTGGGTCGTAACCGTTAGCTATAAACCTTTGAGCCTGAGATTCAAATTGTGATGCAGAACCCATAAAACCATGAACAAATACAATGGGTCTGGTTCTGTAATCGGGTAACGTAACTTCATCGGAACTACTTCCACTACTTCCACCACAGGAAATGCTAAATGATAACAGCATGACTAAAATTAAAGAAATTAACAATTTTGGTGATTTCATGGCTTGACCTCCTGATAGAATATATGTTTATTAATGAATGTACATAAATATTATTATATGTCAATAATATAATTTAACAAAATTACTGGAGTTTGACTAAGTGTTATCAAAGGACCTTTTTTGTACTTTATTTGTTATATAGTAATTTTTAAGATAATATTATTATTTTTATTTATTTAATAAAATAATAATAAATGTTAGCAGGTAATATATAGACAAAATATAAACAAAAAACAAATTATAACAAGTAATATAAATTTTATAAAATAATAAAAATAAATAAATATTGCTTGACAAAATTAATGAACAAACATTAATAATATTAATGTATATACATTAATAAACTATATTTAATTGAATAAATGAATGATGTTAAATTTTTATGTTCAGAATTTAACAGGGATATAAACCGCATTGCGGTTAATATAACTAAAATAATTGGAGGTTTGTTTTATGAAGAAACTTTTAGTTTTAATAACAGCATTGGTTGTTGCATTTATGGGTACATTTGTTTATGCCAATGGTATAGCTCAGAGCAGCCATTTTACAGCCAAACACATAGCTGGTATGAATGACAATACCGGTGATGAAACAGCAATGTATGATCCTGCCAGCACCGTATGGCTGAAAGATGGTATTTACATCAATGTCAGCAACATTATGGCATTTGAAGGTATTGAGGCAAAAGCAGGTGGTACAACCCTGAAGGGTGAAACAACTGCGTTGTTATTGCCGGCAGTATCATTTTTATATAAACAGGGCGAGGTTGCTGGATTTCTGTATGCCAATGTTCTTGATGGTGCACCTTTTACTTCATTGAAGTGGGATGATGGAACACCAGTTGTTAATGCTAAAGTATCAGCAGTGGGTGTATCTGGAGTTTCTCTTGAAGCTGAGTCTGCAACATATAATGTGACGATAGGTGGTTCATATAAGATAAATGAAATGTTTTCGGTTGCAGTTGGTGGCAGGTATATCATGTCAGAAACAACTTCTAAATGGGATGGTGTTGTACCATTAGCAGGAAATGCACCAGCATCACAGGAAACAACAGAAACTGCAAATGGCTTTGGAGGTGTGATAGGACTGAACGTTGTCCCCACTCATGGATGGTTGATTGGCATGACCTATGCTACTGCAGTGAAAAGGGAATTTGAAATAGACCAGAAGGCAACACACCCAAATCCAGTTGCTGAAGCAGGATTAGAAGCAGAAGATGGTGAAAAAGTACGGGAAGACCTACCTGCAATGGCAACATTGACTGTTGCCGGGATGCCAGTGATGGGTACAGTTATTGCATTGCAAATAAATTATATGTTCAACAAGCAGGCTGATTGGGAAGGTGCTGAAGATGAAGTTGATAACGATATAGTATATATGCTTGCATTAACGCAGTTTTTAAGTAAAGATTTACGATTTAGCATTGGTGTTATGTATGCTGATAAAGGCACCAATGATACAATAGTATCCCCAACAGGAACTGATGTCAACCCAGCACTTGATGAATTGGGCTTTGGCATTGGAGGAGCTTATAGTATTAATGAAAACCTTAATGTGGCGTTAACATATTCATATACATATTTCTTTGAAGGTGAATTAGGATCTGAAAAGTTGAATCGTACACGTAATCTGGTAGCAGTGCAGGTTGGTTACAAGATATAATATATGTAAAAAATTTCCAGTCCCCTATTCATCCATTGATTTCAGTGGATATCTTAAAGTAACGGTGCAAGGGATTCCATTAAAGGAATCCCTTTTTCTATCTTTCATTCCTTGATGTTTTTCGGTATATGTGAAATATATGATAGAGGGTAACAAATGTATCAAGCTTTACATGTGTTATTCATACACATTTTTCTTAGACTAAATACATTTTAAAAAAATTTTTGCTTGTAATTATTTGTAAAACAGGCTTTCATACTTTCAACTATTAATTAAATTATAGTGATAGCATTGCAAACAACGAATAATGTAAGTTGTTGTGATGTATACATAAATACTCTGGAGGTTTATTATGAGTGGTTATATGGGCCAATACGTTATTATTAATTTATCTACGGGAAAATCTACCGTTAAAAAGCTTGATGACAGTTTCTATAAAAAATTCCTGGCAGGGTATGGCCTGGGTGTTGCAATTGTGAGCCAATTGCAGAAGCCAAAAATTAATCCACTGTCACCGGAAAGCGTACTTGGATTTTGTTCAGGCCTATTAACAGGTACCGGGGCATATTTTGCAGGGCGGTTTATGGTGGTTGGTAAATCGCCGTTAACAGGAGGATGGGGCGATAGTAACTGTGGAGGGTTCTTTTCCGTAGAAATCAAGCGTGCAGGATATGATGCAATATTCATTACCGGCAAGGCAAAAAAGCCAGTGTATTTAGTCATCAATGATGGTAAAGTACAGATAAAAGATGCAAACAAGTTGTGGGGAAAGGATACCATTGAAACAGAAGAACTGATTAAAAAAGAACTTAAAGATGAAAAGTTCCAGGTTGCCTGCATAGGACCTGCTGCAGAGAAACTATCGCTTATATCAGGTATTGTAACCGATGGAGGAAGGATTGCTGCACGAAGTGGGTTAGGTGCAGTTATGGGAAGCAAGAAGTTAAAAGCCATTGCTATAAAAGGAACACAGAAAATACCAGTTGCAAAACCTGATGTATTAAAAGAAATAAATAAAAAATTTTTAGCAAGTTTTAAATCAACCAGCCCTATTGATAAAGCCACAGTTAATATGATGAATTTCTTAAGCCAGATTATTGCACGGACCAGAGTATCGGTTCCAACTCAGCCTTCAACAGTACGTGAAATATTTAAACGTTACGGTACAAGTGGAACAACAGTGTATTCTGCATTTACCGGTGATACGCCAATCAAAAACTGGGCTGGCGTTGGGTATTTAGATTTTCCAGGTGTTCAAAAAATTTCTGATGAAAGCGTCATAGCACATCAAAAGAAGCGGTATGCATGCCAGTCATGTCCACTGGGATGTGGTGGCATTGTTGATATAAAAGCTGGAAGGTATAAAGGCACAGAAGGACATAAACCAGAATATGAAACTCTGGGATCTTTTGGTGCTATGCTTTTACTTGATGATTTAGATACAATAATGGAAATAAATGAATTGTGTAACAGGGCTGGTATAGATACCATATCTACGGGTACTGCTGTAGCATTTGCTATTGAATGCTATGAGCATGGTATACTAACAAAGAAAGACACTGGTGGATTAGAGTTAGGTTGGGGTAAAGCTAAAGAAATACTTGCATTAACTGAGATGATCATTAACAGGAAAGGAATTGGCAACATACTGGCTGATGGAGTTATGCGTGCTGCAAAAAAGATAGGCAAAGGATCTGAAGCCTATGCCATTCATGCTGGCGGTCAGGAACTTCCTATGCATGATAGCCGGCTTGATGATGGTTTTGCTGTTACATATTCATCCGAAGCAACACCAGGACGTCATACCATTGCATCAAATTTATACAATCATCTATACAGGACAAAAAAGCAATTCCCCAAAGTTAAGAAAATGCTGAAGAATGCAAACAATAGCACTGCAAAACGCTTAACACTGACAGCTACGTCAATGTATTTTGCAAATCTGTTTAATGGATGCGGTATGTGTCAGTTTGGCTTCCTAAGTGGTTCAATACCACTGGTTGATTATATTAACGCTGTGACGGGATGGGATTTGCCTGCAGATGATTATTTAACAACCGGTGAGCGTATCCTTAATATGCGAAAAGCTTTCAATGTTCGGGAGGGATTATATGTTAAGAACACAATCATCCCTGAACGTGCACAGGGCAAACCACCACTACAGGAAGGTCCGTTAAAAGGGATTACCATTCCCATTAATGAAATGCTGAATGAATATTTTGCTATTACAGGATGGGATTCCAGAACCGGTGGGCCAACTGATACTAAATTAAGAGAATTGAGTATTGATGATTTATTCAGTACTAAAAAAGGCAAATAATTATAATTTTTAATACTATTATAAAAAATGCTTGACTAAAATTATAATTTGTTGTTTATTAACTAACTGGAAGGGATTTCCCAGCTCATTTGTTAATATAGATTATAACACATAGATGAAAGAAAGTTTATATTTAACTTACGTTAAATTTATTAATTCAATTTTATTGTGATGTCACATTAAATAGCGAACTATTGTTATCTGCTTTTTAGTTATGTTTAATTAAAATTTACATAGCATCATTTTTTATTAAATATAATTACATTAAAAAAGGAGGGTTTTCCCAAATGCGAAGGATTGTTTGTGTAGTATTAAGTTTAATTATTGCGATATTCATTATCGGGTGTAGTGGAAGCGAAAGCTCAACAGAAAAATCAAAATTTGAAGTAATGGCTGATGTACTCAATGCAATAGGTAATGCTGGAATGGATGAAAGTGGTTATAATCAGAGGTCAATGGGTCGGTCAATTGAAGGTGAGGATGAATTAAATGATCAATTTGGACCTGAAACCTATGAGATTGCCCCGGGTTTCAGTGTTACAATTAGTGGCTCTATAAATTTTACGGACACAGAAATAAACATAACATTTAGTGCTGATTCAACGTTAACAAATTATACCAGTGATGGATATATTTTAAATGGTAATTTAGATGAAACAGCTACGGCTATCATTACTAGTAATGATCAGGAAATAACAGGAATGACAGAAGAGTTAATTATTGATGGGACAATTGAATTTAGTGGGAAAGAAACAGGGTCATTCAGTTTTGATAATCTTACAATTAGTTTTGTAATAGATCCACAAACAGGGAATGTAACGTCAACCAATGTTTCAGGTACGGTTACTTTTAATGAGCAGGATGTTACCAGTGAATTGATAGCTGAATTACAGGCTGTATAATTATAATACTATAAAAAAAGTTGTAATTAAAAAGGGCAGGGAATCCTGTCCTTTTTTAATTTAGCATAATCTTAAGTTTATTATATAACGAATACACTGTTTATTAAAAAATTATAAGTTCTTAAAGAAATAACTCACACTGAGAATATAGATATCGCAAAGAGTGCTGATTAATGCGAGCAGAGCTTTATAAGTAAAACCTCTGTGCAGTTAGCACCTCTGAGTGAGGGAAATATTGCATCACGAAGAAAACGCACAGGACGCAAAGTCCGTCATGTAAAAGAATGAAAATAGGGTCAGAGCATAGTAAACAAAAGAACATTCAAAAAAAGAATGCACAAGTCGCCAAGAGTGCTGGTTAAACGGTATCAGAGCAATCATTATTATGGTGTATTAAGTAATGTGCAGCAATAACGTTTGACAAATGCTGTGGCTTTTTATACTATTTTCATATGAAATTCTTATTTGTAAACATTCTATTAACAGTAACTATCGCCCTGAAATTTTTTGGTAGTGCTTTTGCTAACCAGGTGCACACTGCTAAGCCTTTGCACATTCGTGTTGTCACTGCCATTTATGAGCCATTTGTCATGTATAAGGACGGAAAACTTGTTGGCTTTGACATTGACCTGCTGAATGAAATATGCAAGCACAACAACATTAGCTACACAATACAGGTAACATCATTTCAGGATATGCTTCAACAGGTCAAGGAAGGAAAAGCTGATATGGCCATTGGCTGTATTTATGTTACCGAGGAAAGGGAACGCTGGTTTAATTTTTCAGAAAGTTACTTAGAAGGTGGACTTGTGCTGGTGCTTCCTGCTGACAGCAGTGTCCGCACAATATATGACCTTGCACATATGACAGTGGGTGTTAAAAAGGATGCTTCGGGTGATAAATATGCCATGAAGCTTGTAGCGCAAGGTTATGATATTAGCATAGTCCGCTTTCAGGATACTGTTGAATCATTTAATGCGCTAATTGCTGGTAGGCTGGATGCTGTTTTAAATGATTATCTTAATTCAGTGTATTTGCTTAATAAATATTTTTCAGGCAGTATTAAAATTGCAAAAGGTAACTGGGGCGATATAGTATATGACCGTAAAAAAATTGCATTTCCTGTGTCAATACATAATAAAGAATTATTAAACATTGTAAGCGATAGTATCCATGAATTACAGTCTAAGAATTTTATTGATATGCTGTACTGGAAATGGTTTGCCGTTATGCCCCCGCCTGATATAAAAAAGCGCGTAATGGTATATATTGGAATAATTGTTATTACAGTACTTGTTTCATTTCTTGTATTTCAACTGTATGAGCGAAAAAAAAGAATACACAAACTTCAATTACTTGAAACACATTTCAGAAATTTGATTAATGATTTAAATGTTGGGGTGTATATACTGCAAAAAAATGCAATAGTCCTTACAAATTATGAAGGAGCGCGAATTGCTGGTACCCCGTTAGAATCTATTATGGGTAAAACATTGGATGATTATTTTATTGAGTATTCTCTTGCAGGAGAAACCATAGCACAGTATTCATCGTTTAATGAAATGAAGAATGTGTTATCCACTCATCATATTCACAGAGCAGTGTGGAAAAGAAAGGATGGTGTTAACCTTACTGTAGTTTTCAGGATAAGGCCAATTATGTGGATGGGACAGGGGGCAGTTGAGTGTGTGGTAAGTGATACAACCGAGCTTACACATTTGCTGGTTAAACAGGAACAATTAAAAGGACAGTTATTGCAATCGCAAAAATTAGAAATAATTGGACAGATTGCTGGTGGGATAGCACATGATTTTAATAATATTCTTACCGTGATATTGGGGTATGCCAATCTTGTTGAAAAATCAATTGATGATATAAATAAGCCTGCCATTGAAAAAATTATTCAGGCTGGAAATCATGCCAAAGATATTGTGGCAAAACTTTTAACGTTTTCACGCCGTAAGGCATTCCATCCCGGTGAAATACATTTGCACAGTATCATTCACACTGCTGTTTCATTGCTCCATACTGCTTTGTCTAAAAATTGTGAGGTTGTGCAGCTTTTACATGCGTTTAATGATACTATATCTGGTGATGCTACTGAGATGCAGCAGGTAATCATGAATCTTATAATAAATGCTGCCGAAGCCATGCCCCATGGTGGAACCATTACCATTCAGACTGAAAATACCACAATGGCAAATGAAAAAGCGGGTTTAGTGGAAACTATACCTGCTGATGAATATGTATTATTGAGTATTAGCGATACTGGAACAGGAATTGCTCCTGAGCACCTTGGCCATATTTTTGAACCGCTGTATACTACAAAAGAAAAAGGAAGTGGATTGGGATTGGCAATAGTATATGCTATTGTAAAGCGGCATAAGGGTTTTATTGATGTAATGACAAAACCAGGTTCAGGGACAAGCTTTTATATATATTTACCTGTGCAAACATTGCAACATGTGACTGAAGAAAAACAAAACCATTCCTTGCAGGCAGGCACTGGTACTATAATTATTATTGACGATGATGATAATATTTGTCTTTTATATCAAGAAGCATTGAAATTAGGTGGCTTGCAAGCAATAACATTTACTAACCCCAACGAAGCATTTGCGTATATTGAAACGTATAAAGATACAGTAATGCTTGTTGTAAGCGATGTACGAATGCCGATCTTATCAGGTGAAGACGTACTTGATTACATAAAAAATAATTATCCAGGTATACCCGTTGTACTGATGAGCGGCTATTATGATGATACAATGAAAGAGCAATTATTGCGTAAGGGTGCCTGCCAGGTATGGCAAAAGATGTATGATATTCATGAGATAGTACATAAAGTAAAAGGTGTGTTAAATAATTATGCCAGAAAAAACAATCTTCGTAGTTGATGGCCATGCATTATGCTACAGGGCATATTTTGCATTGCAACGGAATCCTTTAATTAACAGCAAAGGGCAGAATGTTTCTGCCATCTATGGATTTTTCAGGATGCTGCTTCGTTTATTGCAAACGCAGAAGCCTGATTACACAATCATTGCATTTGACCCGCCAAAAAAATCATTCCGATTTTCTATGTATCCTGAGTATAAAGCACAGCGTGCAAAAATGCCTGATGATTTGCGCAGTCAGATTGAAGAAATCAAAGCTATATTGCAGGAGATGGGATTTACCGTTGTCATAATGGATGATTATGAAGCTGATGATGTGCTTGGTTCTATTGCCCGTCAGTATTCGGATAGCTACAAAGTGGTACTTGTTACCGGTGATAAGGACGCTTACCAGCTTTTGAGCGATAAGAACGTCTCAATCTATGCCGGCAAAAAAGGTATCACTGAATTTGAAAGCATAGATGCTGATGCTGTTGTTGAAAAATTAGGTGTTAGACCAGAACAAATCATTGACTATATGTCACTCACCGGAGATGCTGTAGATAATATCCCTGGTGTTAAAGGTATTGGCGAAAAAACTGCATCTAAACTCCTGCAGCAGTATGGAACGTTAGATAATATTTATAAGCATTTGCATGAACTTACCGGAAAAATTAAGGAACAGATTGAATCACAGAAAGACTCAGCGTATCTTTCACGTCAACTTGTGACGATAAAAACTGATATACCGTTATCACTTTCCATTGAAAAGGCTTTGACCCCTGATTTACACAATGAAAAAGTTCGGCAGATTTTCAAAAATTTAGAGATGGATTCAATTGCCCGTGAATTGGGCGATACAGAAAAATCAATTTCAATTAAGGAAATAGCAGGATATTCCACAGTAACAGATATTGATACACTGAACAATGTCATTGCAGCAATCAAAAACGCAGGACTTGTGTCATTTGATACCGAAACTACATCATCACGACCAATGGAAGCAGAGCTTGTGGGAGTATCGTTTTCCATTGCACCGCAATCAGGGTGGTTTATTCCAGTGGGCGATAGTTCCCTGTGGGGTTATAATGCAGTACCAAAAGATCAGCTGCTTCAAAAAATTAGAACTATCCTTGAAGATGAAACAATAAAGAAAGTTGGTCAAAATATAAAGTATGACATGCTGATTATGCTTAATTGTGGTATTACGCTTACAGGCATCTATTTTGACACCATGGTTGCATCATATTTACTTAATCCCGGATTACGGCGGCATAATCTGGATGATTTAGCAGCAGAATATCTCAATTATACAAAGATAACGTATGATGAACTTGTGAAAGATGGCAAAAAGGTGCAGCATATTACGCAGGTGCCATTGCAGAAACTGTCCCACTACGCTATTGAAGATGCTGATATTGCTTTGCGCTTATACCATATACTCTATAAAAAGTTAGAACAGGAAAACCTGCTTGAATTGTTTTTCAACGTTGAAATGCCACTTGTTACTGTACTTGCGTACATGGAATATTACGGAGTAAAGATTGACCTTGAACACTTTGAAACATTATCTAAGGAACTATCGCACAAAATAAAACAAACCGAAGAAAAAATTTACTCACTGGCAGGAATTTCATTTAACATCAACTCAACGCGGGAACTATCGCACATATTGTTTGAAAAGATTGGGCTTAAACCTGTAAAGAAAACAAAAACTGGTTTTTCCACCGATATTCAGGTGCTGGAAGCTTTGAGGGGACAGCACGAGATTATTGATTACTTAATGGAATACCGCACGCTTAACAAACTGCAAACAACATACGTTGATACATTGCCTGCACTGGTTAATCCAAAAACCGGTAGAATTCACACATCGTTTAATCAGACAGTAACTGCAACTGGCAGGCTTTCATCATCTGATCCAAATTTGCAAAATATCCCAGTGCGTGATGAATTTGGGAAAAATATACGGGCGGGCTTTGTGGTGGAAAAAGGATGCCTTATGTTATCGGCTGATTATTCCCAGATTGAGTTGCGGTTAGCTGCCCACCTGTCAGGTGACCCAACCATGATTGAGGCATTTCATAAGGGGATAGATATTCATGCTCAGACAGCCTCGGCAGTGTTTAATGTGCCACTGGAAAAGGTTACGGATACAATGCGTAGGCAGGCAAAAATTATCAATTTTGCTACAATCTATGGTGTTTCGCCATATGGGCTTTCACAGCAGGCTGATATTTCATTTGATGATGCAACACAATTTATTGAAAAATATTTCAGTGCATATCCAAAGATTAAAGACTACATTGACAGTACTATTGCTTTTGCCCGGAAACATGGGTATGTGCAAACATTGCTGGGTCGAAAGCGCTACATCCCCGAAATTACATCAAGCAATCAGTTCCGGCGCGAGGGTGCAGAACGAATCGCAATCAACACTCCCATTCAGGGAACATCAGCTGATATGATAAAGGTGGCAATGATTGCCATTCACAAAGCATTTACTGATAAAAAGTTAAAAAGTAGAATGATTCTTCAGGTTCATGATGAACTGGTGTTTGAGGTGCCTGAAGATGAAAAGGATATCGTTGAAGGCATTGTAGTGAGTGCAATGAAGAGTGCAATCACTCTTGATGTGCCGGTTGTTGTGGATGTAGGTTGGGGAAAAAACTGGGCACAGGCTCATTAGAGCAATGACTTAATACTATGAGCTATCGCTTCTAATTTTTTTAGATGTGTTGCAACGTAACTGCCAATATACCCTGATACTATGCACCCCATGACAAGATACAGTGGCACCAGGATTTTATTGCCAAAGTGCAGGCTTAACCATTGCAGTGTGTTGCTGTAAGATATAACCCCAATGCTCAGTACAATAATGAGGCCGGCAGCAACCCAGTTAAAATTGGATACCTTTTGATAGTAGGATTTTTGTAACATTATCTGCTGCATGATTTTGTTTTCTAATGATATGGCATACGGTGGATTTTGTAAAGTTGTAAATATAGAGCGCAGATCTTCAATTTCTTTTCTGCATTGCTTACACGCAAAAAGATGGATCATTAATGATAATGGCATGGATTTATTGTTGTCCAGGCTTAAGTATTTTTCAATGGCTTTTTCACATTTCATGGTATTCCTCCGCTATGGTGCCTTTTAATGCATGTCGTAATTGCTGCTTTGCCCTGAAGACATACGACTTAATTGTATTTACGGGATAACCGGTTATATTGGAAATTTCTTTAAATGGCAATCCAAGGTAAAAATACAGATCAATGCATATACGGTATTCTTGAGGAAGAGTGCTAATGGCTTTTTCAAGTATTGACTGTAGTTCATTCTGCATTACCTGTGTTTCCGGGTTGGGACAATTATCAATACTGTCATTATATTCATCGGAATTATTGTTTTTAATGGTGGCAAGCTTGTTAACGGCATGGTTGTACCCAACTTTCATAAGCCAGCTTTTAAATGATGCAAGCCCTTTGAATGAAGCTAAATTATTGTACACTTTAACAAAAACCTCCTGAGTAAAGTCAGCTGCATCATCGTAATTTTTAAAAAACCGCATTCCCAGTGTAAATATGTGATTCTGGTACCGTTCAACAATAATTGAAAATAATTCCTGCTTACCTTTAAGAATCTGTTGTACAATGTACTCATCATGTTGTGCTGTCATTTTGCTGTTTTCATTTTGGTAAAGTAATACATGATGAAGCTTATGCCCAATCCCAGTGGAACCAGCCCCCCTATAAGAGCATATGATATGCCATCTTTAAGAACAAAGAAAAGGGTAAGTGCACCACCAACTCCGGTTAGTAGAAATCCGCTGAAAAGGCTGAATGAATCAAAATCAAATGATATTTTTTGATACAATCCTTTTTCAATGAGAAGCATCTTTTGTTTATGATTGAAATACAGGAAAAAGAAGATAACAACACTTCCTGCTACAATACCAACTATGGGAATGACAGTCACTAATATCTGAACAGCTTCTGAAGGTGTTGACATGATGCAATGGCCTCCTATGGATTATCAGTATGTACCATCCCAGCGGTGTCAGTACTGGTTGTGAATGTGCTGGCAAATGATGGTGCAAATGTATCAGTATGTTCTTCTTCTTTCAAGGATTTATTATATTCATCCAGCAATATTTCTGTAATTTTAAAAAGATGATATCCTTTTATTGCCAGGGCTATAGCTTCTGAAAATAGCTTTGGGCGCAGGCGTAGTGTATTAAGTAAAAATTTAAAATAATACATAAAATAATATGAAAAACCCTGTTTTATGAGCGATAGTACCAGGGCTTTAAATTCTTTAAATGTAAATTGCCTGTAAACCATACGTTCCTGGGGAATTCTGCTAATGAAAGTAAGGCAGCGTTCAAAATAGTTACGTGGCGAATATATTGTTTTTAAAAGTTGTATATAACCATCAATAAGCTTCTGTACCGGCATTTTAGGGATAAAATTGGGTGCCAGTTTGTGTGTATTGTTACCGTTAGACTCGTATAGCAGTCTGCCCTCACTGAGCAACCGGTCGTAAAGGCGAGTTTGTGGCAACGCATCTAATATTCCTACCATTGCAATTGGAATGCCTGAAGATTGAATAAATTCAACCTGTAAATCAAAGACATTCTCAGGGTCATCATCAAATCCAACAATAAATCCACCGCTCACTTCCATGCCATGCTGCTGTATAATTTTGACATTTTCCAAAAGGTCTTCTTTAGTATTCTGTGTTTTACCTGCACTTTCTAGCGAAGCAATTACTGGCGTTTCAATTCCTAAGAATACCATATCAAAACCTGCTTTATACATCAATTGCATAAGCTCTTCATCGTGTGCTAAGTTAATACTTGCTTCTGTTTGGAATGAAAATGGATAAGAATGGTCAATCTGCCATTCAATAATTGCCTTTAAGAGTTCTTTTGCTCTTGTTTTATTTCCAATAAAATTATCATCCACAATGAAGATTGATTCCCTGAACCCAGTTGCATATACGGCATCCAGTTCTGCTAAAAATTGCTGAGGAGATTTTGTTCGGGGAACTCTACCAAACAATGATATGATATCGCAAAATTCACAGTTAAAAGGGCAGCCACGGGAAAATTGCAATGGGACGCTGGAATACGGTGTTAAATCAATAATATCAAATCGAGGTACTGGAGTTTTATCCAATGATGGTTTTTCGTTAGAAGTATAGCAATGATGAGGAATACCATAATGCAAATCATGTAAAAATTTTGGCAATGTTACTTCAGCTTCATTGAGCACAAAGTGGTTTACGTTGGGTATAGAATGCCACAATGAGGTTGGATAGGGACCTCCTGCAACCACAGGGACATTGTAGTCTTTGCAAAGTGATGTTATCATATCAAACGATTTTTTCTGAACAAGCATTGCTGAAATGAAAACCATATCATAGTGTGGCAGGATCTCCGGATCAAGTGTTGAAATATTCAAATCAATTAAATCAACTTTCCAGTCTTCCGGAAGCATTGCAGCGATTGTCAATAACCCCAGTGGGGGAAAAACAGCTTTTTTGCCTATAAACTCTAATGAGTATTTAAAACTCCAGTAAGTAAGCGGGATCTCAGGATATATTAATAATACTTTTTTACTCATAACAACCTCTCTATTTATATCCGGTAGTATTTTTACGGTGGTTTTTATATTAAGACAGGAGAGGTAGGGGGAGGGTTGCAAAAAAATATATTACAGGGTGCAATTACAAAGAATTGCACCCTGAAAAAAATTATGCTTCTTTACTATCGATCCATTTCATCATTTTTCTTAGTTCACGGCCAACACGTTCAATCAGGTGTTCACGTTCACGCTTCTTTATAGCGTTAAATTGCGGACGTCCTGCAAGATTTTCCAGAATCCACTGGCGGGCAAACTGACCTGATTGAATCTCTTCCAGAACCTTTTTCATTTCTTTACGTGTTTCAGGTGTTACTATACGTTTACCAACCATATAATCACCATATTCAGCAGTATCGGATACTGAATAACGCATATAGTTGATACCACCTTGATAAAACAGGTCCACAATCAGTTTAAGTTCATGTAAACACTCAAAATATGCAATCTCAGGCTGATATCCAGCTTCCACCAGTGTGTCAAATCCAGCTTTAACCAGCTCTGAAACACCGCCACACAATACGCATTGCTCACCAAAAAGGTCAGTTTCAGTTTCTTCTTTAAATGTTGTTTCAATAACTCCTGCTCGTGTTGCACCAATACCCTTTGCATATGCAAGGGCTGTTTCCTTTGCTTTACCACTGGCATCATTGTGAATAGCAATAAGGCATGGAACTCCGCCACCTTTCTCATATTCGCTGCGTACTAAGTGTCCTGGGCCTTTGGGTGCAACCATGATTACATCTACATCTGCAGGAGGGACAATCTGTCCAAAATGGATGTTGAAACCATGGGAAAATACCAGTGTTTTGCCTTTTTTAAGATGGGGCTTAACTTCGGTTTCATATAATTTTGCCTGTACATGATCCTGGGCCAGTATCTGAATGATATCACCTTTTTCTGCAGCTTCTTTTGCACTCACGGGTTTAAAATTGTGTGAAACAGCTAAATCATAATTGGGTGTGCCTGGAAGTTCAGCAACAATTACTTTACAGCCACTATCGCGTAAATTTTGCGCCTGTGCGTGACCCTGACTGCCATATCCTATGACGGCAATAGTTTTTCCTGAAATGACCGATAAATCGGCATCATTATCATAATACATCTTTGCCATAACATTACCTCGTATTTTAATATGTTTATAGAGTAAATGAAGTACTCGTGTATGCAGCAGATTATACTGCATAGTGTATTTGCGTATGTGTATTATGCAATAAAAATTTAAAAATTTTTTAAAAACATAAATCTTTTTTTAAATTATTTTAGTCTCAATCGTATTTATATATAAAAGTCAAAATGAAGGGAACCCATATGTCCAAAAAAACAATTCATGATAAAGCCTATAAATATTTATTTTCTAATCCTTTAATAGTTAAGGAACTTTTGGAATCATTTGTAGCTATGGATTGGGTACACTATATTGATTTTAACAGTGCACAACCTATAGACAAAAGTTATGTTAATGATGATTATAGAGAATATGAAGCTGATATTATATACAAACTACAATGTAAAGATAGTGAAATATATCTATATCTGCTAATTGAGTTTCAATCAACAGTGGATAGGTTTATGGCATTTAGAATGCTAAACTATGTTATGGAATTGTATCGTGAACTTTATTATAAACAAGGTCAGAAACGGTTACCGATTGTTTTTCCACTTTTAATATATAATGGGGATAAAAAATGGAATGCAGCTACAGAGTTACAGCAATTAATTGATATTCCTGAGGAATTTAAGCAGATAAAAAAATATTTACCACAATTTAAATATTATCCCATTATTGAAAATGAACTTTCGCGGAATGAACTGGAAAATATGATGAATATAGTAGCAACAATATTTCTTTTTGAAGGCAGTGACAAAGAAAAATTTTTAAAAACTATTGACAGAATAGAAAAATTAATGCAGATTTATTCTAAAGATAGTACGGTCATACGAACCTTATTAGTATGGCTATTGCATTATTTAAAAACACATAGTATAATTGGAGATATTGAACCTTTTATTGAAAACAAACTGCATCCAGAGGAGACATATACCATGCTATCAAAAACATTAGAAACATTAAAAGAAGATTTGAGAAAAGAGGGTTATCAAGAAGGGTTGAAGCTGGGTATTCAGGAAGGCTTACAGAAGGGTTTGCAGCAGGGATTACAGAAAGGATTACAGAAAGGATTACAGAAAGGACTTATGCAAGGTATTGTGAAGGGGAAAAAAGAAGGGTTAATGCTTGGTATCACAAAAGAACGCTTAAAAATTGCAAATAAAATGCTCAGAAATGGGATTGATGACAATACTATACTCAAAATAACAAAAATTGATAAAAAAGAGTTGGAGCAACTCAAGAAAAAAATATAAACACTGTAAACTCAGCTATCGCTACTCTTTTAATATTGAAACCCTTCCTGTGCGAATCAGTTCCTTGATGGAGTATGGCCGCAATAATTCAATAAAGTTGTCAATAGTTTCTGGGTCATTAACCATTTCCAGTATAATAGTTTTATTTGATACACCGGCTATTCGTGCACCAAATATTTGAGCTAACTGATAAACTTCATTGCGTTTGGATGGAGTAACATTAAGCTTGGCCAGGACTATTTCGCGCTGCACTGCATTGCCAGGATTGTGGTCAGTGACTTTTATTACATCAATGAGCTTGTTGAGTTGTTTTTTTACCTGTTCAATGATCTTGTCATCACCGCGTACAACTATTGTCATAACCGATACATCTGGCGATTCGGTTTCACTTACAGCAAGCGAGTCAATATTGTAACCACGAGCAGAGAAAAGACCCGCAACGCGTGCAAGAACACCAAATTTGTTTTCTACTTTAACTGATATTACATGTTGACTCATGCCAATTCCCTCATCATCATATCTTTTACCGATTTTCCGGCAGGTATCATTGGGTATACATTCTCTTCCCTGTCTACATGGAAGTCCAGGATAATGGGCTTGTCCGTGATAGATAAAGCTTTTTCTATTGCCGGTACAACATCTGCTTTCTTTTCAATACGAATGCCAATGGCACCATATGCTTCGGCCAGCTTAACAAAATCAGGCTGAAAGTTAATACAGGTATATGAATATCGTTTATTGTAAAAGAGTTGCTGCCACTGTCGTACCATGCCTAAGAAACCATTATTGAGTATAGCGATAATTATGGGCAAACGGTGCTGTACAGCGACAATAAGTTCCTGTATATTCATCTGGATTGAGCCGTCCCCAGCAATATCTATAACACGTTTATCAGGTTGGCCTAATTGAGCACCAATTGCTGCTGGAAACCCAAATCCCATGGTGCCCAGCCCACCAGATGAAATAAATGTCCGTGGTTTTGAAAAATTATAAAACTGTGATGCCCACATCTGGTTTTGTCCAACCTCGGTACAGATGATGGCATCGCCTTTGGTGAGTTCATAAATTTTTTCAACAACATACTGAGGTTTTATCTTTACATCGCTATCTTTATAGGTTAATGGGTTCTCATCTTTCATCTTCATAACATAGGCAACCCATTCATCTATTTTAGGAGCTTTAACTATTTTATTCATTTCAGCCAATACATGTTTTGCATCGCCAACTATCGGTATATCAACTGCTACACTTTTGCTGACTGATGATGGATCAATATCAATATGTATAACCTTGGCATGAGGTATGAACTCATCAATCTTCCCGGTAACCCTATCGTCAAATCGAGCACCAATAGCTATAACCAGGTCTGATTGGTGCATTGCATGATTGGCGTAGTAAGTGCCATGCATTCCCAACATCTTGAGTGAAAGCCTGTCGGTTTCAGGGTATGCGCCCTGTCCCAGTAAAGTTGTGGTAATAGGTATACCGGTTTTTTTAACAAATGCTCGCAATTCTTCGGATGCGTTGGAGGAAATAACACCGCCACCAGCATAAACCACGGGCCGTTTTGATTGCTCAATGAGCTTGCATGCTTTTTGAATTTGGCCAGCATGCCCATGGATAACTGGTTTATAGCTTCTAAGATGCACGGTTTCAGGGTAATGGTATTCGGTTTCAGAATTTGAAATATTTACCGGTACATCAATTAATACAGGACCTGGCCTGCCGGTTGTTGCAATATAGAATGCTTCTTTAATAATGCGTGCAAGGTCTTTGACATCATTGACAAGATAATTGTGCTTGGTAATTGGTCGGGTAATACCGGTAATATCGGCTTCCTGGAATGCATCGTTACCTATTACTGCAGTAGAAACCTGCCCGGTGAAAATGACAAGCGGAACAGAATCCATATTGGCTGTAGCAATACCTGTAACAAGGTTGGTGGCACCAGGTCCCGATGTGGCAATAACAACGCCGGGCTTGCCAGTTGCACGTGCGTATCCGTCAGCTGCATGTATTGCACCCTGCTCATGCCTGGTTAAAATAAATTTAATAGGTGCATTGAAAAGATGATGGAAAATAGGAATGACCACCCCACCGGGATAGCCAAACATGATTTCAACTTTTTCTTTAACAAGCGATTCAACAATTATCTGTGCACCTGTAAGTTTCACCAATAACACCTCGCACAAAAAAGTATATAGATGTATATCTAAATATACCAGCTATTTTTATTGCAACATAATTTTTTGTTAAACATCAAAAAATATAAATGAATATATAAAATATAATATAAACATATGCTAATTTATAAGCACTATTCATATAAATACTTTGGGCGATAGTTACTGCTAATTGATACACTGGTATGTAGTGTGATATTTCTTATTATACAGCCTATTGCCGTGTTCATAGCAGAATAAAGATGTATATACGATTTATAAAGTTATTGTAAGCCTTTACATATTCGTGACATTGCAAATTTTGTATATAAACTAATAAGAAATTGATAGTATGAGTTATATGTATATATAGATAAATTATAATTGACATTACAATTAAATTTGTTATAATAATATTCATTCAAATTTTCAAACAACATTGAAACAGAGGTTTGCCTTGAGCCAGAATGAACGGTTGCAGTATATAGATACCGCCATTCGAGAAAAAGGAGTAGTTACGGTACAGGAGGTGGTCAGTAAATTTGAAGTCACACCCCGTACGGTGAAACGTGATATTGAATATCTCAGAGAAAGAGTTAATGCCCCCATACAGTATATATCCCATAAAAAAGGGTATTGCTATTCATTGCCGTTTGATTATTTTACCTACCGAAATGAACGCATGCTGTTGTTTTATATATTTCTAACTCGTCTTATTGATAGCCCAACACATTTCCCGTTTATAGATAGAACTGTAATAAGCAATATAAAAAAGTCTATAAAAGCTACTTACCTACCGCTCATTACACGAATAACATATGAGATAGAAGAATGGGAGGAGCTGGACATAGAACTGTTCAGTAAATTGTTTGCGGCAATGCGTGACGGTAAGGTTGTAACCATACAGTATGCTGATGTTAAGGGTAAGCCAAGTACAAGAGCTATCGCCCCTGAACATTTTATTCATTATGAAGGCAGGTGGTATTGTATAGCTTATGATGAACATAAAAAAGGGATACGGACATTTTTGCTTTCGCGCATCAGGAAAGCACAGGTAGATGTTAAAAGGCGCAGTAAAAAACTTTCAAACGAGGAAATTCAAAAATACATACAATCTACCTATGGAATTTATAAAGGTAAAACAGGCCAGGTAGTGTGCATACGGTTCTACGAGCCTGTT
>Ga0067045_1003348_pt1 | contig 22976 bp, 22 predicted proteins | sample TerdegcTABiofilm_FD_59184 | JGI IMG/M metagenome (GOLD analysis project Ga0067045, IMG submission 59184) | Combined Assembly of (Gp0054472, Gp0054536) Wastewater bioreactor microbial communities from Singapore -Terephthalate degrading...
CAAACAGATGGTGATCATCCACACGCAAGACGGGATAGTTTACTATAACGAGGAGTTCTTAAGATTTTGTGGTCTTTATGGTATCCAGCCGGAGGCCTGCCGCAACTACCGGGCCAGGACCAAAGGAAAGGTGGAACGCTAATATTTCAACTATTTTAATCGAATTCCTTTATTGCGTCATAATATTACATAATGTTACATAAGGCGACAATTTTGCTGGGGCCTGGTGCTAAAATGCGTACACCGCGAAGATGACCAGCAATGCGCTGGGGCGGGCTTTGCAGTGCTGGGGATGATGAAATAATCGCCCCGGGTGATGGGCCGGGGGTTTAGTTTTTGCTCTTGCTTTGCCCACCCTATACCCCGGCCGGAGTTGCGGTGGGAATTGTTGGATAAAATGTTGGATAAATCACCATCCAATTCAAAACGAAAAGGCCTCCGAATTTCCGGAAGCCTTGATTTTTCTGGCGGGAGTGTGTGGGAATCGAACCCACCACGGACAGGAGCACTGCCCGACGACTGGTTTTGAAGACCAGGAGCACCACCAGGCACCATCCACCCCCGTTATTTCTAAAAATAACCATGAACTAACTGACTATTGTTATCAATAAACTACTTGTTATTATAACATGCATTCTATTACCCGGCAATGGCAACGTAAATACAGCGTTATTTTTATCGAATATTGTTGGATAAAAATCGCTATATTTCTGCTTCATGGGTAGGGAAATAATGGCTTATGGTGAATTTATTAACAGATATAATAATAAAGCATATTTTTATATGGGAGGTAATAAAAATGGTTGTTGAACGGTCGTTTGAGGAAATTAAAGTGGGCGACAAAGCAAGTTTTAGTAAAACTATCAGCGAAGCTGATATTTATGCTTTTGCCGGGGTAACCGGTGATTTTAATCCTTTACATGTCAACGAAGTCGTTGCAGCCAGGAGCCGTTTTAAAAAGCGAATTGCCCACGGTTTACTTTCCGTCTCCCTGATCTCCACGGTTTTAGGAACAGCACTACCGGGAGCCGGTACCATTTATTTATCCAAGGAGGTGAATTTTAAGGCTCCTGTTTATATCGGAGACACTCTTACGGCCGAAGTGGAAGTCTTAGAAAAAAAGGAGGCAAAGAAAATTCTCGTTTTCAAGACTATAGTAGTCAACCAGGAAGGTAAACTGGTGATAGATGGACGGGCTACAGTTATAAAACCTTAATAAATAAAGGGAGGAAAAAGTGGACTTGAACGAAAAAGGTAAGGACTTTTGGCAAAATTGGTGGCAAAGCCAAGAGAAGCTGCTTAATTTTTGGCAGGAATCGATATCACATTTTCAACAGCCCGGCAAGGTAATGGAATTGTTAGGATTGAGCAGGGATAGCTGGCTGGGGTGGTGGGGAAACCAGGTGAAGGAAATTTGGCAGAGTTGGTTGGAAAAACTAAATAAAGATATGTTATACAGCTGGTGGGATAAGCAAGGTAAGGATATGTGGGGAAATTGGTGGCAGAACCAGGAGAAAATGTATAACTATTTGGAAGGAAAAGCTATCACCCTTTCAGCAGCCTGATAAAATGATGGAGATGTTTACCGGAAAGGGCAAGGATACCTGGCAGAATTGGTGGCAGAACCAGAATAAGATTTTTGACCTTTGGAAAGAATCCATGTCCTTTCAAAATGGTAAAATATTTGAATTACCTGGAATTATGGATTGGTTTTCTCCGGAAAGGTTTTATCAAAACTGGTTGAAGATGATGGCGGAAAGCTTTAAGGAGTACTTGAAGTGGATACCGGACATTGTAAGTAAGGAATCTTTCGAGCAGACAATGCAGAAAGCTGATGGCTGTTGGAAGCCATTTACTTTTTGGAGCAGCATGGCCGAAAAGTTACCTGTTAAGGAAGATGTAGAAAAATGGAAGGGTTTTTGCCAGTCTCTGGTGCAAAATTACGACAAGATGTTGGATAGCTACTCGTTGAACTTTCCCGAACCGGTCAAGTTGATGCTCAAAAGTTCTGTTGAAATGGCAGGTTCTTTCCAACAGTTCTTATTCAATTTCTTTCAGCCGTGGCTCGATTATTCACCGGAGTTGAGAGAAAACTTTTTCCGGTTTATTAAGGGTGACCACAAAGCCTGTATAGATTTTCTGCGGATCTGGTATCAGGCATATCAAGAGTCCTACGGCAAGTTCCTCCAGATTCCTGCTTTAGGTCTTAGCAGGGAGAGCTTTGAAAAGCTTGCGAGCAGCATTGATTCCTATATGCGGTATATGACGGTCTACAGTGAATTTTTTTCCACTCTTTATAAAATAGGTTACGAAGCGTTGGAAAATTTAATAAAGAAAACTGCCGAAATGGCCGGGGAAGGTAAAGCTCCAACCACTTTCAAAGACTTTTACCAGTTGTGGTGGCAGACCAACGAGAGTGCCTATCTCGAGTTGTTTAAGACAGATAGCTTTGCCAAAATGCTGGGAGAAGTGGTAGACGCAGGAGTGGAGTTTAAGAAAAATTTTGACGAGCTGCTGGTAGAATTCTTTAGCATGCTCCCCGTTCCTACAAAAAAAGATATGGACAGCCTTTATAAATCAGTTTACCAGTTGAGAAAAGCCCTCAAGGATCAGGTCCGGAAGACAGAGGAGTTGAGCGAAATGCTAGAGCAACTAAACAGGAAGGAAGGTACAAGCGAATCATGATGTTTACTCCTTTGGCCTTAAATGCTCAGAAGGTGATGGAAGAAACTCTTGACATGAATAAGAAGCTGCTCCAGGGGATGAATACACTTCTATCGATTAAAGATATAGAAGTGGATTTAACCCCCAAGGAGCTGGTCTATGAAGAAGACAAAATGAAGCTCTACCATTACAAGCCTCTGTCAAAAGATGTTATTCCGGTTCCTGTCCTGATAGTTTACGCTTTGGTTAACCGCCAGTATATGATGGACCTTCAGCAGAACCGCAGCGTGATCCGCAACTGGCTTGAACTGGGACTTGATGTTTATATCATTGACTGGGGTTATCCCGACCAGATGGATAAGTACCTGACTTTGGAAGATTATATTGACGGCTATCTCAACAATGCTGTAGATGTAGTACGCCGGCGGTGCGGGCTGGATAAAATCAATCTATTAGGTGTTTGCCAGGGAGGTACCTTCAGTGTAATTTATTCAGCTCTCTACCCGGAGAAAGTCAAGAATTTGGTGACTGTTGTTACCCCTGTTGACTTTTCTACCCGTGACGGCTTGCTTTTTATCTGGAGCAAATACATGAATATAGATAATCTGGTAGATACCTTCGGGGTGATCCCCGGCAGTTTTATGAATTCCGGCTTCATCATACTCAAGCCTTTTCAATTAATGCTGGATAAATACATGGGCCTGATTGAGAATCTAGACGACCCGGAAGTGGTAGAGGACTTCCTGCGTATGGAGAAATGGATCTTTGACAGCCCGGGCCAGGCCGGTGAAGCCTACCGGAAGTTTATCAAGGATTTGTTCCAGGAAAACTTGCTTATCCAGAACAAGCTGGAAGTGGGGGGGCGAAAAGTTAATTTAAAAAAAATAGAAATACCTCTGCTAAATATTTTCGGCGAGTACGACCACCTGGTGCCTCCGGCGGCCAGTCGACCGTTAAACGACGCCGTTTCCAGCAAGGATAAACAAATGATTTCTTTCCGGGTAGGACATATCGGTATGTTTGTCAGTTCAAAGTCTCAAAAAGAGGTGGCTCCGGCGGTGGCTAGATGGCTAAAAGAAAGGTCAGAACCGGAAAAAAAGGAAACCGGTAAGAAAACCAGTAAAAATAAAGATGTTAAGCAATGCTTGACTGAATAAGAGAAGGACCTGAACGGTCCTTCTCTTATTATCGCATATAATTATGTTGTTTGTAATGCAGGGAGGAATTTTACATGCATTAGCGAACTTATATAAGGTGTGTCTTAAACATGTAAAATAAAACTGGCTGCGACACTTTGAAGGCATTCTGGCCGTAAAACAGGAGTAGTGATGTAGTAAATGCTGGAGCTCTTTGATGGTATAAGGAACGAACTGCAAGTTGTGGAAGAAGAGTTAAGAGCAGTACTTCAGGCCCAAAACCCTCTTTTGGCTGAAACCTCTACTCATCTTTTAGACGCGGGGGGAAAGCGGCTGAGACCCGCACTAAGCATTTTGGGAGCCAAATTCTACAACTTCAATTTGGAAGATGTATTGCCTCTGGCAGTTGCCCTTGAACTAATCCACATGGCTACCCTTATTCACGACGATGTGGTGGATGGCTCTGTAACACGCAGAGGTGCACCAACGGTTAAAGCCAGGTGGGGCAACGGCATATCCACTCACATCGGGACTTATCTTTTTGCGAAATCACTGGTTTTGGTAGCCAAATATGAGGAGAAAAAACCGTTAATTTCCAGGGTTTTAACCGATACCAGCGTTAAGATGTGCGAAGGCGAGATCCAGCAGATATCAGCTTCTTTTAATATTTACCAAAATATCAGGGACTACTTTTACAGGGTTAAGCGCAAGACGGCGCTGCTTATTACAGCGAGTGCGCAGCTTGGGGCGGTGGCCTGCGGGGCGGGCAGCAATATTTACCTGCCCCTCCGCAGGTACGGGAATAATATTGGTATGGCTTTCCAGATTACCGACGATATCCTTGACATAATGGCTGACCAGAGCCAGCTCGGCAAGCCTGTCGGAAGTGACCTCCGCCAGGGTATTATCACCTTGCCGGTGATTTATGCTCTTAAAAAATGTGAGCATAAGGGTCGCTTGATTGAACTGGCCGGAAAGGTGGAAAAAAGCGAGGAGGAAGTTCAGGAAGCCATTGAGATAATCAGGGGCTGCGGGGCTATTGATTATTCTTTTGAGATAGCGGGAAAATATTTAAGTAAGGCTAAGGAAGAGTTGATGGCTCTGCCAGATTTACCCGCCAGAAATACGCTGGCCCTCATAGCTGATTTTATAGGCGTCAGGAAATTCTAGCGAAGAGCAGCTCCTAATAGTGGCGCCTTCCGGGAGGAAAAGGATGGGGCATTACCTCATATCTCTTGATTTAACCCAAAAAGTATGCCTTATAGTCGGCGGCGGGCTGGTGGCGGAGCGAAAAGCGCGATCTTTGTTTGAGTGCGGTGCGTGTGTACGGGTGATTGCTCCGGAGTTAACCCCAGGTCTCAGGGAAATGGTGGAATCAGGTCTTATTTACCACAGGCAGGGGTATTATTGTTCAGAAGATTTAAAAGATGTGTTTCTGGTTATCGGTGCCACGAATGATGAAGCAGTAAACCGGAAAATCGCGGAGGACTGCTCAAAAAGGAACCTTATGGTAAATATTGTAGATGACCCCCGTAAATGCAGCTTCTTTGTTCCTGCTGTAGTCAGGCGGGGGTCGCTTGCCATAGCAGTTTCCACCGGCGGCAAAAGCCCGTTACTGGCCAGGAGGATACGTGAGGAACTGGAACTGGCCTATGGTCCGCAGTACGGGGAATTTTTGGACCTGATAGCCGGTTTGCGTAAAGACATTATTAGTAATATTGCCGACGAAAAAGTAAAAAAAGAAATCCTTGAGAACCTGGTCAGCGACAAAATCTTGGGTTTGCTCAAAGAAGGCCGTATGGATTTGGTAAAGGGGCGAGTATTTAGTGCTTATCGTGGTAGTGGGGCTTAGCCACAAGACGGCTCCGGTTGAGGTACGGGAGAGGTTGTCATTTGCGGGGGATTCTCTTGGTGAAGCGTTGAAACAGTTGAAAACCTGCCCCACGATTCAAGGGTGTGCTATTTTATCGACTTGTAACCGGACTGAGGTTTACGCTGCCGCCCTGGAAGTGGACGAAGGACTTAACGCTATCCGGGGCTTTTTGTCCCGCTGGTCTGGTGTGGATATTTCTGAAATTAAGAATTTCACCTATTGCCATACTCTGTACGATGCCATCCGCCATCTTTTCAGGGTTGCGGCGGGGCTTGATTCGATGCTGCTCGGCGAGACCGAAGTACTCGGGCAGGTGCGTGCCGCTTACCGGCAGGCCTGTGAGTTTGCAGTAACAAACCGGGTTTTAAATACATTGTTTCAGCAGGCTATCACTGTCGGCAAGCGTGTGCGCACGGAAACCGGGATCGATCGGAATGCCGTATCGGTAAGCTATGCTGCCGTTGAACTGGCAAAGAGCCGTCTGGGCAGCCTGAACCGCTGTCTGGCGCTGATTATCGGTGCCGGTAAAATGAGCGGGCTGGCTGCTAAACACCTGGCAGCCAGTGGTGTTTCGGGGATTGTTGTTTCAAACCGCTCGTTTGAGCGGGCAAAAGAGCTGGCTGCAGAAATTTCAGGGAGAGCGGTTAATTTTAGTGAGCTATTCAAATACTTGGAATTGGCTGATGTTGTGATCAGCTGTACTGCTGCTCCCCATTTTGTGGTCAGGGCGGCAGAAATGAGGCGCGTGATGGAAAAAAGATGCGGCCGGGAAATTTTTATGATCGATCTGGCGGTTCCCAGGGATATTGAAGCTGAGACAGGCGATCTCGAGGGAGTTATCCTCTATGATATAGATGACCTGGAGGCGGTGGTGAACCACAACCTGGCCGAACGTAAACAGGCGGCCGTAAAAGCTGAAGGGATCATAGAGGAAGAACTGGGTGAATTTATGAGGTGGCTTGGTACACAATTTGTTGTCCCAACTATTTCCGCCCTAAAAAAACGGGGGGAGGAGATAAGACAGCAGGAATTGAAGCGTGCTTTAAACCGTCTGGATAAACTTTCTGATCATGATAAAAAGGTAGTTTGCTCCCTGGCTAACTCAATTGTCAACCAAATCCTGCACACGCCGGTGGCTCAATTGAAAAATTACGCTTTGACTTCGGAAGGACATCTCTATGCCGAGATACTGCAAAATCTTTTTTGCCTGGACATTCCGGGGCAAAAAACCAAAAATCAAATTCCGGGGACTTCTAAAAGTAAAAAAACCGGTTCTGGATGATGAGCAGGAGTTTATATTATGAAGAGGGAAATCATAATCGGTACCAGGGAAAGCGAACTGGCTTTGTGGCAGGCTGAATGGGTGACGGGCCGCTTGCGCGAATTAAGACCGGAATATAGCTACAGGATTGTGGGGATCCGTACGCGGGGTGATATATATCTCGATGTGCCCCTGGCCAGGATGGGAGACAAAGGGCTTTTCACCAAGGAACTGGAGCTGGCTTTACAGCGCGGTGAAATCGATCTGGCTGTGCACAGTATGAAAGATCTACCTACCGAACTGCCGGAAGGATTGGTGGTTGGCGCTGTTTGCCGGAGGGAGCATCCCGGCGATGTGCTGGTATCGCGCAAGGGCAGTAAACTCGAGGACTTACCCCGGGGAGCCTTGATCGGTACCAGCAGCCTCAGGCGCCGTGCTCAGTTGCTCCATTACCGGAGTGATTTTAATATTATCAACCTGCGTGGTAATATAAACACACGCCTGCGCAAACTGGAATACGAAATGATGGACGCGGTCGTGCTCGCCTACGCGGGGGTGCACCGTTTGGGTCTGGACGACAGGATTACCCAGTTGATTCCTGGTGAGGTATGCTTGCCGGCAGCCGGCCAGGGTTCCGTGGGAGTGGAAATCCGTGCTGATGATGAGGAGGTGCGGGACCTTATCATGAAAATAGATCATTATGAGTCACACTGCGCCGTCACTGCCGAGAGGGCGCTTTTGCGGAAGCTCGAAGGTGGTTGTCAGGTTCCTGTCGGTGTTCTTGGTACTGTTGAAAGCGGGCGCTTATTGCTGGAAGGGGCGGTGGCAAGCCTGGACGGCAGGCAGTTGGTACGGTCTTCTCTTTCAGGGGCGGTGGAGGATGCCGCGATGATTGGTGTAATGCTGGGGGAAAAGTTGGTACAGATGGGTGCCGGTGAAATATTAAGGAAAACAGGACAGGTGAATTCGTAATGAGTGAAGGTGTTGTCTGCCTGGTAGGAGCCGGTCCCGGTGATCCGGAACTAATTACTGTGAAGGGTCTGGAATGGATTAAAAAGGCTGATACGATCATCTATGACCGTCTGGTGGGTCACAGGCTCCTGGCGTTTGCCCGGCCGGGGGCCGAAATTATTTATGTGGGCAAGGCTCCAGGCTGCCACGCCATGACACAGGAGGAGATAAACAGCCTTCTCGTAAAGAAGGCACGTGAGGGTAAGATTGTGATCAGGCTCAAGGGCGGAGACCCCTTTGTGTTTGGTCGTGGCGGGGAGGAGGCCGAAGCCCTGTATGAAGCGGGGGTAAGTTTCGAAATTGTCCCCGGAGTAACTTCAGCCACAGCGGCGCCTGCTTATGCCGGAATCCCGGTGACCCACCGGGGCTGCGCTTCCACTCTGGCGATTATTACTGGAAACGAAGATCCTTTAAAGGGAAATTCCAGTATAGCCTGGGATAAAATCGCTACAGGTGCGGACACCCTGGTTTTTTTGATGGGGATGGCCAACCTGGCAGAGATAACAAGGTTTCTGATTAAAAACGGCCGTCCTTCTCAAACGCCGGTGGCTTTGGTGAGCTGGGGCACCAGGCCCAGGCAGCGTACCCTGGTCGGGACGCTTGCAGACATCCATGAAAAGGCTGAGAAAACCAGGTTTGAAAATCCGGCTGTTATTATCGTGGGCGAAGTTGTTAAATTGAGGGAAAAACTAAAGTGGTTTGACAATAAGCCTCTTTTGGGCAGGAGGATACTTGTGACCCGCGCGCGAGAGCAGGCCGGCGCGTTGTCAGAGAAAATTGAAGCTCTCGGCGGCGAGCCGCTGGAATTTCCTGTTATAGCTATTGCCGAGCCCGAGGATTACGGTCCTTTGGACCGTGCTATAATGAAATTAAATACTTTTAACTGGGTAGTGTTTACCAGCGTAAACGGGGTTACGGCCTTTTTTAAGCGGCTGCGCCGTTACAGAAAAGATATTCGTGAACTTTACTCTGCAAAGCTTTGTGCTATCGGTCCCAAGACCAGGGAGGCTCTGGAAAATTATGGCCTTATAGTGGAGTACGTGCCCGGCAATTACCGGTCCGAGGGGATTGCCGAAGGCCTGCGCAGCAGGATCGGCAAAGGAGACAGGGTTCTCCTGCCCAGGGCGGATATCGCCCGGAAAGTGCTACCTGAGGTTTTGACCAGGATGGGGGCGCATGTAACTGAAGTAACGGCCTACCGCGTAAAGCAGGGCGCGGGAGACGGCGCAGCGGTAAGAGAAATGCTGAGACAAGGGGAAATTAATATGATCACCTTCACCAGCTCATCAACCGCGCGCAATTTTATCAAAATGCTGGATACCCCAGACTTAATAGACTTGCTTGACAGTGTGGCGGTGGCATGTATCGGTCCTGTAACAGCGGATACCGCCCGTAAGCTGGGAATCAAGGTGGATGTGGTGGCCGGGGAGTATACCACAGAAGGGCTGGTCAGGGCAATCCTTGAGTATTACGGCCGTACCGGCTCGTGAACAATTTGGACAAGTGTTGAGCGAATCCGGAAAAGCAAACTGGTAAAGGCGTGAGCGAATTTGATCAGCGTAACTAAACTTTTATGCGGTACGGAATACTTCGGCGATTCTTTGCGCTACAGCCGGGAAACGAGGGGCTGGAAGCACGGGACGGCTGAAGGGCAAGGCCCGGTGGTAGTCTGGAACAGTACCCGTACCTGCAACCTGAAATGTGTCCACTGTTATTCCAATTCTGAAGCAAAAAAATATGAAGGTGAATTGACCACCCGCGAAGCGCTGCACTTTATCGATCAGCTGGCGGAGTTTAACGTGCCGGTGCTTTTGTTTTCAGGCGGCGAGCCGCTTTTGAGAAGAGACCTGACAGGGCTGGTTGCTTATGCAAAAAGCAAGGGCATCCGGGCGACAATATCTACCAACGGCACCCTGCTGAATCGGGAATCGGTAAGACGCCTCAAGGGCCTGGGAGTGAGTTACATCGGTGTCAGTGTGGACGGAATCGGTGCCGGCAACGACCGCTTCCGGGGCTGCCGGGGTGCTTTCAGCGCCGCTCTTAACGGCATCCGGACCTGCATCGCCGAAGGACAGAGGGTGGGCCTGCGCTTTACGATTAATAAGCACAATTATAAAGACCTGAATGCGATATTTGACCTGGTTGAGGAAGAAAATATACCGCGGGTTTGCTTTTACCACCTGGTTTATTCGGGACGGGGCAGCAAAATGGTGGAGGAGGACGTTTCCAGGGAAGAGACACGCGCGGCTATGGACCTGATCATAGAGCGCACTCTGGATTTTCACCGCCGTGGTATTGATAAAGAAATACTTACAGTTGATAACCATGCTGATGGTGTTTATATTTACCTGAAGCTCAGAGAGACCGACCCCGCAAGGGCGGAGCAGGTGCTTGAACTGCTCCGGTTTAACGGGGGCAACCGCACCGGGATGGCGATCGGGGCGGTTGACTGGATGGGTAACGTGCACCCTGACCAGTTTACCCAGAACCATACCTTCGGTAACGTGCGGGACAGAAAATTCGGGGATATCTGGACCGATCTTTCCCTGCCGCTACTGGCCGGGTTGAAAAACCGCAGGCCACTCCTGAAAGGGCGCTGTGCCGCGTGTAAATGGCTGGATATTTGCAACGGCAACTTTCGCGCCCGCGCTGAAGCGGTAACCGGCGACTTCTGGGAAGCTGACCCGGCCTGTTACCTGACCGATGACGAGATTGGCATTAAATAGAAAGCCGTGGCATTTGACCTTATATAACAAAAACAGTGGAGGTGCAGGATATGCCTTTCCCGGTGCAGCGCCCAAGACGTTTGCGGTCGAGTGAGACCATCCGCCGGATGGTCCGCGAGACGGGCCTTTCGGTGGATGACTTGATTTACCCCGTATTTGTTACCCATGGAGAGGGTGTCGCCCGCCCTGTGAAAGCCATGCCAGGTATATCTAACTACTCAATAGACAGGTTGCTGGAAGAACTGGCAGAGGTAGCCGGGCTGAAAATACCAGGTGTTCTCCTTTTTGGTATCCCTGCCGTCAAAGATGAAGCCGGCACAGAGGCTTGGGCCAGTGACGGCATTGTCCAGAAGGCGGTGCGGGCAATTAAAAAAACGTATCCCGGGCTGCTGGTCGTAACAGATGTATGCCTGTGCGAGTATACCAGCCACGGCCATTGCGGTGTGGTTAAGGACGGGCGGGTATTAAACGACCCGACCCTCGACTTGCTGGCCAGGACTGCCCTGTCGCATGCAGCGGCGGGGGCGGATATGGTCGCTCCCTCTGACATGATGGACGGCCGCGTGGGGGTGGTTCGTGCCGCCCTGGATGATCAAGGGTATGAAAACGTCCTGATCATGGCCTATTCTGCCAAGTACGCCTCAGCTTTTTACGGGCCTTTTCGCGAAGCAGCGGGGTCTGCGCCGCAGTTCGGAGACCGCAAAGCTTATCAGATGGACCCCGCCAACGCCAGAGAGGCGCTACGGGAAGTAGAGCTGGATATCGGAGAGGGGGCCGACATTGTTATGGTCAAGCCGGCCCTGGCCTATCTGGATATTATCCGGAGGGTCAAGGATGAATTCAACTTTCCTGTGGCGGCATACAATGTCAGCGGTGAGTATAGCATGGTCAAGGCGGCGGCGCAAAAAGGCTGGATCGACGAGCGAAGCGTTGTGATGGAGTTGCTCACAGGCATCAAGCGGGCAGGCGCGGACATCATTCTTACCTACCACGCAAAAGACGTGGCGAAATGGCTGCGGGAAGGAGATTGACAGGGATGATAATATCCTGGAACACCACCAATGCCTGCAATATGTACTGCCGGCACTGCTACCGCGATGCCGGGGAGAGACTGGAAGAAGAACTGAATACTAAAGAAGGGCTGGCGCTGATTGATCAGATTGCTGAAGCCGGTTTTAAAATCATGATCTTCAGCGGCGGTGAACCGCTGATGCGCGATGACATATATACCCTCGCGGCATGGGCGAAAGAAAAAGGGCTCAGGCCCGTTTTAGGTTCCAACGGCACATTAATTACCGGGGAAGTGGCTGAACGGATGAAAAAATCCGGCGTGGCAGCTGTGGGGATCAGTCTGGACAGTATTGATCCGGCCAGCCACGACGATTTCCGGGGTATCCCTGGAGCATGGCAGGGAGCAGTGGACGGCATGCGCGCGTGCCGGGAGGTCGGCCTTCCTTTTCAGGTTCATACCACAGTGATGGACTGGAACATGCAGGAAATAGAAAAACTGACCGATTTTGCAGTGGAAAGGGGCGCTGTGGGGCACCATGTTTTTTTTCTGGTTCCTGCCGGCCGCGCTGTCAACATAGAGGCAGAGTCGCTGCGGGCCGGTCAGTACGAAGCGTTGCTACGCAGGATTATGCTCAAACAAGCTGAAGTCCGGATTGAGCTGAAACCGACCTGTGCCCCGCAGTTCATGCGGGTTGCTGCTCAATTGGGGATAAAAACCCGGTTTGGCAGGGGTTGCCTGGCCGGAATATCATACTGTATTATCAGCCCCAAAGGTATTGTCCAGCCCTGCGCGTACCTGAACATACCGGCCGGAAATGTCCGTGAGACGCCTTTTGATGAAATTTGGCGCAGTGCGGAAATTTTTCGCATTTTGAGAACCAGGGAATATAAAGGAAGCTGCGGTTCTTGTAAATACAAGCAGATTTGCGGCGGCTGCCGTGCCCGCGCGTATTTCTACTACGGTGATTATATGGCTGAAGAACCTTGGTGCCATTACCGGAACTCGCAATAACAGTCCTGCCGGACCGGGGTGTTTTTCCATGTCAACAGCGGTTGAAAGGATTGTAGTTTATGAAACTGGACAGCATTGACCGGAGATTGTTGAATTTAATACAAACAAACTTTCCTCTGGTGGCGGAGCCATACCGGAAAACAGGAGAGATGCTCGGTTTGAGTGAGAATGAAGTCCTGTCCAGGCTAAAACGGCTGAAGGACGCGGGAGTTATCCGGAGACTTGGAGGAATTTTTGATTCCAGAAAACTGGGCTACAGCGGCACCCTTTGCGCCATCCGGGTTGAGCCGGAAAATGTGGACGAGGTAGCCGCCTTTATCAACTCTTTCCCCGGTGTGACTCACAACTACCTGCGGGAACACCATTATAATATGTGGTTTACCATACTGGCTGAGAGTGGAGAAAAGCTGGAAGAATTATTAAGGTTAATCAGGGAAAGGCCTGGTATTAAAGAAATGATGAACCTGCCTGCAGAAAAAGTTTTTAAAATTAAAGTCAACTTTAATTTAGACATACATGCCGCTAACGCGGCACCAGCAGAGGATGAAAATAGCTGGGGGAAGGGTGGTTGTCCCGAGTGAACGACTTGCGTAGCGCCGGTAACAGCACCCGGCGAAGCGAGGAAGCGGAATTGGGGGCGCGGACAGGACGTTCGCGCCAGCCTTCAGTGAGCCAGGACGGCGAGTTGAAGGCGGACCAATTTCGCCCGATGCGAGCTTTGGTGCTGTCGGCGAGGAGCACCGGAGTGAACAGGGACAATACCCTGCCCGGGAAAATTCTATTTTTAGAATAGTGAACATAAATAAGGGTGTGCATAGACATGCTGACTGAACAGGATAAACAGATAATCCGGACCATTCAAAATGGTTTGCCCTTGGTAAGCCGACCTTTTCAGTCAATGGCTGAAGAACTGAAAATGACCGAGGACGAGCTCATAGCGAAAATCAGATATTATATCGACAACGGCTGGATCAGGCGTTTCGGGGCACTGGTACGCCACAGGGACCTGGGCTATGTGGCAAACGCCATGGTGGTATGGGATGTGCCGGATGAGAAAGTGTCCGCAACAGGTATAATAATGGCCGGCTTTAAGGAAATTACCCACTGCTACCAGCGCCCCCGGCGTCCCGGCTGGCCGTATAACCTTTTTACGGTTGTTCACGGTTTGAGCCGGGAATACTGTACCTGTATTGCTGAAAAGATCTCCCGGGCTACCGGGATAAAAGACTACTGCCTGCTGTTCAGCACTGCCGAGCTTAAAAGAAGCAGCATGCTTTACTTTGAATGAGAAGGGGGCTTTTACCGGATGCCCAGGAATTATTCCACCTCAACAGATCTTTTTGAAAAGGCAAAAAAGATTATACCTGGAGGCGTTAACAGCCCGGTGCGCGCTTTTCAGTCAGTGGGATCGACCCCTCTTTTTATCAGGCGGGGGGAGGGGCCGCTGGTTTATGATGCCGATGGGAATGAATATATCGATTACGTAGGTTCGTGGGGACCGCTGATCCTGGGGCACCGCCACCCGCAAGTGGTCAGGGCGCTGAAGAACTGCCTTGATGAGACCGGGACCAGCTTCGGGGCGCCGACTGAACTGGAGACCGTTCTGGCCGGCATGATTGTAGAAGCTGTCCCATCGGTGGAAATGGTAAGATTGGTTAATTCCGGCACGGAATCCACTATGAGCGCCATCCGGCTGGCCAGGGGGTATACAAAGAGGAATAAGATCGTCAAGTTTGAAGGGTGTTATCATGGACATGCCGATTATTTGTTGATCAAAGCCGGTTCCGGAGCGTTGACGATGGGCGTGCCGACCAGCCCCGGGGTAACGGCCGGTTCGGCGGCCGATACTATCAGCGCGAAATACAACGATCTTGATGAGTTGCGCGAAGTATTTAAGCGGGAAGGCGAGGACATCGCGGCGGTGATTGTAGAGCCGGTTGCGGGGAATATGGGTGTTGTGCCTCCTGCTGCGGGCTTTCTGGAGGGTTTGCGTCAATTAACCAGAGAATACGGCTGCTTGTTGATCTTTGACGAGGTGATGACTGGTTTTCGTGTAGCCTACGGCGGGGCACAGCAGCTCTACGGGATAACTCCGGATTTAACCTGCCTCGGTAAAGTGATCGGAGGCGGCCTTCCGGTGGGAGCTTACGGTGGAAAGCGGGAGATTATGGAGCACATATCACCGGCGGGGCCGGTGTACCAGGCTGGCACACTGTCAGGCAACCCCCTTGCGGTGACGGCAGGCATCGCTACCCTGAAAATTCTCCAGCAGCCGGGCGTTTATGAGCACCTTGAAAAAAATATCGGGAAGGCTGGCAAGGTGGTTGTTTGAAGCAGCCGCTGAGGCCGGAGAAGAAGTTCATATCAACAGGGTCGGCTCGATGTTGTGTATCTTCTTCACCGGTTTGGAAGTAGTAGATTATTATAGCGCGTGTTCATCAAACACTGCCCGTTATGCTGAATTCTTCAAAGCTATGCTGGAACAGGGGGTTTACCTGGCTCCTTCCCAGTTCGAGGCTGCATTTATTTCCCTGGCGCACGGCGAAAAGGAGATAGAATACACTGCAGAGGCGGCGCGGCGGTTTTTCCGAATGATGCGGAACCATCAGAAGGATGAAAGTAAATGGTGGAAGGGTGGTTATCCCGGGTGAACGACTTGCGTAGCGCCGGTAACAGCACCTGGCGAAGCGAGGAAGCGAAATTGGGGGCGCGGACAGGATGTTCGCGCCAGCCTTCAGCGAGCCAGGACGGCGAGTTGAAGGCGGACCAATTTCGCCCGAAGCGAGCCCTGGTGCTGTCGGTGCGGAGCATCGGAGTGAACAGGGATAACACCCTTCCCGGGTAAATTCTATTTTCAGGATAAAATCCCGGCAACATCATGCCGGCGGGATTTATTCGTGTTTATGGGCCAGGCCGGTAAGTTCGCTGATGTCTTTGATCTTGTTTCCGGCCAGGTATCTCTCTATCCCATCAATTATTTCTACGGTTGCCCGCGGATTAACAAAATTAGCCGTACCTACAGCCACGGCAGTGGCCCCGGCCAGGATAAACTCAATAGCATCTTCAGCTGTCATAATACCCCCCATACCGATGATAGGCAGCTTTACTTCCTGGTATACCTGCCAGACTGCCCGTAGCGCTACAGGTTTTACCGCCGGACCGGAGAGGCCTCCCAGTATATTGCCCAGCACCGGGCGCTTTTTTTTAATATCAATGGCCAGGCCCAAAAGAGTATTAATCATTGAAAGGGCGTTTGCTCCCGCTTCCGCAACTTTTTCCGCTACTGCCACGATGCTGGTTACATTGGGTGACAGCTTTACAATCACCGGCAGGTCAGTGCTTTCTTTCACCGCGCGGGTGACTTCTGCTGCCGTGGCAGGGTCGCTGCCGAACTGCATCCCGCCTTTTTTAACATTGGGACAGGAGATGTTGACCTCCAGCCCAGCCACACCGGGGGCGCAGCTGAGCTTTTCGGCCAGCAGGGCGTAATCACCCACAGTATCGCCGGCTATGTTTATAATCACCGGCAGGTCATAACCTGCAAGGAAGGGCAGTACTTCTGTAATAAACCGCTCCACACCGGGGTTTTGCAGGCCGATGGAGTTCAAGATGCCGGCCGGTGTCTCCGCCAGCCTGGGAGTGGGGTTGCCGTTCCTGGGGGACAGGGTGATTCCTTTTACTGTAATGGCGCCCAGGTGGTTTAAATCAAGATATGGAGCGTATTCCGGACCAAAGCCGAAAGTCCCCGAGGCGGTGGTTACCGGGTTTTTCATCAGGATGCCGCCGACGTTTACAGCCAGGTTTGGCCTGATCCCTGTGTTTTTTTGACCAGTCGCTCCGCTCATTCCCATATCACTTCTCCTGCCGGAAAAACCGGGCCTTCCACGCAGACCCGCCGGTATTGCACTTCACTTTCTTTGCCCCTGGTTTTACAGGCACAGGAAAGACACGCTCCTACGCCGCAGCCCATCCGTTCTTCCAGGGACACTTCGCCTGGTATACCAAACTTATTAATAATTTCAGCCAGCCGCTTTAACATCCCGTAAGGGCCACACCCGTAAACCATGTTGCCATCACTGTGCCCGGGCATGCTGCTTTTGTTACTGTCTTTCCGGATATACTCCTCAAATAATGCGGTGACTGTCCCATGATAACCGGCCGAACCATCATCTGTGGAAAGAACGACCCTGTGTCCGAAATTCATGATTTCCCGGCTGAAGAATAATTGTCTGGCTGTCGCTGCCCCCAGGAAGACATCGGCGCTGGTTCCTGAACCGGCCATTTCTTGTAGAAGAAAATAGAGGGGGGCGATTCCAATACCGCCGGATACCACGGCAACCCTTGTCCTGGTTCCCGGTGTTGAAAAACCGTGGCCGAGCGGCCCCACCAGGCTGAGCGTATCGCCTGTTTTGCTTTTTGACAGCAGGGCCGTACCCCTGCCTGCAACCCGGTAAAAGAGGATAACCTCGTTTTTTGCGCGGTCCACGTCGTGGATGCTGATTGGCCGGCGCAAAAGAGGGTCCAGTGTATTACCACAGCGCACGTGCAGGAACTGTCCTGGTCCGGCCGCCTCAGCTATTTCCGGCGTAAACAGGTATAACCGGTAATGTCCTGGCGCGATCTGTTCTTGCTTTGTTACTATTGCTTCAACGAGCAGCGACAATTTCCCCTGTGCTCCTTTTTATGTTTTATAGCTGGTACTCCTGGAGCGGAATCAGCCTGGAGTATTTTTTCTCTTTTTCTTCGGTGAACACACCAAGAATTGCCCTGGTTGTGTCCAGGGAAGTAAGGCAGGGGACACCGTACTCCACTGCTGCGCGGCGGATCTGGAAGCCGTCCCTTTCTGGTGCCTTGCCTTTAGTCAGGGTATTGATTACCAGGTTGATTTTATTTGCCCGGATCAGGTCCACAATATGCGGGGAACCCTCGTGGACTTTCTTCACTTGTTCCACCGGCAGGCCGGCTTTTCTGATCATCGCTGCGGTACCGGAGGTGGCAAGGATACGGTAGCCCAGTTTTACCAGGCCCTGGATGATTGGCAGAGCTTCTTCTTTATCCCGGTCGGCGATAGTAGCTAAAACTGTTCCTTCTTTAGGGAACATGCTGCCGGCCGCCACCATAGCCTTGTAGAGAGCCACCTTAAAGTCGCGGTCTGCGCCCATAACTTCGCCGGTGGACTTCATTTCCGGCCCAAGGGAAATATCCACCTGAAGCAGCTTAGCAAAGGAGAAAACCGGCGCTTTTACCCCTATAACACTGCTTTCAGGATAAAGTCCACTCTGGTAGCCCAGTTCTTTCAGTGTCCTGCCCATAATGATCTTGGTGGCCAGATTGACCATCGGGATGCCGGTAATTTTGCTCAGGTAAGGTACAGTCCGGCTGGAGCGTGGGTTGACCTCCAGTACATAGATCTCATCTTCATGCAACACATACTGGATGTTAATCAATCCTTTGACGTTTAAAGCCCGTGCCAGCCTGGTTGTGTAATCCACTACCTGTTCTTTTACTTTGGGGCTTAGTGACTGCGGTGGGTATACTGCGGTGCTGTCGCCGGAGTGTACACCGGCCCGCTCGATATGTTCCATGATCCCCGGGATCAAGACGTCTTCCCCGTCGGAAATGGCGTCCACTTCAAGCTCCTTGCCGAAAAGGTACTTGTCTACCAGTACCGGGTGCTCGGGGGTCACTTTTACCGCCGTGGCCATGTAGTTTAACAACTCGTCATTGTTATAGACGATTTCCATGGCCCGGCCGCCCAAAACATAAGAGGGCCGCACCAGCACCGGGAACTCGATCTCCGAGGCGATCACAACTGCCTCATCCACTGAGAAAGCAGTACGGCCGGGAGGTTTGGGGATGTTAAGGTCGATTAACAGGCGGTCAAACCGCTCGCGGTCCTCGGCCCGGTCAATATCTTCTACTGAGGTACCCAATATTTTGACCCCGGCATTTTCAAGAGGCTTGGCCAGGTTGATCGCCGTTTGACCGCCAAACTGGACGATTACCCCCTCAGGCTTTTCCTTATCTAAAATATTTAAAATATTTTCGATAACCAGCGGTTCGAAATAGAGCCTGTCAGCGGTGTCAAAATCGGTACTTACGGTTTCAGGGTTGTTATTAACGATGATTGCCTCAATATTTTCTTCTCTCAACGCCCAAACCGAGTGTACCGAACAGTAGTCGAACTCTATCCCCTGGCCGATCCGGATCGGCCCGGAGCCCAGTACCATCACTTTGCGCCGGGATGTGGTTTGAGCCTCATCTTCCTTATCGTATGAAGAATAGTAGTAAGGAGTTTCGGCTTCAAATTCAGCGGCGCATGTGTCAACCATCTTGAATGTGGGCAGGATCCCGTTTTCCTTGCGCATGGCCCTTATTTCCAGCTGGCTTAACCCGGTCAGCCTGGCCAGGTGGGCGTCGGAAAAGCCAAACTTCTTGGCCTTTTCCAGCAAGCCGGGTGGCAGGCCTTCTTTCGCGCGGGTGCAAATTTCATCCTCCAGCTGGAGGATACCTTTAATTTTATCCAGGAAGAAACGGTCGATCCTGGTGATTTCATGTACCCTCTCAATGCTCAGGCCGCGGCGTAAAGCTTCTGCCACAAGAAAAAGGCGCTCATCTTCCGCGCAGGCCAGCTTGGATTCAAGTTCCTCCGTGCTCAACGCTTCAGCACCCGGCAGGGTCAAGTAGTCCAGGCCGATTTCCAGGGAGCGAATGGCTTTTAGCAGTGCGCCTTCAAAGGTACGGTTGATTGCCATGACCTCACCGGTAGCCTTCATCTGAGTACCCAGCTCGCGGTCGGCCAGGGCAAATTTGTCAAACGGCCAGCGCGGGTATTTAACAACCACATAGTCCAGCGAGGGTTCGAAGCAGGCATAAGTCTTTCCGGTAACGGCATTTTTGATTTCATCCAGGGTCAGGCCCATAGCAATTTTGGCCGCTACTTTGGCGATCGGGTAGCCGGTAGCTTTGGAGGCCAGGGCAGAGGAGCGGGAAACCCTTGGGTTAACCTCGATTACATAATACTGGAAGCTGGAGGGATCCAATGCAAACTGGACGTTACAGCCGCCTTCGATACCCAGGGAGCGGATGATTTTTAGTGAAGCCGTTCTTAAAAGCTGGTATTCCTTGTCGCTGAGTGTCTGGGAAGGAGCCACCACAATACTGTCCCCGGTATGGATGCCCATAGGGTCGATGTTTTCCATATTGCAGATGGTAATGCAGTTGTCAGCGCTGTCCCGCATCACCTCGTACTCCAGTTCCTTCCAGCCAACCACGCACCGCTCGATTAACACCTGATTAATTATGCTATATTTTAACCCTCTGGCGGTAATATTGCGCAGTTCGTCCATGGTATAAGCGATGCCGCCGCCGGTGCCGCCAAGAGTATAAGCCGGACGCACGATCAGAGGCAGCCCGATCTCCCGCGCGAAGGACTCGGCTTCCTCCAGGCTGGAAACGATTACGCTTTCAGGAATAGGTTCTCCGATGGCCTGCATCATTTCTTTAAATAATTCCCGGTCCTCGGCACGTTTAATCGATTCCAGGGGGGTACCCAGCAGCTGTACGCCTTCTTTAGCCAGAATACCGGACTCTGCCAGTTGTAAAGCCAGGTTGAGGCCCACTTGACCGCCCAGGGTGGGGAGCAGCCCGTCCGGCTTTTCCTGGCGGATTACCCTGGATACAAATTCTAGCGTCAAAGGCTCGATGTAAACCCGGTCGGCCATATTGGAATCTGTCATTATGGTGGCAGGGTTTGAGTTGATCAAGACTACCTCCAGCCCTTCCTCACGTAAGGAGCGGCAGGCCTGAGTGCCGGCATAGTCGAACTCGGCAGCCTGGCCGATGATGATGGGTCCGGAGCCGATAACCATTACTTTTCTGATACCTTTTTTTAGCGGCATGTTACCTCCACTCCTTATCCATCATATCTATAAACTGGTCGAAGATGTACTCGGAATCTCTGGGGCCGGGTGAAGCTTCGGGGTGGTATTGCACTGAAAAGGCCGGTAAAAATTTATGTTTTAAGCCTTCTACCGTACCGTCGTTCAGGTTGCGGTGAGAGACTATAATATCCAAGCCCTTCATAGACTCCTCGTCGACTGAAAATCCATGGTTGTGTGAGGAAATATAAACCCGCCCGGTTTCCAAGTCCTTTACCGGGTGGTTGGCACCCCGGTGGCCGAATTTCATTTTATAAGTTCTGGCGCCCAGGGCCAGACCCAGGATCTGGTGGCCGAGGCAAATGCCAAATATGGGAATTCTGCCGACCAGTTCGCGCACTGTTTCAATGGCATAGGGCACGTCGGTAGGGTCTCCTGGGCCGTTGGACAGCATAACCCCGGCCGGGTGCAGGGCCAGGATGTCCCCGGCCGTGGTGTTGGGAGGCACAACTACCACTTCGCAGCCCCGCTCCTGCAGGCAGCGGATAATATTAAGTTTGGCGCCGAAATCCATCAGGACCACCCGGTGACCGTTACCCGGTAATGTGTAGACTTCAGTAGTTGCCACGGCCGGCACCAGTTCCTGCCCGGTGAGGTGGGGACAATTTCTTGCCTTTTCGACCAGCGCCTGCGCATCGGCGTCACCGGTGCTGATTACGCCGCGCATGGTCCCAAAACTGCGGAGGCGTCTGGTTAAAGCGCGGGTATCAATACCTGACAGGCCGATTACATTTTCTTTTTTCAGAAAACTGCCGATAGTTTCGGAGAGGCGCCAGTTACTGGGCCGCTCGCACTCCTCCCGCACTACGAAGCCGCGGACGTAAGACTTTTTAGACTCGAAATCCTCCTTCATGATGCCGTAGTTGCCGATCAGAGGGTAGGTCATCACCACGATTTGGCCACAGTAGGAGGGGTCGGTGAGCACCTCCTGGTAGCCGGTCATCCCCGTGTTGAAAACTACTTCACCCCACTGTTCCCCTGTTGCTCCAAAAGCCTCGCCGGTGAACACGGTTCCGTCCTCCAGTGCCAGCATTGCCTGCATAAAAAACACCTCCGCTATATTTGAAAAATCTTTTAAAAAAATAAGGTTAATTATTTTTACTCAAGGTCCGGTCCCGATGCTGATAATTCGCCAGGGTGAGTCCGGGGTAGCTTTAGCAACATAAATAAACCGGTGTTGTTTTCCATTGGGCAAACAGGTAACTTCTTTATATACTGCATGGTATTCGGCTACAACCTGGACTTCTTCATAATTATTGCCGTACAGTTTAATTGGATAAGCGGTGCTGACTTTCAGGCTGGTCAGGCTTTTCAGATTCTTAAAATCAGAGTCAGGTACTGTATCCATCATTTCTTTCATTTCATCCGACAGGCAATTCCTTGCCGTGATGATATCGTTGCTGCTCAAGCTTCTATAATAAGTTTCAACCAGCTGCTCTGGTGAAAGCGAATCGACGTTTAGTGAAGATGTTTTTGGCTGTCCTGTGCAACCAAGACCTGAAGTTAAAGAAAATAACAAAATGACCAAAACCATCCGTTTTATTTTAATCATTTGATTACTCCCTCGCACATCACTACCCGGCCGCCCACTATGGTAGCATATGGCAGGCCCTTTAAGAGACGGCCGGTGAAGGGGGTGTTCCGCCCCTTACTGGCAAACTGTGCCGGGTCGACCGTCCAGGATAGTTCCGGGTCAATAATTGTTATATCAGCGTCAGCACCAACTTCCAGGGTGCCTTTTGGGATACCAAGCACCGTGGCCGGGTTCAAAGTCAACTTAGCTATCGCTTGCAGCGGGGTGAGCGCGCCGGTTGCAACCAGTTCGGTCCAGACCAGGCCCAATGCTGTTTCCAGACCTGCCATGCCAAAGGGGGCAAGATCATATTCCACGTCTTTCTCTTCAGCGGTATGAGGGGCGTGGTCGGTGGCGATAATATCGATAGTCCCGTCAGCCAGGCCTTCTTTTATTGCTGTTACATCAGCAGCGGTTCGCAAAGGAGGGTTGACCTTGGTGGCCGTGTTATATCCGGCTACCGCCCTGTCGGTCAGGCTGAAGTGGTGCGGTGTCACTTCGGCGGTTACTTTAACACCTCTGGCCTTGGCTTCACGTACCAGCCGGACTGAACCGGCGGTGCTGATATGGGCGATATGTACCCGGCAGCCGGTTTCTTCTGCCAGCAGGATATCCCTGGCTACCATTACTTCTTCTGCAGAAGCCGGTATCCCTTTCAGGCCCAGCACGGTAGACATGTATCCTTCGTGCATTGCTCCGCCTGCAGAGAGATTCTGATCCTCACAGTGGGAGATTATTGTCAATCCCAGCATCCGGGCATATTGCATGG
>Ga0067045_1029201_pt1 | contig 22961 bp, 26 predicted proteins | sample TerdegcTABiofilm_FD_59184 | JGI IMG/M metagenome (GOLD analysis project Ga0067045, IMG submission 59184) | Combined Assembly of (Gp0054472, Gp0054536) Wastewater bioreactor microbial communities from Singapore -Terephthalate degrading...
TAGTAAGGCGTATCGGCGAGGCTGATCTGGCGTGAACGGGCGATGGTCATGGCGGTTCTCTCCTCGGGTCTCACGGTTTAAGAAAAGTGGAGGAGGCGTGAGTTGTCAAAGCTGGGATTAGGTGGGTGTCCCAGCTTTTTCTTCAATGGCAAAGACCTGCGACAGCTGACCCAGCGTGTCGGCAACCCATTGGCGTCTGTGCTCGTAGCTTTGGCCGGAGTGATCATCCTGGCCGCAAAGAAAGGCGCGCCGGACGCAGCGGCTGACCACGTGATAGTAAGGCGTATCGGCGAGGCTGATCTGGCGTGAACGGGCGATGGTCATGGTGGCTCTTCCCTCTGGTCTCTCGGTTTAAGGAAAGTGGAGGGGGAGTGAGTTGTCAAAGCAGGGATTAGGTGGGTGTCCCAGCTTTTCACTGCCCAGCTTGTCGGCAATCCATTGGCGTCTGTGCTCGTAGCTTTGGCCTGAGTGATCATCCTGGCCGCAGAGAAATGCCCGCCGGACACAGCGGCTGACTACATGGTAATAGGGCGTATCGGCGAGGCTGATCTGGCGTGAACGGGCGATGGTCATGGCGGCTCTTCCCTCGGGTCTCACGGTTTAAGGAAAGTGGAGGAGGTGTGAGTTGTCAAAGCTGGGATTAGGTGGGTGTCCCAGCTTTTGGCTTTCACGCGAACATCCGATTACGCCTGACGGCTAATCGAACCTACGGATTTTCAATACCCCAGCATTCATGGAGTAATAATCCTCCCTTTATGGAGACTTGTGAGTTGCAACACGAAAAAACTATAGGTTGATGATTATATTGAGTTTCCTGTCATTTAAAAGGAGGGGTTATGCAAGAAGCTCAATTTATTGATGCAATTCATGCCAAAACAAAAATAAGGCTAACTTTCTTTTCTAAAGAGGACGGTAGGCCCTTAGTGCGTTTATGTGCTCCTATGGACTTCGGCCCCAGTCGCCGAGCTCACAATAAAGACAACCGTTATCATCTTTGGGATTATGAAAGTGATGAGAAGAACCATGTGCTCTCACTTTTGCCAGGTCAAGTCTCAAAAATGGAATTTTTAAACCAGAATTTTTGCCCAAGCGAATTTGTGACATGGCCACCAAATTGGTTTGTACCAAGAGATTGGGGACAATATAGCTAGTCAATACTTGGATATTTCAAAACAAAAACGGCGCCTTAACGGCGCCGTTTTTTATTTCAATCAACCCAACCCAAATTATTGCAGCAGGGAGATATCCGCCACTTGCAGAAACAGGTTGCGCAGGTTGTTCAGCAGCGCCAGACGGTTGGCCTTGAGGGCTTCGTCTTCAGCCATCACCATCACCTCGTTGAAGAAGGTGTCGACCGGTTCGCGCAGGGCGGCCAGACGGGTGAGGGCGGCCTGATAGTCACCGGCGGCGAACAGCGGAGCCAGTTCGGCTTGCAGTGCAGCAACCTGGGTGGCCAGCGCTTTCTCGGCGGCATCCTGCAACAGTTCCGGTTTGACGGCAGTCGGCAACTCGCCTTCGACCTTGGCCAGAATGTTGCTCACGCGCTTGTTGGCGGCGGCCAGGGCCAGGGCGGCATCCAGGGTGCGGAAGTGGCTGACGGCCTTGACGCGACGATCGAAGTCGAGCGGACGGGTCGGGCGGCGGGCCAGTACGGCCAGCACCACATCGGCACCGATGCCTTCGTCCTGATAGGCGGCGCGGAAGCGGCCCAGCATAAAGTCGACCACGTCGGTAACGACGGTCTTGTTGGTCAGCTTGTCGCCGTAGACGCGAACGGCCTCTTCCACCAGTTCAACCAGATCCAGGTCCAGCTGCTTCTCGGTCATGATGCGCAGGGCACCGATGGCGGCGCGGCGCAGGGCGAAGGGATCCTTGTCGCCTTTGGGCAGCATGCCGATGCCGAAGATGCCGGCCAGGGTGTCGAGCTTGTCGGCCAGCGCGACGGCGCAGGCTTCCAGAGCGGACGGCAGAGCATCACCGGCGAAGCGCGGCATGTACTGCTCGTTGAGGGCCACGGCCACCACTTCGTCTTCGCCATCGTGACGGGCGTAGTGCATCCCCATGACACCCTGGGTGCTGGCGAACTCGCCGACCATGTTGGTCATGAGATCACACTTGGAGAGCAGGCCGGCACGCTTGGCCTGAGCCACGTTGGCACCGATGCGCTCGGCGATAAAGCCGGCGACGGTCTCGATGCGCTCGACCTTGGCCTTGACGGTACCGAGCTGTTGCTGGAACAGCACGGTTTCGAGGCGCGGCAGGCGGGAGGCCAGGGTCTGCTTGAGGTCGGTCTTGAAGAAGAACTCTGCGTCAGACAGACGGGGGCGAACCACCTTCTCGTTGCCGCTGATGATCTGGCTCGGGTCCTTGGACTCGATGTTGGTGACGAAGATGAACTTCGGCAGCAGCTTGCCGCTCTTGTCGTAGACCGGGAAGTACTTCTGGTCACCCTTCATGGTGTGCACCAGCGCTTCAGCCGGAACGGCCAGGAACTTCTCTTCGAAGTTGGCGGTCAGCACCACAGGCCATTCGACCAGGGCGGTGACCTCTTCCAGCAAGGCGTCGTCCAGATCGGCAACGCCACCGAAGGCGGCGGCAGCCGCTTCGACGTCAGCCTTGATCTTGGCCTTGCGAGCCATAAAGTCGGCCACCACCATGCCGCGCTCCAGCAGGATCTGCGGGTACTGGTCGGCATTGTCGATGGTGAACTCGCTCTCGCCCATAAAGCGGTGACCGCGAATGGTGCGGGCGGAGTCGATACCCAGAATGTGAGCGGGCACCAGATCCCCATCCAGCAGCAGGGTCACGGTGAACACCGGACGCACGAACTGGATGGTCTTGTCGCCCCAGCGCATCATCTTGGGGATGGGCAGCTTGGCCAGTGCAGAGGCAACCAGCTCGCCCAGCAACTCTTTGGCCGGACGACCTTCGACCTTGGCGGTGTGGACCAGCCACTCGCCCTTGTCGGTGACCAGACGCTCGGCCTGTTCCACCGTGATGCCGTTGCCACGGGCCCAGCCTTCGGCAGCCTTGGTCGGCTTGCCTTCGGCATCGAACGCCTGAGAGACGGCCGGGCCGCGCTTCTCGACGCTCTTGCTCGGCTGCTCGCTGGCCAGCGCGTGTACCTTCAGCGCCAGGCGGCGCGGTGAGGCGAACCACTCGACGTCGCCGAAGGCCAGGTCGGCCTTGGTCAGCTCGGCTTTGAAGTTGTCGGCAAAGGCTTCGGCCAGGGAGCGCAGGGCTTTTGGCGGCAGCTCAGCTGTGCCGATCTCTACCAGAAATGTATGTTGTGCCATGTCCGTTCCTTAACCTTGCTTGTTCTCAGTGCGCTTGCACATGGGGAAGCCCAGCGCTTCGCGGGAGGCATAGTACGCCTCGGCCACGGCCTTGGTCAGGGTGCGAATGCGCAATATGTAGCGCTGACGCTCGGTGACCGAGATGGCCTTGCGGGCATCCAGCAGGTTGAAGGAGTGGGCGGCTTTCAGAATGCGCTCGTAAGCGGGCAGCGGCAGCGGCGTTTCCAGTGCCAGCAGGTGCTGGGCTTCCTTCTCGTACTGCTCGAAGCAGTGGAACAGGAAGTCCACATCGGCGTGTTCGAAGTTGTAGGTGGACTGCTCCACTTCGTTCTGGTGGAACACATCGCCATAGGTGGTCTTGCCCAGGGGGCCATCGGACCAGACCAGGTCATAGACGCTGTCCACGCCCTGAATGTACATGGCCAGACGCTCGAGACCATAGGTGATCTCGCCGGTCACCGGCTTGCACTCGAGGCCGCCAACCTGCTGGAAGTAGGTGAACTGAGTCACTTCCATGCCGTTGAGCCAGACTTCCCAGCCCAGACCCCAGGCACCCAGGGTCGGGTTTTCCCAGTTGTCTTCCACGAAGCGGATGTCGTGGATCTCGGGGTCCATGCCCAGCTCCTTCAAAGAGCCGAGGTAGAGTTCCTGGATGTTGTCGGGGGACGGCTTGATGATCACCTGGAACTGGTAATAGTGCTGCAGGCGGTTCGGGTTCTCACCGTAGCGGCCGTCGGTGGGACGGCGGGACGGTTGCACGTAGGCGCAGGCGATGGGCTCCGGGCCCAGGGCGCGCAGGCAGGTCATGGGGTGGGAGGTACCGGCACCCACTTCCATATCCAGCGGCTGAATGATGGTACAGCCCTGGCGGGACCAATAGTCCTGCAGCTGCAGGATCAGGCCCTGAAAGGTTTTGACATCGAATTTTTGCATAGTGTTTTTCGCGCGAAGTGAAATCAGAGCAAGATTTGCTGAATGTGAACCGAAGGAGTATACCGTCTGGCATGGTCGGATAATAGGCGAAATTGTAGGGGATTCATGGGGCGGGGCTGCGCCGGGCCTGGTTGGCCCGGGATGAAAGCCCCGTGATGTCGCCGATGAAATCCCCTTGTCGGACAGAGAGTCGGACAGAGAATCGGACAGAGAAAAATAACAGGAGACGAAGAATGGAACTGCGCTGCGCCTGGGTGACCAGGGACCCGGAATATATCGAATACCATGACAATCAGTGGGGGCGGCCGGTGCGCGACTCCCGCGAGCTGTTTGCCAAGCTCTGCCTCGATGGCCAGCAGGCGGGGCTCTCCTGGATCACCATCTTGAAGCGCACCGACAGCTATTACCGCGCCTATGCCGACTTCGATCCCAACCTGATCGTCCGGTTCGACGAGCAGGATGTGGAGCGGCTGATGCAGGACAAAGGCATCATCCGCAACCGCCTCAAGGTGCAGTCGATCATCAAAAACGCTCGCGCCTATCTGGCGCTGGAGGCGCAGGGGATCGACTTCGCCGACTTCCTCTGGGGCTTTGTCGGCGGCGCCCCCATCGTCAATCGGCGGCAGGGCAACGGCGACATTCCCGCCACCTCGACAGAGTCGGATGCCATGGCCAAGGCCCTCAAGAAGCTCGGCTTCACCTTCGTCGGCAGCACCATCTGCTACGCCTTCATGCAGGCGGTGGGCATGGTGAACGATCATCTGGTGACCTGCCCCTGCCACGCCGAGTGCCAGCAGTCAGGGACGCCGGAATAAGCGGCCGGGAGCTGAGCGAAGAAGGGAGGCAGGCTGCCTCCCTTCTTCGTTGTGGGGCTGCCATCAACCGGGTTGAAGGGGGTGGCTCAGCGCCTCGCACAGCTCGTCGCTGCTCATCAGCCGCACGAAGGGGCCGGCCAGGGTGGCGTTGTGGTGGGCGATGATCTGGGTTGCAGCAAGCTGCGGGGTATCCATGCAGGTGTGGGCATCGCTCACCAGCACCACGGCGTAGCCGAGATCCGCCGCCGCCCGGCAGGTGCTGTCTATGCAGTACTGGGTCTTCATGCCGGTGACTATCAGGGTCTGCACCCCGCCCTCCTTCAGCCAGCCATCGAGGCCGGTGCCGTGAAAGGCGTTGGGTCTGTGCTTGTCGAACACCCGGTCGGCGTCGCCGACGACCAGCTCAGGGGCAAGCTGCCAGAACGGACTGCCAGCGGCTATGGGGCTACCGGCCGGGCCCGTGTGGCGCACCGCCAGCACGGGGACACCGGCGGCGCGGGCCGCCTGACTCAGGCGATTGATGTTGGCCAGGGTCTCGGCACCGGCATGGGGCGCCTCCGGGCCGTGAAGAAGGCCGACCTGGAGGTCGATGGCGAGCAGGGCGGGGTGGGGCAGGGATGACATGGGCATGGCTCCGTGAGGAATGTCCTCCACTCTGGGGTCACCGGCCGTCGAGCGGCAACCCCGCATCTGGGGGGAGGCAGGCGCTGCCCCACCTTGCCCGCCCTGCCGCCGCGCCAGCCCCATCCTCCTTGCCCTTATGCCGGCGCCGGGAGTGATGAGCGATCACCCCGTCGGCCGCTGCTAGGCTAGGTGTCAGCGGGGCAGGGGCCCATTTCCGCTGTTCGGTACAGCTGGCATACAGTCACTCTTGCTCAAAATCGGTCCATCAACATTGAGGGTTAATCCATGTCACTGAATTCATCTCGCATTCGCACGGCCGGCAGTCTGATCCTGGCGGCTTGCTCTCTGCTGGCCGTCCTGCCTGCTCATGCGGCCGATCGCCAGGACTCCCGCGATGTGCGTCAGGAGGTGCGTCCCGAGGTCCGCGATGCCAAGCAGGATTGCCGCGAAGCCGACCAGAAGGACAACTACGAGTGCCGTCAGGACAAGCGTGAAGTCAAACAGGACGTCAGAGAGAAAGCCAACGACGTCAAACGCTGATGAGCGCGCCCGATTAGCCGGCAAGCGGCATATCGGGCCCTCAGCCGAGCAGGCTCGCCGCCCCCAAGGGCCTGCGAGCCTGCTGGCGGGTAACTCGCCAGACACCACCACCCGTGAATTCATATAAATCAGTTGCCGGATGCCCCGCCATCTCGTCGACCCCGTGGAGTTAATCATGAAGAAATGTGCCTTTATCTTGCTGGCTGCCAGCGCCCTGCTCTCCTCGTTGCCGGCGCAGGCAACCGAACAGGCCGCAGAGCGCCGTGATGCCCGTGACGTGCGTCAGGACACCCGGGATGAATCCCGCGATGCCAAGCAGGAGTGCCGCGAAGGCGTGGTCGGCAATGCCGATTGCCGTCAGGATCATCGCGACAGCAAGCAGGAGGGCCGAGACGAGGCCCGCGACGTCAAATATTGATCCTGACAAGCCGCCTCCCTGTCGGGTCGCCATGCTGGCGCCCGTCCCGCGGTTATCTTGACCCCAGTGTATAATTCAGACATCCCAAGCCGGTGTATTTCGTTTAGCCAAGGAGCCACCATGAAGAAGACAGTATTCGCGCTGCTTGCAGCCACAGCCTTGTTGGCTGCCCTGCCTGCACAGGCAACCAAACAGGCCCAGGAGCGTCGCGAAGCCCGCGATGTGCGTCAGGATACCCGTCAGGAATCCCGCGACGCCAAGCAGGAGTGCCGCGAAGGCCTGGTGGGCAATGCCGATTGCCGTCAGGAGCACCGCGACAACAAGCAGGAAGGGCGTGACGAGGCGCGCGACATCAAATATTGATGTCCGGCCTGCCCGGGCAGGCAGCACTCATGCCGTGCACGGCATGACACAGGGGGGCTTTGGCCCCCCTGTTCATATCCGCAATGCGCGCGTCACACTCTGGCGCCTCTCTGGGGTAGAATGCGCGGCCATCGGCTAGAGTCGTTCTTTTTCAGAGGTTTTTTCATGCATTTCAAGAAACTGGTTCCTGCACTTGCCCTGACCATCGCCATGACAGGCTGCACCACCAATCCCTATACCGGTGAATCCCAGACCTCCAAGGGCGCCTGGGGCGCACTGGCCGGTGCCGCTACCGGCGCTGCCGTGGGCGCGCTCTCCTCCAGCAAGGGTGATCGCAAGAAGGGCATACTGACCGGCGTGGCCGCTGGCGCCGCCCTGGGTGGCGGCATCGGTTACTACATGGATGTGCAGGAAGCCAAGCTGCGCGAGAAGCTGCAGGGCACCGGCGTCAGCGTGACCCGAAACGGTGATCAGCTGATCCTCAACATGCCGAACAATGTCACCTTCGACAGCTCCAGCGCCCAGCTCAAAGCCGCCGGTGCCAACACCCTGTCCGGCGTGGCCATGGTGGTTGCCGAGTTCGACAAGACTCGCCTGAACGTGGTCGGTCACACCGACAGCACCGGCTCCCGCGAGCTGAACATGAAGCTCTCCGCCCAGCGTGCCGATGCCGTCGCCGCCCAGCTGATCGGTCAGGGCGTGACCGGCAGCCGCATCGCCACCAGCGGCGTGGGCCCGGATCAGCCGGTTGCCACCAACAGCACAGCCGCTGGCAAGGCCCAGAACCGTCGTGTGACCATTACCCTGACCCCGACTGCCTAAGTCGCCCGGTTGCCGGTAACGAAAAGGCCCCGCCAGTGATGGCGGGGCCTTTTGCTATCTCAGGCTGGGCGGGCGGCTCAGACTGCTGCGGTCAGCTGCACTTCCACCTTGTAGCCTTCGTGGGCCAGGCGGGCCTGCACGCAGGCGCGAACGGGCGCTGTACCGGCCGGTATCCAGGCATCCCACTGAGCGTTGAAGGCGGCTATGTCGCCAATGTCCTTGAGATAGATGTTGGCCATCAGGATCTTGTCGACCCCGGAACCGTTGGCTTCCAGCAGACGCTGCAGGCTGGTCAGCACTTCGCGGGTCTGCTGGTGAATGTCGGCCTCGTCGGTGGCGGGGACTTCCACCACATAGAGGGTGCCGTTGTGGATGACAACATCAGACCAGCGGGCCGTGGTGCCGATTCGGGTAATCGTCATGGATTGCTCCGGTACAGGGGCTCATTGACCCTTGCGGATCAGATAGCGATAGGGGGCCTGCTCTGTCTCGCTGGCGATCAGGGTGTGATCCATGAAGCGGCAGAAACTCGGGATGTCGCGGGTGGTGGAAGGGTCGTCGGCACTGACCAGCAGGGTCTCGCCTTCGGCCATCAGCCGCACTTTCTTGCGCACCATCATCACGGGTTCGGGGCAACGAAGCCCGATTGCGTCCAACGCGTGAGTCGCATTGCAGAATAAATTACTCATTAATAATCAACCTTCAGCCGCACCTTCTTGCGCGCTATCGTCACGGGCTCGGGGCAACGAAGCCCGATTGCGTCCAACTCATGAGTTGCGTCGCAGAATAAAGCACTCATCAATAATCAACCTTCAACCAATTCAGCTGCCAATGATACTCAAGGCGAAAAAATAATCAAACATCAGGGTCTTCGAGCAGCATATGTAACCAAAGTGTGATCCTGCTCTATCCAGACCTTGCCCGATGAGTAATATAAAAATTGAACCATATTCAACAAGGAGGTGTGAATATGCAGGTCTCCTACGGCAGATTACAAGCCTACGCAGGCATGGGGTTCCTGTCGTTCGCCATGATAGTGCTGGGCAGCCCGATCGGAAACACCGGCACCTGGTTCGGGTCCATGGTGATGATAGGGCTGGGGCTCTGGATCGAGCTCAGCGACTACTACGACGAGGATGAGGACGAGAACGATCAATCCTGAATAGGATGACGATTCACCCACAAAGGCGGAGCGATTCCGCCTTTGTCATTTCTGCTCCGCGCCTGAGCGGGTCGATCGCATGGCCCGCTCCAGCTGCTGCGCCGTCTGCTCCGGGTTGGCCTTGGGGTCGTTGAAGAAGCTGCTCAGCACATCCATGATCCCCTGACGCATATTGGTCGGCACGGCCATGCCCTCCGCCATGCTGGGCAGCAGGTTGCCATCCCGTTCTGCCAACTGGAAGTCATGGTAGGAGCGGATGGCGCAGCGATCGAACTTGCTCATGTCAGGCTGGGTGAGGGCTGGGATGGAGCCCTTCACCCGGTTGAACTCCTCCTGGAATCTGGGCGTCATCAGCAGGCGGGCCAGCTCGCCCTGGGCTTGCAGCTGGGCCGGATCCCGCTGCTTGAACATGGCGATGGAGTCCAGGTTGTAGCTGAAGAGACCTTGGCTGCCCGGGCTTGGCAGGCAGTCGATATCCTCCCCGGGTCTGTAGTTGCCGGCGCTCAGCTCCCCCTTCACCCAGTCCCCCATGATCTGCATGGCGGCGCCGCCGCTCTCCAGCAGGTTGGTGGCCTGGTGCCACTTCAGGCCGGCGTATTTTTCCGGCACATAGGCGCGCAGCTGCTGGAAGCGGGTCAGCACCCGCACCATGTCGGGGCCGGTCAGGGTGGCGCTGTCCTGCTCCAGGAAGGCCTTGCGATAGAAGGCCTTGCCCCCTTCACCGAGTGCCACCGTCTCGAACAGCACCGCCAGCTGCCAGGGCTCGTTGCCGATGGCCAGCGGCGTGACGCCCTGCGCCTTGAGCTGCTCCGCCACCGTCATGAAGTGCTCCCAGTCGGTGGGGGGCGTCAGCCCCAGCCGCTCGAACAGCTTGCGGTTGAGCCACAGCCAGTTGACGCGGTGGATGCCGGTGGGCACCGCCATCAGGGCGCCGTTCTGGCTGAGGGTGTCACGGACCATGGGGGAGAGCTGCGGGTACCAGCCGAGGTGCTCGGCCATGGGGCTGAGGTCGCGCAGGAAACCCAGGCTGGCCCACTCATGCAGCTCATAGCCCTTGAGGTGCGCCGCCTCCGGCGGATTGGCCGCCAGTGCCCGGCTTTTCAGTACCGTCATGGCGCTCTTGCCGCCGCCGCCCTGCACCGCGAAGTCGTTCCACTGGTTGCCCTGCTCGGCCCATTCCGACTTGAGCACTTCCACCGCCTTGGCCTCGCCGCCGGAGGTCCACCAGTGCAACACCTCCACCTGGGAGGCGGCGACGGGCAGGGAGAGCAGGGTGACAATGGCAAACGGGAACAACTTCATACTGCGACTGCCTTGATTGAAGGAGAGTGGCCGGTGCCGACCTCACGCCACCAGTGCAGCACCCCGACGCGCTGGGAGGCGGCGACGGGCAGGGAGAGCAGGGCGACAATGGCAAACGGGAACAACTTCATACTGTGACTGCCTTGATTGAAGGAGAGTGGCCGGTGCCGACCGCACGCCACCAGTGCAGCACCCCGACGCGCAGGGAGGCGCCGACGGGCAGAGACAACAGGGCGATGACAGAAAACGACAACCACTTCATAAGCGTTACTGCCTTGGTAGGGATAGGGTGGCCTGCAGGCCGCCCTGGGGACGATTTTCCAGCACCAGATCGCCGCCGTGGGCGTGGGCTATGTTGCGGGCTATGCCAAGACCCAGCCCGGTTCCGGCGGAATCCGTGCTGAGGCGGTAGTAGGGCTCGAAGATGCGCTCGAACTGATCCTCCGGCAGACCGGGGCCCTCGTCCATGATGAAGAGGATCAGCATCTCCTCGTCATCCATCAGGATGACGCGCACCCGGTGGCCGTACTTGATGCCGTTGTCCACCAGGTTGCCGATGCAGCGCTTGAGGGCCAGCAGCTTGCCGCGATAGGGCCACTTGCAGTGCCCCTCTATGGTGAGCAGATCCTCGTGCAGGTTCATGGCCTCCGCCATCTGTTCCAGCAGGGCATTGATGTCGATGAGCTCGAGGTTCTCGTGAATGTCGGTCTCTTTCACCGTTTGCAGCGCCCCCTTCACCATCAGCTCCAGCTCGTCCAGATCCTTGTTGAACTTGGCTATCTGGGCTTCATCATCGAGCAGTTCGACCCGCAGCCGCAGCCGGGTGATGGGGGTTTTGAGATCGTGGGAGATGGAGCTGAACAGCCGCTCCCTGTCGTCTATGAAGCGGCGGATGCGCTGCTGCATGATGTTGAAGGCGCGGGTCGCCGCCACTATCTCGGAGGCACCCTCCTCCTTGAGGGAGGGCTGATCTATGTCCTTGCCGAGGTTGACCGCCGCCTTGGCCAGCCGGCGCAGGGGCCGGGTCTGCCAGCGCACCAGCATGAAGGTGAAGAAGCAGAGGAAGACAGTCATCAGGGCGATGAAGCGCACCTGGTTGCTCGGCATGACGGTGTCATCCAGCGTCATGTAGGGGGCGGGCAGCAGGGCCGCCAGATAGAGCCACTCCCCCGGCTCTATCTCGATCTGGGTCACCAGCACCGGCGGATTGATGGGCTCCAGCGACAGGGTATAGCGGGCCCAGGAGGAGGGCAGGTCTGCCAGCAGGGTGTCGTTGTTGAAGACGTGCAGCTCCTCGGGCCGCGAGAAGTCCACCTTGATGGCCATGGCGTCTGAGAGCTTGCGGGTCAGCACCTCCTCCACCTCCTTCAGCACCAGCGTCTTGCGCTCGCTGTCCGGGATGGCGCTGATGTGGATCTCCTCTTCATTCAGGGAGACGAAGAAACGGCTGCCCCCCATGTTGCGCAGCTGATCCAGCGCTATGTGGCGGTACTGCAGCGGCAGGGACTTGAAGAAGTTGACTGTGGAGGCGGCGGAGAGTGCCAGGTTGCGGGTGGTGCTGAGCATGCCCTCCAGCTCCCGCTTCTGGATCTGCTGCATCCAGATGCCGGTGAGTATGGTCTGGGAGAGCAGGATGGCGAGCAGCAACAGCAGCAGCATCCGTGACAGCAGGGAGCGGGGGACCAGTGCCTGCCAGAATCGCCGACCTCTCATGGGATCTCGTGCCTCTTGCCAGTCAGCATGCTGTTGCTACCTTTTTACCCTTCACGGGATCTCGTGTACTTCCGCGATCAGCATGTAGCCGCTGCCGCGTATGGTCTTGATGATGCGCGGGCTCTTGCCGTTGTCACCCAGCTTCTGGCGCAGACGGCTGATCTGCACGTCGATGCCGCGCTCCATGGGCAGGCTCTCGCGGCCCCGGGTGGCATCGGAGATGGTGTCCCTGTCCAGCACCACGCCGGGCTGCTGCAGGAACATGCCGAGCAGCAGGGCGTCGCTGCCGGAGAGATCCAGCAGGCTGCCGTCGTCGTGGGTCAGCTGGTGGCTCAGGGTGTCCAGAGTCCAGTCGGCGAAGCGCAGGCGGCGGCTCGGCTCCTTCTCTTTCTCCGGCTGGCGGAATTCGGCACGGCGCAGCAGCGCCTTGATGCGGGCCTGCAGCTCGCGCGGGCTGAACGGCTTGGCGATGTAGTCGTCGGCGCCGAGTTCCAGGCCGATCACCCGATCCGCCTCATCGGAGGCAGCGGTGAGCATGATGATGGGTACCTGGGAGTCGCGACGGATCTGCTGGCACAGGGTAAAGCCGTCGTCGCCTGGCATCATGATATCGAGAATGATGAGGTCCGGGCTGTGCAGGGCGAGTTGCTGGCGCATCTCGTTGCCCTCGGCCGCCGTCAGTACCTGAAAACCCGCCCGGGTCAGGTATTCGTTGAGCAGCTCGCGGATCTCCTGATCGTCGTCGACGATAAGCAGTTGTTTGCTCGTTGACATATGTATGTGCATCCACCCATTTTTTTGTGCAGATTGAACCTGTCGGGGGAGCAAAAAGCAAGCAAGGCCCCCCTCTAATGTGAAGTTATGGGCAATATAGCCCCCGAATCGGCCCTGATCGGGATATCGGAATAAAAAAGGCCGACCCAAACGGGCCGGCCAACACGCAGATTCCGACGGCAGGTGCGCACCCCGTGTGGCGCGCTCCACAGACTCGACAACGGGCCGGACGGGCCGACCCCAAAAAGACAATGCGGGCTCAGGTATGGTGTGAGCCGCTTAGATCACACCCGCTCGAACACTGTGGCTATGCCCTGACCCAGGCCGATACACATGGTGGCGACCCCTAGCGTGGCATCCTTCTCTTCCATCAGGTTGATCAGGGTGGTGGAGATGCGGGCACCGGAGCAGCCGAGGGGGTGGCCCAGGGCGATGGCGCCGCCGTTCAGGTTCACCTTCTCGTCCACCAGATCCTGCAGCCCCAGATCCTTGACGCAGGGCAGGGACTGGGCGGCGAAGGCCTCGTTCAGCTCGAACAGGTCGATGTCACCCACGGTCAGACCGGCACGCTTGAGCGCCTTCTGGGTGGCCGGCACAGGGCCGTAACCCATGATGGCGGCGTCACAGCCAGCGATGGCCATGGCGCGCACCCGGGCGCGGGGGGTGAGGCCCAGCGCCTTGGCGCGATCCGCGCTCATCACCAGCATGGCGGCGGCGCCGTCGGACAGGGCCGAGGAGGTACCGGCGGTCACTGTGCCGTTGACCGGGTCGAACACAGGGCGCAACTGGCTCAGGGTATCGACCGTGGTCTCCGGGCGGATCACTTCGTCATAGTCGTAGAAGAAGCGGGCGCCGCTGGCGTCGTGGCCTTCCAGCCCGACTATCTCCTTGGCAAAGCGTCCTTCTACGGTTGCGGCATAGGCGCGGCGGTGGGAGCGGGCGGCAAACTCGTCCTGCTGCTGACGGCTGATGCCGTGCAGTTTGCCGAGCATCTCGGCGGTCAGTCCCATCATGCCGGAGGCTTTCGCCACCGACTTGGCCATGCCGGGGTGGAAGTCGACGCCGTGGCTCATGGGTACGTGACCCATGTGCTCGACGCCGCCGATGATGAAGATGTCCCCATCACCCACCTGAATGGCGCGGGAGGCATCATGCAGCGCTTGCATGCTGGATCCGCACAGACGGTTGACGGTGACGGCGCCGACCTGTTTCGGAATGCCCGCCAGCAGGGCGGCGTTGCGGGCTATGTTGAAGCCCTGCTCCAGGGTCTGCTGCACGCAGCCCCAGTAGATGTCCTCGATCTCGTTCGGGTCGAGGTTGGGGTTGCGCAACAGGATGGAGCTCATCAGGTGCGCGGACAGATCTTCTGCACGCACGTTGCGGAAGGCGCCGCCCTTGGACCGGCCCATGGGGGTCCGGATACAGTCGACAATGACTACGTCTTTCATGAATGGATCTCCTTTCCGCAATCAGTAGAAGGTTTTGCCCTGGGCGGCCATCTCGCGCAAGCGGTCGCTGACGCGGTAGAGCGGGCCCAGGTCGGCATACTGGTCGGCCATGGCCACGTAGCGATCCAGGCCAATGGTGTCCAGATAGCGGAACACGCCGCCGCGGAAGGGAGGGAAGCCCAGACCGTAGACCAGTGCGATGTCGGCCTCGGCCGGCGTGGCGACAATACCCTCTTCCAGACAGAGCACCACCTCGTTGATCATGGGGATCATCATGCGGGCTATGATGGCGTCCTTGTCGAACTCCTGTTTCGGCTTGGCGATGGGTGCCAGCAGCTCGTAAGCAGCGGCGTCGGCCACCTTCTTCGGCTTGCCCTTCTTGTCCTGCTCGTAGGCGTAGAAGCCCTTGCCATTCTTCTGACCGAAGCGGCTGGCGTCATACATCACATCGATGGCGGTACGACCTTCCTTGCTCATGCGCGCCGGGAAGCCTTGCGCCATGACGTCACCGGCATGGTGACCGGTGTCTATGCCGACCACGTCCAGCAGATAGGCGGGGCCCATGGGCCAGCCGAACTCCTTCTCCATCACCTTGTCGACCGCAGCGAAGTCGGCGCCATCGGCGACCAGCTTGTTGAAGCCGAAGAAGTAGGGGAAGAGCACGCGGTTGACGAAGAAGCCCGGGCAGTCGTTGACCACCACCGGGGACTTGCCCATGGCGGCGGCATAGGCCACCACGCGGTTGATGGTGTCGTCCGACGTCTGCTCGCCGCGGATGATCTCCACCAGGGGCATGCGGTGCACCGGGTTGAAGAAGTGCATGCCGCAGAAGTTCTCGGGGCGCTTCAGCCCCTTGGCCAGCAGGGAGATGGGAATGGTGGAGGTGTTGCTGGCGAGCACGGCGTCGTCGCCGATAACGCTTTCCACTTCGCCCAGCACGGCTGCCTTCACCTTGGGATTCTCGACCACGGCTTCGACCACCAGATCCACGTGCTTGACGCTGTCATAGCTCAGGGTCGGGGTGATGGCGGAGAGCACCTGGCCCATCTTGATGCCGTCGATACGGCCCTTCTCGAGCTGGCCGTTGAGCAGCTTGGTGGCTTCGCCCATGCCAAGCGCCAGCGCCTTCTCGTTGATGTCCTTCATCACAGCCGGAATGCCCTTGCTGGCGGACTGGTAGGCGATGCCGCCCCCCATGATGCCGGCGCCCAGTACGGCGGCGTGGCTGGTGGCCTTGGCTGCCTGCTTGGCCGCCTTCTTGGCCAGCGCCTTGATGTGCTGATCGTTCAGGAAGATGCCGACCAGCGCCTTGGCCACATCGGTCTTGGCCAGCTTGATGAAACCTTGCGCCTCGACGTTGAGCGCCTCGTCGCGGCTCATGCCAGCGGCGGCCTCGACGGTTTTGACTGCTGTCATGGGCGCCGGATAGTGCTTGCCCGCCACGGCGGCAACCATGCCGGCGGCTGTGGTGAAGCTCATCATGGCTTCCAGCTTGGAGAGGCGCAGCGGCGCCTTCTTGGCGGCGCGACGACTCTGCCAGTCCAGCTTGCCCGCGATGGCGTCTCTCATCATCTGCACAGCGGCGCTCTGCAGCGCAGCGGGGGCGACCACGGCGTCGATGGCACCTACCTTGAGGGCGTCATCGGCGCGGTAATCCTTGCCAGTGGTGATCCACTCCAGGGCGTTGTCGGCGCCGATCAGGCGCGGCAGACGGACTGTGCCGCCAAAGCCTGGCATGATGCCGAGTTTGGTCTCGGGCAGGCCAATCTTGGCGGTGGTGTCAGCCAGACGGAAATCGGTGGAGAGTATGGTCTCGCAGCCGCCGCCCAGGGCGTGGCCCTTGATGGCGGACAGGGTCGGCACCGGCAGATCTTCGATGGCGCTGAAGATGTCGTTGGCCTTTTTCAGCCAGCCGAGCAAGTCTTCTTGCGGCAGATCGAACAGTTCCAGGAATTCGGTGATGTCGGCGCCGACGATAAAGGCGTCTTTGCCGGAGGTGAGGATCAGACCCTTCAAATCGGCTTGTTGCTGTAATGCGGCGATCGCTTCGCTCAGCGAGAGCAGGGTAGCGCGATCCAGCTTGTTGACTGAACCCGGGGCATCAAACCTCAGCTCGGCAATGCCGTGTTCGAGGTAGCTGACCGACAGGGTTTCGCCTTGGTAGATCATGAGAGTGTCTCCTTGTTCCCACGCGGTGGGGGGCTTTGCTCCTTTCTCCCCAGCAGGGGGCGAGGCTCACTATTGATCCAAAAGGAGACATTTTCAACACCTATTTAAAACATTTGTTTAACAGATCTCGAGTAAAAGCTCCTCATCACAAAACGGGCAAAAGAGAGGCGCCTTGCGGCGCCTGCTCTGGATATGAGTCATTTATCAACTGGCCAGTTCCGGCCTGTTGCGATACTGGTTCAGTACCTCGGGGTCGGCGAGGGCATGGGTGTTGTTGACAGGCCTGTTGTGCACTACCTCCCGCACCGCCAGCTCGACTATCTTGCCGGACTTGGTGCGGGGGATGGCATCCACCTGCAGTATGCGGGCGGGCACGTGGCGGGCCGTGCTGTGCTCGCGGATCTGCTGGCGAATGCGCTCGCGCAGTGGCTCGTCCAGCTTTAGGCCGAGCTTGAGCTTGACGAAGAGCACCACCCGCTCGTCCTGCTGCCACTGCTGGCCGATGACGATGCTCTCCTCCACCTCGTCCAGCTGCTCCACATAGCGGTAGATCTCGCTGGTGCCGATGCGCACGCCCCCCGGGTTGAGGGTGGCATCGGAGCGGCCGTAGAAGAGGATGCCGCCGGTCGGGGTCAGCTCTATCCAGTCCCCGTGGCACCAGATGTTGTCGAACCGCTCGAAGTAGGCTGCGTGGTACTTGTCGCCGTTCTCGTCGCCCCAGAAGTAGATGGGCTGGGCAGGGAAGGGCTTGGTGCAGACCAGTTCTCCCTTCTCCCCCTGTACCGGCTGGCCGGCCTCGTTGAACACCTGCACCGCGAGGCCGAGGCCGCGGCCCTGGCTCTCACCGCGATAGACGGGGCTCAAGGGGTTGCCGATGACGAAGCAGGAGCAGATGTCGGTGCCGCCGGAGATGGAGCTGAGTTGCACATCCTGTTTGATCCCCTGATAGACATAGTCAAACCCCTCCGGCGAGAGCACAGATCCGGTGCTGCAGATAAGCCGCAAGTGTGGCAAGTCGTGGGTGTTGATGGGGGCATAACCCTGCTTGTGCAGGGCATCGAGATACTTGGCAGAGGTGCCAAACAAGCTGACCTGCTCGTCGCGGGCGAGATCCCAGAGCGCGTTGCCATCCGGGTAAAACGGCGAGCCGTCATAGAGCACCAGGGTGGCGCCGGAGGCGAGGGCGCTCACCAGCCAGTTCCACATCATCCAGCCACAGGTGGTGAAGTAGAACACCCGTTCCCCCGGCTTGATGTCGCAGTGCAGCTGGTGCTCTTTCAGATGCTGTAGCAGGGTGCCGCCTATGCCGTGGACTATGCACTTGGGTTTGCCGGTGGTGCCGGAGGAGTAGAGGATGTAGAGCGGATCGTTGAAGGCCATGGACTCGAAGGCGAGCTGGGCCCCGGGCTGGCTCGCCAGCACCTGATGCCAGTCGTGACCGAGCTGCAGGGGGTTGCCAAGCAGGGGGATCATCACAGTCTGCTCTATGCTGTCTAACTGGCTCACCACGCTGGCGACCTTGGCCTGAATGTCGATGGCCTTGCCGCCATAGCGGTAGCCATCCACCGCAAACAGCACCCGGGGCCGGGTCTGGCCGAAGCGCTCCACCACGCTGGCTTCACCGAAGTCGGGGCTGGTGGAGGTCCAGATAGCGCCCAGGCTGGTGGTGGCCAGCATGGCAACCACGGTTTCCGAAATATTGGGTAGATAGGCGGCGACCACGTCGCCACGGCCTATGCCCTGGCTGCGCAGCCACTGGGCCAGTCGGGCCACCCGATCGCCGAGCTCGGCCCAGCTCAGGGTCTGGCTCACCCCCCCTTCGAGGCGGGAGATGATGGCCGGGCTCTCGTCCTGGCGGCGCAACAGGTTCTCGGCAAAGTTGAGCCGGCTGTCGGGGAACCAGCGGGCACGCTGCATCTCCTGGCGGTTCTCCGCCACTATGTCCCCCAGCTCTCCCTTGACGCCGCAGTGCTGCCACACCAGCGGCCAGAAACGGGTGGTCTTCTCCACCGACCACTGATAGAGGTCGGCGTAGCTGCGTAATTGCAGGCCGTGGAAGTGGTTGACCTCGGCCATGAACTGGTGGAGGTTGGAGTGCTGCATCCTGTCCTGATCCGGTTTCCACAGACAAAGGTTTTGCATGAATCGTTCCTGACTGCTGATATCTACTGTCTACCGGCAGTGTATTGAATTGTTTTTGATTTGTTAATGGTTGGTTTTCTGTTGATAACAAACACTTTGTAACGCATGCGTTACCTCACGAAGCGGCAGCTTGACGGGTCGAGCCGCCCCGAGCTTGGTGTTATGCTGCTATCACATTCACCTCGGAGCAGGACGCCATGAGCAGCTACAGCCAACTTTTTGCCCAGCACCTCGACACCCTGCAGCAGCGCACCCGCGACATTCTGCAACAACAGGGGCTCAGCGGACTGGCCATCCACTCCGGCCAGACCCACCGCATCTTCCTCGACGATCAGGATTACCCCTTCAAGGTCAATCCGCACTTCAAGGCCTGGTTACCGGTGCTGGACAATCCCCACTGCTGGCTGCTGGTGGACGGGGTGAGCAAGCCGGTGCTGCTGTTCTACCGGCCGGTGGACTTCTGGCACAAGGTGGCGGACCTGCCCAATGCCTTCTGGGTCGACTTCTTCGACATCCGCTTCCTGACCAAGCCGGAGCAGGTGGCGGATCACTTGCCAGCCGACAAGCAGGAGTGGGCCTATCTGGGCGGTCATCTCGAGGTGGCCCAGCTGGTGGGATTGGGACAGCCCAATCCGGAGGCGGTGCTCAACTATCTGCACTACCACCGTGCCTACAAGACGCCCTATGAGCTGGAGTGTCTGCGGGCGGCGAATCGGCTCGGGGTGCGCGGCCACATCGCCGCCAAGGACTCCTTCATGGCGGGGGCGAGCGAGTTCGAGATCAACCTGGCCTACATGAAGGCGGTCGGGCAGGGGGCCAATGAGGCGCCCTATGGCAACATAGTCGCCATCAACCGCAACGCGGCCATCCTCCATTACACCCATCTGTCGACCCAGCGGGTACCGGATGCGGAGCGCCACTCCTTCCTGATCGATGCCGGGGCGGATTATCACGGCTATGCCTCCGACATCACCCGTACCTGGGCCTGGCGCCGGGGCGAGTTTGCCGATCTGATCGCGGCGCTGGATGCGCAGCAGCAGGAGATCATCGCGGAGATTAAGCCCGGTCGCCGTTACAGCGAGCTGCATCTGCAGATGCACCACAGACTGGCGCGCTTGCTGCAGGCCACCGAGCTGGTGGACATGTCGGTGGACGAGATGATCCACACCGGTGTCACCAATGTGTTCTTCCCCCATGGTCTGGGGCACTTCCTCGGCCTGCAGGTGCACGATGCCGGTGGCTTCATGCAGGACGAGCGGGGTACCCACCTGGCGGCGCCCGAGCAGTTCCCCTATCTGCGCTGCACCCGGGTGATGGAGGTGGGGCAGGTGTTCACCATAGAACCCGGCCTCTACTTCATCGACAGTCTGCTGGAGCCGCTGCGTCAGGGTGAGCAGGGCAAGCGGGTCAACTGGAACAAGGTCGAGGCGCTGCGCCCCTTCGGTGGCATCCGGATCGAGGACAACGTCGTCCTGCATGGGGACGGGGTGGAGAACCTCACCAGGCAAGCAGGGCTCTGATGGCCGCATACTATGCCATTCCGGCCGCGCCGCTGGAGCTTTGCGAGGAGATCAAGAAGAGTCGCTTCATCACCCTGATTGCCCATGCGCCGACGGTCGAGGCCGCCAAGGCCTGGATCGGCGAGGTGAAGCGGCAGCACCCGACGGCCCGGCATCACTGCTGGGCCTTTGTCGCCGGGGCTCCGCAAGACAGCCAGGTCTATGGCTTCAGCGATGACGGTGAACCCTCGGGCACCGCCGGCAAACCCATGCTGGCCCAGCTGATGGGGGCTGGCATTGGCGAGATAGCGGCCGTGGTGGTGCGTTACTACGGTGGCATCCTGCTCGGGACCGGCGGCCTGGTCAAGGCCTATGGCGGCGGGGTGGGGGCTGCGCTCAAGCGGCTCGAGACCCGCATCAAGCGCCAGCAAACCCCTTCCCTTATCTGCTGCGACTATGGCGACATGGGGGCGGTGGAAGCCCTGATCTCGGCCCACCAGGGTCAGTTGCTGGCTGCCGATTATGGTCAGCAGGTTCGCCTGCAGGTGGCCTGGGATGCGGCCATCTGGAGTCAGGTGGATCAGGAAATGACAGACCGAACCCATGGCCGGGTATCTCTTCGCCCCTTAGATGGCTAGAATCCATCGCTCTTTTAGCCTGAAGGGGGAGCCGGAATGCAGATTCTGAGCATCATTCGTATCGTTGGTCTCTTGGTCGCGCTGTTCAGCTCGACCATGCTGCTGCCAGCGATGGTTGCTTTTGGGTATCGCGATGGTGGTGGTGCCGAGTTTGTGAACTCCTTCTTCATCGCCCTCCTGCTCGGTGCCCTGCTCTGGTTCCCCAATCGCCATCAGAAGAAAGACCTCAGATCCAAGGAAGGCTTCCTCATAGTGGTGCTGTTCTGGGTGGTGCTGGGCAGCGTGGGGGCCGTCCCCTTCATCATCAGCGACGTGCCGAACATGTCGGTCTCCGAGGCCTTCTTCGAATCTTTCTCCGGCCTGACGACCACGGGGGCGACAGTGCTGACCGGGCTGGACGATCTGCCCAAGGCCTTTCTGTTCTACCGCCAGCTGCTGCAATGGCTGGGGGGCATGGGGATCATAGTGCTGGCCGTGGCCGTTCTGCCGTTGCTGGGCATCGGGGGCATGCAGCTCTATCGCGCCGAGATCCCGGGGCCGGTCAAGGACAACAAGGTAACCCCGCGCATCGCCGAGACGGCCAAGGCGCTCTGGTTCATCTACCTGTTGCTGACCACCCTCTGTGCCCTGGCCTACTGGATGGCGGGGATGACGCTGTTCGATGCCATCTGCCACTCCTTCTCCACCTTGTCGGTGGGCGGCTTCTCGACTCACGATGCCAGCATAGGTTTCTTCAACAGCCCGGCCATCAACCTGATCACTGTGCTGTTCCTGTTGCTGGCCAGTGTCAACTTCGCCCTGCATTTCATGGTGTTCGCCCACAAGCCCGTGCGGTTGAGCAGCTATCTGCGGGACTCTGAATTGAAGGTGTTCCTGGGCATCCAGGGCGTGCTGGTGCTGATCTGCTTCGTCTCCCTGTTGTTCCATGGTCACTACGCCACCTGGCAGGAGGCGCTCAACCACGGCCTGTTCCAGGCGGTCTCCCTTGGCACGACCACGGGCTACAGCACGACCAGCTATGCCGACTGGCCCTCTTTTCTGCCCATGTTGCTGATGTTCTCGGCCTTTATTGGCTGCTGTGCCGGCAGCACGGGGGGCGGCATCAAGGTGATGCGCTTCATGATCCTGTTCCTGCAGGGGATGCGCGAGCTCAAGCGACTGGTGCACCCGCGGGCCATCTATACCCTGAAACTGGGCCGTCGCGCGGTGCCGGAGCGGATCGTCGAGGCGGTGTGGGGCTACTTCGCCACCTACATCATACTGTTCTTCATTTTCATGCTGTTGTTGCTGATGACAGGATTGAACGAGGTGACCGCGTTCACGGCGGTGGCGGCCGCCTTCACCAACGTGGGGCCCGGGTTGGGGGAGGTATCCAGCAACTTTGGCAATATCTCGGCGACGGCACAGTGGATCCTGGTGGTCGCCATGCTGTTTGGTCGATTGGAAATATTCACACTTCTGGTACTGTTTACTCCTGCATTCTGGCGTAGTTGAGGTTGGTATGGACAAGATTTTGGTGCTTTATTCTTCCCGGGACGGGCAAACGCGGAAAATTGTGGATGTCATGCTGGAGGAGATATCAGGATGCGAAGTGGTGATGCAGGATCTGCACACCCTGCCGATGTGCAACCTCAGCAAGTATGCCAAGGTATTGATCGGTGCCTCCATCCGCTATGGCAACTTCCACCCCAGCCTGCTCAGCTTTATACATGCACACCATGAACAGCTGGAAGTGGCCAACGCTGCCTTCTTCTGTGTCAACCTGACGGCGCGCAAGCCCGAGAAGCAGACACCGCAGACCAATGCCTATATGAAGAAGTTTCTGCGTCTCTCTCCCTGGAAGCCTAAAAACTTGGGCGTGTTTGCCGGGGCGCTGCGATATTCCCGCTACAACTGGTGGCAGACCCGCATCATTCAGCTGATCATGACGATCACCGGCGGCAGTACGGATACCAGCAAGGACGTCGAGTTCACCGATTGGGAAAAGGTACGCGCCTTTGCCCGGGAATTCTGGTCAAAAAGGTAGCAAATCCGCACCCTTGCTCGTTGACGCCCCGCTTATGCGGGGCGTTTTGTTTGATAAATAGGCGCTTGAACCACCAAACTGCAAAAAGTGCCATTTTTTGCAGTTTTACCCTTGCCATCCCGGCGCGGCTCCCTATAATGCGCCCCAACCAGCACGGCGGAACACGCCGAACTGATGAGCCAGCTTCCTAGCGAAGTGGGCGCCGAAAGAAAAGCGAAAACAACCGCTTGACTTTCGAAGTGAGGAGCGTAAGATGCGCCTCCTCAACGCGATAAGC
>Ga0067045_1029202_pt1 | contig 22958 bp, 18 predicted proteins | sample TerdegcTABiofilm_FD_59184 | JGI IMG/M metagenome (GOLD analysis project Ga0067045, IMG submission 59184) | Combined Assembly of (Gp0054472, Gp0054536) Wastewater bioreactor microbial communities from Singapore -Terephthalate degrading...
TTTTTCTTTTTCGCGGCTACGCGTAATTGCACCTGACAGCAAGGACACAGCGCCAATACCTTTTCAGCACCGGCTTCCACTGCTTCATCAAGTCTTATTTTCCCGATATCAGCAGCGACCGACGGCTCTTTAACCAAGGTCAGAACACTGCCGCAGCAATGGGCGTTCTCACGGTTATGTTCCATTTCAACAAATTGAACATTGGGAATCGCCTTGATCAAATCACGTGGAGCTTCATAAACGCCGGATGCCCTGCCGATATGACAGGAGTCATGCCATGTTACTTTTACCGGCTGCATGTTATTAGCCGGAAATACAAATTCACCGGATTTAATTTTCTCGGCCAGAATTTCGGAGTAATGCCTCGTTTTGATATGGTAATCAATGCCCAATTTCCTGGCCCAATCGGGATAAACATTACGCCACATCATGTCGCAGGCCGGACAGGAGGCTATAACTGTATCCGCACCGGTTTGCTTTACAACTTCAATGTTATGACGCATGATATCCGCAAAAAGGTCCCATTTACCGGCCACCAGCATCGGGGTGCCGCAACAATTTTCCGGTTCACCCGCGTAAGTAAAATCAACGCCCGCTTTGTCGAGCAATCTTACAGCCGCCATGGCAATGTCATGTTCAACATAGCTTGCCGTGCATCCGGCAAAATACATTGCCGGTGCTTTACGACCGGGACCATGATTGTCCTTAAGGTCTCCCGGAAACCAGTCTGCCCTGTTTTTGCGGTAACCGGCCCAGATGTTGCCTTCGGAACGAAGCGCTTCGGCCATCATCTCAAAAGGCGGGAACGTCATCCTCTTTTTCTCATTGATCAGTTTACCGCGCAGTTTCATCCAGGAAGGCTCTATGGGCAGAGCAGTCGAACAGCGCAAATTACAGAGCTCGCAGGTTGTGCAAACCAGGAACGTATCAACCTGCGCTTGATTCCACCTAGCTCTTCCTTCCAGATATTCCCTCAGCCAATACCATTTGCCTCGCGGACTCTGGCTTTCCCATCCACGGCCGTAAAATTGATCGCACTCCTCCACACAGTAACCGCATTGAGAACAGCTGTATGCATACCAGACCACATCCTGAGGGAAGTCAGTTAAAGGATAATTTTTTTTATTCTCTCCGATATGCGTGATTACGTGATTGCCGAAAGGCCGAATCAACGGCTCAAAAGCACAGCCCATACGCATGGCACTGTCCATAAGACTATAGCCGATGACCTTTCCGGGATTGAAAATGCCTCGTGCATCGATCTTATTCTTAAATGCTTTCAAGCTGGCTACCCGTTCGGTCCCTAATACTTTTTCGGCCTTAGACTTGAAATATAAACCGGTAGAGTATGCCCGGCCGCCGTTGGCTTCGGCAATTTTCATAATAGATAACGAAAGACTGAAAACAAAATTGTAGCTGAATTTGCGCTGATCGGCGGGAATAAATCCCAGAATAACGACTTCCGGTTTTCCGTCCTTGCCTTTGCAGATAACCGTACCTTCTTTAACGACAGGTTGATTGATTTTATTTTCGACTTCCGCCATGAAGCGGCCCAATCGGGAAAGGGGTATGACGACCTCTGCCGGCACCAGACTGGGACCAAGGCGTTTGACCACCATAATTTTAAAGCGGTTTTTCCATTCATGTTCGGCTATGCGCTCACTTAATATTTCCCCCTGACAGCAGTGCAAAATTTCTTGCAGCTTTACCATAACTTGTGTTGCGTCTTTTTTATGAAAAGCTATCGTGGCAACATAGGAAGCAGGCAAAAGCACCCTCTCTTCGGCAGGATGACCATTGTGTTCCATCAATGGCGAACGGTTTTTCATTTCCGCCATCCTGGGGTTAATAAAAACCAAAGACCACAAAGGCAGATCCGTTTTCACGATATCTTCCGCAATGCTTTGGAGGTTTGTCGCATCCGGACAGCCAATTGCGATAACATCAAGTTCGTCTTTAGGCTGGACTTTCATTGTTAAATCGATGATAAAACCGGTTGTTCCTTCCGCATCGGCGATTAAGTCCAGATCGGTACCGGTAAAAACGCGCACCGAACCATCGGGCAGAGCTACGCGGGCAGAAACGACGTTTTCCCGAAACCACCCATATTGATAGGAACCGAAACCTGCTCCACCTTGCGCCAGCCAGCCACCGACGGTCGAGCCGGGGTAGCTTGACGGATAAAGATTTACAGTAAGCTCCTCTTTGGCCAAAGCATCGTCAACTTTTTCCCAGACAACACCGGCCTGACAGGTGACCGTCTGCGCTTGCTTATCTATGGATAAAATTTGATTCAGACGGAAGAAATCAACAACGATGCCTTGTTTGACAGGCAAGACCCCGCCATAGCCGGAAGAAGCTTTCGCCCGTGGAGTAAGAGCTATATTGTTTTGCACGGCCCAATGAACAAGCTCAATGAGCTCTTTTTCGTTTTGAGGCTGAACAATCGCATCGGGGACGGTTTTGCCGATGAGCGGTGCAATGACAGAAGGTATTGCCGCAATATCATGGCTGTACAATACACGTTCCGTTTCATCAAAGTTAACGCGACTGCCAAATTTTTCTCTCAGATACGCTTTTTGATTCTTGTCCATAGGACACCTCCATCCCCCTTCTTACACCGTTATTTTATACTCGCCGATTATGAGAACACTTAGCGGGTGAGGGCGTGGGCTAATGATCATGAGTGTCATCCATATATCAACATTCAACGTTTCCATTTGAAATGGTTGAATATGTTCTGCATGAATATCAAGACATATTCACTTCAAAAGCGAATCAGGATGGCATGATCTAAAGCTTTTCCCTTCGCAACCTGAGGGAATTTCCGATGACCGAAACGGAACTGAAACTCATGGCGGCTGCAGCGATAATGGGGCTCAAAAGCAATCCGAAGAAAGGATACAGAACGCCGGCAGCAATGGGTATGCCGAGCGCATTGTAAATAAAAGCAAAAAACAGGTTCTCTTTGATATTGCGCATGGTGGCTCTGCTCAATCGCCTTGCCCTCGCAATGCCCCGCAGATCGCCCTTGACGAGGGTGACCCCGGCGCTTTCCATGGCAACGTCGGTGCCAGTTCCCATGGCGATCCCCACATGGGCCTGCGCCAGGGCCGGCGCATCATTGATGCCGTCTCCGGCCATGGCGACGATCTCACCCTTTTCCTGCAAGCGCTTGACCTCCTCGACCTTCCTGCCGGGAAGCACCTCCGCAATCACCTCATCAATATGAAGTTTCCCGGCAACGGATCGGGCCGTGGTGCTGCTGTCCCCGGTAACCATGACGATCCGGATGCCCTCATCATGAAGCTGCCGGACGGCCTCGGGAGTGGATTCCTTTATCGGATCGGATACCCCGATGATCCCGATCACCGTACGGTCCATGGCAACAAACATGACGCCTTCTCCCTCGCTCCGCATTTCTTCCGCCTTGACGGTTAATTCACCCGGATCAATCTGGACATCATCCATGAGACTGCGGTTGCCGACGGCTACGGAATGGCCCTTTATTTCACCCGTGACGCCTTTGCCGGTAATCGACTTAAAAGAATGGACATCGGTTAAAGGGATCCCCCTTTCCTTTGCGCCTGATGCAATGGCCGATGCAAGGGGGTGTTCGCTTCCGATTTCAAGACTCGCACCATAAAATAGAACGGTCTTCTCATCATATCCATTTGCTGGAACGACTTCGGCAATCTTCGGCTTCCCGACGGTAAGCGTCCCGGTTTTGTCGACGATAAGGGTTTGAACCTTTTCCATCACCTCGATGGCCTCGGCATTCTTGAAAAGCACGCCCGCCATGGCGCCTTTTCCCGTTGCCACCATGATGGACATGGGCGTCGCAAGCCCGAGTGCGCAAGGGCAGGCGATGATCAGCACGGCCACGGCGTTAATCATGGCATAAACCATCCGGGGCTCCGGGCCGATAAGCGCCCAGACGATAAAGGTAATGACCGCGACTGCGATGACCGCCATGACAAAATAGCCCGAGACGGTGTCAGCAAGTTTCTGAATCGGCGCACGACTGCGCTGGGCTTCGGCAACCATGGCGACAATCTGCGACAGGAGGGTATCTGCACCGACTTTTTCAGCCCTCATCAGAAAAGTCCCCGTTCTATTCAAGGTTGCTCCTATGACAGGATCTCCCGACTGTTTCGAGACAGGGATCGATTCGCCGGTGACCATGGATTCATCAATTGCCGCAGACCCATCGACCACAACACCGTCCACGGGAACTTTTTCCCCAGGCCGGACACGAAGGATATCGCCTAGAACGACATCGTCAAGGGGCACATCCTCTTCGGCTCCGTCCTTTTGCACTTTTCTCGCAGTCTTTGGAGCAAGGCCGAGGAGAGCCTTAATGGCGGCTCCTGTTTGCCCCCGTGCCTTCAATTCCAGAAACTGACCGAGTAATACGAGGGTTGTTATGGCGGCGGCAGCTTCGAAATAGGTGGCTACTTCACCGCCTCTGCCCCGGAAGGAAGCAGGAAACAATCCCGGCAGAAGAGCCGAAATCACACTGTATACATAAGCGACGCCGATGCCGAGCCCGATCAGAGTAAACATATTGGGACTGCGGTTGACAATAGACTGCCATCCCCGGACGAAAAAGGACCAGCCGCCCCACAAAACAACGGGGGAGGCAAGTAGCATCTCGAGCCAGTTCATATGCTTCGGTGAAATGAGGTCCTCGATATGTAATGCAGGGATGAAGTCGCTCATCGCTATGAGGATAAGGGGAACGGTTAGAACGACGCCCACCCAGAAACGGCGTCGCATGTCGATAAGTTCGGGATTCTCCTCTTCCCCGATAGAGGTCGTCCGGGGTTCAAGGGCCATACCGCAGATAGGACAACTACCCGGTCTATCCCTGACAATGTCCGGATGCATCGGACAGGTCCATTCCGTTTTGACCGTCGATGTCAGAGGCTCCACTGGTTCCAAGGCCATCCCGCATTTGGGGCAGGAACCGGATCCTGCCTGTCTCACTTCCGGGTGCATGGGGCAGGTGTACATTTCAGTTTCCCAATCTTTCCTTTTTCAGTTCATGAAAAGCCGCTGTTTATACGCTCTCGTTTCGAGCGGGCGCATACTGCAAGATATCATTTGCCGGGATGTGCGATGATCATTTTCACCATTTCCATGAACCCGAGATGCTCGATCTTTTCAATACGCAATCCCGCCTTTCCAAGATTCTCCACTGTACGCCGGTTGATGTTCGGGCCGATAAGGTTTAAAAATAAAGGGTTCAGGATATCCATGACAAATCCGACGACCGGCCGGTCAATCCGGACATGTTCGAGCAGAAGAATCTCACCGCCAGGCTTTACAACGCGCCCTAATTCTTGCAGACCAAGAACCGGGTCGGGCACTGAGCAGAACACGAAGGTCGCAACGGCCGTGTCAAAAGAATCTTCGGAAAACGGAAGAGCCTGAACATCACCCTCCATAAGATGGACGGGGAAACCAAGCTTGTCGGCACGCAATCTTGCATGCGGCAGCATCTTATCGGCGATATCGAGGCCTGTGACATCAACGCCCCCTGGATAGTAAGGAAAGTTTTTCCCCGTGCCGACCCCAACCTCGAGAACCTTCCCCTTGGCGCGTGTCAGCAATCGCCGGCGCCAGCGACTGAAGGTGCGCTCGGAGATTATTTCCATCACATCATAGTATGGGGCAATGCGGTTGTAGCGCGTCTTTGTTTGTGCCGTCAGATTGCTATCTATCGGATGATCCATGTCTTCTTTTTAAGTTCCATGACCTGGCCTGCATGGATAGCCTTGAAAGTCATTGGGGTCTATCCTTCAAGGTCTTTTTTCATTCTCTCATATTCTTCCTTTGTGATTTCTCCCTTTGCGTAACGCCTCTTTAAGATGTCCAGGGGACTTTCATTCTGTGTCTGCGTCTGTCCCTTCGTTTTCTGGGTCTGGAGCATAAAATAGATCAGCAATCCAATGACAATCAGGAATATTATCCACATGAACATCCCTCCATATCCAAATCCGTAATGCATCATGGGCCCCCATCCACCGGGACTTTGCGGGCCATAGTAACCTTCACCGGTGCAGGATGCAAGCAAACCGGTTATCATCATAAGAGATAATTCAAGATATTTTTTCATCTTCGGGATCTCCTCATTTTATGGCATGGAAGGCCTTCTTCAACTGCTCCTCTACTGCCTCGGCGACTTTCTGAAGTTCCACATTATCAATCATCTGCATGGCAACCGTCGGCCGTATAACGGAAAGGACCGTCTTGCTGGCCTTTTCATAAACAATAACGTTACAAGGAAGCATAAGACCGATGTTTTCCTCGGCAAGGATCGCTTTGTATGCATTCGTAGGATTGCAGGCACCCAGAATAATGTATTTTCTGAAATTAATGCCCAGTTTTTCCTTCATTTTTTCCTTGATATCGATTTCTGTCAGTACCCCGAATCCTTCCTTTTTCAGCGCCTCTCTTGCCAGCTCAACGACTGTCTCATAAGGGATAGCCAACTCCTTGGTGAAGCCGTAATGGATCATGCCTATCCTCCTTCTGTAAATGTTTCCCTTCTCTTTTATCCAGGAGGCAGCGATTCGGCTCTGCCTCCGGGATAACATGACCACCTTGAAATAAGGTTGAAGGCCAACCCGGAGATCTGCCCTGTTCCTAATACGCCGATCTTATATAGCCCGTTTCCTTGTCAATGAGGATCCTGTCCACAAGAACATTGCTTCGTGTCCTTATCTCGGCTTCGAAGGCCCTGTCGCTATCTTTGATTTTCCCCAGCTTCAGGTTCGGATTTCTCGAAGATTTCAGGTAATCGCTCATCATGGCTTTCGCTTCCTTCAGATCGATGGGCTTCCCGCCGGTCCGATATTGAGGGACATAACCAGGCCCCATCATGCCAGGACCCATGCCGTAACCATATCCGCCTCTGCCGGGCTGACTCTGCACCACAGCGGGGCTAAGGACAAATGCCAAAGTCAGTGCCAATGAAATAATGAAAATGGTTTTTTTCATATGTCCCTCCTTGGCGGGCCTGTATTGGTTTGAAGATGTTAAGAAAGGTTTAACGTGAAAGGTAAACTTCTTTACCGAAGACCAGGGGCCTTCCCTTGTGAAAGACAGGGTTATAATAATGACATCATATTCCCCTATAGGGGATTCAGGCGAGGTTTTATAGCTTCAGCGTCAATTATGCATAATACTCTAAAATCAAATTAATGTTAATGATAAATATTTTTATCTGTATCCGTTACTTTCAAACGTGGCATAAAGTTTTGCACACTCGCGGGCAAGACGGTTCCTATCCATCCGTCACAACTTCTGCTTAACGGTCTCCTGATTGGCTTTGTTCCGGCTGGGGAAAACTTTCCTCCCAACCATCCGGTCGAGCTTTTTGATAATGCCGGTATCCAGGGTGATAGTTATCTTCGCCATGGCCAATGTTAAACCTCCAGTATGATATTTCTATCCGTACAGGGCATGGATATCAATATTTATGCGATCGGACAGGGAAGCTAACGCTCCATCTCAACCGACATAAAGGAGACACTTTCCACAGGAGATTTCGTAGACATCGAGACGTCCCTTTGAGGATTATTCCTCAATAAGATTGATTCTGATTTTCAGTCGGTTTGACTCTTTCAGAAAAAAAGGACCCCCACAGGGACACCCAAATAAAAACGTGGAGCGGCCTATAATTGTAAATTAGTGAAATTGAAAGTACTTTTACGTTGATTTTAAATCATGGCTTGCGGCGTAAAATCGGTGGGATACAGGGGAGTGATATGATAGGTAAATATTTGTAATTATTGGCGTCCCCACGCGGATTCGAACCGCGGTTGCCGACGTGAAAGGCCGGTGTCCTGGGCCTCTAGACGATGGGGACGCTCGATGAGATGTCGTCATGAAAAAAGGAGCGCGAAAACACTCCCGAAGACGGGGTTTATATATGGTTGTCGGGGAACTGTCAAATAAAAAAAGGGCAAAAGGTTAAGGACGCATGGCGCAAGGTTTTAGAAGCGGTCATGGTTCGACAGGCTCACCATGACAAGTCTGGATTCCCGGGTCAAGCCCGGGAGTGACAAAATCGTGATGAGAGCTGAAACTAAACGCCGACAGCTATTAAACTTCGAAGACCACCGGTTCCCGCAGGATAGATTCCCTTGCCTCGGCGGCGAGGGAGGCGATTTGCGGGTGTGTATCTTTCAGAGAGGCCATCTGCCGGAGATGGTCGGCAGTGCGGGAGATCAGCATGACGAGGTCCCCTTCCGCGAGTCCGGATTTTTCGGTCACCTTTTCCCACTCCATTCCCTTCGCCCAGTGATACAGAGCGACGGAAGCCCAGAGCGGGAGGGGGTAGACGGGGAAGCCCGCGCTTTTCATTTTCTCAATAAGGGGGGCGAGCGTGCTTCTCACTTGGCGGTACGCGAGTTTGAGCCGGCCGGGTATATCCCTGCCCGGCACAAAAATGTCCTGATCCCCGTCGGAGACGAAAAGAGCGGTCATGGCCGCGAGCAGCCCTTCGTCGTCTTTGGGAAAAGCGTTGTTTCTCAGGCACTCGGCGATCAGAAGGGGCTGGTCCAGTCTGAGTTTAGATGCCCAGTAGCCGTCTTCTGTCAGTTTGTCATTTCCGTCCACAAACCCTTCTGCTTTCAGAAAGTCCAGGTGCCGTTTGAAGTCCCGCCACAGCCCCATGTCTTTTGGGGATTTTGCGCCTGCCGACTGGTAGGAGGCGAGCGACCTTTCAAAGATCACTCGTATGTCTTCTGGCGTGTGCGAAAGGAGAAGGTTCAGAACCATCGAAAAGTCGTTCCTGATACGGCTCGCTATGCCCTCGGGCTCGACGGAAAGGAGGCGCTGGACGTGCTTCAAATCCATGAATCTTCCCGGAATGGCAAGCATGAAGCCGATTTTGTCCAGTCCGCGCCTTCCGGAGCGCCCCGTCATCTGGTGGAATTCCGTCGCCGTCAGGGGAAGGAATTCATGTCCGTTGAACTGATCCGAATTGAAGAGGACGATTGTCCTCGCCGGGAAATTGACCCCTGCCGCCACAGTGGACGTGGCGAAGATGGCGTCCAGGTGCCCCTTCTTCATCATGGATTCGACCAGGAACTTCCACGCCGGCAGTTGTCCTCCATGGTGAGCAGCCACTCTTGAGGCAGTGAGATAATCGAGGTGCTTGTGGGTTTTCAGGTACGGGAAGCGTTCGAGTTGTTCGGCCAGATCGAGATCGAAGCTCCAGGAATCCAGATGCTCCGATCCGTTCCCGCAAAACTGCAGGGCTGCATCGCATTCCGCGCGGGACTTGAGAAAGAATATCGCCGGCAGAAGGTCGAACTCCCGCAGGACCTGTATGATCTCCCCGTATTGCGGCTGCTTGTAGCTTTTCGGCTGCCCGTTCTTCTTCAGGAAGGCATCGACCTTCCCGTAAAGGCGCCTTTTCGCCAGGAGGGGCATGAGCCGGCCTGTAGGATGCAGAAAAAGAGGATAGAGAGGTACGGGACGCCTCTCCTCCCGGACGACGATACACTCCTTTCCCCGTATGGAGCTGAGCCATCCGGCGATCTCGTCGCTGTTGCCGATCGTCGCGGAAAGGAGGAGGAGGTTGATCCTTGCCGGCAGGTATATCATTATCTCTTCCCAGACGACCCCCCTGTCTTCATCACCGAGGAAATGGGCTTCGTCCAGGATAATGAGATCGCAATCCAGATTTTCGCCTCTGTGCATCGCATCGTAGAGCTGGTTCCTGAGAATTTCCGTGGTTCCCACGATAATGGGGGCGTCCGGGTTTTCCTTGGTATCGCCGGTCAGGATGCCGACATTTTTCGCGTCGAAGGACGTTCCGAATTCGACCCACTTGGAATTGGTCAGGGCCTTAAGGGGCGAAGCATACCAGCACCGGCCGCCCTTGTTGAATATCCTGTGGATCGCCTGCTCCGCTATCCACGTTTTTCCTGATCCGGTCGGCGCCGCCACCAGGCAATCGGTCCTGTTGATCGCCTCCAGGGCTTCAATCTGGAAAGGATCGGGCGCAAACGGCCGCTCTTCCGGCTTCCCGATGCGCGAGAATACACCCCTGAGCACCGGTTCGGCTTCCGGTCTCATGAACTCCGGATATTTTTTTCTTTTCTGCCTGCGGATTTTTTTTCGGAAGTCCTTGCGTCTGCGGACCTCCTCTGTGGTCTTATGAATGTACTTATTGGATATATTTTGCATAAACTTTACCTAGTATAGCATAAAAATATGGGAATGGAATCAAAAAAACAGTTTTTTACCCGGTGCTTGACAAACACGCCCATCGGTAATAAAAGCCTTTCTTTCGATTATATGGGCAGAAGGGCGTTTCAGCAAGGGGATGAAGGTCTCTTGCAGGAATGAAGAGGATAATAAATGGCAAGACCTGGGATATTCTGGGGCTGGTTTGTAGTGGCCGGCGCTTTTTTCGTGCTGGGGATCAACTACGGTGCCCGGTACTGTTTTGGCGTATTCATTATTCCGATGTCCCAGGAATACGGATGGTCGAGGTCGGTCATTTCCCTTGCCGCCTCGCTCAACATGTTCGTATATGCGGTCTGCGCGATTTTTGTCGGCAGACTCCTTGACAAAATGGCGCCGCGATGGATTATCTCTATCGGCGCCGTCGTCGCTGCGGCGAGTTTCATCCTGACGGGCTTTGTGAAGACCCCCCTTCAATTCTACATCGTTTACGGGCTCCTGTGCGGGATGGGTTCCGCGGGGCTGAGCGTTGTCGTGGGAAATTCTTCCGTCGGCAAGTGGTTCATCAGAAAGAGGGGGACCGCGATGGGAATTTCCACGATGGGCATCAGCTTCGGGACAATAATGCTGACGCCCCTTTCCGGTTATATCGCAAAGCATTTCGGTTGGCACGCCGGATTTATCTTCCTGGGAGTCGCGATCCTGTTCATCGGCGTCTCGGTGTCGCAGTTCCTGATGGGAAGGGCAAGTCCGGAAGCCTGCGGCCTGCTCCCCGACGGCGAGGAGGTCCCGGAAATGGTCTTGCGGATTGACGAAGAAAGCGCAGGCATCCCGAAGAAGATATCCGCCCTTCCTTTTTTGAAGGATTCCCGCTTCTGGATACTGGGCATCGGTTTCGGCCTGGCCATAATGACTATGATGTCCGTTTTTATGCACGTTGTCGCTTATGCCATGGACAAGGGGCTCGACAAGATCACCGCCGCTTCGGCCCTGAGCGCAATCGGCATAGCCGGGCTCGCCGGGCAGTTTTTCTACGGGTGGTTGAGCGACCGTCTCCGGGATGTCAAGCACGCCGCAGTCCTGGGCATATTCGTCATGGCGTCGGGGACATTGCTCCTCCTTTACATCGATTCCGCGAAAGGCCTGTATTTCTCCGCGATCGTCTACGGATTCGGCTACGGGTCGCTTGCTCCGATGATGCCGATCATGGCGGCGGACCGCTTCGGTCGCGATGTCCTGGGCTCTGTTTACGGCATGCTTACCTTTTTCATCGGCACGGGAGGAAGCATAGGGCCGATTTTGGGGGGCGTCATGTTCGACGCCCTTGGTTCTTACCGGAGCGTCTGGCAGTTCAACATAGCCGTCCTTGCGGTTGTGATTACCATGCTTTTAATGCTGAAGCCCGGCCATGGAGCGAAGATAAGAAGGTGATGAGCGTAGAGGGTGAGAGGCTTGAAAAATATTACTGCCCCGTAATGATTTTTCGCGCTTTCTCGAAAACTTCCATGCGAAACGCGGGAAAGCCAGGGATGGTCTGGTTCAGATATTTATTGGCGTACTGGCCATCGTAAAGGAGCATTCTTTCGTACTCTTTTCCTTTTCCCATTTTTTCAAGCAGCAGTGTGACTTCCTCCTGGAAAAAATTTTCCAGCTTTGCTGAATATTCCCGAGCGAGCGCATCCAGTTCTTCCCGGCTGAGATCTTTCAGCTTTCCTTCCGACAGCATGTCATCGATCCATCCGCGCGCGGCAGTATAATACATTTTCGGCCTCCGTGAGTCTTCCAATCGGCGTATTCTTTACCTTTTTCAGGGAGTTCTTGTCAACAGGATCATCACCCCGGCGATGAAGCGAAGGAATGGCAAACGCCTTTTATCCTTCCCCCTATCTCGAATTCAGGCATTTCGAAAGATAAAATCAGGCATTCCTTTATGGTATGTTCACCCGTTCTGATAAAAAATGAAATAAATATCCCGGGGGAGGGAGAAAATGGAAAACATCATTGGAGTAAAGATGAAACGGTTCGGGAGAGGCTGCTCGGGAGCCGTGAGGGGTAATCCCTTTCTGGCGACTCTGGTAGGGATAGGCATAGGCTGGCTCATGGCGGGTGGGTTCAACGGATCTGCGCGTATGGAAGCCGGATGGAGAAAGGCCGGGGAGACGGCGGGGCAGGCAAAGGAAGCCGCCGCGACGGCGGGGGAGAAGGCTGGCGGGGTTGCCGGCAGGACGCGGGAGCAGATCATGGATCTGAGCGGCCGGGCATTGAAATACGCGAGGACTTTCGGCGAAAAAGCCCAGGAGCAGGTGAGCCGTGCGGGATCAGGGCTCAAACATATGGCTGAAGAAAAACCGGGGGTGGTCGTCGGGACGGCCATCGCGATTGCGGCCGCCGTCGGTCTCGGTTATTGGGGAATACAAAAGAGCAGAGGATAGTATATTCAGGCCTGGTTTGGTACTTTCCCCACGTGCAGGCACGTGATTCCCCCGGAGAGGGGATAAAATTCCACATCCGTCAATCCCGCGCTTTCCATGATCCGGGCGAGGGAATCGGGTGAGGGGAAACGGCTGATGGTGTCGGCCAGGTAGATGTAAGCGGCGGGATTTTTCGTGAACGGGCGCGCGAGCAGGGGCAAGATACGTCTCAGGTAAATCGAATAGAATTTTCCAGTCCACCTTCCGCGGGGCAGCGTCATCTCCAGGATCATGATTTGTCCTCCGGGACAAGTGACACGCTGCATTTCTCTCAATGCGCCGGTTTTGTTCGGGATGTTCCGGATGCCGAAGGCCATCGAAACCAAATCAAAGCTGTGGTCTGGAAAAGGCAGATGCAGGGCATCTGCCTGCATCAACTGTATCCGGCTGCAGAGATTGTGCCTGCGTATTTTTCTGAATCCCCGGCACAGCATCTCCCGCGAAATATCGATTCCCACTACGCCGACCGATGGATCGTGCGATGCGGCTTCAATGGCCAGGTCGGCTGTTCCGGTCGCTATGTCCAGCAGTCTTCCAGTCCGGGGAAAACGCATTTTGCGGACAGCGAACTTCCTCCATGCAATATCGCGCCTGAGACTTAAAAGATGGTTCAGGAAATCGTATTCCCCCGTTATGGTTGAGAAAATTTCCTTCACCGCTCCGATCTGGCCGGGAGCGGAAATTTCCGCCGCAGATCGATACCTTTTGCTGCCGTTCATTCCCAATAAGGATTCATCCATTTTATCTACTTACGCCTTCCGGCTGCGGGCGGCCAGCGCCTCCAGTTCGCTCAATCTCGCGACAAACATCCTGTAATTCTCTTCGGGTCTGCCTTTCAGGAATATGCGGCTTCCGATGCATACGTAATCGACTCCGATTTCCAGAAAATCCTGCAGATTGTCGAGTGAAACCCCCCCGTCCACGGATATTACCTTATCCGGGAAAGCGGCTCTTGTCTCGGAGATCTTTTTCAGGACCTCCGGTCTGAAAGGGCTTCCATAACGGCCGGGCTCGACTGTAAGAAAGGTGAGCGCGGGAATCTGTTCGGCTGCTTTCTCGAAGTCGCAAAACTCGGTTCGGGGATTAATCGCCATCCCCGGTTCCACTCCCCTTTTTTTTGCCGCGTCGAGGAAATCTGGAAAGGCCGCCTTTGATTCGAAATGAAATATCGCTCTCTTGAGCCGACGGTTGCGGACCTGGTTCAGGCATGTGATCGGATCATCGACCATCATGTGTATTTCAAAGGGGAGGGAGGTTTCGATGCGGTTCAACTCCCCGGGAGGGAAGCTTTTTGTCGGCACAAAAAGTCCGTCCATGATATCTACCTGCACGTAGTCGGCAAAGGACTCCGCCTGTTTCAACCTTACCGCGAAATCCTCGAATTTTTCGGAAAGTAACGCCGGCACGATTTTCATTTATTTCCAAATCCTTTCTGTGACGGCACGGGTGGCCGGGGATCATTTTCGGGCTGTCAAACAGTCGGCCGCTGTTTTCCTGCAGACCGCTGAAAGCCACAGAAGAGCGATGCTGCGCCCGCATCCGCCACTACCCATATCCGGCCGCTCTCAGGCTCGACCATGGAGGCGGGAAGCGCGGCGTCCGTTCCTTCCACGATTTTTTTGAGTATAGCCGCCTTGCTCTTTCCTGTCACCATAAAAAAAACATTTCCGGCGCTGTTCAATACGGGGAGAGTCAGAGTGATCCTGTCATGCTTTGCGGATTCCGGAACGACGGCCGCGACGATGCGACTGGTTTTCGCCAGACGAGGTGTGCGTGGAAAGAGAGACGCCGTATGGCCGTCCTCTCCGATACCCAGCAGGACGAAATCGAAACGGGGGAATATCTCCGGGGGCAATCCGAAGAAACTTCGGATGTCCGCTTCGTATCTTTCAGCCGCGGCCCGTGCGCAATATTCCTCCACCGGGACGGGATGGATGTTGTTCCGGGGTATCGGGACTGTGTCCAGGAATTCCCTTCTCATCATTCCGTAGTTGCTGTCCTCACTTTCAGCCGGGACAAACCTTTCGTCGACCTGAAATATATGAGTCCTTTCCCAGACCTGCGGGTCGCGGAGCCCCGCCAACTTTTGATAGAATGGAACGGGTGTCCTTCCGCCGGACAGGGCTGCGGTAAATCGGTCCCTTTTCCGGATGGCGGCGCCGGAAATTTCCTTCCACTTGCCGAGGAGGAATTCCGCCCCTTCTTTACCGCTTTTAAATATCCTGATTTTCCGGTCTCGAATGGACATATCCAATGTTTTTCATCCTATCCGCGGCGGGGGAGATGACTCCTATTAATGAAGAAAATCCCGGTAACGGCAGTCGGCCGCGGGACGGAGCCGCCTATGATGAAGATATGATCTGCCGGAAGGCGGAGATACTCGATAAAGGGCTTCCGTATTCCTGCATTAAAACGAATTCAGGATGCCGTCCAGAATATAACCGCAGATCAACGAAAGACCGGTCAGAAAATGAACTTTGATCATGGAGATGTTCGCCGGCGCCATTTTCAGCCCGTCGGAAGAATGTTTTTTGAGAATCAGGATTGACTTCAGGGCGAGCGGCAGGGTTGCCAGTCCGAGCAGAACGGGGAAAGGCGCAACCCGGATGGCGACGGACGCGATGATGATCGCGTAAGAGACGGACAGTCCGGCGATGTAGAGAACGACCCCGGTTTTTTTCCCGAACCTTGCCACCAGGTTCCATTTTTGGCCGCGGCGGTCGGCTTCGTAATCAGGGATCTCATTGATGATGAGCATGGACCACATCATGAAGCCGAGGACCAGGGAGACCAGCAGCGGCTCCGCGGAGAACTCCCTGGTCTGGACGTAATACGATCCAAGGCCGATGACCGGGCCGAAATTGACGATCATTGATAGTTCCCCGAGGCCGCGATATCCGAATTTGATGGGAGGAACAGTATAGAATATGGAGCAGAAGAGGCCGAACATTCCGAGCACCACGACAGGCCATCCTTTGATGAACGCCAGATAGAAACCAATGGCGGCCGTAACGGCAAAACAGACGACCACAGCCGCGAGCATCTGGCGGGTAGAAAGAAGTCCTTCAGTCAGTACGCCGCTTCCGCCTGTATACGGATTCTTTTCCGCGCCCCCCACATAATCGACGGCATGCCGGTAATCGAAGACATCGTCGAGCATGTTTAATCCGAAATGGTTGATGGTCACGCCGGCGATTACCAGGAGAAAAGACGGCAGATCAAAGACGCCAAGCCGGGACCAGCCTATTACGCCGCACAATATAGCGGGAAGGAAGCTGGGGGGCACGAAATGAAACCGGACGGCCTGAAACCAGATACTGAAGGCGCTTCTTTTGACGTCATTCTGTGCCGACGTGATCGAGATATTAAGTCGCATGGCTGGGGACCTCCCCGGATAAAGGATTTTCCTGTTCAGAACGTATTTCTCCGCGGTCTCCTCAGACTTCTTTAACATTGCCGCCGCCCAGCACTGGCATAGACCAGCTTCGACCATCCCGTGCGATCAGGGCTTCCGCAGTCTCCGGTCCCCAGCTTCCGGCCTGGTAATTCGGAAAACCGACCGGCGGCACAGCGGACCAGACTTTGAGAACGGGCATAATCACGGCCCATGCCGCTTCCGCCTGGTCGGCGCGCATGAATAGGGTGGCGTCTCCCTTCATGACGTCCAGCAGCAGCGTCTCGTAAGCCTCAGGAGGCGCGGCCTTGAAGGTTTCCTGATAGGAGAAGTGCATGTCGACCGGGCTCAGGCTGATTACCGCTCCCGGCTGTTTTGCCTGAAAACGCAGATGGATTCCCTCTTCGGGCTGTATGCGGATGATCAGGCGGTTCGGCTGCCACACAAGGGTGGCCGATGGGGGGAAAGACTGGTGAGGGACAGGCGTGAATTGAATCGAGACCTCTGAAACCCTCGCCGGCAGCCGCTTTCCGGTACGCAGGTAAAAAGGGACATCCTGCCACCGCCAGTTATCGACGAACAGTTTGACTGCCGCGAAGGTCTCGGAAGCGGATTCGGCGGATACATCCGGCTCGGAGCGGTATCCCTTGATGCGCTTTCCCTGCATCCAGCCGGCTCCGTATTGCCCGCGGACGGCGAATTGCTGGACCATGTCTTCGGGGATCCGGCGTACCGCCCTCAGCACGTCCAGTTTTTTACTGCGGATTTCGTTTGCATCGAACGAGACCATCGGTTCCATGGCTATCAGGCAAAGTATCTGGAGCAGATGATTCTGGATCATATCCCGCAGGGCACCCGCACGCTCATAGTAGGCGCCCCGGTGCTCCACCCCGACTTCCTCCGCGACAGTGATCTGCACATGGTCGATGTAGCGCCTGTCCCAGATCGGTTCGAAAAGGGCGTTGGCGAACCGGAAGGCCAGAATATTCTGCACGGTTTCCTTGCCGAGGTAATGATCGATTCTGTATATCTGGCATTCGTCGAAGACGGCGGCGAGAGCCGTGTTCAGGTCATGGGCGGATGTCAGGTCGTGACCGAAAGGTTTCTCCACCACGATGCGGTCACGTCCGCGATACCCCGCCAGGCCGGCCTTTCCCAGCCCCTGCACAATGGTTTCGATCAGTGCCGGGGGGACCGCCAGGTAGAATATGCGGGTTGCCGGCGCATTCCACATCTTCTCCTGAAGAGCAATGCGTTTCGCCACATTCCGGTAAGTGGATGGATCGTGGAAGTCGCCGCTCATGTATGAGAAGGGAGCAGCAACTGTATTCCATGTGCGATTGTCGGTCCTTCCCCTTCGTGAAAAGCGGTCCACACCGTCGCGAAGCCGGCGACAAAATGCATCGTCCCCCATGGGCTTGTGGTCCACTCCTATGATCGAGTAGCGTATGGGCAGCAATCGGTCCAGGTACAGGTTGTAGAGCGCCGGGACGAGTTTTCTCCACGTCAGGTCTCCTGCCGCTCCGAAGATGACCACGATGGTCGGTCCGGTATGGTCCTGAGAATTCATGTATCAGTTCCGTTTTGCAGAGTTGCTCTCAACTGATTAGCTCCATTGCGTATGAAAAACTCCTTCTTCGTCTATCCTCTCGTAAGTATGCGCCCCGAAAAAATCCCTCTGGGCCTGAATGAGGTTGGCCGGGAGCCAGCCGCTCCTGTAACTGTCGAGATACGAAAGAGATGCCATGAGCCCGGGAGCCGGTATGCCTGATCTGGCGGCGGAGCAGACAATAGAGCGCAGGTCGTTCTGCCGCTTCTTTATTTCACGGGACAGTCCCGGGTCAGTCATAATGTTGGGAATGTCAGGGTCGGTCAGGAACGCCGAGAGGATATGATCCAGAAGAGCCGACCTGATGATGCAACCCCCGCGCCAGATGCGGGTGATCACTTCCAATTTCAGGCCGTATCCGTAAGCTTTCGATGCAGCCCGCAGATGCGACATCCCCTGAGCGTAGACTGTGATCATGGCGGCGTACAGCCCGTTCTTCAACCGTGAAAGAACAGCATTCCGGTCTCCTGCAATCCGTTTGAAAGGGCGGGGAAAGATACTGCCGGCGTGCTCCCGTTCTTCTTTCATGGCCGAGAGATCCCTCATGGCGACCGCGATATCCACGCCCGGAATGGGTACGTTCAGATCCATGGCGTTCTGAGATGTCCATTTCCCCGTTCCCTTCTGTGCGGCCTTGTCCAGGATCAGATCGACCAGTCTCCCGCCGGTCATCTCGTCTTTTTGGCGGAAAATGCGTGCCGTTATTTCGATCAAGTAACTATTCAGCTCCGATTCGCTCCAGCGGCGAAAGGCTTCGTGCAGTTCGTCGGGATTCATCCCCAGGCCCCTCTTCATCAGATCGTAAGCTTCCGAGATCAACTGCATGATCCCGTATTCGATGCCGTTGTGCACCATCTTTACAAAATGGCCGGCGGAGCCTGATCCCAGGTATGCGACACACGGTTCTCCATCCACATGCGCGGCAATGGCCTCGAAAACCGCGCGCACTCTTTCATAAGCATGTTCCGGACCGCCCGGCATAATGCTCGGTCCGTATCGCGCTCCGTAGCCCCCTCCCGATATGCCGGCGCCGATGTAGGCAATCCCCTTTTGCTCCAGTGCCCGGGCGCGCAGCTCGGTATCTCTGAAGAACGAGTTACCTCCATCGATGATCATGTCTTCCCGCGACAAATGAGGGACGAGATCGCGGATGACGTCGTCCACGGGAGGACCGGCGGGAACGAGCATCATGGCGATTCTGGGAGGGCGCAGCATACCGGCGAATTCAGCTATGTCGCGGGCTGCGGCGATTTTCCGATCCGCCGATTGATTCTTCAGAGATTGGATTCTGGCCGGGTCCTTGTCATACCCGGCCACATGGAAACCTTTGTCATCCATATTCAGGAGCAGATTGCGGCCCATTTCTCCCAGGCCGATCATTCCTATGTCGCATTTATTTTCTTCCATTGCGTATCTCCTCTTCACGGTATCAGACCCATCCCGGCGAGCGCCTTGAGGGTCGACTCGTAGCCGGTGTGGCTGATGCCGCGAATGCCGAGACTCGCGGCAACATCTACAAACATGGGTCGGTCCTCAATATAAACCACCTGTTCAGGCGGCACCTGGGCGATATCCAGTGCGACCCGGTAAATGTCCGCGTCAGGCTTGCGGAAGTGAACGAATGACGAGACTATGAAAAAATCGACAAAAGAGCCCAGTTCGAATTTTTGTATGCGGTATGTGGCCAGCTCCCTTCCCTCGTTGCTGACCACGGCGACTTTGAGCCTGTGCCGGTTTTTCAGGGCGCGGATCAGGTCTATCATCTTCGGATGGGGGAGCGATTGCGCAAACATGTAATTTTTGAACTCCTCTCGGGAAAAGGAGCGCTTTTCATAAAAGATGACCCGCGCCAAATATTCATCCATGCTCAACTTACCTTCTTCGTATGTATCGAAAGTCAGGTAGTGCCTTTCTTCCATTTCAGCGTAATCCAGGCGGAAGATTTCCGCAGCGCGCCGCCGCATGGTCCTGCCCCATCCATTCGTGAGAAGGACGTTGCCGATATCCAGAAAAAGAGCCTCCATTTTATCAGCCGACATGTCATCTCTCCAGGAATGTAAGAGTGAAGAGGTAAGGGTAAGGAGTGAGTAGTTAGGAGATATTGAGTACAGCACCTCACTCTTCACCCTTATTTTTCTATATCCAGCGCCTTGAAAAGTATTTCCCTGAACTGTGACAGCCCCGAGAGGGCGTCCATTCCGAGGTGAACTCGCATTACCCGCCGCCCGTGCCTTTCGAGGGCCTGGAAATCCCCGAGGGCCTGGGCCCGTTTGAACATGCCGAAAGTATAGGGCTGACCGGGGATAGGCACATCGATGCCGTCGTCTGCGGTCAACTGGATGAAGAGACCCGTGTTCGGACCTCCTTTGTGGAATTGACCGGTGGAATGAAGAAAGCGCGGTCCGTAGCCCAGCGTTGTTGCACAGAGGAGCCGGTCTCTGATATTAATCCGGATCTCCTGCAGGGCTTCGTTTATTGTATGTGTTTCCTCAAGATAGGCCTGCAGGGCCACGTAATCTCCCGGGCGGTGCAAGGAGAAAAAATACGCCAGCGCACCGGCAGCCGTCCGTGCTTGCTGCGACGCGTACAGAAGCAGATCGCCGTCGGCCAGGGTTGGTTCTTTCTCGGGCATTCCGCCGGTTTTCTTGAACTGCGCTAGAAGCCGGTTGGTATTGTCCTTGCTTTCCTGTACATTGGGTTGATCGAACGGGTTGACCCCCAGGACGGCTCCGGCTGTCGCCGTTGCCACCTCCCACCGGAAAAACTCCTGCGCAAGATCAAGTATGTCCTCCATATGGATCGTGATCACGGGGAACCCCGCCTTGCAGAGAGCGTCTACCGCCTGTTCGTGCTCCGCATTCTCCGCGGTGCGGAGGCGGAAATAAATAAAGAGCCGATCCTTCCCGTAAATGACGGGAGGACCGACCGGTTCGCCGTCGACCGGAAGGACCCCGGTGCCTTCTTTTCCGGTGCTTTCCGCAAGAAGCTGTTCCAGCCACATCCCCAGGGAGGATATCTGATCCGGCATAATGAAAGTGATTTTATCGCGGCCGCGGCGGACAGATTCGCCGATGGCCGCGCCCAGAGATATTCCGGGGTTATCCCGAATCGGTACCGAAGGGGCGCAGGCGTGCACCATCCGGAGAGCCCTGGCCAGCAGTTCGGGAATATCTGCGCCCATCAGGGCCGCGGGGACAATACCGAAATAGGAAAGAGCCGAGTAGCGCCCGCCGATATCCGGAAAATTCAGGAAAATCCTGCGGAAGGAGCGCCTGGCGGCAAGATCCGCGAGGGGAGTGCCGGGATCCGTGATAGCGGCGAAATTTTCCCCCCCGCGGCCGTTTCTGGCGGACGTGAGTTTTGAAAAAAAATATTCTTTCAAAGCCAGCGGTTCGGCCGTGGTTCCGGATTTGCTTGCAACGATGAAAAGTGTCTTTTCGATAGGGGATTTTTTCTCCACCTTCAGGATTGTCGCGGGATCCGTCGAGTCCAGCACGTCGAGCGGTATCCCTCTTGCGCCTGCAAATGTACGCCGAAAAACCAGCGGGGCGAGACTGCTGCCCCCCATGCCCAGGTGCAACACGCGATGCAGGCCGGCGGACTTGACTTCGCCTGCAAAAACGTCGAGCTCTCTCAGGTTCTCCTCCATTTTTTCGGCTGAATGGAGCCATCCCAGGCCGTTGCGGATGGATGGCTGCAGGGCCGGATCTCTTTTCCACACGGCGGCGTCCTTCCTCCAGAGCCGGATTCCGAATTGATTTTCCTCCAGTACTTTCATCCGTGCCTGGAAGGATTCTCTCTCGCTTCCCAGGGCCAGCGTTTCACGGTCAGCGGGCTGGCCGAGCGCGGCATCACGCCTTTTTTTTATGGACTCCATGAGCCTGTCGAAAGGCTCGTTGAATTTCCTTATGCCTTCATCTTCCAGCTGCTGAGTGACCTTGTCGATATCAATGCCCAGACGTGCCAGGCTTGCTATAATATCGCGGGCTTCAGAAACCGTGTCTTCGAGACGGGGCTCGGGGTTCCCGTGGTCGCGATAAGCATTCAGCGTTTCCAGAGGGACCGTATTGACGGTTTCCGGGCCGATCAGGGGTTCAACGTACATGGTATCACTGTAAGCCGGATTTTTCGTGCCGGTGCTCGCCCACAAAAGCCGCTGCCGACAGGCGCCTTGTTCTTCGAGCCTGCGGAAGCGCGCGCTTCCGAATATTTCTTTGTATATCTGGTAGGCGATTTTTGCACTGGCGATAGCCGTCCTGCCCCGGCAGCGCGAGGCGAGTTCGGACTCCGGACCTCCGGCAGCTATTACCTTTTCCAGAAGGGGATCTACGAGTACGTCTATCCTGCTCAAAAAGAAGCTGGCCACCGAGGCTAGTCGTTCCAGTGAGCCCCCCCGTCCAAGCCGGTCCTCGAGACCGCAGAGATAGGCCTCAACGACATCGCGGTAACGGGGGAGTCCAAACAGGAGCGTTATATTGACGTTGACTCCTTCGCTTATGAGCTGCCGTATCGCGGGCAGACCCTCAATGGTCGCCGGGATCTTGATCATGACATTCGGGCGGTCCACTGCGGCCCGCAGCCGCCGCGCATCGGCTATGGTTCCGGCGGTATCCCTCGCCAGATGAGGGGATACCTCGAGGCTGACGAACCCGTCTTTTCCATCCGTGCCGTCGTAAACCGGCCGGAACTGGTCGCATGCGTTTTGAATATCCTCGACTGAAAGCCTCGTATATATTTCGTCTTCTGTTTTCCCCTCCAGAGCCAGAACGCGGATATCGTCGTCGTAATCGTGACTGCCGGCTATGGCCTTCTCGAAGATGGTCGGATTGGAAGTCACTCCCCGCAGGCCATCCTCCTCGATCAGCTTTCGAAGTTCTCCCGAGGAAATCAGATTTCTGCGTAAAAAATCCAGCCAGATACTTTGGCCAAGGGTACTCAGTTTCAATATCGGGTTGGTTTTCATGGCAGCCTCCTCTATTAGCTAACTGCCTTCTGGATTTTTTGAAGCGTTACTTCTTCTGCCGTCGTCCGCCTTCTTTTTTTCCAGCCAGTGCAAGCGCCTTTTTAAAAACATGGTCCGCTGTAATGCCGTATTCACGCATGACACGTTCGCCGGGCGCGGATACGCCGAAACGATCCACTCCAATGACCAGTCCTGCATCACCGACGTATTTCTGCCATCCCTGTGTGGAGCCCGCTTCGACAGCGACGCGTGCATGGACGGATCCTGGCAGGATTGATTCGCGGTAATCATCTGGTTGGGCGTCGAAGAGCTCCC
>Ga0067045_1029203_pt1 | contig 22957 bp, 9 predicted proteins | sample TerdegcTABiofilm_FD_59184 | JGI IMG/M metagenome (GOLD analysis project Ga0067045, IMG submission 59184) | Combined Assembly of (Gp0054472, Gp0054536) Wastewater bioreactor microbial communities from Singapore -Terephthalate degrading...
GCCCGTTGTAGATACGTAAAGCAATATAGAATCTGCTGTAATTGTCCTGCATGTTACTGCGGGTTATGCTCAGGTTCCAAAGATCGTCGTGCCCGAACTGAGGCGGGGGCGAAATGGCCGTAAGCAGATATTGGCTGTGCAGTGCAGGGGCCAGGTACAGCCCAAGCAGCAAACAAATAACGCCGGTTAGTTTTTTCATAGGTATTTTCAGCGGTTTGTACTGTTAAACATTCCTTTCTGCAGGCACTGCCGCAAACAGAAACAACCGCACGAATCAATCCCGGAAACAGGGGCTTGTTTCGGGTAAACGGGTGTTCATCTGCTACAGGGCAAAGCAGGATTTAGTATGTCCAAATTCAGAAAGTTCACCCAAACCTGCAAGTACAATAAAAAAAATAAGGTACTGGAAGCACTATAGTAACCCTTTTAAAAACAAGCCTTCGAAACAAAAAATCCCGATAACTAAGTTCACATTTTTAGTTAACGGGAATATCCTCTGCATCCCTTAAAGAAAGGGAGCTACACAAATAGTTTAGCAAAAAGAGGCTACAGTACTGTAAAATTAAAAATTTGCCGCTTCGCGCATTTTGTTATTTTATACGAAGTGGTTTTAATATTCCGCTCCAGCGCAACAGTTCGCCCAGCATAGCCTGTGCGGCCCGGGTGCTTATATCATTTGGAACAAAACCTTTTTCTGCAGAAATGAACTGTGTAAACATAGGCAGATTTACCGCCTCGGCCAGGGTTATTACCTTAAGTCCCGAAAGCAGGATTTTAAGTGCCGAAGCGGCACGCGTACCAGCCGAAACGCCTCCGTAACTAAGTATACCGGCGGGTTTATCGGCCCATTCCAGCACCAGGTAGTCCAGCGCATTTTTAAGCGGAGCCGGATAGCTGCCGTTGTATTCGGCTGTTACGAAAATAAATGCATCGGCTTCTTCTATTTTAGCGCTCCAGTTTTTTGTATAATCGAAGCGGTATTTTTTAAGGCGGGGATGTTCCGGCTCATTCATCATAGGCAGGTTAAGCTCGCCTAAATCCAGCACTTCCACATCAAACTGTCCGCTCCTGCGGGCCTCTTCTGCTATCCACTCTGCCATTAAAGGCCCTTTACGGCCTATACGCACCGTAGAACTAATCACTTTAAGCTTGTACATATCTTTTCCGTTTTATTTCTGCCTCAAAGCTAAGCATAGCTGATGATTCTATACAGGCTGTAACCGTAATGCCAAAATGCCGGGGTAATACCTTACGCGGGCAAAGGGCCTGAATGGTCTGGCTGTATCAGGCTTCCGGAGAAGACAACCCGGGTTTGAGCGGAATTGCCGGCGACTCAGTATCCCAGCGTTCTTCGGCATCCTTCAATGTATCTTCGGGATGAATCTCAGGATCGGACGGCACAATACGGCGGGAACGCTCGTGCTGCTGGGCCGCAGATGGTTTTCTGCGCCGCAGCAGGGTTTCAATAGCCTTTTGCAGGCCTTGCTCTGCATTTTTCTTTTTTGTTCCCATAGTCATACTCTTTTTACATAGACACGGTTCTTTAAAGATACAAAAAAAAGCTGAATATCCGGATACCGGAACTGATTATTATTGTGTTACGATTGGCATGCCGGCAACCTCCGCCCGAAGAGAGCTCAGATGCTTATACGCTCTGTTAACGTTGTAATACTACGCAGTCCCCTGCGGGCGACTACGGAGAAGCTCAATATCCGGATACCGGAGCTGATTATTATTATGTTACGATTGGTCTGCCGGCAACCTCCACCCGAAGAGAGCTCAGATGCTTATACGCTCTGTTACCGTTGTAATACTCCGCAGTCCCCTGCGGGCGACTACGGAGAAGCTGAATATCCGGATAACGGAGCTGATTATTATTGTGTTACGATTGGCATGCCGGCAACCTCCGCCCGAAGAAAGCTCAGATGCTTATACGCTCTGTTACCGTTGTAATACTCCGCAGTCCCCTGCGGGCGAGTACGGAGAAGCTGAATATCCGGATACCGGAGCTGATTATTATTGTGTTACGATTGGCATGCCGGCAACCTCCCCCCGAAGAGAGCTCAGATGCTTATATGCTCTGTTACCGTTGTAATACTCCGCAGTCCCCTGCGGGCGACTACGGAGAAGCTGAATATACGGATACCGGAGCTGATTATTATCATGTTACGATGGCATGCCGGCAATCTCCGCCCGAAGAGAGCTCAGATGCTTATACGTTCTGTTACCGTTGTAATACTCCGCAGTCCCCTGCGGGCGACTACGATGCAGCATACTTATCGTTCTATTCTGTCGTTAAGGGTTTTTATACCATGCAACACTGCCTCCGTGCAGTACCTATACCCTACTGCACCCGTACTCTAACAGGTTTATCTCTCTGTTTAACTCCGTCAGGAGAGTTGCATCATATTATCGCTGCGCCGGACCGGCAAGGATACACCCCACAGGGGCTGTAGTATGGGGTACAAAGCCTTAATCTACTGCATACAACCCCTATACTACCGTGCAAAACCCGTATATTACTACGTTACCCCGGCAGTACACGGCCTCAGCCCGCTACACACAGAGCCGGGGTTTGTTTTTTAAGGCAAAAAAAAACGGAGCCCTATCCTGGACTCCGTTACAAAAAATTATCAGGGTTTATTCCCCGGTAGTATCTTCTTCTTCGCTGGCCGGTGTTGTATTTAACAGGCGGCGCAGTTCGTCAAGGGCATTTTCGGTTGACGATTTTTCGAAACCGCCGTAATCTTCCTCTGTGCGCAGCCACAGTTCCACCACACTCTCCCGGCCTTTGCCCGAAACCGTATGATCCTGCGGAGCTTCATCAAAAAAGTGTTCTACCCGTGTTTCGCCTTTGGCAGAATGTACCTGCTGCCCCGGCTTTATCAGCTGGTCTTTTACGCTACCGTCGTACACGCCTTTACCATATACCACCTTCTGCAATACCAGGTTGCCCGGTGTATCGTTTATAACACCACAGGTATGGAACGGTACATCTACCGATACCTTGCTGCCGTTTTGCAGGGTATAGCTACCGCCACCGAACGATATGTACTTTTTATACTCTTTGTTTCCGCTGGCTACATACACGTTTGGCAAGGCAAAAAACAGGAACACCGAAAGGCCTATACCTGCAAAAAAGCCGATACCAGCACCCAGGCTCTGTTTCTTAGGCACAATACGCTTCCAGAGGGCATAAAAAACGATCAGAAAAATAATCCAGGCCGTACAGATAATGGCCATACCAAGGTAGTAGTTGATGAGCATGGTTCGTTATGAATTTTGAGATTTATATACAAGTGGGGTTCAGGCGGCAAGTATATACAAAAATAAACAAGTGCGAATATATTGCAATAGCTGCGGAGTAAGATTCTTAGGTAACGGCAGCTGTTATCCGGAAACTAAAGGGACGGTAATATATTCCGCTACATGCAAAAACCCGGTGTCTCGACCGGGTCGCCCGCAGGGGACAAGACAGGAATAAAACAGCGCAGTCCCCTAAAGGGAGACTACGCTGTGGAGGAATGAAAGCCAGCGATTCGCCTGAGTCGCCCGAAGGGGACTCAGGCGAATACCAAGTACCGGAATTTTTGCATAAAGCAGCATGATAAATAAAACAACGGTGCCTCGCCGGAGTCGCCCGAAGGGGACTCAGGCGCATATCTTATTAAGATACGAAAAAACGGCATTTATCCAAGTGCTCTGCACACCACAGGGAATAAAACAGCGCAGTCCCCTAAAGGGAGACTACGCTGTGGCGGAAATTCTGTGCCTCGCCGGAGTCGCCCGCAGGGGACTACGGCGCATATCTTATCAAGATACGAAAAAAACGACACCTGTGCAAGAGCTCTGGCAAGACCAGGGAACAAAACAGCGCAGTCCCCTAAAGGGAGACTACGCTGTGGCGAAATTTCTAAATGAAAGCCAGCACTTCCTCTGAGTCGCCCGAAGGGGACTCAGGCGAATACCAAGTATCGGAATTTTTGCATAAAATAAAACAGCGGTGCATCGCAGGGGTCGCCCGCAGGGGACTACGGCGCATATCTTATCAAGATACGAAAAAAACGACACCTGTGCAAGAGCTCTGGCAAGACCAGGGAACAAAACAGCGCAGTCCCCTAAAGGGAGACTACGCGGTGGTGGAATGAAAGCCAGCGATTCGTCTGAGTCGCCCGAAGGGGACTCAGACGAATACCAAGTATCGGAACTTTTGCATAAAATAAAACAGCGGCGCCTCGCCGGAGTCGCCCGCAGGGGACTACGGCGCATATCTTATCAAGATACGAAAAAAAAGGCATTTATCCAAGTGCTCTGCACACCACAGGGAACAAAACAGCGCAGTCCCCTAAAGGGAGACTACGCTGTGGCGGAAATTCTGTGCGGATCTTTCAGCTCCGGCTTATCTCTATTTTATATCATGGTTCGTACCCTGTCTAAAAAAGTTACAGAAGCTCCTCTTATAAAGCTTTCCAGGTCGGTATCCCGGGTTGCGTTCTCATTTGTAAGTTCAAGTAAGAAAATATCGTTACCACCGTTGAAACGAATTTTATAAGGATAAACCCAGAATTTAAATTTTCGCTGTGTAGGTTTACTTTTGATATTTTTCATTTCTTCGAAATAATCGATCGTTATCGTATGCCCGGCCCAGCCCCATAACTGCTCCAGCATCGGCTCACCTGTCTTTATATTTATTCCTTTCAGCCCTTCGGTGGGTTTACAGGAACTGTCCATTTTACAATAGAGCATTTGCCCGGAAATAAGCCCCGACGTAAAAATACTGCTGAATGTACCCGCTCTCCCATGCAGGTAAACTCTGACACTGTCGAACTGTATAAATACAGAACCATGTGTTGTGTCGGATGTAATATTCCCGGTATACCGCTGGTAAACCTGGTCTTTTTTCCACTTTTTAAAAACATAGTGATCCTCGAACTGCTCCTGTTTCTGCTGATCGTTATAGTGCCGTACCCAGAACTTCTGCCCGGTTGTAGACTCCAGCCGTATCCAGGTATAACCGCAGGACTGCCCGGTAAGCATAAGCAGAACGAGCGTTAACAATGCTTTTGATATTTTCATGCGTACTAACTATAAAACGTAAAAGTATCCAATGCTATACCCTGTTCTACAAAGCCAGGGCCACCTACCAGTCATTTATTCTTAAGCCATATATCAGCAACTTCGTAATGGCTGTAAAATAAAATCCAGTTACACTGCTGCGAAATTACAGTAACATTGTCAGAACCCGGATACAGAAAATCGTCCCAGTATTTCAGGAATATGGCTTTTGTTGTTTTTAATGCAGTGCGGCGGCTCCAGGAAATAATCAGGTCTTCCTCAAATGGATGCAGATACTGCCCAACCAGCACTCTGAAGCGTTCCACCTTTGCATCATTTTCTGCATTTGCCATAAACCAGCCTGTTTCTGTATACTTTCCATGCAGATTGGATTCAGCTTCGTAATAGTCGATGATCTTATTCAACCTTTTAGATTCGGTTTCTGATAAAGCAAAAATACACTTTTTATCCTCAGGCAAAATTTCCGGATTATGTGTTGCCTCAAAGCGCCAGCCCAGTTCAAAATCTTCTAAAGGAATATATTCTCTGTAATCTGCTTCTATATACATATGCTTATAAGGTAGCAACAGGCCGTTAAGAGTTTGTTTTTCAGAATTGCTCTCTTTCCGGGATTGTAGTATTCAAAATTAATTATTCATTTTATTTTTCCCTGCAAACGGTTATCTTTTTATGTACGGACTTCAGCAATCCCCGAACAGTGTATCCTGCTGCCGGGACACCATGCTGTAGCAGAATTTCTAAATGAAAGCCAGCGCTTCGTCTGAGTTGCCCAAAGAAGACTCAGGCGAATACCAATACCGGAATTTCTGCATAAAGCAGCATGAGAAATAAAACAGCGGTGCCTCGCAGGGGTCGCCCGAAGGGGACTGCGGCGCATATCTTATCAAGATACGAAAAAAACGGCATTTATCCAAGTGCTCTGCACACCACAGGGAATAAAACAGCGCAATTCCCTAAAGGGAGACTACGCGGTGGTGGAATTTCTAAATGAAAACCAGTACTTCGTCTGAGTCGCCCGAAGGGGACTCAGACGAATACCAAGTACCGGAATTTCTGCATAAAGCAGCATGAGAAATAAAACAACGGTGCCTCGCCGGAGTCGCCCGCAGGGGACTACGGCGCATATCTTATTAAGATACGAAAAAAACGACACCTGTGCAAGAGCTCTGGCAAGACCAGGGAACAAAACAGCACAGTCCCCTAAAGGGAGACTACGCGGTGGTGGAATTTCTAAATGAAAACCAGCGCTTCGTCTGAGTCGCCCGAAGGGGACTCAGGCGAATACCAATACCGGAATTTCTGCATAAAGCAGCATGAGAAATAAAACAACGGTGCCTCGCCGGAGTCGCCCGCAGGGGACTACGGCGCATATCTTATTAAGATACGAAAAAAACGACACCTGTGCAATTGCTCTGCCAACCCCAGGGAATAAAACAGCGCAGTCCCCTAAAGGGAGACTACGCTGTGGCGGAATTTCTAAATGAAAGCCAGCGCTTCGTCTGAGTTGCCCGAAGAAGACTCAGGCGAATACCAAGTACCGGAATTTCTGCATAAAGCAGCATGAGAAATAAAACAGCGGTGCCTCGCCGGGGTCGCCCGCAGGGCACTACGGCGCATATCTTATTAAGATACGAAAAAAAGGCATTTATCCAAGTGCTCTGCACACCACAGGGAATAAAACAGCGTAGTCCCCTAAAAGGAGACTACGCTGTGGCTGGAAATTGTTCAATTATTGTCCCTCTGTATTTGTATTATTGGTTCTCATATAATTGTCACTTTCTTTAATAAGTTTCATGGCTGTATAACTTTTACTTACCAGTCTGCCTCTTGTGTCTTTTCCTGTTACTGTATAATTGACAGTTATTGTTTGTTTTCCCTGACTATTCTTTCCATATATAAAATCAGTAGTTGCGGTTACATCCGAATAGCCTTCCATAATCATAGCTCCCTGAACAACTTTTGCAGACAAATGCGCCTTCATAGTATTAAATATATCTACATCTCTAAATCCAAAAACATATGCTTCACTGTCAACAAATCCAAAACCATTTGAAACTCCTTCTCCTAAAGATAATGTTAAACCTTTTACAGAGCTTTTATCCCGTGAAGTAACCAATGCACCTGAAGCTTTCACTATAAAGCCTGCATCTACCTGAAATTTAGAACCTTCACCACTAAAGTCCGCAACATTATCAAAATCCCACATAATCGACAAATCACCGCTTATTCCGCCGCCTCCCAACATAAACCAGGAGCCATTTTCCATTGGGCCATCATTTTTATTGCCACTCGGATCATTACCATTTGTTGTATTTTTTCCCCAATTAAGAAAATGGGCAAAAAACCCGCCCGACAGCACTACAGCATAATTCCCCTGAGGATCAACAGCGGCTCCAATAGTACCAGTAGCTCCGACTCCTGTAATAACAAGCCCGGCTTTAGCTTCTAATGTAATTGAAACCATTATTGAGGCGCCAGTTACTTTTGAAATTAAACTTGGCCCCCCTTTTAGAATACTTAGTATTGCTAATATTACAGGCTCAGGCTCTTTTCCCTGTTTATCAATTAAGAATATAGGATTATTAGCCGCAAAACTATAGTGTGATATGCCCGCAAACTTATATGCTAACGGATCCACAGCCAACCAACGTGCAACCCGCGAATCATATATTCTGGCACCAAAATCGTAGCTGGTTCCGTCCTGGCCGCTCAGCATATCATCCTGCTTGTGCATGCCGTTAAACCCAAACCGGTAGGCAGCCGTATCGTCTTCGCAAACCAGGCTGTCGGTAATATTCATCTCCTCCAGAATTACGTAGTCGATATCCGGTGCACAGACCTTGGGAAAGAATGAGGAATAGAATCCGATACCGCAGCTGGCATCGTTAGCCGTAAAGATAAACTCATAGGCTTGTGATGCAGAGCACATCATTGTGGTTGAATTCTCCAGATTTCCCATAATCATAACCGGCGCATCGCAGGGCGAGGTAACGCGGAAACGTACCCGGTACTGTTTTCCCGGAACTGCGGTAAACAAGCGAACCACGGACACATCGCTGCGGGTAATATGCATGTGCCCCAGCGATACCGACGGGTTGATGAAATTATCTACATAGAACCAGTCGGTAGTGGCACTGCTGAACTGGTCGTTGAATACCTCTGTATAGGTAGTATCGCTTATAAGCTCGCAGTTGCCGCGGTATTGCTTACGCTCTTCCATAAGCATACCAAAAGCGTAGTAGTCGTAGGTATTGCGTATTTCGGGCTCGTAGTGCTGTGCCTCTTCGTCGTCGCAGATAAGCCTTTTACGGTCGCTGAGAGTTACATGCACATTACCCAGATGATCGCTGAGCTCGTACTGTTTGGTACCCCTGTGCAGACTCTGTACAGCGGGAGCCTGTGCCTCGAAACGGATAAGCTCATCGCGGGTCCAGGTACCAAGCCTGTTGCTGCCGTACATAACGTTCTCTGTAAGGCGCAGGTAGTGCTCGTCTTCGTCGTCGGTACCGGCACGGTAAATGGCCAGTATATTACCCTGGGCATCGAGGGTGTAGAACTCGGTCCACTTATTGCCGGCAGCCGGTATCACGGTTTTGGCTATGCGGCGGCCGGCGGCATCGTACATAAATTCCAGGCCGGGTTTGGATGAGCCTGAACTGCGGTACACAGCCGTTACCTTTCCGTATATATTCCAGCGGATGTCTTCGATGTCTTCGGCATTGTCGTGCAGGAGATTGCCAATAGCATCGTACCCGTAATTACCGCTGACCTGCTCTTCTACATCGTAGCTTACCACGCCGGGGGCAATAGCATCTTCTACCCACTGCAGCTGATTGGTACCCGGGGTGTAGTGATAGGTAAAACGGTCGAAATTCACCTCCTGCTTGTCGAAACGATGCAGTGTGGAAATATTACCGTCGTGGTCGTACCAGTAGCGTGTACGGAACATATCAGTTTCCGGAGCCGAAGGATTCCAGTTGCTTATGGCGCTGTAATGGTCGCGTTGAATATAACTGTGGCTGCCCTTTATACGGTTTAACTGGTCGTAGGCAAATACCTGCAGCAATGGTTCGGCCAGATCGGGGTTGCCGGTCTGCTTCTGCACGTTGTTCATGGCTACAATATTACCATTGTACAGGTTGCGGTTATTGTAATATACCGGGGGCACTGCCAGCAGAAAGTCGCTCTGGGTAGCGTTAATGGCGAAATAATCGTTTTCGAAATAGGTTAAGGCCATACCGTAGGCATCGCGGGCCACAAAGCGGGTAGCTGCGCCTGTATACCCGTCGTTACCCGGCTCTCTTCTCGGATACAGGTTTTCGCTGTTTATGCTCTTGAGCCAGCCGTGTATGGTATAGGTGTAATCTGTACCCTGACTCTTATAGGGACCGTACTCGATGCGCGAAAGCGGACCATGATAGAAATAGGCATAACGGGCATCTACATCGAACCAATAACCGTCCTTACTGGTGCTGGCCTCCAGCAAACGATTCTGATCGTCGTAGGTATAACGGTGTATAAAACGGTCCTGACGGTTGGGATTAAGCACAAGCTCGCGCACTTTGCCGCTAAGCAGATCGTAATGGTACGATGCAACATGATAGCGGAAGTTGTAGCTTATATCCAGCGGATCGCTGTCGGGCATATAGCTATTGTCGGTAAGCATATTACGCACATTACCGTGGTAATCGTAATCGTAATGCGTGGCCGCTACAAAACTTTCGTCGTTTATACTAAATCCTTCTTCGGGCTGGTAGGTAGTACACACTACCCTTTTGCGCAGATTTTCCTGGTTAAAGAACCCGGAAGGATACAGTACCGATGCCGGAACAAAGTCTGCCGCATCGTAATAGGTACGTGTAAACTGCCCCTTGGTATAACCATTGTTAAAGAAAATGGCAGCACCTAATTTGTTGTGCAGGTTAGCCTGACTGGGATTCTGGATATCGGTGCGGCGCATTTGTCCTACTTCTGTAATGCGGCTCTGGGCATCGTAGCGGGTATAGGAATATACGCGGCCTTCGGCCTGCTGCCTGGCATTTTGCGACAGTATAAGCCGCGCCAGGTTATCGTAGTAGAAGCTGCTTAAACCGCCATCGGGCGTATGCTGCAATACGGGCTGATTAAGGGTATTGTAGCGGTAACGGGTACTGAGCAGGAAGGGTTCGCCCGTATCCAGGGCCTGGTCGTTGTGTTCGGGTTTCTTTTCGGTTCCTGCTGCCCGGGCAGCGTTTACAGCAGCCATTTCGGCCAGATCCAGGCGGCGTACGGCCCTCGGAGGCACGGTACGTACCAGGTTACCGGCGCGGTCGTAGTAGTAGAGGGTAAAGTGGTACTCATCGCTTTCGTACTCTGTACCTAGTGTTTCCAGCGCACTCATACAGCGGGCACGGTAGGCCTCGCGGTAAGCATTGCGTATTTCTTCCAGGTAAGCCTGGTAGTTGTTGTAAGCTGTTTCGGCGGCCAGATCGAGCAGGTATTTTACACAGGGATCTTCAATGGTATCTTTGGGGAAGGGAATTACCGGACTGTAACAGTCTACCCCGTAATCGAAAACCGGCACCAGTACGTCCCACTCCGGATCGGGGGGCGGATTAGAGCCCTTTTTACCCGAAGCGCAGCAATCGTTCACACTCAGGGCTGCGGTACGATCGCGGCGGCCGTCGAAGAAGGTAATACCGTCCACACCCGATTTGTTGCAGTCGCATTCACTCCGGAAAAATGCATAGCTTATATCCAGTATAAGACTGTTATTGCTTACATACGCATCTACCCCGGCAGTATTTGCATAGGTGGCATTTATATGATCGGCCCAGGCCTGCAGAAACATACCGAAAGATGCGTACGAAGCATCGTACACAAAACTGTGGGCAGGTAACTGGTGACAGGAATTGTCGCCCCGGGGAGCAAAAGTATAGGTTGCATAGGGGGGCGGGAAGGGTGCATAGGTAACAATGAAGTCGGTAAAATTGAATACCGTGGTAGAATAATGGCAGGTATCTTCGTTGCAGGGGTCGCAGTTTTTAATGGGCATGCACGACTGAAAACGGATGGTGGTCTGCGCACCACCGCCGAGCGTTACCAGCAGTGTACCGAAATAACTGTGCTCGCCGTTCTGCGATAAGCTTTCGTCGGCAAACACCAGGTCGAGCGACTCTATAATGCTTACATCGAACGGCACACCATTTGCAAAACTGTCGCTAAGCAGCTGAATACAATCGGTAAAGCCGGCAAAGGCCATTTCGTATTCGGTGGTCTGCAGTGCTTTACTGATGGTATTATATATAAAATTCAGGTTTTTATGGGCCTCGGTATTACAACGCGGGTCCTGCAGCACATCGCACTCGCTGGCATATACATTACGCAGCGTACCGCTTACGGAAATAGTGCCGTTAAGCTTTTCTACCCCGGTGCCCGGCGGAATGTAGAACATACTGCTGCCGGTTTCTTCTACGGCTCCAAAGCTGAATGCCACATCCATAGTAGGTGTAATGGTTACCGGCGTTACCTGGTATACCGAGGGGAATGTATAGCCGGTTGCAGGCGGATAGGAACCCAGCGTACTGCTGCCGGTGTTTATGGTAAGTGTAATGGTTGCGCTGTTTACCGTATTACTGATCGTAAAAAAGGGCGTTGTTCCCCCGGTAAAGCTCCAGCTGTAACTGGCCGGATTACTTTCGTTACCGAGGATAGTGCGCAGGTTGGCCGAAATAAACATACCGTAATTGGCAAGGTCGGCCGGAGGTGTCCACAGCTCGTTATTGGCACTGAGGGCATTCATAAGGCTCTGCAGATCTTTTATATCCTGTGTGGGTTTACATATTCCCCTGCCACTGGCACTGCAGCCGCTGAGGGGCAGGCAGGTGGTAAAAGGTATTTCAATAGCCGTTTCCGAACCGTCGTTAAGATAGCCGTACAGGTAACCGCCGTGTGCATCGGCAATCATGTATACATCGCTCCAGTCGTAATAGGAAGGCAGCCCCGAAGGCCAGCTGAGCGTTGTGGTACAGCTGCCTGCCGTAACAATGGTAATAAGCGAAGGTGTAACGTTAATGCTGGCATTAAAACTACCCAGAGCCTCGAGGTGGTTATACAGGGTAGAACCCAGGTATGGCCCGGCACTCAGGTTAAATACCGGTATACTGGACTGCAGTTTGGCATTAATGGCCAGCTGACCCAGCATATTTTCGAAGTCGATAAGCATAGGACATTTACCGGTTACCTGCTGTGCAGCCTGTACAGCGTATTCTTCAAATTCTTCCGGATTGGGCGGATCGCTGAAGCCAGCCTCTGCCATCATAGAACTAAAGGTAGGAAAGCGCTGGTCTTTATGTGCATAAAAGAACATATCGGGGAATCCGCAGGGGTTTACCGTATTACCGGCAAAATACTGCAGAGTGCTCTGTACATCCGGCGGCAGACTGTAGTCGGTATTTCCGATACAATCGGTATGTACCCCGTTACGTTTGGTTATCTGGTATACCTGCATGGCTATGCTCATGGCTTCCTGGCGGGCCGTGGCATACAGTATGGCTGTACGCCGCCATATGGCATCGGCATCGGGTGATACGGAAAAATCGATGGACGAAAGCAGCGGACAGGGCGGCAGGGGAGCAATACCACAGGTTACATTGGCATTAGCCACCTGCACAATATTGGCCGGTACTCCGCTTACTTCGCCATAGGTCAAAAGTTTATAAAAGAACATATTGCGGGCCGTAACAGGCGGCCCTGCGGGCATCAGGTTCTGGTTGGCAAAGGAACCCGGATCGGAGAAGAACGGATCGGCTGCTAACATGGCATTAATAATGGCAAGCGGTGTTACCGACCCTGAAAAACCGAATTCAGAAACGGCTACCGAAGCCGGGTAACGCTCCAGCATACGGGCATACTCATAGGTATTTACCTCTACACTGGTGCCGCCGCCATCGTCTACCTGGGTTGTATAATTAAAGGCATTGCTGCAGAACTGGTATTTAAAGTATTCGGGGTGGAATACAACCAGCGACTGGGCAAAGGTGGCACGCCAGTTATCGATAAAATCGGCCAGGTGCTCCAGGTGTTCGGGATAGATAAAACGTTCGCCTGTAAGCGGGTCGGTTTGCGGGGTTACCCAAACCTCGGGTTCGGGCAGCCAGTTTCCGTTATCGTCCTGGGTTACGGTTATACGAACACGGTTACCGAGTTCGTCGTAGTACCCGCGCTTCCAGGTATTGTCGAGCGGATCGAAATAGCGGGGACGTTTCCAGGAGCCTTTAAGCCCGCCGGCTGCAATGGGCGAAAACTCGGCACTGCCCGCCTGTGGTGTGCCGGTAAAGGCATTTATAAACTGTTCCTGTGCACGTACGGGCAATTCGTTGTTTACGTTAAATACCGACACCGGGAATGCCGAAGCGCTGCCGCCTGTAAACTCGCCGTATTGCCCCATGAGCGATACATCCTGTAACATCATTTCCCAGCCCAGTGCACATTCGTCTTTGTATGCTTCGCCACACAGGTTGCGGCATTGCTCTTTAAGATTGCTGTACATAGCCTTTGCTGCAGCAGCACTGCCCAGGTCGGCCGTATTCTCTGCCACAAAATCGTCTTCGCTGCCAAGAGCATCCAGGCAGCTTTCGCAGTCGATGTAACAGTCTGACACATCGGGTGGATCGAAAAAGTCGGAAAGCTCCTTCAGACAGGTGTCGCGACTCATAATCTCTTGCAGGTAAGCCTCCATTGCATCGGCAGAAAGGCTCAGCTTTTTTACCAGGTTGTGCGCTCCCATCTGCAGGGTAACCAGGGTATCGTAGCTAAAGGTCTGCGACTCGTCGCACTGGTCGTTGATAATACTGCCGGGTATACGTATCGTTTTAGGACCGTTACCCTGTGCATTACCTATGATGTAATTACCGCAATCGTCGGTAAGACTGATTTCCAGGTCGTATATACAATCGGCACAGAAACCGGGTATACAGTCGTCTTCAAAATCTTCGGCATTCAGGGTATAACTTACGAGGTAATCCTTTTCGGAAGTAACCATCATAAAATGGCTGGCCGTGTACGACATTTTATCGTCCGAAAGCAGGTTTTTATTACCATGCGGATTCTGAGCAGTTATTTCCAGTACATCTTCGCTTACTTCTTCGCCCAGCTCGTCGAGAGGGGTGCCACCCGTCATTGTTTCGAGCGGATCGAGTGTTTCCGGCGACTTGCCGGCCAGGGAAGTAGCAATGGTCTTGCCGGCCAGGTCGGTATAGGTAATACTTACCTGCCCGTTTGCATCGCGTATCATACTTTTCTGGTAATAACCGGCATAACCGGCGTCAGTACCAAAAAGACGGTTAAGATCGGTTTGCGAAGGATTGCCATAAACATAATGAGTTTCGTGTGTACTGCCAATGGCATGGTCGGGACCTGCCCCGCTCTGTATTTTGGGGCGCGAAGCATTGTCGGCCTCATAAACCACACGGGTAAAAGGCAGTTTAAAAGCATCGGGCAGGCGGCCCTGTGCACCCGACATATCCGGGTTATCCGACGAATAATACAGGCTTACACCGCGGTTTGAGGCCATGCCCTGTGCAGGCCCATAGCAGAAGCCTGCTTCGGGAGTTTCGAAATCGAAGTTTAGATAGCTGTATTTATTTCCCAGGCCGTCCTGGTTATAATTTACCTTATACGAAAAACCCCGTTCGGTAACACCAGGCAGCGTGGTTATGGCCGGACGGCCCAGAAAATCGTAAATAGTTTCGGTAACCACACCCATTTTGGTATAATCGTTTACATCGCCGTTATATACCGATGCCGCTATATTTTCCTGACGTATACGTAACGTTCCGTCGGCATAGGTGCCTTTGGGCAGTATTTTACCATCTTCGAAAAAAGCGATCGAATATTGCGCGTTAATGTGATTGAGCAGGTAACTGTTGCTGAGGTTTACATTGCACTTGGCACCGGCACTCACATCGTTTACGGTATAGGTTCCGCTGTTAGCCTGATCGAACGACCAAAGTCCGAAAAGGTCGTCTTCCAGGTCGGCCCCTCCTTTTGTTACACCCCGCACCCGGGCCACAATATAGCCCGATGTATATATAACCGGTATATAAAAACGGGTTTGGGTAGCGGGCACACGTACACGCGAGGCATTATCCCGGAACTGAACAGGAAGGGCTGTTTCCGGAATTTCGGCACCGATACCCGAGGGCCCGAAATTTTCTACAAATATCCATTCCAGCTCATATTCTGCAGCCCACGACAGCGGATTCCAGCTTACCAGGAACACATTATCGAGATTATACCGCTCCGAATTCTCGAGAGGGTCGGGCGATAAAAAGGTGGTAGACTGGCCGGGAACCGCAACAGGTATTTTAAAATAGCGCTCGCGCTGTAATTCTACTTCCAGGCGTATATCGTCCGGAATATCAGCCACCGGAATACTTGTGCCATTCTCGTCCTCGGCCGTCACCGACAATATGCTTACCTCGCATTTGTATGCATTGCGGTATACTTTAAAAGAACGTTCCAGGTCCTTTTGCGTAAGCAGCAGGGGCGATTTTTCCACTTCCAGTGTTATGTAGTCCGTAAGCACAGCCGAAGGAGTTCCGAAAGGACTCACCCACTGGTATTCTACCTGCAGCTCCACACTTACCTTTACATGTCCGTCGTAACAGATATTGGCATCCGGATCTACAAACAGCGAAACGAGAGTATGCGCCATTTTATCGTTAAAATTTGCCGTACCCGCTGCTATCTGCGAAAACGACGGATCGGTCACTCCGGCACCGGCAGGGCCGCCTGTATACTGGTTAAGGATATAGTCGTCTGTTATATGCGGTATATTTGGCTGTGCATAACCTGCAGACAACAATAATACGCTGCAGACAAGCAGTACGATTCCCGAAAATATATTCTTATTCTTCATGGTTACCAGCGTTTATAGGTTGTGGATCGGTTTTCCTGTACGGTCATTACACCCCGCTCTGTTTCTTTTTTAATACGTACCAGTTTACCTTCCTGATCGTAGTCGTAAAAGCTGGCAAAATTATTCTCGTCCAGCTCGGCCTTAAAGCGGAAATTATTGCGGTCGTACACATAATTTTTCATATTGGCATCGAAGGGATGCACACGTATATCGTCGAACCAGGCATTGCCTCCGCCCGTATTAAACCGGAAATGCAGGGTGGCTGTGGCCGGTGCTGCCGCTGGCACCGTAAAGCGGTACTCAAACTTCTGCCAGCCTTCTATAATCCTGGTTTTTCGCAGCGAGCCGGCTACCAGTATACTGGCAGGTGTACCGGCATCGTACAATACATCGGCACTGATGCCGGGATAGTCGGTGGTAGAAGTAGGATCGTATATGGCCCTGGCCCAGAACGACAATACAAATTCCCGGTTGGTTGCTGCATCTGAACCCGGCGAAAAGCCCACCCACAAATCGTTTGCATTAAGCTGGTAAGGCACTGTGGGTATTTGCGGCGACTGTGGCTGTGGCGAAAGGCCGAAGCTGCGCTCGTATGTACCTGAGATTTTCATAGAATAACGACCGCTGTGTGCCGTTTCGTCCGAAAGCTGGCTAAGGCTGTTAGCTATCCAGAACTGGTTTACCGGGCATGGGTTATCGAATGCATCCTGGTAATAGTCTTCAAAACCATCGTAACCAACCTCTTTGTTGCGGGCATTTTGCGCCACCCCTGTGGCCAGCATGTTTTTAAAACCATATATGGCTGCCGAGAACAGGCCCAGCGGGTTCATATTTTCCAGGTCGAAGCCATAGGGGCTGTACACCGTCATTTCGTTGGTCCAGTTCCAGTTATTGTACTGGGTAGAGTTTACTGCCGGGTTACGCTTCCAGCGTGCGGCAATGGCATCGTAGGTCCAGAAGGGCTTATACTGTGGCATATAACCATCGCGGCGGAGGTTTTCGGCCAGCGACACATCCATATTGTTACGGTCGCCCTGGAAGGTCCAGCTGCGGTTTGTACGCCAGTTGCCCAGTATACCATGTATATACGGGTTTACAATATCGTCCGAACCGGTGCAGTAATACGTGGTAACATATTCCAGGTCGAAGCTGCTGCCTTCGGCATGAGTAACAGGACGGAAACACGGATCAATAAAGATAAATTTCCGTATGCTATTATCATTCATACGTCCTTCTACCAGGTAAAAGCGCGGACTCGAAAAACCTATGGTATGCATTTCCAGGGCCAGCACATTTTCAAAGGCAGCCACATTTGCCCAATCCGCAATGGAAAAGCCCGATATATCGTCCCAGGCAATTACCTGGTACACCTCACAGAAGATACAGCCCGAACCACTGCCGGGTATGGCAAAGGTAAGCGCAGCATGGTCTCCTGCCTGAATACCATATATACCTGTAAAACCAGGACCAACCAGGTATTCAAAGGCTTCCATCTGTAATCCGCCGCTGTACGGCAAACAGCCTATAAGCGACTGGAAATAATAATCGTACGCCGAAGAAGATGGGTAATTATAAGGCCCCGGGTAAGCCGATGCCGTGGCACTCAGCTGTCCCTCCTGTATCAGCAGGTTCAGATATCCCATTACAAGATTGGATGTAATCAGTGTATCCTCGCCAGGCCCGTCGTGCACAATGGTATCGGTAAGTGTTTTCTGTATGCTAAGGTCGGTTTGCCACTGTTCTCTGAATTCGGTGGCATCTGTGGCTATTACCCGCATATCCTGGTCGAACACCAGTTTATACGTACCCGAAACATTGCGTATAGGATTCTCGATGCTCGTTACCGAACCTACAGGTATCTGCTGCAGGTTACGGCGGCCCGAACGCAGCACCTTAAATTCGGCAGTGGCAGGAAACAGGTCGGTAAATACAGCCTTTTCGCCGGCATAATTAATAAGATACATCTTTTTATTTACATCTGCCTCATCGCGGGCCACCCAATACCGGTACGCGTTGGAATTATTGGTAGCTGCACTGCTTACATAAATCCAGGCCTTTTTAATCATTACCTCGTCGCCCGGCTGCAGATGTGCTTTTACTGCAGCAGATGTAATTTCGCCCGTATTGCGGTTAAACACCGAAACATCGCCTGGGCCTGAAGTACCAAAGGTATAACCGATGTTTGAGCCGGCCTGTCCCATTCCTGAATAGCTCCAGTGTGCCGGAATATCGGTCTTATAATATTTATCCTTAAACTCGTTGGTAAGTTCCTGCACCACGGTATTGCCCGTCATTTTATCCAGGGCCAGGGTGCGGGTTTCGAGCAGTGCCCCCTTATCGAACGAAATGGTATTCACAAGCAGCCCGTAACGCTGCACCAGCTTGGTAACCACTGCACCGCGAAAGCGGGTATGCGTACGTTTGTAACCAGGGAACAGCGAAAAAGAGAAAAACGGCAACATACCTATCATACCATAGTTGATGTTAAAGGCCAGGCTACCATTATGGCCTATGGTTTCCTGCTCGCGGAAATCGGCCACCATATCGTATTCCACACCAACTTCGGCCTCGCTTTGCACTCCGTCCGGCCCTATAACGGGGAACATATTATCCAGCTGGCTTACGCCCGTCTTTTTGTATATAAACTCCTTATAAGCAAACGGTTCCTGGGCACCTTCGGCATACATGCGTTCGGCCCTGGGTTTGCCATGCATATCGTTTACTTCAATGGTATAGCCCTGGCTTACATTCATAAGGTCCCAGGAATTGAATGAGAGCAGACTTACAATGGGATTAGAGCGTTTACGCACCGGATCTATGGCCGTTTGCCGCACCAGGGTAGGAAAATCTTTTGCGGTGTAAAACTCATGCACCATTTTACCGGTACTTTTACTGGTTACACCGGCATCGTATACAATATCTTTTACTTCTACCCTGGAATACCCCACACCCGGCGAAGGGAAGAAACTTTCGCCGAAAGGCTCTTCCACATAAAAACGTTCTTCCATAACCAGGCTCAGCTTTTTATCTTCGCTGTATACCGGTTTTTTGAAAGGGTTTTCGTCGGAGCCCATTCCCGGTTCCCAGGCAGCCACACCCGAAGATCGGCCGTTCTGCAGGCGGTATGTAAACTCCTGTCCGTACATACGCCCGGGTTCGCCGCCAGCCATCGACGACCATTCGTCGCTGATCTCGAGTCGTTTTACCCGGCTGCCGCCACCGTATTTAATACCATCGGGGTCGAAAAGTTTTACCCAGGAGCGGGCCACGTCTACATGACTGCCATATCCCTCGCGGCGCATACGACGGTTTACGCCTGTAAGCATATCGAACAGGTTTTTTACCACACTGGCCGAAGCCAGGGTTTTAATAATGTACTCCGCATCATCGTCTTCGAAACTGGGCTGATTGTATGCATATACAGGCGTTTGTGCCCTGGAAAACGACCAGGCCGCATACGCAAACGGGCTCGAAGGGTCGCCTCCCGGGGCAGGTATAATACGTTTTATCTTTATATACCCGCGGGTACTGCTGGTCATACCACACCAGTCGCCCGTACGGTCGATCTCGGCATAGCCCGATACATATTCAAATTTTTTATCATTAGGCTTATTTACGTTCATCAGGAAGCGGAAATACAGGTATTTCAGCGGCCCGTATTTATCGCCGGGCACATCGTCCTCGCGCAGGTAACGGTTGCGGAATTCGTCGGAGCTGAGTGCCGAGCCTGCATCGGGAATATTTACTATAAGATAGTCGTTGGGGCCGTCGTCTTTGGTAAAGGTCTGGTCGCTTACCGTACCGTTCTTCGTAGCCGCAAAACCGGCTATGGTATACATATTACAGGCACGGCGGTCCTGCACCCAGGCATAATCGTCGCTTTCGTAGCTTATATGGATCTTTCCGCCGGATGGCAACTCAATCTTTTTAAGCGACCATGCAGCCGAATAGGCATCCTGCTTGGTTTTGTCCTGCAGAGCATAGGGATAATCGCCATTAGACATGGAGGCTGGATTATCTGCAGCCTTTTTCATAATACCCCAGCGGTCGTTATCGCCATGATTATACGCGGGGTTATCGCCCGAAGCGCCTGTATCGTACGTAAATGTATACGGACTGTAGCGGCCGCTGTTCGAATTTTCGTAAGTAAAGTACAGGCCTGTAAGCGTAAGTTTGCCGGAAGATGCATTAGGCGTACCCGGGCAAAGCAGATAACTGTGCTGAAAATGTACCTTTTTTACAGGTGGTGCTCCCGGTGCCGCCTCTGCCGACAGGTAAGATATACTCCGTATGCATTTGAGTTTCTGTGCCGTATTTACCGTACCATGCTCACTTACGCCGTAACTGTCGAGGCGGTCTTCCAGCTCGAACAGTACTTTGTGCGTTTTCGATTCTATGGTATGGCAATACCATATGTCTTTGGTTCCAAACACCATATTGGCCTTATCGTCGGTACGTACAGTACGCAGGCCTTCCATATAACCGGCCTTCATAGCTCCTGCTGCCGGCGTACGCCAGCCATAGCCGGCCACATCCGGCACACGTTTACCACCTGAGCCTTCGTTGCCATAAGTAAACAGCACATACGCTCCCAGGTCGTCCTGTGTGGGCCCATCGCCCTTCAGGTCGGAATAATCAGGCGAAAGTATCTCCGTCAGCATCCAGCTGTGTGCATAAGCGGGGGTTTCCGTTTCCTGGAAAAAATTATCGATACCCATAGCGTTATTCGTACTGGCGGCCTGGGCTGTATAGTTTACCAGTCCCCGGTCGTTTTCGGCCGAACCGTTTGCAAAACCGCCCCCGGGATTTTTCATGGTGCCCCCCACCGCAAAAGAGCGTTCTATCTGTTTGGTGTTATATGCTGCCAGTCCGAACACATAACGCATTCCGGCATCGGTAACCACCGTAATTTCGGCAATATGATGCCCTTTTGCATGCGGCGAAATATATTTAGCCTTATGCGGATAGGCATTGCGGATTTCGTCTACCGTAAGAAAATACACTGCCGTATTCCGGCGCTGCCTTACACTGCGTTCGTTATTCGATACAGCCCCCTGCGAAGCGCCCTGTGCATTCAGCAGCTCGTTCTTTACCTTAAGCATGGGCAAACCGTTCTTATGATCGAACTTATACCGTACGGCATCTTTGCCTTTAAGGGTAGCATTTATGAAGGAGGGATCCTGCTCCGGAATTTTTTCGCCGGTCATACGCAGAAAATAGTTCTCCTTTGCATTGGCATCGTTCTTAACGCCCGAACGGAAAGGAATAGCGCCTATGGCATTGTTCTGGTCGCGCCAGGCACCAGAGGAAGATGTTACCGTATTTATATTAATGTCGATACCGGCATCTACAATATTACCCAGTCCTATTTCCACTCCCAGTGCTCCCGAATTGCTGGGACTAAACTTTTTGTTGTTGTACACATAACCCACATCGTTGCGGAAAACCCTGAAGGTGCCGCCCACACCCTGCGCTGCTATAGAAAACATATCGTGCGTAAAAGCCGTTAGCGGCAGATTTTTATGATGTGTGGAAAAGGCATTGTCTTTTTCGCGGTTATAGTCGAGCAGGGCATTATCGTTATTGTTTGCTCTTTCGGAATATACATACCCGTAAGCAGGCGCACTTACCTGCTTGCTTACCAGTTTCTGGACGCTTCCGCTGGCCGATATACTGCCTCCGAAGTCCTGGCTGAGTGTGGCTCCGCCGATCTTGAAACGGCCGGAGAACGCATAGGTTTCCATGGCGTTTTCGATGGAAGGTGTAAACGTGGCATTGCCCATACTGATGGATGAGCTGTTGTTAATGCCGCCCTTTCCGCCGCTGGAGAAAGTACCGCTTACCTCTTTATCGTCTTTCTTACTGAAATGCCTGAAACTGCCTGCCTGTTCCTTGGATTTACCTACATTAACCCCTCCGTTGAGGTTAATATTGGTGAGCCCCCTGCGCGAATTTATATTGGCTCCGATACCAATGCTGGCCCGGCCCGATGTTTCGCTGCCCGATTTGGACAAGCGTGCCGAATACGATACATTGGGCGATATCTGCAGTCCGTCTTTGCCACTGGTCATATTCAGGCTGGCATTCATAGGCAGACTGGAACCTCCGCTGAGGCTAAGCCCCGATGTGGTGGTAAGACTTACCCCCGTGTAATTATTATACTCCACACCCAGACCTACCGACATATTTCCGCTTCCGCCCCCGAAACCTGAAGAAATAATGGAGTTGGCTTCAAACCCGAACAGCTCCATATCGAAGGTTACGTCTACCCCAATGGTTTTGTTGGGTTTTAGATTCATACGTTCGGTAACCACATCACCGGAAAAATCGTCGGGTAAACCACGCATCTGCCGGGTAATGGCTCCCGTATGCAGGTTCCAGCCCAGGCCCGCCCAGCTGGCTTCCTGGTCCATAGATATACCCGACTGGTAACTGAGGTTAAGCGGGTAACCGCCTATTTCCATTAAAGGTATACTATACGAAAAATCGCCCGTAAAGGGATCTACCATTTCGGTAAGGCCGATGGGCTGAAAGCCTTCCACCTCGGGTTGTGCAGGTCCGGAGGTAAGAGCCCGTAACGCCAGGGGCTGCACCGTTTGCACCAGCAGCTCAGCTACGATAAGTAAAGCCATGCCACGGGCTGTTCTGCTGTTACGGATACGTTTAAAAACAGGTATGTTATTCATAAGATCTTCGTTCAGAATATTGAAATTATTGGCAGGGTATACGTTCGCTCAGCTGTATGCGCAAATAATAGGTAAAGCGGCCTTCCGTCGGGAATTCCAGTATGTAATACCCTTCCTTCAGATCCAGCTTGCTATCTGCACACAGGCTTATGTTGTACTTATTCATCCCGATACGCTTCGGCGCATCAAAGCTGTCCTGGTTCGCCAGCTCCTTACCTTCCGGGTTCTTTACACGGAAGTACAGCTTATCTTCCTTCGGTACATATTTCTCCGGAAAAGCCACCGGTAGCATATT
>Ga0067045_1029204_pt1 | contig 22949 bp, 20 predicted proteins | sample TerdegcTABiofilm_FD_59184 | JGI IMG/M metagenome (GOLD analysis project Ga0067045, IMG submission 59184) | Combined Assembly of (Gp0054472, Gp0054536) Wastewater bioreactor microbial communities from Singapore -Terephthalate degrading...
GCCCGGCTACCCAAGCCACGCCCGGTAAACCGGGCTGCCGTAGCCCCGTTCACGGGGCGTTGCTGGTTAGGCCGGCGGTTAACCGCCGGGCGTCCAGCGCAAACGTGACCGGATTATTTTCTTGAAGACCATTAGCGCGTTGGACGGCGCTCAAGCGCCTGACTACGAAGTTAGCGTTGTAGCGTTTCAGTGTGTTTGTAGTGACGCGCTTTAGCGCGGCAAAACGGCGCTGAAGCGCCTGACTACAAACGAAGAGCATTATTTTCAGAGGAGATTTCATCCTTTCGCCTTCATCCTTCATCCTTTCAGAAGGCGTTCACCAGCCATGGGATGAAAATTAGGTTCGTAGTGACGCGCTTTAGCGCGGCTCAGACGGCGCTGAAGCGCCTGACTACAAACGAAGAGCGTTATTTTCATGAGGAGATTTCATCCTTTCGCCTTCATCCTTCATCCTTTTCAAAGGTGAGCCGTGAGCGGTGAGCAGGAAACAGGCACTGTGCTACCTGCTGCTCTCTGCTCACTCCTTAACTGGTTTCTATTTTCAGGGAGGAGGAGCTAAACCCATGTCCATGCAGCAAGCCTACTATTTTGAAGACCTGGAGCCGGGTGTGACCGTGGAGACGGCGCGCCGGACGATCACCGAGACCGACATCGTGCTCTTCACCGGCCTCTCCGGCGACTTTAATCCCTTGCACACCGACGCCCTCTTCGCGGCACAGACGCAGTTCGGCGAGCGGATCGCGCACGGGCTGCTTGTCCTCGCCGTCGCTACCGGGCTGGCCAACCAGCTCGGCTTCCTGCAGGGGACGGCGGAGGCCTTCACCGGCCTGGAGTGGAAATACCGCGCGCCGGTCAAGGCCGGCGACACCGTCCGCGCCCGGATCGCCGTGCTCAAGAAGCGCGCACTGCCCGGCTACAGCGGCGGCCTGGTCACCTTTGACGTGGAGATTCTCAACCAGCGCGACGAGACCGCGCAAAAAGGGACCTGGACGGTGATGGTGCGCGGGAAAGAAACCACCAGCTAAACCCGCCATTCGCCATTCGCTATTCGCTATTTGCCATTTGCCATTCGCACAAGGAGCACCACCATGCCACAAAAAGCCGGCGCCCAGATTAACCGCCAGTCGTTCATCCAATCGTTTCTGATCCTGCTGGCCCTGATCATCGTGGCGGGCCTGTTGACCCGCATCGTCCCCGCCGGCAGCTATACCCGCACCCTGCAAGAGGGACGCGAGCTCATTGATCCGCAATCGTTCCAGTACGGGGCGCGGCCGGATTATCCCATCTGGCGCTGGTTCACCGCGCCCGTGGAAGTTCTCTGGGGGCCGGACGGGTTGACGGTGGTGACCATCATCGTTTTCCTGCTGATGGTGGGCGGGGCCTTTGCCGTGCTGGATAGCGCCGGCATCCTCAAGGCGGTGATCGGGCGCCTGGTTCGGGCCTTTGGCAAGCGCAAATACGCGCTCCTCCTGACGATTGCGCTGGCCTTCATGGCGCTGGGGGGCTTCTTCGGCATCTTTGAAGAGGTGCTGCCGCTGGTGCCGTTGATGATCGCCCTGGCCTATTTCCTGGGCTGGGATTCGCTCACCGGGCTGGGGATGAGCATCCTGGCGACCAACATGGGCTTCTCGGCGGCGATTGCCAACCCCTTTACCATCGGCGTGGCGCAACAGCTGGCCGGTCTGCCGCTCTTTTCAGGGGCCTGGCTGCGGGCGATCATTTTCGTGGCGATGTACGGGGTACTGGCGCTCTTTCTGGTCACCTATGCGCGGAAGATTGACCGCCACCCGGAGGCTTCACCCGTCTACGCCGCCGACCAGGCAGAACGCGCCAAATACCAGTCCCTCCAGCTGGATACGCTCGCTGCCGAGGCCCCCCGGTTGGGGCGAGCGCTGCGCTGGTTCCTGGTTTTCCTGGGGCTGATCCTGTTGACGCTGGTGAGCGGGCCGCTCGTGCCGGTGCTCTCGCAGTTCGCCTTGCCGCTGGTAGGGCTGTGGTTCCTCATCGGCGGGGTGGGAGCCGGCTTGCTCTCCGGGGCCGAGCGGCGGTCGGTCTGGCGGGCGCTGGGCGAAGGGGTCTCCGGCATCGCGCCCGGCATCGTGCTGATTCTGATGGCGGCCAGCGTCAAGTATATCGTGGCGCAGGGCGGGATCATGGATACGCTGCTGCACAGCGCCGCCGGTGTGATCGCGCAGGCCAGCCCGTTTACGGCTTCCCTGATTGTCTACGCGCTGGCCCTGTTCATTGAGTTCTTCATCGGCTCCGGCTCGGCCAAAGCTTTCCTGATGATGCCGATTCTGCTGCCACTGGCGGATCTGGTGGGGCTGACCCGCCAGGTGACGGTGCTGGCTTACTGCTTTGGCGACGGGTTCTCCAACCTGGCGTATCCCACCAATCCGGTGTTGCTGATCAGCCTGGGGTTGACCGTAGTCACCTACCCGCAATGGATCAAGTGGCTGCTCAAGCTCTGGTTGTGGGTCTTCCTGGTCAGCGCGGCCTTCCTGGCGCTGGCCGTCGCCATCCGGTTCGGGCCGTTCTAAGGGAGACCGCGGACAGCAGACGACAGACCACGATCTATCGGGTTACGGACCGTGGTCTGTCGTCCGTGATCGGGAACGCTATTCCAGCCCGAGCTGGAGCAGCACCTGGTACATGATCTGGGCGCCGGCTTCCAGCGCGGCGACCGGGACCCGCTCATCGGCGGCGTGGACGGTCTCAATCAGGCCGTCGGGCAGGTCCAGCGGGACGAAGCCGTAGGTCTGGATGCCCAGTTTGGAGAAGAAGCGCGCATCCGTCACGCCGCTGAGCAGGTAGGGGAAAGGGGTTCCCTGTGGGTCGGCCTGCTGCATGATCCGCGCCAGGGCCTCGTAGCCACGCCAGTCTGTCTCGGCCGGGCCGGGCTCGTAGTTGACGACTTCCAGCGTGACTTCAGCGCCAAGCAGTGCGCGCAATTCGCGCAGCAGATCGTCGGCAGTGAAGCCGGGGAGCAGCCGCCCATCCAGCCTCAACGACACCTGGGCGGGGATGACGTTTAACTGCTCACCGCCCCGGACCAGGGTGGGATTGGCGGTGTTGTGCAGCGTTGGCTCCAACTGCCGGGCCAGGGGGCCCAGGGCATCCAGCAGGCGGTCGGTGAATGCCGGGACCAGCAGCAGGCGGAGCGCCGTGCCCGTCGGAAAGCCGAGCGCTGTCCCCATCGTTTCGTACATCCGCCGGGCCACCGGCGTGATGTGGACCGGCAACCGCCGGCGGTCCAGCTGTTGCAAAGCCCGTCCCAACTGCGCCATCGCGCCACCGCGCAGGGGCAACGAGCCATGGCCGGCCGGACCGTGGAAGGTCGCCTGCACCGTGCACAGGCGCTTTTCGGCGACCATGATCGGATAGAACTTGCGGCCGGCCATCTGGACTGAGAAACCGCCCCCTTCCCCGATGGCGTAGCGCACCCCGGCAAACTGCTCCGGGTGCTGCTCCACCAGAAAGCGGGCGCCGACCTGCCCGACCTCTTCATCGGCGACAATGACCAGCAGGATGTCGCCGGGCGGTGTCACCCCTTCCGCCTGAGCGCGCAGCACGGCGTGGACCATCAGGGCGACGCTCCCTTTGTCGTCCAGCGTGCCGCGTCCCCAGAGCATCCCCTCGGCGATCTCGGCGGCGAAGGGCGGATGCGCCCACGGCTGCCCGGCGGTCGTCACCACGTCCACGTGGCCCTGGAGCATCAGCGGCGGCCGTTCGCCGCGTCCCGGCAGGCGCGCGATCAGATTGGGGCGCGCCGGGTCCTGGGCCAGGAGGGTGGTCTGGAGTCCGGCTCCCTGCAAGAGCGTGTTGAGATAGCCAATGCAGGCGGCCTCGTTGCCCGGCGGGTTGGTGGTGTCAAAGCGGATGAGGGTCTGCAACAATTCAACCGGTGATGGCAAGGGAAAAGAAGCCTGGGGCATGGGATCAAGCCTTTCTGAAACATTAAGGATAGAGTTTCAGCGCCTCAGTATATCCCAATCAGCCCAACGGGCAAGCGCCATCCACGCTTGCCCGCTGAGCTTATCCCCTATCTCAGAGTGGTAATTTCATCCCAACCGTCGCTGCACGCGCGGCACGGTCAGGAACAGCGACAGACCCAGCAGCACAGCGAGCACACCCGCCGGGATGGCGACCACCGGCGTCGGCGCATGTTTCACGGCAATGCCCGCATAGGCCCAGACGAAGACCAGAACGTAAGCGATGTTCCCCCGCGTGAGGCTCATCGCCAGCGCGATACCTGCCGCCACCACCAGCATGATGACGGCCCAGGCTTCCGGTGCGATGCCGAACCCGTTCCAGTTCAGGTAGTAGAGCAACTGCGTTGCATTAGCGACGGTCGCCACGCTGATCCAGCCCAGGTAAATGCTGAAGGGAACGCGCACGGCCCAGGTCTCGCCGGTTGCAGCGGCGCTCACACCGATCCCCAACCGCAGGAACGTGACAATGAGCGAACCGAGGATGATCAACATGGCGACAATCGTCAGGGGAAAAACTTCGTAGTGCCAGAGGAAAATCCACACGATGTTCGCCAGACCGCTGAGCGTGTACCAGCCGCGAATGCGCTGGAGGCGGGGATTCTCACGTTGCGCCGGGAGCGCCTGGTAAACGGTGAATGCCAGCAGGCCCAGGTAGATCAGGCCCCAGATAGAGAAAACGTAGCCGGCCGGGACGAAATAGATTGCGAAACGGTCGGAAATCTCGCCGGTCTCCAGGCCGTTCAGCGGCAAAGCATTAGCCAACCCATTCACCACAAGTGTCGCCAGGGTAACAACTGTAACGATCATCTGCCAGAGCAGGTTCTTTTTCATGGTCAGTTCCTTTCAGGTATGATAGAGTATTTGTATACTATTTGTCTATATTATACCCGAAAACCCGTTGTTTGTCAAGTATATATATCGTTTTTGTATAGTAAATATATACATTCCGTAAAATGGGGCATACAAAATACCGGTGAAAATAGCAGGAGAAGTTTGTTGTGAGGGCTTGAGGACCATCCTACGCCCTGAAGCGCGTCACTGCCGGCCTTTCTGGTTCGTCGTCAGGCGCTTGAGCGCCGTCTGAGCCGCATTAAAGCGCGTCACTGCGAACAGGACTCTTATACGCCGCCAGTGCTCGCTCCCGCGCCCGGGCGTGATCCACTACCGGCGCCGGGTAATCCCGCCCGATATGGCAGCCGGCAGCCTGCTGGACTGGTTCCGGCATCGTCCAGGGCCGGTGCAGGTAGGGGCGGGGCACGCGGGCCAGTTCCGGCACCCAGCGGCGGATGTAGTCGCCGGTGGGATCAAATTTCTCGCCCTGCAAGACCGGGTTGAAGATGCGGAAGTAGGGTGCGGCATCTGTCCCCGTCCCGGCGGCCCATTGCCAGCCGCCGTTATTGGCCGCCGGGTCGCCATCCAGCAGCTGCTGCATGAAGAACCGCTCGCCCCAGCGCCAATCCACCAGCAGGTCTTTGGTCAGGAATGAGGCGACGATCATGCGGGCGCGGTTGTGCAGCCAGCCGGTAGCCAGCAGCTGGCGGATCCCGGCATCCACAATCGGGTAGCCGGTGCGTCCGGTGCACCAGGCAGCGAACCGGTGCGGGTCGTTTTCCCAGGCTACGGCGCGCAGCGCGGGGCGGAAGCTCTCCCGCCGGACCTGCGGGAAGTGATAGAGGATGTGCGCGTAGAACTCGCGCCAGAGCAGCTCGTTGAGCCAGGTGGCGGCGCCGGCAGCTTCGGCGGGCGTGGCGGCAGCCGCCCGGGCGTTCAGCGCGGCCACCACCGCTTGCCGCGCCGAAAGCATCCCGAAACGCAGGTAAGGTGAGAGCCGTGAAGTGCCTTCCTCCGCCATGCGGTCGCGTTGCTCCGCGTAATGGTAGATGGCCGAGGTGGTGAAAGCGGTCAACCGGCGCTGCGCGGCGCTTTCACCGGGGGGGAAGGCCGGCTCAGGCGGCGGCAGGTCAGGCCACGGCACGGAGCTCAGGCCGAGAGGGGTGGAGATGTGCTCCGGGGCGGGCAGCAGCTCGGCCGCAGTGGGGAGCGGCAGCGCCAGCCACGCCCGGCTGAAAGGGGTGAAGATGGTGTAGGGAGTCCCGTCGCGTTTGAGGATGCTCCCCGGCGGGTGCACGGTCACGCCGGCGGTCAGCTGGAGCGGGAGCGCCGCGGCTACCTGTGCATCGCGTTGGCGGGCGTAAGGCGAGACATCCGCCTCGGCGTAGATGGCCTGTGCGCCGGTTTCGGCGATCAGCGCCGCCAGCGCCGTGGCCGGCTCGCCGGCGCGTAAAATCAGCGCGCTGCCGCGAGCGCGCAAGGCCGTATCCAGCGCCTGCAACCCGCCGATGAGGAAAGCCAGGCGCCGCGCGCCGACATAGGGCGAACGCCAGAGCCGGGGATCCAGCACGAAGACCGGCACCACCTGCTCCGCTGCGCGCAGGGCTGCCGTCAGCGCCTGATTGTCGCTCAGGCGCAGATCACGCCGGATCCACCAGAGGGCTGTAACCATCCTGTTCCTGTAACAGGTGCTCCAGGATGTGGAAATGTTCCGGCGAGAGCTGGTAGCCGGTCTGGGGCAGCCGTTTGCCGCGCACTTTCAAGCTGATGGCGATCAACTGCGGGGGATAGTGGCAGGCGGCGGCCGTGGCTTCATCTATGAGCACCCAGCCCACGGGAGCCAGGGCTTGCAGCCGGCTGGCCGTGTTCACCGTATCTCCCAAAATGGTGATCTCCTGCCGGGCCCGTGAACCGACCCGCGCCACCAGACAGGGGCCGGTGGTGATCGCCAGCCGGGTGGGGAAGGCGGGGCGGCGCGCGGCCAGCTGCTGCTCGTTGAAAGCCTCCACCCGTCGTTGCAAAGCGATGCCGGCCCGCACCGCGGCGCGGGGGTCATGGAACAGCGCTAACATCCCGTCACCCAGGAATTTGTCCACATCGCCGCCCTCCTGGTACACGGTGGAGGCCAGCATATCCAGGTAACGGTTGAGGTCTTCCACCAGCGGCGTGGCGGCCATGGTTTCGCTGAGCGTGGTGAACCCCTGGATGTCGGTGGTCAGGATGGTCAGGGTTTCGGAACGCGCGGTGGCCTGAGGTTGCTCCAGCCGTTGGGTGGTCTCTTGCCAGGCGGTGCGCGAGAGGAGGCGCTGTATTTCGGCCTGGAGCCGCTCTACGGCGGCGTTGCGCTCGCGCAAGGTGTTGTACAGGGCGGCCAGCTCGCGGTTGTTCTGCTCCAGATCGCGGCTGAAGGTGCGGAAAAAGGTGAGATAAGCACCCGGCGGTTCGGTTTTGGGGATGTCAGGGACGGCTCCGGCGAGGCCCAAGGCTTGCCAGAGTGCGACCTCAGCCGTCTGGATCAGGGTGGGGTTGAAGGAGAGGGCACCCTGGTAAAACCGCTGCCGCCCGAACGCAATGGCCGTGCTGTCTTCTTCCTGGGTCTGGCGGGTGAAAAGCCCGGCGGCAAAGGTGGGGTGGGTGAACACAATAAACCACTCCTGGGCCAGCGGCGCTTCCGGCGTCAGGGTGATTAACTTCACCCCAGGGATGGCGGGCATGGGGGCATCGGGGATGGCGAAGATGAAGACGTCCCCGACCAGCGCCGCCAGGCGCGCGAACCGGTTGCGTTGGGGCAGGAAGGCCGAAACCCGCTGGAAGCCGGCGAAAAAGGTCCCGCGCAGGCGGTGTTGCATCACGGCATCTTCAATGCCGTGGCTGATGGAGAGCAGGGTGGGCACCGAGACGCTGAACAGCGCCTGGTGCGATTCGGTCAAGACCAGGGGGTAGAGTGAGAGCTGTTGCACGTTATACGAGGCTGAAGGATTCATGTCTGCATCTCCTCGCTTAACGTGGTCAGCGTGGCGACCTCATCGGATGTCAGCCGCCAGCCCAGCGCGCCGAGGTTAGATTCTACCTGGCGGGCGTTTTTGGCTCCGGGGATGGGGACGGTACCCTGGCAGATGAGCCAGTTGAGCGCCACCTGCGCGGGAGTTTTGCCGCCGTGAGCGGCGCCGATCTCGCGCAGACGGGTCAGGAGCGGTTGAAGTTCCGCCAGGCGCCGGTTGTACAGCCGCCCGCGCAGCCCTGGCAGGGGATGCTCCGGCGTGTATTTGCCGGTGAGCACGCCCTTTTCCAGCGGGCTGTAAGCGATGAGGGTGACACCCAGCTCCCGGCAGGCCGCCAGGACGCCATCACGCTCCGGCGCGCGGTGCAGCAGGCTATAGTGCACCTGGTTGGAGGCCAGGGGAATGCCCCGTTTAGCCAGCACAGCGTGCGCCGCGCGCAGTTGCTCCGCGTTGTAGTTGGAGACGCCGACCGCGCGGGTCAGGCCAGCCTCCACCGCGTCGGCCAGCGCCTCGGCCCAGCGCTCCACCGGCATCGGCGGCGACGGCCAGTGCACCTGGTAGAGATCCACGCGGGCCAGCCCCAACCGCTGGAGGCTCCGGCGCAACGCCGCCAGGAGCTGCTGGCGCGAAAATCGCCAGGGAAAGGGGAAAAACTTGGTGGCGACAATGACCTCTTTTTCCAGACCGCGTTCATGGATGAACCGGCCTAAAAACCGCTCAGAGCGGCCCATCCCATAGACTTCGGCGGTGTCAAAGAAACGCCCCCCGTCGGCAACGGCGGCCGCAAAAGCGGCCCGGAGGTCATCCCCGGCATACCCCTTGCCGTAGCCCCACATCATCGTATCGCCCCATTGCCAGGTGCCGATCCCTAACCAGGGAATTTGCACCTCAGTCTGGCCCAGGGTGGTCAACGGTTCGTTCATACACCGCCTCCTTGCGTGGCCTGATCGTAATCTGCGATGGCCTGGCGGATGGTGCCGGCGCTGGCCCGGAGCGCCTCGGTCTCGCGCTCGTCCAACGTCAGCGGCAGTGTCTCCACCACCCCCGCGCCGGTGACCAGATGCGGCAGCGAGAGGGTGACCTCAGGCACCCCTTCCACCTCCGGCATTGGCGCGCAGACGGTCAGGATGGCCTGGTGATCGTGCAGCACCACATCCACAATGCGCGCGAGCGCCGCACCGATCCCGTAATAGGTGGCGCCTTTGCCTTCAATGATGTGATAGGCGGCGTTTCGCACCCGGTCATCAATCTCCTGCCGGCAGGCCGGCTCCAGGCAGACGCCGCGCAGCCGGACAAACTCATCCAGCGGCAGGCCGCTCACGCTGACCAGCGACCAGGTGAGGACCTCCGAATCGCCATGCTCACCCACCACATAGCCGTGGATGTGTTGGGGATCCACGCCGACCTGCTGGCCCAGCAGCGCGCGGAAGCGGGCCGTATCCAGCACCGTGCCGGAACCCAAGACCCGTCCGGGCGGCACGCCGTGGCGGGCGGCGAACCGGGCCGCCAGGTGCGTCATCACATCCACCGGGTTGCTGACAATGACGATCACCGCTTCGGGCGCGTAGGTGAGCACCTGCTCCATCACGCCCTGGACGATGCCGGCGTTGCGTCCCAGCAGTTGCAACCGCGTCTCGCCGGGCTTCTGGGCCGTCCCGGCGGTGATAATGACGATCCGACTGCCGGCCAGTTCCTGGTACGAGCCGGCATAGACATCTACCGGATGCACAAACGGCACCGCGTGCAAAATATCATCGGCCTCGGCCTGTGCGCGCTTCAGGTTGATGTCGGTGAGGACAATTTCGCTGCCCAGACCGCGCATCACCAGCGCGTAAGCCGCCGTGGAGCCGACAAAACCGCTCCCTACAATGCCGATTTTCATCTCATCCTCCCTCTCTTGAAAATAACGCTTTGCGTTTGTAGTGAGGCGCTTTAGCGCCGTTCAACACGCGCTGAAGCGCGTCACTACGAACCATAATGCTTGTTTGTAGTGAGGCGCTTTAGCGCCGTCTGAGCCGCGCTGAAGCGCGGCACTACCAACATACTAAAACGCTAAGACGCTGAAACGCTGAGACGCTGACTTGAGCGCCGTTTTGCTGCGCTAAAGCGCGTCACTACAAGCCTAAAGCGCGTCACTACCAACACGCTAAAACGCTAAGACGCTGAAACGCTGAGACGCTGACTTGAGCACCGTTCTGCCGCGCTGAAGCGCGTCACTACAAGCCTAAAGCGCGTCACTACCAACATGCTAAAACGCTAAGACGCTGAAACGCTGAGACGCTGACTTGAGCGCCGTTCTGCCGCGCTGAAGCGCGTCACTACAAGCCTAAAGCGCGTTACTACCAACACGCTAAGACGCTAAGACGCTAAGACGCTGAAACGCTAAATCAGCTCTCCTCGGCTGTTGCCGCAGGAATCACCCGCAGGTGGAGCGGCGGCGGCGCCTCCCGGCGCAGCAACGCCCGCATGACGCCGCGCAGCATCGCCAGCGGCCCTCCTGCGCGGACATACAACCCGCTCTTGCCATCCGTGGCCGGCCCTGCCAGCCAGAGCACCTTGCGCGCCGCCACCTCCGGCGGCTTGCCCAGCAACCGGATCACCGTGGGGAACGCTTTGAGCCGCGACTCGTGGCCGGCTACCACGTCAACCTGAAAGAGCAGCTCCGTGGTCATCAACCCCGGCTGGAAAGCAAAGATGCCGACGCCGCTGCCGGTATGCTCCTTTGCCAGCGCCAGCGTGAAGTTGCGCACCCACGCCTTGCTGGAAGCATAAGCGTTCTGATATGCCACCGGCCCGCGTTCGCCGTGGCCGAGGATGTTGATCAGCTTGCCGCTCCGCTGGGGCAAAAAGTGGCGCAAGGCAACCAGCGAGCCGTAGTAGGTGCCAAACAGATTGGTGCGCAGCACCCGCTCAAACTCGGCCGGGGCGATCTCTACCGTTGGCCCGTAGGGGCCGGCGATCCCCGCATTGTTGATCCAGATGTCAATCCGGCCGAAGGTGGTCCGCGCCAAGGCTGCCAGCGCTTCCACCTGCGCCAGGTCGCCCACATCGCAGGCCAGGCCGTCGGCGCGCGCTCCCTGCTCCCGCAAGGCCTTGACCGCCTCCTGTACCGCCGCTTCTGACCGCGAGGCGACGACCACGGCCGCTCCCGCGCGCGTGAGCGCCTGCGCTGAAGCCAGCCCCAGTCCCCGCGTCCCACCGGTAATCACGGCCACTTTGCCGTCCAGCTCGCCTTTCATGCTATCGGCCTCCCCGTTGTTTGACCGCAGACCACAGACCACCGACCACCGACCGCAGACCACAATTCCTTTCACGCCTCACGCTTCACGCCTCACGTTTCACGCCTCACGTTTCACGCCTCACGTCTCACGCCTCACGCCTCACGCCTCACGTCTCACGCCTCACCCTTCCCCAAAGCCGTCGTCTGCTGGCCGTCGTCCGTGGTCTCTTCAGCTTGCCGCTTCCAGGGCTGGCATCCGCCGTGCCTTAAGGCGCTTGGCCACCCACAACCCCGCGCCGACCAATCCTGCCATGACAAAGACACCCAGGTACTCAATCACCGGAATGCGCACGATCTCATTCAGCCGCCCCCAGCCGAGTTGACTGTAAGTGAACAGCACCGCGCCGCTGTAGAGCGCCAGGATGACCCCCTTCTGCCACAATTTTAGCCCCAAACCGTGCATTTGCGTGATCACGAAGATACCGGCAAAACCGAAGGCGAACATCGGCCAGATCCCGTTGCCCTGGTAGATCGCCACCAGCGTGCCGTGAAAGAGCACGATCACTTCCTGCACCACCATCCACCAGCGGTTGACGTGGATGCGGGTCAGGAAAAGGCTGCCCTGCAACAACAGGAAGAACATGTACAGGAAGCCAATCAGGTGGCCGATGGTATTCTCCATGGGGTGGTACCAGAAAGTGTAGACGGCGGCCCAGGCGAAAAGATAGCCGTGGTAGCGCCGTACAAACCCTGTAATCTCTTTGGAAATGGGCACTTTCCGCCCGAAGAAGAGGCCGCGTCGCTGGTTTTCCATCAGCAAAATGGCTACCAGCATCAAAATCACCGAGCCTTGCGAACTGAAGATGGAGACATCTTGCGCCAGCCCGTCGTACCAGAGCTGCGTCTGGACGAAATGCACGACGATGAAAAAGGCGTTGACGCCCAGCGCGACGAGGTTGACGCGGTGGAGGCCGCTGGTGTACTTTTTCACCCGGGTCTGGGCGTAGTAGATCAGCGCCCAGAGCGAGAGCTGGTGCAAGGCGTAGAAGCCCCAGGCGGTCAGCCGGCTCAGCGGGGTCGGCTCGGCCAGCTTCCAGTAATACCAGGCGGCACCCTGATCCGGCAGTTTGGGGAAGGCGGCCAGTCGCCCGGCGGTCAGCCAGATCAGCCCGGTGAAGGCCAGGCTGAACAGGATACCGCCCCACAGGGCTGTGGTAGCGGCGCGACTTTCATTCGTCTTCATGGTCATGCCTCCTTGAGCGCGGCTTCAAGGTCGGCGGCCAGCTCGGCCGGCTCCACCGTGGGCGCATACCGCTTGAGCACCCGTCCGTGGCGATCCACCAGGAACTTGGTGAAATTCCACTTGATAGCGCCGCCCAAGAAACCTTTAGTCTGTTGCGTCAGATATTTGTAGAGCGGATCGGCGTGCGAGCCGTTGACGTCAATCTTGGCGAACATCGGGAAGGTCACGCCGTAGTTGAGCCGGCAGAAATTCTGGATTTCCTCGTTGGAGCCGGGGTCTTGATTCATAAACTGGTTGCACGGGAAGCCCAAAATCTCCAACCCCTGGTCACGATACTGCTCATAGAGCGCCTGCAACCCGGCAAATTGCGGGGTGAACCCGCACCGGCTGGCAGTATTCACAATCAACAGGACCTTGCCCTCATAATCGCGCAGCGACTTGGGCAGCCCCATCATCGTCGTCACCGTGAAATCATACACACTCTCAGCCATCTCCTTACCCCTTTCTCGTTATCAGTTCTCACGCTTCACGTCTCACGCTTCACGTCTCACGTTTCACGCCTCACGTTTCACGTTTTGCGTGTTCCGTATTTATTCCAACAACTCCCCCAGCGCCTGCTCCACCAGCGGGAACTTGAACGGATACCCCAGCGCCAGCAGGCGTTCCGGGACGGCGCGTTGACCGTTGAGCAGCAGCCCGTCGGCCAGCTCGCCCAGCAACAGCCGCAGCGCAAACGCGGGCGTCGGGAACCCGTAGGGCCGGTGTAACGTTCGGGCCAGCGCCCGCCCGAAATCGGCGTACGTCACCACCCCCGGCGCGACCAGATTGAACGGCCCGGCGGCCTCCTCATGCTCCAACAGGAAGCGGATCGCCCCTACCTCGTCGGCCAGATGAATCCAGGGCAACCACTGGCGCCCGTTGCCCAGCGGCCCGCCCAGGAAGAGCCGGAACGGGAACGCCATCAGCGGCAAAACACCTCCCTCGCGGCTCAGCACGGCGGCGGTGCGCAGGATGACCCGCCGCACGCCCAGCGCCTCCACCGGCGCGGTGCTCGCTTCCCACGGGACCGCCACCTGCGCCAGGAAGTCGTGGCCGGCGCTCGCGGCCTCGGTAACCGGTTCGTCGCCGCGTGGCCCGTAGTAGCCGATGCCCGAAGCCTGGAGCACCACGCGCGGCTTCCGCGTGGCGGCCTGCACCGCCTCCACCACCGCGCGCCCGGCGTTCAGGCGGCTGGCGCGGATGCGCTCCTTGCGCGCCGACGTCCAGCGCCCCCCGCCGATGCTCTCTCCCGCCAGGTTGATGATGGCGAACGCCCCATCTGCCAGCGGCCCCCAGCCCTCCGCGCTCCGGCCATCCCAGCGGGCGGCGCGTACTCCTTCTGGCAGGCCGGCGGCCCGCTCCGGCGCGCGACTCAGCACGAATACTTCGTAGCCGGCCGCGGCCAGCTGCGCACTCAGCGCCCGCCCGATCAACCCCGTTCCGCCTGGGATAAGAATGCGCTTTGCCATCGCCGGTCCCTCCCAATAAAACAGTTTGATGTTATCTAAATTATAGCACGTTTAGGGTAAATGTCAATATATTGAATAGTATTTGAATAATTATACTTGACAAAACGCCCTGAACTGTGTACAATAGATATAGATACTATGTCTTTTGGAATTGACGGGGTGAGTGTAATGATGAATAACCTTGCAGAGACCAGTGCAGTGGATGATGAACCTCTGTACAATATCGGTGTGGTGGAGCGGATGACTGGCATTCCCATCGCCACTATCCGTGTCTGGGAGCGGCGCTACGGCTTTCCCACCCCGGCGCGGACGGCGGGCGGCCATCGCCTTTACTCCGAGCAGGAGGTGGTGCGTCTGCGCTGGGTCAAGGCGCGCGTGGATGAGGGGATGCAAGCCGCGCAAGCGGTCAAGGCACTGCGCCATTTGGAGAGCCAGGGGCAAACGCCAGAGCTGCAATTTGCGCCGGCAGTGCCACCGCGCGCCGACGACGCCACGTTACGAGGTCCGGCGGCGCACCTCGTGACCGAGACGGCTTTTGCGGTCTTTCAAGAGCGGCTGGTCGCGGCGTTGCGGGTCCATGACCTGGAGCTGGCTGATCAGGTGTTGCGGGAACTGCTGGTCCTCTATCCGCTGGAAGAGGTGATCTTTGAAGTGATTACCCCGACGCTGGAAACCATCGGCCAGCAGTGGACGGAGGGCCAGGTCTCGGTGGCAACGGAGCACTTAGCCACTCACTACATCCGCCATCACCTGCTGATGTGGTTGAACACTGGCGTGCGCACGCACCCCGTCCGGCCCACGGTGCTGGCCTGCGCGCCGGGCGAACTGCACGAGGGGAGCCTGCTGATCTTAGGGGTCATGTTGCGCCGCCAGGGCTGGCCTGTGGCCTACCTGGGCCAATCGCTGCCGCTGCCCGATCTGGCGGCGTTTGTCAGGGAGATTCAGCCGCCGGCCGTGGTCCTGGTGGCGATGCGCGAGGAGACGGCACAGGCGCTCACCGAATGGCCGCAGTGGCTGCCCGAGGTCGCCCAGACAGGCCAGCCACCGGTCACCTACGGCGGGCTGGTCTTCACCGAGCAGCCGCAATGGCGCGGGCGCGTGCCGGGCATCTTCCTGGGGGCGACGCTACGTGAGGGGGTGCAGACGTTGGAGCGCCTGTTGCGGCCGGCGCTCATGCGGTAATGTCTCTGTACAACGACAACAGGCTTGTAGTAACGCGCCTCAGCACGGTATGGCAACGCGCTGAGGCGCATTTAACGGTGCTGAAGCGCCTGACTACGAACTCAGGGGCGTCAGAATGATTCAGTGAATTGGTGAATTGTTTTCAGGCGAGGCGTTACCGCCCGCTCACGCGCTTCGCCAGATACCAGGCGTCGTGCGAGAGGTCCTGGTAGAGATCAAACGTCCCCTCCACGCAGTGGACGCGGAAGTAGTGCCTGGCCCCGCGCTTGCCGTGGCCCATCTCGGTCCAGGCCCGCTCCACCGCGAAGACCTCGTACTCCTTGCCCCGCCACATGAATTTCTTGGGGAAATAGTTATGCCGGCGGGCGAGCAGCCGGATTGGCTCTCGCCCGCGGGATGACATGGTTTTGGAAAAGAGGCTCATTCCTCACCCCCGACCATCGTGAACTTCCGCTCCTGGCGAGAAGGCATCCAGGCCGACGGCTGTTCCGGCAGGGCCGGATATTGCGCGCCGTAGCCCGGCAGCATTGGTGGCGCGATCACCACGACGGGCGGCTGCGCCGACGCCGGGGCCGCGCTCCGCTGCTCGCGCAGCCGTTCCTCCTGGCGCCGCCACAACACCGCTCCCAGCAACAGCGTCGGCGCCATCGCACCGATCCCGCAGGCCAGCCCCAGCAGCAAAGAGAGCGCATCGCTGCTCAACCGCTGCGTCACTACCACGCCGGCCGCCAGGGCAAAGACCACACCCAGCAGCGCCCCGAACCGCCCCAGCCGCTTGCCCAACGACTCCTGTTCCCGCATCGCTCACCTCCCGGCCGGCACGGCCTCCAACACTCGCAGCGGCGCCGGTCCCTGGAGCGCCGGCTGTCCCCGCCGTAGCCCCCTGACCTGTTGCCGCAATTCGTCCTCGCCAATGAAGGCAACCTGGAACCGGATCGGCTGCGCGCTGCCGCCCACCGCCAGGAAATCGCCCCGTCCGGCCAGCAGATGGGCCCCCGTCCCGGCCTGGCCCGCCGCCACGCGCGCATCCTCGGCGGAGACGACCTTGCCCACCAGCCGCAGTGGGAAATTGGCGCGCACCACCCCGCTCAGCACCGCCGCCGAAGGGCGCTGCGTCGCCGCGATGACGTGGATGCCGGCCTCGCGCCCGCGCTGCACCAGCCGCGTCAGCGCCGTCTCCACGGCCCGCCCGACCGTCGCCTCCTGCAAAATGAGATCGGCCAGCTCGTCAATCATTACCACCAGGCGCGGCGCGTTCTCACCGCGCCGGTCGCGCGCCTCCATCACCCGCACCAGCGATTGGAGCGCCTCCACCGCCTCGGCTACCGCAGTGACGGGCGGGCGCAGCAAAGGCCCGTCGCCCTCCGCGACTGACCCCAGCCCGCTCAGTGGGGCAAACGTCCGGCCCTTGGGGTCAATGCACAACAGCCGCAACACGGCCGGCCGGTGCGAGAGGATGAGCGACGCGGCAATCGTCCGCAGCAGCGCTGACTTGCCGGAGCCGGTCGTCCCGGCGATCAGGATGTGCGCCACCTCCGGCGAGGCCAGGCGCGCCAGCAGCGGGCTGCCCTCCTCGGTCAACCCCAGCACGCAGGCCGAGACCGGCAGCGGCGCGACCTCCGGCAGCAACTCCAGCAGCGTCACCGGGCGAGGCTCAGGGTGCGGGAACTCCAGCACCAGCCCTTCCGGGCCGGCAGCCACCCGCAGGTTGGGGACCCGCAGCGCCAGCGCCAGATCATCGGCCAGCGCGCGGATGGCGGAAAGCCGCACCTGCGGCGCCGGGTTGAGGAAAAAGCGGATCAGCCGCGGCCCGACCGTCCCGCCGGTGATGCGCGCCGGGGCCCGGTGAGCCACCAGCACCGCTTCCACCCGGTCGGCCTGATATTCCAGGTAAGGACGCAGAGATTGCGCCACGTGGACCTCCACAAATCCATGCAGGTATCCCGACAACCTCGTTCGTCGAGAGATTAGAACCTTTGTTCTTATTATAGAACACAAGTTCTATGATGTCAAGCTTAACGCGAGCTTTATAAAAATCATCCCCTGTTTCGCTCCTCTCTCCCCGACTCCCCTGCGCTTGCCATTCCCGTTTCTCCTCGTATAATCGGACGCACGCTTCACGCTGTGGGAGGAACGGATGGATCGTTTTGAGCTCGTCTCCAGCTTTCGCCCGACCGGCGACCAACCGCAGGCCATTGAACAACTGGTCGCCGGCATTCAGGCCGGCCACCGGCATCAGGTCCTCAAAGGAGCCACCGGCACCGGCAAGACCTTCACCATCGCCCAGGTCATTGCCCAGGTCCAGCGTCCCACCCTCGTCCTGGTCCACAACAAAACGTTAGCGGCCCAGCTCTACGCCGAATACAAGGATCTGTTTCCCAACAATGCGGTAGAATATTTCGTCTCCTATTACGATTATTACCAACCTGAATTCTACGACGCTCCCCACGATCTCTACATGGAAAAGGAGACCGAACGCAACGACGAGATTGAGCGTCTCCGCCTGGCCGCTACCGCCGCCGTCCTCACCCGGCGCGACGTGCTCATCGTCGCCTCCGTCTCCTCCATCTACGCGCTTGGCAGCCCGGAGGAATGGGGCAAGATGATCCTCCCCCTGCAGGTGGGGCAGGCCATTCGCCGTGAGACAGTGATGCGCCACCTGGTCAACATCTACTACGACCGCAACGACATGGATTTCAAGCGGGGCACCTTCCGCGCACGCGGTGACGTGCTGGAGATCCGCCCGGCCTACACCGAGACCGCCTACCGTCTCTCTTTCTGGGGTGACCAGGTTGAGCGCATCACCGAGGTGGAGCCGCTCACGGGCGAGGTGTTAGACACCCCACCGGAGATCAAGATCTTCCCGGCCCGGCATTACGTCACCCCTGAGGAAAAGGTCAAACAGGCGCTGGAAGACATTGAGGCGGAACTGGAAGCGCAGCTCAAGCTGTTCCGGGCGCAGGGCAAGGAACTGGAAGCGCAACGGCTGGAGCAACGCACCCGCTACGACCTGGAGATGATCCGCGAGGTGGGCTACTGCTCCGGGGTGGAAAACTACTCCCGCCACATGGACCAGCGCGCGGCGGGCGAGCCGCCCTGGACGCTCATAGACTACTTCCCCGCCGACTTCCTGCTGGTCGTGGACGAATCGCACATGACCATCCCGCAAGTGCGGGGGATGTATCACGGTGATCGCAGCCGCAAACAGATCCTGGTGGACTACGGCTTCCGCCTGCCCTCGGCACTGGACAACCGCCCGCTCACCTTTGACGAATTTGAGGCCCGGCTCAACCAGGTCATCTACACCACCGCCACACCCGGCCCCTACGAACTGGGGCGCGCCGACCAGGTAGTGGAGCAGGTGATCCGCCCCACCGGCATCTTAGACCCGGAGATCATCGTCCGCCCCGTCACCGGGCAGATTGACGACCTGCTCGCCCGGATCCGCGAGCGGATCGCGGCCGGGCAACGGGTGCTCGTCACCACGTTGACCAAGAAGATGGCCGAGAACCTCGCCGACTATCTGAAAGAGCTCAACATCAAAGTCCACTACCTGCACAGTGAGGTGCAGACGATAGAGCGCGTGGAGATCCTGCGCGATCTGCGGTTAGGCCAGTACGACGTCGTCGTCGGCATCAACCTGCTGCGCGAGGGGCTGGACCTGCCGGAAGTGAGCCTGGTCGCCATCCTGGATGCCGACAAAGAGGGCTTCCTGCGAAGTGCCACCGCGCTGATCCAGACGATGGGCCGCGCCGCCCGTCACATCCAGGGCACCGTGGTCATGTACGCCGACCACCTCACCGAAGCGATGCAGCAAGCGATGGAGGAAACTAACCGGCGACGCGAGAAACAACAGGCCTACAACCAGGAACACGGCATCGTCCCGACCGCCATCGTCAAGGCCGTCCACGACTTGACCGAACGGGTGCGCACCGCGACACAGGAGGAGAGTGGCCTGGACCTCAAGCCGGCGCAGATGGAACCGGCCATGCTGGAGAAGCTCATCCGCGAGTTGGAGAAACAGATGCGCGAGGCGGCTGACAATTGGGAGTTTGAGAAAGCCGCTACCCTGCGCGACCAGATCTTTGAACTGCGGGGCATCCTGGAGGAAAAAGCCCCGCTCTGGCAACGGGAGCGGCGTTAAGCCTACTTGATTTTCAAGGGAATTCCCCATGGCCTGGCGTTTACCAGCGGTGGGATGAAAATGGGTTTGTAGTGCCGCGCTTTAGCGCGGCTAAGACGGCGCTAAAGCGCCTCACTACAAACTCAGAGCATTATTTTCAAGAAAATCATAGCTGTATTTTGCTCATTACTGAGGGTTGATCGTTGTTTGCTAATTGCCATCTAACTTTAACTTTACACACCTGTAAACCGTGCTATACTGAAAATAGTCGCTAAATTTGCTGATTTTAGAGTATACTTTTAATGTAATAGCACTTACGCCAGTAACCTGGTAGGAGCGGCTTCAGTTGCTTCCCTGAGAGTGAAAAGCGGAACGACGAAGGCAGATGCCGATGAGCAACGACACAGGAGGTCATGCCAGAACAGCCGGGGCGATGGAGCAGCCTGCCGAGCGGCAGCTGCAACAGTGGGCGGCGGCTCTGCACCAGCGGGGCCTGACCGGGTTTGCCATCCCGCTCCTGGACCTGCTCAAATTGTGGGGATTTGTCGGCGGGCAACTGCTCTGGATGTTATCCCCTTTTCTGGGGAATGACGCGACAACGGTGGCCACCGCATTGGAACAGCCGGAGACCTTACAACGTTTACAGGATCAGCTGGCAAGTCTGGCACTGGCGGAGGAAGAGAGTCAAGCATGATCACCGACCTGGCCGCACTGGGGTTTGTTTTCATCGGGGTGGTGTTGTTGGTCCTCCACGGATTCCTTTACCGGAAGCGCGATACCCCTGCCACATTACGCTCTTATCCTGTCTTTGGACAATTTGCCGAAGAGGTGCGCCGGGCCGCGGAGGGCGGCGCAGTCATCCACGTGGCATTGGGCAGCGGTGGCCTGACCGGCGAACAGGCGATGACCTCGGTCGCAGCCCTGGAGGGACTGAGCGCCGTGGCCGAGCTGGCAGCTGCCTACGATACACCGCCCGTCATCACCACCGGCGATCCTACACTTTACCTGCTGGCCGACGACTCCTTACGGCGGGCTTACGCCCGTCTGGGGAACATCGGGCGCTACCAACAACGTACCGCGGTTCACTTCACAGCCGCGACCCCGGTGGCCTATGCCGCCATGGCAGCCACCAACCTGAGTGGCGGCGACGTCGGCTCCAATATTGTCCTGGGGGCCTTCAACCAGGAGCTCAGCCTGCTGTTGGATGCCGGAGAGCGGCGTGGAGTTTACACGCTGGGGGGCGCGACTACCCCTCAGGCATTAGGGGCGTTGTACCCGGTCCTGGGGCCAGCCCACCTGATCACCGGGGAAGAACTCTTTGCCGGCGGGGCAGAAGCGACCCGCCGCTCCGGCTATTGGGCCAGTCTGCGGGCTCAGGATATTCTGCGTTTGCTGGTCATCTTGATCATCCTTGCACTGGCCGTGCTTTCTCTCCTGGGGATTGTGGGAGGCTAAGGCATGTTCAAGCGGATTCTTCCCACCGTTGTTGCCGTCAGCACCGGCATTATCATGCTTTTGCTGACCCTGCTTCCTGTCCCCGGCCTGAACCCGGTACGCACATTGTTGTTGCAGTGGGCCATGCTCCTGGGCGCCTTCGCTTTCATCCTGGCCTACTTCCAACTGCTGCGAGTGCACCTGGCGCGAGTCCGTAGCGCCAAACGCGACAAATTCACCAGCCTGCTGGTGGTTGTCTCCGCGTTGATAGGGCTGGGCGTCGTTTTAACCGAAGGGATCCTCAAAAAGGGGGGGGGCAGCGGTACCGCCAGTCAATGGCTACTGACCAACCTCCTGGTCCCCGGGGAATCCACGCTGCTGGCCCTGACCGCGATTACCTTGATCCTGGCCGGGATGCGAATTTTGCGCGCCCGGCGCACGGTCGGCAGCGTCATCTTTCTATTGGTTGCGCTCCTGGTGCTCTTGGGAACTATGCCCTACCTGGGCATCTTGGGGGAAGCGGCGGCCTGGGTCCAAAATGTGCCGGCCTTAGCCGGGATGCGGGGGCTCCTGTTGGGTGTCTCGTTGGGAATTTTACTCACAGGACTCCGCGTCATCTTCATGGTCACGCGACCTCACAGCGACGAATGAGTCGGGGGTTCTATGATCCGCTGTTCGAAATGCGGCACCCTTAACCGAGATGGCAGTCGTTTCTGCAACGATTGCGGTGCCCCCCTCTTGCAACGCACCAGCATGTTGTGCCCGGTTTGTGGAACGCAAAACCCGGTCGGGACTGTCCTGTGTGACAAATGCCATACCCGGCTGGTGCCGTTGGAGGGCATGGTTCCCTCGCGGGAAACCGCCGCGCCCGCTCCAGCGGCTCCCTCGCCAGGCATCAAGGGCATCTTGCTGCCCTCTTTGCCGGCCGGGGGAGGCAAGCCGGCCGAACCAGGCGCTGCGGAAGAGATTCCCGATTGGTTGCAAGGGCTGCTCCCCGGGGGTGAAGAAGAGAAACCGGCTAACAACGTTCCTGCTCCTGAACCGGTTGAACTCCCCGATTGGTTATCGGGGTTGACGCCCGCTTCCCCTACCGGGCCGGCTCAGCCGGAACCGGCCTCAGCCGACCTGCCCGACTGGTTGCAAGGATTGAGCCAGTCAGAGCCGCAGGCCACACCGACAGGTGGCGAAACGCCGCTCGCAGAGGGCGAATTGCCCGCCTGGTTGCAGGAACTGGGGACAGAGCCTCCGGGTGGCGAAGCCGGGCCGGCAGAGCCGGCCGCGCCTGAAATTCCCGACTGGCTCAGCGGCCTGGAACCAGCTACGGCCGAGGAGCCGACCGCCGCCGAACCCATGGCCGGGATCCCCGACTGGCTCAGCGGTTTGGGACCAACCACCACACCCGCCGCTGAGGAAGCGACCGCTGAAGAGCCAGCTGCCTCCGAATTGCCCGACTGGCTCAGCGGCCTGGGGCCGGCCGCCCCGGCTGCCGAGGAACCGGCTTTCCCAGAGTTACCCGATTGGCTCAGTGGCCTGGAACCCACCACGCCGGCCGCTGCCGGACCGGCTATTGAAGAACCAGCGGCCCCTGAACTGCCCGATTGGCTCAGTGGCCTGGGACCCACCGCCCCCGCCGCTGCCGGACCGGCTATTGAAGAGCCAACGGCCCCTGAACTGCCCGATTGGCTCAGTGGCTTGGAACCAGCAACTCCCGCAGCCGAAGAACCGGCTGTCACCGAACTTCCCGCTTGGCTCAGCGGTCCAGCGCCAGAAACAACCGAGGCCGAGGCCGCCAGCGCAGTTGCCCCCGGTCCGGCTTTAGAATTGCTTCCCGAATGGATCCGCCAGTCCGCCGTCACTGTAGCGCCGGAGGAAGCGCCAGAACCGATGGCGCTGCCGCACTGGCTCCAGGCCCAAGCTGCTCAAGTAACGCCGGAGGAGATGCCACAGCCGGTTGTGCTCCCGGCCTGGCTGCGTGCCAGGGCAGCTCCCGCTGCGGAAGCAGTGACGGAGGCAATCCCGGAAGCACCGGCGGAAATGCCCGGGCAAGCACCGCGCGCCGGCGGCGTTGAGGAAGCCCCGCCTCCCACCGCCGCCCCCGAGCTGCCCGATTGGCTCAAAGGATTGCCCCCGGAAACACCGTCTACGGCCCCGGTCGCGCCGCTGCCGGCGGAACCCGAACTGCCTGATTGGCTCAAAGGGGCGGAACCGGTAGCGCCGGTTGAGCCTGCACCCGCAGTGGCCGCTGCGCCTGCCGAGCCCGAGCTGCCCGCCTGGCTCAAAGAGATGATGCCCGAGACGCCGGCCACAGTCACACCGCCAGCAACTGCCGCCGGCCCGGCCGAAGTGCCGGCCTGGCTCCAGGAAGCAGGTCCCGCAGCGCCGGCCGCGGCGCAAGCGGCCCCCGCCGAACCCAC